>Ga0256870_1000253_pt1 | contig 18321 bp, 20 predicted proteins | sample RumenRJG_06RNA_FD_186079 | JGI IMG/M metagenome (GOLD analysis project Ga0256870, IMG submission 186079) | Metatranscriptome of bovine rumen microbial communities from Lethbridge, Alberta, Canada - Rumen RJG_06 (Metagenome Metatranscriptome) | ecosystem: Host-associated > Mammals > Digestive...
CATGCATCATGTCCCAACATATCACGCTGCAGCCGCACAAATCCAAGTCTATTGAAAGACTATGGCGAATGCAGTATAATACGAAACACTTAGCAAACACAGACTCAGGGAGACAGTATTTTGTCAGGAATGACATTCCCCTTCGATAATGCCTATATTCTCAAGAAACGAAAGTCTATCAGGCGCACGCTTCTGGAACGTTGCACTCAGGCAGGGGTTCCACACAAACGGATTGCCATTCTCGGCGGTTCGACCACGCATGATATTAAAGACATCCTTGAACTCTTCCTGCTGGACTATGGAATCGTGCCGGAGTTCTATGAAAGTGAATATGCACAGTACTGGAATGATATTATGTTCGATGTTCCGGAGCTTGTACAATTCAAACCGGACATCATTTTTATACATACGAGTACACGAAATATCACAGCGTTTCCAACAGTGCGTGATTCAGCAGAACATATCGAAGAACTTTTCTCTGAACAGTTCGCTCATTTTGAAACCATGTGGCAGAAGGCAGCAGCAAGCTACAAATGCCCAATTATTCAGAACAATTTTGAGCAGCCGTTCTACCGTCTGCTGGGTAACCGGGACTGCTGGGACATCCATGGCCGCTGTAACTTCGTCTCCAGGCTCAACCAGAAGTTTCACGAGTATGCCCAAACGCATGAAAACTTCTATATAAATGACATAAATTACATGGCAAGCTGCTACGGGCTGCAAAAGTGGGCAGATCCTTTTTACTGGCACATGTACAAATACGCCATGAGTGTGGAAGCAATTCCGGAATTTGCCTTTAACCTTGCGAACATTATCAAATCAGTATACGGCAAGAATAAGAAAGCAATTGCATGCGACCTGGACAACACGCTCTGGGGCGGCATCATCGGCGATGATGGCGCAGAGAATATCGAAATTGGTCAGGAGACTTCCATCGGTCAGCTCTACAGTGAATTCCAAGGCTACCTGAAAGCACATAAAGACCTGGGCGTACTACTCACCGTGGATTCAAAAAATGAGGAAGAAAACGCACGCGCCGGACTGAACCGCCCCGACAGTGTTCTGCACCCCGATGATTTCATTGTAATAAAGGCAAACTGGAATCCGAAGGACAGAAACCTTGCCGAGACGGCAGGAGAACTGAACATCGGTACGGATGCCATGGTGTTCATCGATGATAATCCGGCCGAGCGTGAAATCGTACGGACGCAGCTTGCAGGAGTCGCCGTTCCGGAGCTGACAGCGCCCGAACGCTACATAAACATCCTGGACCGGAGCGGCTTCTTTGAAGTGACGGCTTTTTCCAGCGATGACCTGAAGCGCAACGAGATGTACAAAGCAAATGCAGAACGGGCAAAGCAGCAGGCAGCTTTTGCCGATTATGCTGACTATCTCCGCTCGCTTGAGATGAAAGCAGAAATTAAACCTTTTGCGCCGCTGTATATGAGCCGCATCGCGCAACTTACAAATAAATCAAACCAGTTCAACCTGACAACGCTGCGCTGTACACAGGCCGACATCGAAGCGTATGCCGCTGACAAAAAACGCATCACGCTCTATGGCAGGCTCACAGACAAATTCGGTGACAACGGCGTGGTGAGCGTAGTCTTCGGGACTATCGATGAACACGATCGGACAATCTTCCACATCGATCTGTGGCTGATGAGCTGCCGTGTTCTGAAACGGGATATGGAATTCGCTATGATGGATTCGCTTGTTGCCGAATGCAGAACCCGCGGCATTGCGACTGTCCGCGGTTATTATTACCCGACAGCAAAAAACAAAATGGTAAAAGATTTCTATGCCCAGCATAATTTTGCAAAACTGAGCGAAGATGCTGACGGAAATACTGTATGGGAGCTCAAGACCAGCTCCTATGAAAATAAAAACAACGTTATTGCGGTAAACTGACTGCACGGAGGAACAATGACAAGGGAAGAAGTTTTCAGTAAATTGAACGAAGTATTCCGAGATGTGTTTGATGATGAGGACATTACGGTGACAGAGACAACCAGTGCAAGCACCATCGATGACTGGGACTCACTGAGCCACATCAATCTGGTAGTAGCCGTAGAAAAAGAATTCGGTATAAAATTCAGCATGGGTGAAACACAGAAGATGAAGAACGTAGGAGAGATGGTCAACATCATCCTGGAAAGGACAGCGTGATGAGGATTCATCATGTCGGTTACCTCACAAAGCGGCTGTCAGGATCAGAGGCAGCTTTCATTGCCCTCGGTTACCATGTAGAGCAGGAGGCATCCTTCGACCCCATACGAAAAGCCCGGCTTTCATTTCTCAGGAATGAGAATTACCGCGTAGAACTGATTGAACCGAGCGGCAAGGAATCTCCGCTGTATCCACTGCTCAAGCATTACAAAAATACGCCATATCATTTCTGCTATGTCGTGGACAATCTTGAAGCCGCCTGCGAAAAACTTGCGGGAGCCGGTTATGCCGTTATTCAGGAACCAAACGTCGTTCCCTGCCTTGGCGGCCGGAAAGTGGAATTCATCATGTCGGCAGATGCAGGCATGATAGAACTTCTTGAGGACATTCATCTGAGCGAATACAAAACAGATGAAATCGTTCCTCTGAATCCTCCTGTAGTTGTATAAGGAACAAGGCTGTCATGATATCCGAAGCTTTGCAGCAGTTTGCCGACAAAAACGAAAACTTGATAGGTCTTCTGTACAATATCATCGTAGACGTATCTATTATTTCCATAAAATTCTATGCCTACTTGATGCTTCTTGCTGTCGTATATTACACACTTGCACGCAAATTCAAATTGCAGTGGACGGTTCTGATGCTGGCAAGTTTGTTCTTTTATCTTGCAAACGGAAGGCAGGCAGCATTCTGGACTTTTCTACCGCTTACCGTTACGTATCTGGCAGCCCGTGCCAGTACAGGCTTGAACGGCAGCAGGAAATCTTTGCTCACGTTTGCAGTCGTGACTTTCAACGTATTGTTCCTGATCTATTTCAAGGAATCAAATTTCTTCATACACATAGTGAATTCAATCTTCATGCATTCCGGACATCCGCTACTCGAAGAAGTGTCTCGGAAAGCGCCGTTTGGTATTTCCTATATCACACTCATGCTCATCAGCTATTATCTTGATATAAGCTGGGGCATCACGGAGCAGCAGAAAAACCCGTTTAAATTCCTTGCCTGCATTATTTTCTTCCCCATAACGTCTTCCGGACCGGTTGTACGCTATGCGCAGATAAAAAGCACTCTGTTTGAAACTCATAATTTCGATTACGAACATTTCTGTCTGGGATGCCAGCGGATATTGTGGGGATTCTTCAAGAAATATCTGATTGCAAACAGAATTGCCATTATTGTGAACAACATCTATGCTGACGAATCAGCTACGGGAATTATTGTTCTGGCAGGACTATTGCTAGTCGCAATGCAAATCTATTTCGATTTCTCCGCCTGCATGGACATGGTTCTTGGCGCCGGGGAACTTTTCGGCATATCACTTCCCGAAAATTTCAAGCAGCCGTTTTACGCCACAAATCTTTCGGAATTCTGGAGACGCTGGCACATAACACTCGGTCTGTGGGTAAAGGATTATGTGCTGTATCCGATTTTAAAATCAAGAAGCATCCAGCTGCTTTCTGAATTTCTGAAGAAAAAACTTGGAAAGAAAAACCGCTATGCAAAACTGATTCCAACCTGGACAGGCACATTTATCATGTGGTTCATCGTAGGTTTCTGGCACGGCGGAGAGTGGAACTTCATATTCGGTTCAGGACTTTTTTTTCTTCTTCATGATCTGCGGAGGTCAATTACTCAGTCCGTTGTTCGGAAAGCTGACGGCGGCATTCCGGATAAACACGGACTGTTCTGCGTGGAAATGCTTCCAGACAGTACGCACTGCATTCCTATTTGCAGCAAGTGTTTCTTTTGACCGGACAGATTTCCGCAACGGTTTCAGAATGTGGCACAGAGCCTTCACGGATTTCTTTAACTTTTCGGCGGCAACATACATGAAAGGTTTTGAGCTGAACGACATCATCATCCTTCTGGTGCTGATTCCGTTCGTATTCTTGCTGGAAGCACGGGAATTCAAAACCGATGACAATACCGTCTGGCTGAAAGCCATAGCAAAGAAGAACATTATCGTACGTTGGGCCGTCTACTCAGCTTTGATATACGCAACTATTCTTTTGGGGAGCTACGCTTCGGGATTCAATGCTGCAGATTTCATTTACATGGGGTTTTAATCATGAAAAAAAACAATCACTGCAAAAATGCCCTGAAAATCATTCTGTTCTTTATCATCCAGTTTCCCGCGTTTATCCAGCTCTCATATATAAGCAGGAAAAACATCGAACCGATGACAAAGATAAAGGCAGGATTCTATGCGCTTGAACGGAATACCCTAGATGTCTGTTTCATAGGAACAAGCGGAACCTACTCTGCGTTCTGCCCCATGGAAGCATGGAAAGAATACGGTTTCACCTCGTACAATTTCTGTACGAATGACATGGGCGAAGATACATACATCTATGCCATAAAAGAAATTCTCAAAACACAGAAGCCGCAGGTACTGGTAGTTGACGTACACCCGTTCGTGATGCACCACCGTGTGGCAGACTGGACTTCAAAGGAAGATGAATTCATGGTCAGGTATAATACCGATGGCTATCGGTATTCTTTGAACAGATGTGCATTGATTTTCAATGTCGTTCCCCGTTCATTTAATAAAATATCCATCTACTTTGATATTTTAAAATATGCAGGAGGTTCTTTCGACTATTCACTCCTGAACTTTGCGCTCAAAAATCCCCAAAAAGGATACTCAAACATCTTGTGGGAAGAAGGACATCCTGCAACACAGACCGACGAAATCAAAGTACTAGAGCCTGATAATGAAAAAGACCTTACCGAGCTTATAGAATACTGCAAGACAAAAAATATTCCCGTCCTATTCTTCTATTATCCTTATGGGGAAGCCAGAACAGACGGAATTGCATACCTGAATTACATACAGCAGAAAGTTACACAAGCAGGTCTTCCCTTCATGAACTGCGAGGAATTTTTAGAAGAATTTAATCTTGACTACATGCAGGATTTCTGGGGAAACACGCACTGGAATATCTACGGTGCAGAAAAAATCACTAAAGTCGTCAGCAAGCGTTTTATGCAGATGTATCATTTTAAGGATAAACGGACGGATGCAAAATACGCAGACTGGAATGAGGACATTGCGGCATGGGATGTATATGCCAGCAGCCAGAAAGAATTCATAGATAATGACAAAGCCGAGAAACTGAGCCAGATTCAGTGACTACACTGAGACACCAGCTTGTGCAAAGGAAAATTGAAATTCCTGCATTCTTCCCCGCCGCAGCATTGACCTTCCGGCAACTTCGCTGCATAATGGAACTATGATAGATTTTATCTGGAACTATACGCCGTGGATATGGGTTGCAGTGACAGTCATCTGCATTGTGATTGAATCCCTTACGCTTGCACTCACTACCATCTGGTTTGCATGCAGTGCATGTGTCATGGTCTTTCTCTCGTTTACGCCGCTGCCGTTCAGGTGGCAGCTGCTCATCTTCATTGTGCTTGCACTTGCGCTGCTCATCTTTACGCGGCCGCTCGTGCTGCGCAAGTTCCACCGCCATGTGGCAACAAACAGCGACAGCCTCATCGGTAAGAGCGTCAAGCTGCTCTCGGCCGTCACGGAAAGCAGCAAGGGCACGGTCAAGGTGAACGGCGTCGTATGGTCGGTGCAGGCGGCGGCCGGTACTCCGCTGCCCCTCGCGGACGGTACAGAGTGTACCATAACGGCGCTCGAAGGCAATACGCTCATCGTGAGCACAAAGGCTGCAGCGCAGGCATAATCGCCGCGGCTGCCACGCAGTAGCCGAAACACACAGGAATTTCCGGAACCGTCCGGCGCAGTAAGCACCAGCGGTATCCCGCACAAAAACTCAGCAAGCAAGGAGTAAAAAATGGATTCAGAGATGTATGTCATCATCGCTGTCATCGTCGTGGGCATGGTACTGATTATCAAGAACATCAGGATCGTCCCCCAGTCAAAAGCATTCATCATCGAACGGCTCGGAACCTTTGCCGCCACCTGGCAGACGGGGCTGCATGTCAAACTCCCCTTCCTTGACCGCGTGGCAAACCAGGTTTCACTCAAGGAACAGGTGATGGATTTTCCGCCCCAGCCGGTCATCACAAAAGACAACGTAACCATGAAGATTGATACCGTGGTCTACCTGCAGATAACGGATCCAAAACTCTACACCTACGGCGTAGAAAATCCCATGCTCGCCATCGAAAACCTTGCGGCTACCACGCTCCGCAACATTATCGGCGAGCTTGATCTTGATGCCACGCTCACCAGCCGCGACGTTATCAACACCAAGATGCGTTCCATCCTTGACGAGGCAACCGATCCGTGGGGCATCAAGGTGAACCGCGTGGAAGTGAAGAACATCATGCCGCCGGAAGCAATCCGCGAAGCAATGGAAAAGCAGATGCGCGCCGAACGCGAGCGCCGCGAAAAAATCCTGATTGCAGAAGGTCAGAAGCAGTCACAGATACTTGTGGCCGAAGGTCAGAAGCAGGCAAAGATTCTTGAGGCAGAAGCCCAGAAGCAGGCGCTTATCCTGCAGGCGGAAGCAGAAAAGGAAGCAAAGGTACGCAAGGCGGAAGGTGAAGCCCAGGCAATCCGTGAAGTGCAGCAGGCAACGGCAGACGGCCTTAAGATGATAAAGGCCGCCGGCGCCGATGAAGCCGTCATCAAGCTGCGGAGCCTTGAAACCATGGAAAAAGCCGCCGACGGTCAGGCAACAAAGCTTATTGTCCCCGCGGATTTTCAGAACCTTGCAGGCATCGTAAGCGCAGTCAGCGAAACAATGCGCAAATAAAGTACAAACCACCCGCCTGGCGGGTGGTTCTGTAATGCGGGTTCCGCACAAGTTCATTTAGGAATTTTCCCGGCCGGGAATTTTTAACGTGCGCAGGTAATCCTTGTGCTCATCAGAAACACGGAAACTTTCCAGCGCTTTCTGAATGGCCTTGTTGTGGGTCCACGGTTCAAGCCGGTGCCCTTCGATATAGCCGACGCTTGCATCATACTGTTTGGCAAGCGCCGTGGCAAAATACCACGCGGCCATCATCTTCAGATAGTAATCATCGCCGCGCTTTTCAGCGACCCATGCAAGGTATTCCGGCTTAAAGTCTTCTCCTAAAAATTCATTCATCAGCATGCGCATACCAAAGCGGGCTGTATACACGTGCTCCGAAGCTATCCATGTTTTGATAAAGGGCAGCAGGCGCTCATGATTTTTCTTGAACACCTTCGGACTGGACTGGTCGCAGACCGGCCAGCAGTCCACAAAGGGAAGGAAGCGCTCAACAGCCTGCACGCATGCATCAAAATCCTTGTTCAGTGCAATGAGAAAAAAATGCACGAGGTTTTCTTCATAGTACTGGTGGGGCAGCACCTGCAGGAAGGCCTCTGCTTCCGCAGTTCCGGCGGCTTCCTTTGCAATCTGGCGCAGCGCCGGAGTCCTCACACCGAGTATTGTTTCCTTCGGGATGTTCGGAACCAGCCTGCTCTGGAAGTCCCTGTATTCATTGTCCCTGCCAGCCTCTAGTTTTTCCCGCAACGTCATGTTCTTAAGCCTCCGTGCCGCTTCCGTTCAGATAGCGGCTTTCATACTCAGCAATCGGAATCGGCCTGCTGTAATAAAAGCCCTGTATCACCTCGCAGCCGAGCGCGCGCAGCCGGTCAACCTGCGCTTTTGTTTCTGCACCTTCGGCAAGGCAGATGAAGCCCAGCTCCTTTGCAAGCGATATAATATGCCGGATAACGATGATGTCTTCTTCGCGCTCGCTGGCAATGCAAACCCTGTCTACAAAACTCTTGTCGATTTTCAAGGTGTCCAGCGGCATCTGGGTAAGCAGGGACAGCGACGAATAGCCGGTACCAAAATCATCCATGGAAATCTTAAAGCCGCGTTCCCGCAGCTCAGTCAGAATGCGGATCATGTGCTCCGTGTTGTCATAACCGGCGCTTTCCGTCAGCTCAAAATCAATCAGCGCATGGTCCACGCCGTACCGGTCCACAATGTCGGTCAGGTGCTGTATCAGGTTCCTGTCATACATGCGGTTGCGTGACAGATTGACGGAAACAGGATACAGCGCTTTGCCTTCGCGTTTCCATCGGGCAAGTGCCATGCAGACTTTCTGCAGCACAATGTCATCAATTCTGCCGATGGAACCGTCTTTTTCGAAGAAGGGAATAAAGCGGGACGAGGAAAGAAATTCCTTGTTCTTGTAATTCCAGCGGATCAGGGCCTCAGCGCCTTTTATCACTTCCTTCGTAATGTCGAATTTCGGCTGCAGGTACACCACAAACTCATCATGCGCAATGGCGGTCTCAAGATAAGCCTTTATGTAATTGCCCCATAAAACATCGTCATGCATTTTATCCGTGTACACGATGATTTCGGTTTTGTTGTGATTGGTACCCAGCGCCTGCACCATTTTTGCGCCATCTGCAACACGGTTGCCCGAAAGCATTGCGCGCTGCATGGGAACAAGCCCGCAGCGGTAATAAATTCTGTAATTCGGGTCTTCATCAAGATGCGACAAATCATCAAAAAATTTTTCCAGGCGCTCACGCATCTCTGCTTCTGGCATGTCGTGAATCATCATTGCAAAATTGTCATTGTGGCAGCGTGCGCTTGCATAGACAAAATCCGCGCTGTTCATGGCCGCAACAACGCGCGACAGCACCTTGTTCGCCGCTATGTGCCCGTAGACTTCGTTGATGACTCTGAATTCCTTTATGTCAAAATGGACGAATGCGTAATCCTGAATGCCTTTGTCCATCGGCATTTCGAGGCTGGCAACCAGCCGGTTCCAGTTGTCGTGCCCGGTGATGGAATCAAAAAATGCCTTGCGGTACAAGTCTTTTTTGTCAAACTTGTCGATATCATTGTTGATAACGGAGCAGGCGCAATCGGCATCAAGCTTCCATTCATACAGAATCCGTATTTTCTTATAGGCAATGAAGGCTGCCACCACTTCCGGATTTTCTTTTATGGACAAATCGCTGTAAGCCCGGTGCGCATCATCATCAGCTGCAATGCCCGCAAAAATAGTCCGGATAGAATCCCTGCTGATTTCCGCATCATTGTCAATCTCGATCGAATAGAAAAATGAAGCTTCCAGCACAAGGGACTGCAGGCCGGAAGGATAGTGAATCCGGCTGTCATCAAGCCTGAACTCAATGCCGATTACCGCCCGGCCAAGGGACTGCACAAAGAAAACGCCGGGGTAATCGTATGTGCCAAAGGCATTTGCATACGCGGCAATTTTTTCAGGAACGGTGCCTGCGTAAAATGCCCTGACATCATCATCGCTGGCATCCAGATAATACAGCACCCGTTTGGGTTTATACAGCTGATTCAGTTTGTTTATGAACATGGGCAGTTCTCCGTTTGGGTGCCGCATTACAGCGACGCATACACGACATTTTTTACGCGGCAGGACGCAGGCGTCAAACCGGAATCAGTTTTCTGCATCATGTATACGAGTGCAAGTTCATTCGCGGGGTCAACAAGCATGAAGGTGCCGAGCCAGCCGTCCCAGCCGTATTCCCCGGCGGTGCACAGCATGGAGCTGCGGGCCGGATCAACCATGATGCGCAGCAGGCTGCCGTAGGAATAGCCGGAAAGATGAGGCATTTTTTCGTCGAAGCGGCGCTGTACCGCGGCACTGATACGCTGGCTGCGCATCTGGAGCACCGTGCGTTCCTGAAGAATCCGGCGCCGTCCGAAGCGGCCGCCATCAAGCAGCATGCGGCAGAATTTCATGTAATCATCGACCGTGCTCAGCAGGCCTGCACCGCCGGATTCGAAGGCCGGCGGCAGTTCTGCGCGGTACGGGATACCGAGGTTCGGCTTGTCGTACACCACAAGCTCGCCGGCTGCTGTCCGGGCATATTCTTCGGCAAGCCGGTCAAGTTTTTCTGCGGGAACAAAAAAGCCAGTGTCCTCCATGCCGAGCGGCTGAAAAAAGCGCTGGCTCAAGTACTCGCCAAAGCGCATCCCCGTCACTTTCTCTACGACGGCGCCGAGCACATCGGCAGACAGGCCGTACTCATAATCAGTACCGGGTTCAAAGCCAAGGGGAATGCGGGCAAGCCGGGCTGCAAAGTCCTGCGTAGATACCGGGCTTCCGTTTGAAAGGGATGCATTCATTTCGTCCAGCAGCAGAGAAGTCTGCCGGTGCGCTTCGTCCTGGGAGCCGCCGTAGGAAAGCCCCGACGTCATGTTCAGCAAATCGCGGATTGTCACCGGGCGCGCTGCCGGCCCTACTTTCCAGCCGTCGCAGACCTGCATGGCAGCGAATTCCGGCAGGTAGCGCGACACGCTGTCGCCCAGCTCAAGTTTGCCTTCCTCCACGAGTGACCACACGGCGGCGGATGTTACCGGCTTACTCATGGAATACATGCGGCAGATTGTATCCCGGCTGAATTTTTTTGCCGCGGGCGCTGTCTGCCATGCCGGATTCAAAGTAGCCCTGTTCCCTGCCGCCCTGAAATACAAGGCAGGAAGCTCCCGCCAGGGCTTTTTCTGCAACCGCAGCATCAAGTACCTGCTGCACGTGATTCAAATGCACTTTATTCATATACCTCTCCTGCAGGACGAAACAAAACTGCTCATCCTGCCGCCTTCTACATAAAAAATGCCGGGAAACCGAACCGTTCAGTCCCCCGGCATCATCCGCCCCCAGAAGGGAACGCTTATTTATTCAGATATTCCACGACAAGCTGACCCATTTTCTTGGTGCCGACCAGCTTACCGGAAGCCTTAAGAGCTTCGCGCTCACGTCCGGCAATATCTGCCGTGCGCCAGCCGTCATCGAGCACTTTGGCAACCGCAGACTCGATGGCCTTTGCTTCGTCCTCCAGCTTAAAGCTGTAACGCAAAAGCATTGCGGCAGAAAGAATTGTTGCAAGCGGGTTTGCAATGTCCTTGCCCGCGATGTCCGGAGCAGTACCGTGAATCGGCTCGTAGAGGCCGGGGCCGCCTGCACCGAGCGACGCTGATGCGAGCATACCGATGGAACCGGTAATCTGAGCCGCCTCATCGGTCAGGATGTCGCCGAACATGTTGCTTGTGGCAATGACATCGAACTGGCGCGGATTGTGCACCAGCTGCATGGCAGCATTGTCGATGTAAAGGAAGGAAAGCTCCACGTCCTTGTATTCCTTGTGTACTTCCTCGGCAACCTTGCGCCAGAGGCGGCTGGAATTCAAGATGTTTGCCTTGTCTACCACGGCAAGCTTCTTGCGGCGCTTCTGTGCAAACTCAAAGCCCATGCGGACAATGCGCTCAATTTCTTCCCACGTATATTTTTCCGTATCCCAGGCGCTGCGCCCGTCGGGAGCAGTACCGCGTTCACCAAAGTAAATGCCGCCGGTCAGCTCGCGCACAACAAGAATATCAATTCCCTCGCCGGCAATTTCGTCCTTCAGCGGGCAGGCATCTTTCAGCTGCTTCCACATGACGGCCGGGCGCAGGTTTGCGTAGACCTTCATGCCGCCGCGAAGCCCCAGCAGCGCCTTTTCCGGGCGGATTTCCGGAGCCACATCGTCCCACTTGGGACCACCGACTGCACCGAGCAGCGTTGCATCGCTGTTCAGGCAGATATCAAGCTGATCCTGCGGCAGGGGCTTGCCCCACTTGTCTATGGCGGCACCACCCGCAATCACCGTCTGATAGCTGAATGAATGCCCGAATTTCTTAGCAACGGCATTCAGCACGTTCACACCTTCTGCAACGACATCCGGTCCGATACCGTCACCGGGAATCAAAGCAATTTTCTTTTCCATAATTATATACAGCTCCTCGGGCACAGATCCACAGGCAGATGCCTTGCAGGACAGCCCCCTTCAATGCAATACCGGCACAAGAACCCGCTGCAGCCAGCGGCAAGAACTTTTATGTATACTAAAATTTCTTCACTTGCGCTAAATAAGTATAGCATGAGTACGCAATAATAGTAAAGAGGGCAAAAAAAGGCCGCCATAAAGGCGGCTTGTCTTCCCCGGATTCACATGGATGCATCGGGTGCAAGAAATGGTTCCAGCGCTCTGCTGGCAGTTAGAGAGTCACCCCCGCAGGGGTCACCATTTTTGTCGGAATCTGCATAATCGCCTCCCGTCGATATGGTGGAATGCTCAAGCTCCTTAACTTGTTCCTTACCATCTGAATTCAGTATACCACAGCTTTGCAGGAATGCAAGCATTTTTTTTCAATTTGTTGAAAAAAAAATAGACCTGTCCGGAAACTACGTTTCCAAACAGGCGGCGAGTTCAAAGTAACCTGTTCTGAAACTGAAGTTTCCGAACAGGTTTAATACTTGCACCGCTTCCCCGCAGGCAGACCTGCGGAAAAGCGGCATGCAGCATTACAGTTCTGAAAGTTTCTTTGCAACAAGGGCGGAGGCAAGCTTGGGATTTGCCTTGCCGCCGGATTCCTTCATCACCTGCCCCATGAGCCAGCCGACAACGTTGGTCTTGCCGCCCTTGTAGTCAGCAACGGCCTTGGGATTCGCGGCAATCACTTTGTCCACGGCAGCCTCAAGCGCCCCGGTATCGCTCACCACTTCCATGCCCTTCTCGCGGATGATGTCGTCGGGCATCTTGCAGGAAGCCAGCATCTCGGCAAAGACTTCCTTACCCTGTGCAGAAGAAATGCGGCCTGCGTCGATGGCATTCACCAGCGCACTGATGTGCTGCGGAGTAATGGTCACGTCGCAGATGGTTTTCTTTTCTTCATTCAGCTTGGCAAGCAGCTCGGTCAGGATGATGTTCGCAGCCTTCTTGGGATTCTTTGTCCCGGCGGCGGCTTCCTCAAACCAGATTGCAAGGTCACGGCTGCCGGTAAGCGTTTCCACGTCAAAGTCAGTCAGACCGTACTCCTGCTTCAGGCGCACGCGCTTTGCTTCCGGCAGTTCGCCCACGCGCTCCTGCGCACGTTCAACCAGCTCTTCGCCTACGCTGAACGGCTTTATGTCCGGCTCCACCACAAAGCGGTAGTCCACAAAGGAATTCTTGGTGCGCTGGATAACAGTCTGCCCCTTGTCTTCGTCCCAGCCCATCGTTACCTTAAAGCCGGGATTGAATTCCTGCCGGTCTTCCTGGAATTCCTTGAGCTGGCGCTGTGCCTCGTACGTACAGGCATCGCGGATAGCCTTAAAGGAGTTCAGGTTCTTGATTTCGGAAATCGGTGTGTGCCAGAGCTTGCCGTCTTCCCAGACATTCAGGTTGATATTTGCGTCGCAGCGCATGTTGCCTTCTTCCAGGTTGCCGTTCGTTACCTTTACGTAGCGCAGGATTTCCTGCACGGTTTCCATAAAGAGTGCTGCTTCCTCCGGGCTGGTCATGTCCGGCTTGGTGACGATTTCGATGAGCGGCGTGCCGGAGCGGTTGTAGTCAATGTAGGAATGCGTACCCGGCAGGTGGAGTGACTTACCGACGTCTTCCTCAAGGTGGATACGCTCCACGCGCACGCGGCGGTACTTGCCGCCGTCGATGATACAGTCTTCACCTATAAAATTCTTGGTGCGGCACTTGGCCTGCCCCGCCTGCTGTTCCTTGGGGTACTTCGTCATCGGCAGGTCAACGTAGCCGTCCGTACAGAGGGGCAGGTCATACTGCGTAATCTGGTACCCTTTGGTCAGGTCGGGGTAAAAGTAGTGCTTGCGGTCGAACTTGGTAAAGCGGGCGATGTCGCAGTTAAGCGCAAGGCCGGCGACCGCGCCCAGCTCCACATAGCCCTTGCTGATGCGCGGCATTGCGCCGGGCAGACCAAGGCAGACCGGGCAGACGCGCGTGTTCGGCATGCCGCCGTACCTGTTTTCGCAGGCGCAGAATGCCTTTGTTTTTGTCAGAAGCTGCGTATGGATTTCGCAGCCGATTACAATTTCCCATTTATCGATAGCCATTCTTGTTCCCCTTCAGCTCAGCCTTTGACCGGGCAGCCGCAGCCCGGATGTTCTTCTTCCCATGCCTGTGCAATCCGCAGGATTTTCTTTTCGCTGAACATCGGCCCGGCAAACTGAATGCCGACCGGCATGCTGTCACTGTGACCGGTTGCGGCAGCCTTCAGGAATTCGCCGCCGAAGCCCTTGGTAAGGCCGGCCTCTACGCCGTCACCGCGGGTGTGCCCTGCAGGAACGGAAAGCGACGGAATGCGCGCAAGGTTCACGAATGTGGTGAACAGGTCGCTCAAGTACATGGAAAGCGGATCGTCAACCTTCTGCCCAAGGCGGAATGCCGGAGTCGGGCAGGTGGGGCACAGGATAAGGTCGTAGTTCCCGAAGAGCTGCGCCACTTCACGCTGAATGCGGGCGCGCACGGACATGCCTTTTTTATAGGTGTCGCCGGAGAACTGCTCGGAAAGCACATAGTTTCCGATGATGATACGGCGCTTTACTTCCGGGCCGAAACCGGCGGAACGGGTGTCTACGTAGAGCTGGTCGTAGCCGGCGTTGTTGTCTACGCGCCCGCCGTAGCGGATACCGTCAAAGCGGCTCAGGTTTGAAGCAGCCTCGGAAAGCGCAATGACGTAGTAGGATGCAATCGATGCATCGAGCACGGGCAGGTCAACGGTGTCAATCCGTGCGCCCTTGCTTTCGAACCAGGCACGGGTCTCTGCAAAGACCTTTGCAACGTCCTCGTCCATACCCTTGCTTTCAAGGAACTGCTTGGGTACGGCAATCTTGAGCGCAGCAAGTTCCTGCGCAGAATATGCTTCCAGATTCAGCAGGGACTTGCCTTCCGGCAGGTCTGCAGAAGTGTCGTCGTACATGTCAACGCCGCACATAACGGCAAGCGGACGCGCAATGTCGCCGGGCGTGTGCCCGATGATGCCCACCTGGTCCAGGGATGAACCGTAAGCAACCACGCCCCAGCGGCTCAGCACACCATACGTGGGCTTGAGTCCGTACACGCCGCAGTAGCTTGCCGGAAGCCTGACGGAGCCGCCGGTTTCCGTACCCAGGCCGAACAGCGCCTGATTTGCGGCAACTGCTGCCGTGGAACCGCCGGACGAACCGCCGGACACATAGTCGCGGTTGATGGGATTGCGGGTAGGCCCGTAGATAGAATATTCCGTGGAAGAACCCATGGCGAATTCATCCTGGTTGCAGCGGCCGAGCGGCACGGCGCCCGCGTCCAGCAGGCGGTTGATGACCGTCGCATTGTACGGTGCCACATAGCCCTGCAAAATCTTTGACGAGCAGGAAAGCTTTTTGCCGCGCACGGAAATATTGTCCTTGTTCGCAAAGGGAAGGCCGAGCAGGGGCTTCTTTTCAAAAAGGGCGTCCAGGGTTCCCTCGCTGCGGGCGGCGGCAATCTCCTTGTCCGCGGCATCCGCAAGGGCAAGGGCGTCGTCATAGATTTCAAGGAAAGCGTTAAGCGGCAGCCCGGATTTGCGGTCGGCCTCGAACGTGTCTATGGATTCCTGCACCAGCGCCCGGCTGGTAACAGTACCGGCTTTGAGCGCGGCAATTGTTTCGCTGATAGTCTGCATGTCACGCCCCCTCGCCGAGAACCTTCGGCACCTGGAAATAACCGTCAAGGAAGTGCTCGCTCACCTTCTTTACGTCGTGCATTTCAAGACCGGGCACCACCTCGTCCTCGCGGAGCTTCTCCGCTTCCGTGGTGGGATATGCATCATAGGGATTCTCGCTGTCATCATATTTGGAAAGAATGTCAAAGTACCCGACAATCTCGTCAACCTGCTTCTTCAAAGTCGCCATGTCCGTGCTTTCCGGCGACAGGCGTGAGAGGTACAACAATTTCTCTAATGTGTCCTCTGTAACTGTACGTTTCTCGCTCATAAGCACTTACTATACAAGATTTTCAGAAAATATGGAATAGGAGGAGAAAAGTCTGCGGGGGTGGAGCGCCCCCGCCCTTCACCGGTACGGTCAAGACACCACCAAAGCGTTAGCGGGGCTGTACCCCGTGGTACCCCTGCTTTAAAATACTTTCAATTGTGATTTTCACGCACAATCCCGACATATCAGGGGCTTGTGACGGCAGATTTGTACCAGTCCAAGAACGTACGGCCGGAATCGGGGACAACATCGTCCAGCTCGACCCAGCAGTGCTCGCGCGATTCAAGTTCTACATTGACGCTGTCCTTGCAGAAACGCTTGAGGAGCCGGCCGGCTTTGTAGCCCTGCTCGTAAATTCCTTTGTCGTACTTGGAAATCTTCCAGTAAAAGCGGACCGGCAGAATTCCCAGCAGTTCCCGGAAGGTGGGATTGTAATAACCGCTTCCCGAAATCACCGCCTTGAACAGCCCCGGCTCGGCGCAGGCAAGCTTTACCACGAATTCCGCGCCCTGGGAATGCCCAAAGCCGATTATGCACTTACGGTCAATGCATTCATTCCGCAGCAGCAGGTTCTGGATCAGGAGGCTTACATCATGGCAGTCAGAAAAATAATCGCCGCGGGCATACAGGACAAGCACCGCGCATTTTTTGATATTCTGGATTTTGGGATCAAGGAACATACGTCCGAATTTTCCGATGGATTCATATTTGGCACAGGAGCCGTGGAAGGTCACGACCATCGGAAGCTTTGCTTCGGTGTTGTGCCTGTCATCCCGGTATTCCGGCGGCAGGTACAGGAAGTACTCGAATCCCGCAATAAGTTTTTCGTAGTACCATACACTGTCCTGGTAACTGGTCTCGGCCCAGTAGTAGTCGGCATCATAGTTCAGGACGAACGGTCTCCGGCTGGAAAGCCTTGCCGCCAGCAGCAGGAACGATGCCAGCAGCAGGATTATCACGATTGCAGGGGAAAAAAACTTTCGTGCGTTCTTCATGTTTGTTATACCTCATAAAGCCGCAGTCCGATGCAGGCAGGGCACCTCTGTTTTCAGCCCGTTACTGGACCGGCCTAATGAATTGGGAAGGAGTTTCAAAACTCATCCGACCTTTGAAAGTCCTTCTAATGTATAAGAAAATCCGCCCCCTTACCAGAAACGGCGTGTCCCTCAACTATGCGTCTGCTGACCACGGAAGCGATACTTTCAATCGCACCGTAGACATAGCTGGCATCCCGGATCTTCCTTTGCAGCTCCTCAATCTTCGGTGACGGGGAAGCCTTGGAATTGTTTTTTTTTGTAATCGGCATTTCTATTACTCCGAAAAAGCATTGACAATGTGGCGCACTGGTTCAAGTCCCGGGACATCCAAAGCTAGAACATCAAACCGTATGTACGCGTAATTATATTGTCGATGATTTTGCAGGTAATATTTAGCTGTTTTAAGAATCTTTTGCTGCTTGGCCGCACCCAGTTCCACGGCCAGCGTATCAATGTCGCCGTGCGGCAGGGACTTCACTTCAACAAAAACGAGCGTTTCGTCCTTGAAGGCAATGATGTCGATTTCCCCGCCGCGCACGCGGAAATTCCGTTCCACGATGGTGTAGCCTTCCGCGCTCAGCCAGGCGGCGGCACGGTCTTCGGCACGCTGCCCCTTTGCATGGCTGGAAAGCTGCTGCTCAGAACTGGACTTCTTCAAAGACATCCATTTTGTCGCCGGAACTGTCCTCAAAGCTCAGGTCTTCGGCCGGAGCCGCAGGAGAAGTATCCTCCAGCAGCTCGCCGTCCGTCCAGAGGAAGGGAATTGCCCAGCGCTTGAGCGCCGCAACATGGTATTTTCTTGCAGCATGATTGGCGGCAAGGAACATGTTCTCACCGTCGTTGAAGTAGACAGGCGCGCTGAACCGCACACCTTCCGTGATGGTTTCGCACGCAATGCGCTGCCGTTTTCCAACCGCACTCATTTCTTATTCTCCCGCTCTATGATGAATGCAAAAATCCGGGCAACCGCTTCCCACGTATGCACGGGAATGCAGGTACCGACATCTTGCAGGGAAAGCACATTTGCAAGGATTTCATCCTCAACGACTGGAACCCCTTTTTCCTCCGCAATCGCCAGCATGCGGCGCGCAAGGTAACCGTGCTCTTTTGCCGTGATAAAAGGAGCTTCCGCATCTTTGGGGTAAGAAAGTGCGACAGCAAGGCTCCGGTTTATGCTTTCTTTCATACTTTTCTGTCATACAGAAACGGAAGCTCTGAATCGCAACAGAGCCCGTCCTGCAAAGCAGAGGTGGAATAGGTTACTGGCACAGACTTGCCTGCATTCATGCCGGAAGCCAGCAAATCTCCGAGCCGCCCTTCCTCCAGATGAATAGCGGAGGTCAAAAGCGGCGGTAGTGTACAGAACCGAACTTCCTTTACC
>Ga0256870_1000263_pt1 | contig 18009 bp, 31 predicted proteins | sample RumenRJG_06RNA_FD_186079 | JGI IMG/M metagenome (GOLD analysis project Ga0256870, IMG submission 186079) | Metatranscriptome of bovine rumen microbial communities from Lethbridge, Alberta, Canada - Rumen RJG_06 (Metagenome Metatranscriptome) | ecosystem: Host-associated > Mammals > Digestive...
CTTGACTGTTCGAGGTGATGTCGGTAGCATAAGGTCTCGCAAGAGTGCTATAATTTTTTAGAGGGAAAAGGCGTATGCCAACTATAAATCAATTGATTAGACATCCTCGTAAGGATGTGGAGAAAAGGAATAAAGTTCCAGCTCTGCTTTGTTGTCCTCAGAGAAGAGGGGTTTGTACGCGTGTTACGACAACAACGCCAAAAAAACCAAACTCAGCTATGAGAAAGATTGCTCGTGTTCGTTTGACGAGCGGATTTGAGGTGACTTGTTATATTCCAGGTGAAGGACATAACTTGCAAGAACACTCTGTCGTTATGATTAGAGGTGGTCGTGTAAAAGACCTTCCAGGTGTTAGATATCATATTATTCGCGGTACTTTAGATACTCAAGGTGTTAAAGATAGGCATCAAGGACGTTCTAAGTACGGTGTTAAGAGACCAAAATAAGGAGATAAAGTATGGGACGTAGGAGAGCTGCGGTAAAAAGAGAAGTTTTGCCTGATCCAAAGTTCGGTAGCGTTACAGTTACCAGATTTATCAATGCAACGATGTTGGATGGTAAAAAGTCTATTGCTGAAAAGATCTTGCATCAGGCTTTTGAGATAGTTCAACAAAAAACATCAAAAGCTGGTTTGGAAGTTTTTGAAGAGGCTTTGGGAAATGTATGCCCAACAGTTGAATTAAAGGCGCGTCGTGTTGGTGGTGCTACATATCAGGTTCCTGTCGAGGTTGAGCATTCCAGAGGTATTGCTCTTGCGATGAGATGGATTATTGTAAATGCCCGTAAGCGTTCAGAAAAAACAATGACCGATAAGTTGGCCGGTGAGTTGTTGGACGCATATAATAATCGTGGTGGTTCGATTAAGAAGCGTGACGAAACCCATAAGATGGCTGAAGCTAACAAAGCCTTTGCTCATTATAGGTGGTAGTTATGGCTAGAACGACTCCGATTGAACGTTATAGAAATATAGGAATTATGGCTCATATCGACGCGGGTAAGACCACGACGACTGAGCGTATTTTGTTTTATACTGGAAGATCTCATAAAATAGGTGAAGTCCACGATGGTGCTGCTACCATGGACTGGATGGAACAAGAACAAGAGAGAGGTATTACAATTACTTCTGCTGCTACTACCTGTTATTGGAAAGATCATAGAATTAATATTATCGATACTCCGGGACACGTCGACTTTACTGTTGAGGTTGAGCGTTCTTTGCGTGTTTTGGATGGTGCTGTTGCTGTTTTCGACGGTGTGGCCGGTGTTGAGCCTCAGTCAGAGACAGTGTGGCGTCAAGCTGATAAATATAATGTTCCAAGAATTTGTTTCGTAAACAAAATGGACAGAACTGGAGCTAATTTTTATCGTTGCGTAGACATGATTGTCGATCGTTTGGGTGCAAGACCGTTGGTTATGCAGTTGCCGGATGGTTGCGAGAGTGATTTTATTGGCGTAATCGATTTGTTGAATATGAAGGCATACCATTGGAAAGATGAAGCAATGGGCGCTCAGTATGAAATCGTTGATATTCCAGCTAATTTGCAAGAAAAAGCCAAAGAGTATCATCAACAATTGATTGAGACGGCTATTGAACAAGATGATGCGTTGATGGAGGCTTATCTCGAAGGTAAGGAGCCTACATTGGAGCAATTGAAGGCTTGTATCAGAAAAGGTGCTATATCTGGAGCGTTTGTTCCTGTATTCTGTGGTAGTGCATTTAAAAACAAAGGTGTTCAGACTTTGTTGGACGGTGTTGTTGATTTCTTGCCATCTCCAATGGATATTGGTGCTGTACATGGACATAACGTTAATGATGATAGCGAGCTATTGCGTGAGCCTTCTGATGATGAACCATTGTCAGCATTGGCGTTTAAAGTCATGACTGACCCATTTGTCGGTTCTTTGACGTTCGTTAGAATCTATTCCGGAAAATTAGAGGCAGGTAGTTATATTCAAAACTCAACAAAAGACGATCGCGAGAGAATTGGTCGTATGTTATTGATGCATGCAAACAATAGAAGCGACATTAAAGAGGCTTATGCCGGTGATATCGTCGCTGTTTGTGGTTTGAAGGTTACAACAACTGGAGATACATTGTGTGATGCAATTCATCCTGTGTTGTTGGAAAAAATGGAATTCCCTGAGCCTGTTATTGAGGTTGCTGTTGAGCCAAAATCAAAGGCTGATCAGGAAAAAATGGGTGTAGCGTTGTCACGTTTGGCAGCTGAAGATCCTTCTTTCCGAGTTAGCTCAAATATTGAGACTGGGCAGACGATTATTAAAGGAATGGGTGAATTACATCTTGAAATTATTGTCGATCGCATGAAGAGAGAGTTTAAGGTAGACGCAAACGTCGGTGCTCCTCAAGTTGCGTATCGTGAGACAATTTCTAAGCCAGCTGAAGTTGATTATGTACACAAGAAACAATCTGGTGGTGCGGGACAATTTGCTCGTGTCGTCATCCAGTTTGAACCAACGTCATATGATCAAGGGTTGGTGTTTGAAAGTAAGATTTTTGGAGGATCAGTTCCAAAAGAATATATTCCTGGTGTCGAAAAAGGACTCACAGAAATCGCAGAAACTGGTTGCTTAATTGGATTCCCAGTTGTCGGTGTTAAGTGTTCGTTAGTTGATGGTGCATACCACGATGTCGACTCGAGCGTCTTGGCATTCGAAATCGCAGCTCGTGGAGCTTTCCGTGATGCTATGACGAAATGTGCGGCAAAGATATTGGAGCCAATCATGACTGTTGAAGTTGTCACTCCTGAAGATTATATGGGAGACATCATTGGTGACTTGAACAGCCGTCGTGGACAGGTTGTAGGAATGGATCAGAGAGCGAATGCTCGTGTAATTTCAGCTGAAGTTCCACTTGCTGAAATGTTTGGGTATGTGAACACGTTACGCTCAATGAGCCAAGGTAGAGCCCAGTATACAATGCAATTCTCTCGTTATGAGGCAGTGCCATCTAACGTAGCAGAAAAGATTATTGCTGAGCATAAAGGTTTATAATTTGAATTATTAGGAGTTTAAGATGAGTAAAGCGAAATATGAGAGGTCAAAGCCTCATGTTAACATCGGTACCATCGGTCACGTCGATCATGGTAAGACCACTTTGACTGCAGCTATCACAAAAGTGTTGGCTGAGAAAGGTGGTGCAAATTTCACAGCATACGATCAAATCGATAAGGCGCCAGAAGAGAAAGCTCGTGGTATCACGATTTCTACATCTCACGTCGAGTATGAGACAGATAACAGACACTATGCTCACGTCGATTGCCCGGGGCACGCTGACTATGTTAAGAACATGATCACTGGTGCTGCTCAAATGGACGGTGCTATTTTGGTCGTTTCCGGAACAGATAGCGTTATGCCTCAAACAAGAGAGCACATTTTGTTAGCTCGCCAAGTTGGCGTTCCTGCTTTGGTCGTATTCATCAACAAATGCGATATGGTCGATGATCCAGAAATGTTGGATTTGGTCGAAATGGAAATCAGAGACGTTTTGGCTAAATACGAATTTCCGTCCGATGAGATTCCAATTATCAGAGGTAGTGCTTTGTGTGCTTTGGAAGACAAGAATCCAGAACTCGGAAGAGACGCTATTTTGAAGTTGTTGGAAGCTGTTGACAGCTACATTCCACAACCAAATCGTCCAAAAGATAAACCATTCTTGATGCCAATCGAAGACGTATTCTCGATCTCTGGTCGTGGTACTGTTGTTACAGGTCGTGTTGAGCGTGGTGAAATCAAAGTTGGCGATGAAGTCGAAATCGTTGGTTTGAGAGAAACAACAAAGACAGTTGTAACCGGACTTGAAATGTTCCGTAAAACATTGGATTACGGTGAGGCTGGTGATAACTTGGGTGCTTTGTTGCGTGGTACAAAGCGTGAAGAAGTTGAGCGTGGACAAGTTTTGGCTGCTCCAGGATCTATTACTCCACATACAAAATTTGAATGTGAAGCATATATCTTGACGAAAGATGAAGGTGGTCGTCATACTGCATTCTTCAATGGATATCGTCCTCAATTCTACTTTAGAACAACTGACGTTACCGGAAACGTTACCTTGCAAGAAGGTGTCGAAATGGTCATGCCAGGTGATAACGTAAGATTGAGCGTTGAATTAATCGTTCCTATTGCTATGGACGCTGGATTGCGTTTCGCTATCCGTGAAGGTGGCCGTACAGTCGGAGCTGGTGTTGTAACAAAGATCATAGCGTAAGAGGAGAATGGGTTATGAACGCGCAATGCATTCGCATATGCCTTAGAGCTTATGATTACAGAATATTAGATTATTCGACGAATGAAATTGTTATGACAGCTAAAAGGACAGGCGCGCGCGTTCGTGGCCCTGTCCCTTTGCCAAACAAGATTGAACGTTTCACTGTGTTACGTTCACCTCATATCGATAAAAAATCACGTGAGCAGTTTGAACTGCAGACACACAAGAGATTAGTTGATATAATGGATTGTCCTCCGCAGACAGTTGATGCTTTGATGAAGCTGGAATTGGCTGCTGGTGTGGATGTGGAAATTAAATTATTAGGATAAAACATGCGTTCAGGTTTAATAGGTAAAAAGTTGGGCATGACACGAATTCTCGCAGAGGATGGACGTGATTTTGCCGTAACCGTTCTGCAAGTGGAGCAACATGAGGTGTTGAGCCACAAGACAATAGAGAAGCATGGATATGAAGCTGTTGTCGTTGGAACTGTTGAGACTAAAGAAAACAGGCTTACCAAGCCTATGCAAGGCTATTTTAAGGCCTTAGGAAAGAAGTGCTACAAAAAGCTGAAAGAATTTAGACTTTCTTTGAGTGATGCACCAGCTGTCGGAACCGTATATGGTGCCGAAATGTTTACTGCAGGTCAGTTAGTTGATGTAACTGGTACCTCTATCGGTAAAGGTTATGCTGGTCCAATGAAGAGACATAATTTCGGTGGTTTGAGAGCTACTCACGGTGTTTCTGTTTCTCACAGAAGTCATGGTTCCATTGGTAACAGAGAAGATCCAGGTAAAGTTTTTAAAGGTAAGAAAATGGCTGGTCATCTCGGTTGTGAAACCGTTACCATTCAGAATATGAAAGTGTATGGCACAGATGGGAATCTCTTGTTAATTCAGGGTGGTGTTCCTGGTGCTGAGGGAAGCTATGTGCTTATCAAAGACGCAGCGAAGGGAATGTAACAATGAAGTTGCAAGTTGTAAAATTGGACGGAACAGTTAGCGGAGATATCGAGCTAAATGATTCCGTATTTGGTGTTGAACCAAAGACAGAGTGCATGGCTGACGTTGTTCGTTGGCAGCTAGCTAGAAGACAAGCTGGTACACATGCTGTAAAAGGTCGTAGTGATATCAATAGAACGGGTAAGAAATTGTTCCGTCAAAAAGGTACTGGTAATGCACGTCATGGTGCACGTACTGCCAATATTTTCGTTGGTGGTGGTATCGTTTTTGGACCAACTCCACGTTCTCATGCGTTCAAAATTAACAAAAAAGTTAGAGCATTGGCTTTGAAGACTTTGCTTTCTCTTAAAGTTAACGAGAAGAAACTTATTATTTGTGAGGATTTGAAATCAATCGATGGAAAAACAAAGACATTGAAAGATTCATTAGCTAAAATGAATTTGACATCTGCTTTGTTTATTGATTCTGCCGTTGAGGAAGGTTTTGCAAAAGCATGTTCAAACTTGTATAAGATTGACGTACTTCCTGTTGCTGGACTTAACGTATATGATGGTTTGTCTCACGATGCTATAGTTCTCACAAAGAGTGCTGTTGCAAGTATTCAAGAGCGTTTAGGATAAGATTATGATATCAATATACGATTGTTTAATTGCTCCTGTAATGACTGAAAAATCGATGAATAAAGGCGAAGGCGTTTATACTTTTAGAGTGAATCCTTCTGCAACAAAATTCGATGTCAGAAGAGCAGTTGAAGAGATTTTTAAAGTTAAGGTTGCTAGCGTGAATATTTTGAATCGCACAGGAAAGAAAAAAGTATTCCGTGGCAGATTTGGACGTACTGAAGCGAAAAAATTCGCTATCGTTAAATTGTCTGAAGGATCTATTAAGTTTGAAGGAGGTCTCTAATGGCTTTGAAAGTTTATAAGCCAGTAGCACCTGGTTCAAGAGGTTTGGTTTTGGTTGATCACTCTTCTTTGTGGAAGGGCAGACCTCACAAGAGTTTAGTTTTTGGAAAGAAATCAACTGGTGGTCGTAATGTACATGGTCATATCACATCATGGCATCATGGCGGTGGACACAAGAAGTTGTACCGTTTCATCGATTTCGTAAGAAATAAGTATGACATGGAAGCGACAGTTGAGCGTATCGAGTACGATCCAAACCGCACTGCTTTTATCGCTTTGATTAAGTACGAAGATGGTGAATATTCTTACATTATTGCACCACAAAAATTGAACATTGGCGATAAGGTTATTTCTTCAGATAAGACTGACGTAAAAGTCGGAAATTGCATGAAATTAATCAATATGCCAGTCGGTACAATTATTCATAATATCGAGTTCTATATCGGAAAAGGTGCACAATTTGCTCGTGCAGCAGGCACATATGGACAAATCGTTGGTCGTGATTCCGGAATGGTAATCGTAAAATTATCTTCTGGTGAAGTACGATTGATAAATGGTGAATGTCGTGCTACTATAGGAGCAGTTTCCAACCCAGATCAAAAGAATGTAAATTTGGGCAAGGCTGGACGTAGTCGTTGGTTGGGATGGCGGCCTGTTAACAGAGGCTCTGCGATGAACCCAGTTGACCATCCACATGGTGGTGGTGAAGGTAAGTCGAAGAGTGGTCGACAGTTGGTAACACCGTGGGGTAAGCCTACAAAAGGTTATAAGACCAGAAGAAAGGCGAAACCTTCGGATAAGTTTATTTTAACTCGTAGAAAGAAGTAGGTGCGTTGTGGCTCGTTCAGTATGGAAAGGTCCGTTTGTTGACGGATATTTGTTAAAAAAAGTAAAGGCCGCGTTAGAGTCTGGTCGTCATGAACCAGTAAAAACATGGTCAAGACGTTCTACATTGATACCAGATTTCGTAGGCGTAACATTTTCAGTACACAATGGACATAAGTTCATTCCTGTATTGGTTACGGAGGATATGGTAGGTCATAAGTTGGGTGAATTTGCACCAACTAGAACATTTACCGGACATGCCGGCGATAAAAAAGCCGAGAAGAAATAGAGGGGTGTAGTAATGTCAAAAAGATTGCATATAAAACCTACTTCCTTAGATGTTGTTGCTAAGGATAGAATGGTTTTGGCTTCCCCAAGAAAGGTAAACCTTGTCGCGAAAATGATTCGTGGCATGTCTGCAGGGAAAGCTTTGGATGCTTTGAAATTCTGTGAGAAAGCCGTTGCTCGTGATGTTCGTAAGACGTTATTGTCTGCTATTGCGAACGCTGAGACTAATTTCGGACTTGATATGGATTTGTTAACCGTCAAAGAAGCTTATGTCGGTAAGGCTGTTGTTCTCAGAAGATTTATGGCTCGTGCGAAAGGAAGTGGAGCTTCAATTCGTAAGAGATTTAGTCGTTTAACCGTTGTATTATGTGAGACAGAGGGGTGATATGGGACAAAAAGTAAATCCGAATTCGCTTCGTTTAGGTTTGATTCGCAATTGGAATTCTAACTGGTATGCTAAGAACAATTATTCTGAATTGTTGTACCAAGATTTCAAATTGAGAAAATTTCTTAATGAGGGATTGAATCAAGCAGAGGTTTCAAAGATTTCTATTGAAAGACTCGCAAAGAAAATAATCGTTACGATTCATACAGCAAGACCAGGGATTGTGATTGGTAAGAAGGGGAATGGTATTGAGAAATTGCGTGCTGACTTAGTAAAATTGGTTGGTGGCGATGTTGTCTTGAATATCGTTGAAATTCGTAAGCCGGAAATAGATGCAACTTTGGTTGCTGGATCTATCGCAGGACAGATTGAAAAAAGAGTTGGGTTCCGTCGTGCTGTAAAACGTGCGATGCAGTCTGCTCAAAGGGCTGGTGCTTTGGGTATCAGAGTTAACTGTTCTGGTCGTCTTGGCGGTGCTGAGATTGCTAGAATGGAATGGTATAGAGAAGGACAAGTTCCTCTTCATACATTGAGAGCAGATATAGATTATGGCGTTTCTACCGCTAACACAACTTATGGTTCTGTCGGTATTAAAGTTTGGATCTATAAAGGTGAGTTGTTTAACTCAAAAGCTGTGTTTCTTCCAAAGCGTGAGCGTGGGGAAAGAGCTGCTAAACAACAAGCACAGGAGGAGAAGTAAGATATGTTATCTCCAGCTAGAATGAAATATAGGAAGCACTTTAAAGGTAAAATTAAAGGAGTTGCTTCTCGTGGTTTCCGCTTAAGTTTTGGATCTTATGGATTGAAGGCTTTGGAGCCAGAACGTATTACAGCTGCACAAATTGAAGCTGCAAGACGTGCGATTACAAGATGTATGGCACGTGTTGGTAAGGTTTGGATTCGTATATATCCAGATGTTCCAGTTTCTCAAAAACCTGCTGAAGTCAGAATGGGAAGCGGAAAGGGTTCTGTTGAGTATTGGGCATGCCGTGTACGTCCAGGTACGATTTTGTTTGAAATCGATGGTGTGTCTGAGGAGATTGCGAGAAGGGCGTTATCGTTGGCAGCAGCGAAATTGCCTACTCTCACGAAATTTGTAATGAGAGGTGCTTAATATGGCCGATGTAAAGACAGCTAAAGCCGAATTGGAAAACGCAAAGTTAGAAATGATGCGTATCCGTTTCCGTAAGGTGCTCGGAGAGAACGTTTCTGCGCATGTAATAAAAAAAGCTCGCAAAAACGTTGCAAAGTGTGTATTATCACTACAGAATAATGAGGGTAAAAATGCCTAAGCGTATATTAGAAGGTGTTGTAACGAGCGATTCTCGTGACAAGACAGTAACTGTTCTTGTTACTCGTCGCGTTATGCATCCGAGATATAAGAAATATTTGAATGTTTCTAAAAAGTATCACGCTCATGATGAGAATAATCAGTGCGTGATTGGTGATCACGTTTCTATTTGTGAGAACAGACCGATCTCAAAGACGAAGTGTTGGGTTGTGTCTGAAAATCATACAAACGGAGGAAAATAGTCATGATACAGATGCAAAGCCGATTGAAAGTGGCAGATAATTCCGGTGCTCGTGAAATTATGTGCATTAAGGTTATTGGTGGAGCTGGTCGTAGATATGCAGGAGTCGGCGATATTATCGTCGCTTCTGTTAAAGACGCAATTCCACAAGGAAAGGTGAAGGCAGGTGATGTTGTTCGTGCCGTAGTCGTAAGAACAGCTGCTCCTATTCATCGTAAGGATGGTAGCTTGGTTAGATTTGATGGCAACGCAGCCGTCTTAGTTGATAAGCAAAATGAATTGATTGGAACTCGTGTTTTTGGCCCAGTAACGAGAGAGTTGCGTGCTAAAAATATGATGAAAATTGTTTCATTGGCTCCGGAGGTTCTGTAATGCAAAAAATAAAAAAAGGTGATACAGTACAAGTAATCGCCGGAAAAGATAAGGGCACGCAAGGCGAGGTTCTTCGTGTCTTAAAAGATGAGGGCAGAGTTATTGTAAAGGGTGTACATGTCTGCACAAGACATCAAAAGCCTTCTGCCAATAGCGCTGGTGGGTTGATTAAAAAAGAGCAATCAATTGATATTTCGAATGTTATGTTCGTTGATGCTCAAGATGGAAAACCAACTCGTATCGGGATAAAAGTTGTTGATGGTAAAAAAGTACGTTTTGCAAAGCGTACTGGAAATGTAATAAACTAGACGAGAGTAGATATGGCCCGGTTAAAGGATTATTATAAAGAAAAAATTATTCCTGAATTGAAAAAAAGTTTAGGAATTAAGAACGATTTGGAAGTTCCATCGTTGAAGAAGATTGTTTTGAATATGGGTATGGGTGAAGCTACATCCGACAGCAAGTATGTAAAACAGGCTGTAGATGAGTTGACTCAGATTTCAGGACAAAAAGCCGTTGCGACAACAGCAAAAAAATCTGTTGCAAGCTTTAAAGTTCGTCAAGGACAAAAGATTGGTGCAATGGTCACTCTTCGTGGCGAGCGTATGTATGAATTTCTCGATCGTTTAGTGAATATCGCTCTTCCAAGAGTGAGAGACTTCAGAGGTTTGCCAAAAAAGTCTTTTGATGGAAATGGGAACTATTCTTTTGGTATAAAAGAACAAATCGTATTTCCTGAAATAGCAGTGGGGAATATCGATAATATTCATGGTTTGGATGTGATCGTTGTTACAAGTACGAGCAGTGATGAGCGTGCTGCTGCTTTGTTAAAAGCGTTTAATTTCCCATTTATGAATTAAGAGGATTGAGAGATGGCTCGTTTGAGTAGTATAGAATCAGCAAAGAGAATCCGTAGAAGAGTTCAGGCTAAGAAAGCAAAGCGTGCTGAGTTAAAGGCTGTTATTATGAATAAAACACTTGCACCTGAGGAGCGTTTTGCTGCTCAGTTGAAATTAGCCGCTATGCCACGTACTTCGTCTGCAACAAGAATTCGCAATCGTTGTGCGATTACGGGTAGAGCTCGTGGTGTGTACAGGAAGTTTAATATTTCCCGTATTATGTTGAGAAAAATGGCCGCTGATGGATTGATTCCAGGCGTTCGTAAAGCAAGTTGGTAATTTGGAGAAGAATGATGACAGATCCTATTTCAGATATGCTTGCAAGAATTAAAAATGCTTGCATGCGTAATTTTGAAACAGTTGATATCCCATCATCTAAGATGAAGGCAGGTATTTTGCGTGTCTTAGAGAGAGAAGGTTATATCAACGGTTTTGAAGAAGTCGAAGAAAATGGCTTCAAGGTGTTGAGAGTAGCTCTAAGATATTACGATGGTAAATCATCAATTAAGGTTTTGGATAGAGTTTCAAAACCAAGCTGTCGTATATATTCAAAATTGAAGAATATTAAGCCTGTGTTTAATGGATTCGGTATATACGTGCTTTCAACTTCTCGTGGAATTATGTCCGACGCAGAAGCTAAAGAAAATAATGTCGGTGGCGAAATATTGTGTAAGGTGTTCTAAAAATGTCTAGAGTTGGAAAGCATCCTATAGAGATTCCTGCCGGAGTTAATGTTGTTTTGAAGGATAATGTTATTTCTGCGAAGGGAAAAAATGGTGAGTTCAGTTTCAAAGTATGCAATGATGTGAACGTTGAAGTTGCTGATGGAAAAATTACATTTAAACCTGCAAATGATACAAAAAATGCTAGAGCTATGTGGGGAACCTCAAGAGCTATCGTAGCAAAAGGAATTGCTGGTTTGGATCAATTGTTTGTAAAAAAAGTAAATTTGGTCGGTGTTGGTTATAAGGCTAGCGTTCAAGGGAACAATTTAGTATTGCAACTTGGATACAGCCATAATATCACATTCCCAATTGCTAGCGATTTGAAAATTGTGTGCGAAAGCCCAACTACAATTGCTGTATCTGGTGCAGACGATCAACGAGTTGGTGAGACCATCCGTGAAATTCAAAATTTCAGAGCTCCTGAGCCTTATAAGGGTAAAGGTGTGATCCGTGAAGGTCAGTATGTATACCGTAAAGAAGGGAAGAAGAAATAATCATGGCTAGATTTAGTGCGAAATTTTTAAATAGAAGCAGAAAAGTGCGCTATCAGGTCCGTTTGCATGCAAATGGCAAGCCACGTCTTTCTGTGTTTAGATCGGATCGTCATATTTACGCTCAAATTATTGACGATTCCTGTGGTAAGACTTTGTGTTCAGCTTCTACGATGGATAAGAGTTTTAGAGGAACAGGAAGTACTTCCAATTGCGAAGCTGCTACTAAGGTCGGGGCAATGTTGGCTGCGAAGGCAATCGAAGCTGGAATAAAAGAGGTCGTTTTCGATCGTGGTGGGTTCAGTTATCACGGAAGAGTCAAAGCTCTTGCTGATGCTGCTCGTGGTGCTGGATTAAGTTTTTAAGGAATTGTTAGTATGAGTCGTGAAGAAACAGCTTACATTGAAAAACTTGTCGCGATAAACCGTGTCGCAAAAGTTGTTAAAGGTGGTAAGAGATTTTCATTCTCCGCGTTAGTTGTTGTTGGAGATGGAAAAGGTCGCGTTGGATATGCTACAGGAAAAGCTCGTGAAGTCGCTGATGCTATGAAGAAAGCAACAGAGAAAGCAAAGAGATTAATGGTCAGAATTCCTATGCGTGAAGGACGTACGTTGCATCATGATGTAATGGGAAAGTTCGGTGCTGGTAAAGTTATTTTACGTAGTGCTGTTGCGGGTACTGGAATCATCGCTGGTGGTGCTATGCGTGCTGTTTTCGAGGCATTAGGTATTCAAGACGTTGTTAGTAAGTGTCTTGGTAGTGCTAATCCACATAACATGGTAAGAGCTACATTTGATGCTTTACAAGAAACAGTTTCTCCAAAGTATATTGCTGCTAAGAGAAATAAGAAAATTGGTGAAGTTACTTCACGTCGTAGTTCAGGTAAATAAGGAGTGATCTATGACTAAAGCAAAAGAAAAGACAGTAACTGTAGTTCAGACTGGTAGTATGATCGGTTGTATTGAGAGCCAAAGACAATGTTTGAAGGCGTTAGGTTTAGGAAAAATGAATCGTAAATCTACAATAGTTGATAACAATTGTGTCCGTGGCTTGATTAGAAAAGTTTCTCATTTGGTGAGAATTGAGGGTGAAAATGAATAGTTATAAACTTAATACTCTTAAAGCCCGCCATGGTATAGATAAAAAAGCCATTGGTAGAGGAATCGGATCCGGTTGCGGTAAAACTTCCGGATACGGTCACAAAGGAGGTAAGGCTCGTTCTGGTCGTGGTAAAGTATCTTGGTTCGAGGGTGGTCAGATGCCTTTGTACAGAAGACTTCCTAAGAGAGGATTTAACTCAAGAGCGGATAAATCACAGATCGCAATCATTAATTTGATTGATTTGCAACAGTTGTGCGACGATAAGGTTTTTGCTGCTGGTGCAAATATCGGTATCGAGGATTTGAAAAAGGCTCATGTCATCAGAGAGAAGGCAAATAATGTGCGTTTGCTTGCTACTGGTGAATTGAAAACGGCTTTGAACATCTCCGTGAATTATGCATCTGATGCAGCGATGAAAGCTGTTGAGGCTGCAGGTGGTAAAGTTCAAATAATTTAGGTAATTTCGTATGGCTGGTACCTTTGATCAAGGTTTTAGTTTCGATACATTAGCCAAAGCCACGGACCTCCAAAAGAGGTTGCTGTTTACGGTTTTGGCTCTTTTTATTTATAGGATCGGAACATATATTCCTTTGCCTGGTCTAAATCCTGCAGCTATTGCTGATTTAGCCAATAGGCATTTGGGCAGTGGAGGCATCCTTGGAATGTTTAACACATTCTCTGGAGGCGCATTAAGTCGTATGACGATTTTTGCGTTAAACTTAATGCCTTATATTTCTGCCAGTATTATAATTCAATTATTTACAATGGTTTCTCCGCAACTTGAAGCGTTGAAGAAAGAAGGGGAAACTGGACGAAAAGTAATCAATCAATATACAAAATATTTGGCGATAGCCGTTGCGTCGTTTCAGGCGTATGGTTTGAGCTTGTATTTGATGAACGCACAAGGTTCGCCTGTTGTTATTGGTGGATTGTTCCCTGTGATTTCAATACCATGTTTGGTTTGTGGAACAATGTTTCTCGTTTGGCTTGGTGAGCAAATTACTGCACGTGGTGTAGGTAATGGATCATCGTTGTTGATTTTTGCCGGTATCGTTGCAAACATGCCTGCTAATATTGAAAACGTGTTTCAATTAGGAAAAGCTGGTGCTATCTCTGTTTTTGCGATGGTTATGATTTTCGTCTTTGCTTTTGCTATGATTCTAGGTGTGGTTTTCGTAGAGAGGGCGCAGCGTAAGGTTATGATTAATTATCCGCAACGTCAGGCGATATTAGCTCGTGGACAAAATATGGATATGAGCTATCTTCCATTGAAGATAAACTCTGCTGGTGTTATTCCTCCAATCTTTGCTTATTCTTTAATTTCGTTACCTATGATGGTGGCTGGATTTTTGGCTTCTGGCGGTGATAATGAATGGCTTAATGATATCATCAATATTTTTGGTCGTGGTGGGATAACTTTTTCGATCATATTTGTTGCATTGATTATGTTCTTTTCGTTCTTCTATACTGCGGTTGTTTTTAATCCAACTGAAACATCTGATAACTTGAAGAAAGCAGGTGGATATATTCCGGGAGTAAGACCAGGTAAGTCTACAGCAGAATATCTTGATTATATATTAACTCGATTAACTACTGTTGGTGCGATTTATATGTCTGTTGTGTGTATTTTACCTGATGTTATTCAGAATAAATTTGGTGCTCATTTCTTGTTCACTGGTACTGGTATATTGATTATTATTGGTGTTACCATTGATACAATTTCGCAAATTTATGCTCAATTGTTGTCACATCAGTATCGTGGCGTTTTGAAGAAAATGGAGAAAAAGAAGAAATGATAAATTCTATAATTTTGATTTTGTTCGGAGCTCCAGGTGCTGGAAAAGGTACAATTGCTCAATATATGAAAGAGAATTATGAAGTATGTCATTTTTCCACTGGAAATTTATTGAGAAGTGAAGTAAAATCCAAATCTAGTATTGGTCTGAAAATTGAAAAGATCATGGGGACTGGCGGATTAGTTGGTGATGATATCGTCAATGAAATTGTCGAGGAAAATATTTCTCGCGTTGCTGGTTCATCTTCGGTTATCATTTTGGATGGGTATCCGAGGACCAAAGATCAGGCCAAAGTGCTGGATAGTATTAAGAATGGCGAGTTGCGTGATTCTATCCGTGTGCTAGAATTGGATGTTGATGACGATATTGTCGTTTCTCGTATTTCACAACGTCGTGTTTGTGAAAAATGCGGAAATACGTATGGTCCTCACGATAAGATTGAGGCCTGTTCGTGTGGTGGTGCGTTGATTCGTAGAAAGGACGATGAAGAGTCAGTTGTTAGGAATCGGTTGAAGGCTTATTATGAGGCTACTCAGCCTGTTGCTGACTATTATAAAGATAGATTAATTAGGATTTCCGGTGATGGAACTCCTAGTGAAGTAGCGTCAAGAGTTGATGAAGCTTTGTCGCGTTTTGGAATAAAAAAGAGGAGATAAGTCCGTGGCTCGTATAGCTGGTGTTAATTTGCCTGATAAAAAACATGTTGAGTTTGCATTAAGGTATATTTATGGTATCGGACCAAGTCGTGCAAGTCTTATTTGCAAAGAGCTTGGTATTCCTGCATCTAAAAGGGTGTTTGAATTGTCCGATGATGAGATTTTGAAAATTCGTGAGGTCATTGACAGAGATTATCAAGTAGAAGGTGATCTACGTCGTATCGTAACGATGAATATTAAGGGGTTGATGGATTTGGGCTGCTATCGTGGTTTGAGACACAGAAAAGGATTGCCTGTCCATGGACAGAGAACCCACACAAATGCTCGTACTCGTAAAGGTAAAGCGAGAGCGATTCCGGGTAAGAAGCAAGTGACAAGGTAAGAGGGCATTATGGCTTATAATAGTGGTACGCAAAAATTAAAAAGAAAAGATAGAAAAAATATATCTTCTGGTGTTGCTCACGTTAACGCAACTTTTAATAACACAGTTGTTACTATTACTGATCAACATGGAAATACAATTTCTTGGAGTTCTTCTGGAAGTTTAGGATTTAAAGGTTCCAGAAAATCTACTCCATATGCTGCTCAATTGGCTGCAGAAAGAGCTGCGTCAAAAGCAATCGAGCATGGTATGAAAAATATTGACGTTGAGGTTATGGGGCCTGGTTCAGGTCGTGAATCTGCTTTGAGAACGTTTCAAACCCTCGGTTTGATCGTTGGATCGATCCGTGATGTAACTCCAATTCCTCACAATGGTTGTAGACCACCAAAACGTCGTAGAGTTTAGTATTAAGGGGTTTTGAAGTGATACAGAAACAATGGCAAGATCTTATTAAGCCTTATAAATTACAGCTTAATGGTGAAGTTGTCGACGATAGCATGCATATCGGTACTGTAGTTGCTGAGCCTCTTGAAAGAGGATTCGGTGTTACGTTAGGTAATGCTTTACGTCGAATATTGTTGTCCTCTCTAAAAGGAGCGGCTGTAACTTATATAAAAATTGAGGGTGTCGATCACGAGTTTTCAACAATTCCTGGAGTAACCGAAGATGTAGCGGATATAATCTTGAATATCAAGGCTATGCCGTTGAAGTCGGAAGCGGAAACTCCTAGTAAGATGAGAATTAATGTAGTAGGTCCTTGTGAAGTTACTGCTGGCATGTTCGAAGTATCTGGTGATGTCGAAGTGTTAAATCCAAACCATCATATTTGCACATTGGGTGAAGGTGGTCATTTGAGTATGGAAATGTCAGTTTCCGTTGGTCGTGGTTATAATACTGCAAGTCAGAATCATTTTGAGGATGCTCCGGCTGGTATAATATTTGTTGATTCGATATTTAATCCAGTGAAAAGAGTTAACTACAAAGTTGAGAATACTCGTGTTGGTCAAATTACAGATTACGATAAGTTGATTTTGAGTGTAGAAACTGATGGTTCTATTGCTCCTGAGGATGCTGTGGCTGTCGCTGCTAAGACATTACAGGATCAATTACAACGATTTGTGAACTTCGATGACAGTGATGCTGATGATGAAGGCAATGCTGAGCCAGATCTCCCATTCAATGCTAATTTGTTGAAGAAAGTTGATGATTTAGAATTGTCAGTTCGTTCGATGAATTGCTTGAAAAATGATAATATCGTTTATCTTGGTGATCTCGTTCAAAAATCTGAATCTGAGATGCTGAAGACGCCAAACTTCGGACGAAAGTCTTTGAATGAAATCAAAGAACTTCTCGCTCAAATGGGATTGTATCTTGGTATGCAAGTCGATAGTTGGACAGCAGAAAATATTGAGAAGGCAATGGAAAAATTGGCTTCTTTTGGTAAAAAATAGCAGTGGAGAATTACAATGCGTCATAGAATAGGTGGCAGGAAGTTTAATAGACGTACGGCTCAAAGAAAAGCGCTTTTTAACGGTCTTGCTAAGTCGTTATTAAAGTATGAGCAAATTATGACGACCTTGCCGAAAGCGAAGGATTTACGTCCTTATGTTGAAAAAATGATAACCTTAGGGAAAGATGCTACAATCGCTAATCGTAGAGCGTTGTTCGCGAAGATTAGAGATAAAGCATTGGTATCAAAAGTATTTGGTGTGTTAGCTGAGCGTTATGCTACGCGTAATGGTGGGTATACACGTATCGTAAAGGCGGGATTCCGTCAGGGAGATAATGCACCAATGGCGGTGATTGAGTTGTTGGACAGAGACGAAAGTGCAAAGTCTGCACCAATTGCCACTCCTTTCAAAGAAGAGGCGACAGCCTCTTCGTCCAATTAAACATTATTGATAATTTGATAGACCTCCTTTGTCCTTTGAATAAAGGAGGTCGTTGTTGTTTATTATCTCCAAAGCGTATTGGAGTTGTTATATGTCACGTTAGCCCCATTCATGTATTAAGTGATACATAGTGCAATCCACATATTTTACACTATTGCTTTATAAATTTTATCTCTACTTAATACATGAATGAGATTATTATGATCTTTGACAATTATGCGGAGCTATTGTGAGTTTTCTTTTTTGTCTAATTTTTTGTGAATTTTACGCAACTATGCAAACGACCACATTCTTTATTCCTTTTTAATGATTTCACACAATGTCTTAATCGCTTCTGGATTGGGCATATAAGCTTGAATATCGTTAAATGGATTTTTTATTCCGGGTTTATTATATGCAATCACCTTATTAATTATATCAACAATGCCTTTCGGAATATTAGGTGTGTTTTTGAGGTCTAGAAATCGTTTTTCAAAAAAATTCTTTATGTCATCGTTAATGTTTGTCCTATATTTAAATAAACTAATATGCATCCATCTTATCATCTTGTTATATTCTAATGTTAAATTAATA
>Ga0256870_1000264_pt1 | contig 18007 bp, 9 predicted proteins | sample RumenRJG_06RNA_FD_186079 | JGI IMG/M metagenome (GOLD analysis project Ga0256870, IMG submission 186079) | Metatranscriptome of bovine rumen microbial communities from Lethbridge, Alberta, Canada - Rumen RJG_06 (Metagenome Metatranscriptome) | ecosystem: Host-associated > Mammals > Digestive...
CCCCAAAGTTCAATGCCTTTTTCCTCAAGTACCGGAGCTACCAGCTCTGCCACTCTCTGTTCTATTGTTGCCAAAGAAAACTCCTATCCGTAATCTCGTTTGCGGGAATTTTTCACATAAATCGTGAGCAGGTCACATTTATGCGCCGACGGGCTGAACCGTCGATATTCCGTGTTATGTTTTACATATATTTTTGACGATGTTTTTATATTAAAAACATATACAAAAATACCAAAATTAGATATTTTTAGTTTCGTATGTATATAAAAAAAGCTCCGGACTCTTTTGACCGGAGCTTTCTCGATCATAAACTGTCAGCGCCCGGAATCCGCGGTTTCCGTATAGGGAAACCAATGGCGGAAATCCGTCACCGCTGATAATTATACTATTCAGTCATGAATTATTCAACAAAATATTACGGAGCCCGACGTCTTTTCACTTTCCGGCATCGGACTTTATCAGCTCACTGATTTTTCCCTTTGACAGAAGATCCCGACGCAGTTCAGCCAGAGTGATGACCTTAGGACTTATGCCGAGAGGTCTTACGGCCTTTACCGTCATGTAACCAAGTCTGGTTGAGTAGATTCCGGCGGCAACTCCCTGCCCCAAAGATGCGCTGAGTTTTCCGGCAATTCCGGCGCCGATAACGTCAACTGCGGCATCGGTTGCGAGATCCGTCATGCCGATGAGAATAAGGTTTCTCGCCACGCGGCGGTAAAGCTGCATTCTGCCCCATACACCGGCCCGCAGACCGTATATCTCGGAGATCTCCCTTATCATTCTCAGGGATCTTGCAAGAGTCAGAAACATGTCAAGCCAGGCCACGGGACTGAGAGCCACGATAACGCCGTTTTCCCTGGAGCGTTTTACAATAACCTTCTTGGCCCGTTCATCCATTTCCCTTAGCACATGGTGCTCATAGAGTTCAAAAACCTCCGCCGGGGTAAAATGCGGCTGCAGTCTTTTTGAGAAATTCTCCCAGCCTTTTCCGCCGAGAACCTTAGAATCCCCGGCAAGCTCCCTGCAGATTTTTACCGCCCCGTCAAAGGAACCTGAGGCACATGCGTGAAGCACCTCCTCACGATGCTCATCCACCTGCTTGAACAGCAGCACAGAACTGAACTCGCGGTATATGCAGAAAAGTGACATTACGAACGCCGCAATGAAAACGGCACTCCAGAACATCCCGGTGACGGATCCCGTGGCAAAGGCGGAATCAATCACGGCATAGGTCTGAAGACCTCCGTAGCAAAGCAGGAGAAGCATTATCCAGAGAACCGGACTTGACCAGAACCTCACGGGTGTCACGGGATCATCATCCTCATCAGGCCCCGCAATAGTGGTTGACCCCGACATGACGTCACCGTCAGTCTCAACCTCGGTAAGCTCTCCGGCAGAGGCATTGAGCGTAAACCCCTTAATCATGTCCCCGGTCCCGGACTTCACGTCGGTTCCCTTCAGGCCTTTTCCGTTCAGTTCGTCGGTTGAAAAAACATCACGAAGCTCACCGCCGGTTCCGAGCTCGAACCCCTGTTTCATTTCTTTTTCAATATCACTGCTCATTATCAATCACTGTCCACTGCTGACTTATGCCTCAAATACCTGCCGTCCCGGAATTAAGGGACTTACCGGAAACGGACTACATCTTATCCCCCAGAATGTACTGAAGCAGCACATCCATGTTAATCCCCGGAATAGGTTCTCCGGGATTAAGCTTCGGAGGTCTGAGCTCACGCATCTTAAAATACTTCTGGAAAAACTCCATTCCCTCTCGTGACCATCCGGACGGAATGCTTCCCGGGAAAAACGGAGGTTCGTCATCGTAATCGGTTTTAAGCACCTGAACCCTTTTTCCCTCATGTTCAGCGTACATGCATTTTGCCGCCTTTATGGCGGAAAGAATCATGAACTCGCAGTTTGAACCGTCGGCCCTGACACGGGATGCCGCCTGCTTTACCATGGAACGGAGAAGACTCAGAAGGTTTGCATACTGATCCATGGTTACGGTGTCTGCCTTGGTGGCCGCAAATATAACCCTGTCAATCTTCGGCGAAAACAGTCTGCCGAGAATACTGCTGCCGCCGTAGCTGAAATTCTCCATCAGCACGTCAAAGGTCTCATTGATGTCCATAAAGGTTTCACGCCCGCCCATCAGAGCCCTGAGACAGTCAATCAGAATTACCTGCCTGTCCAGTCCGGAAAAGCATTCGCGATAGAATTTTCTGACGACCTTCTCACGGTATGCGTCATAGCGCTCCTCCATGGTACGGTACAGAGAGCCCTCACCGCAGCCCTCCGGAAGATCCCATACCCAGGGAACAAATTCAAGAATCGGAGCTCCCTCGAGGTCTCCCGGCAGCACGAAGCGCCCTGGTACCACCATGGCAAATCCCTTGTCCTTGCTTTCTCTTAACCAGTCCGTGTAAAGACGGACAACATGATGCAGATCATTAACGTTCACGGGAGCATCAGCCTTAAGCTGAGCACCGGCCTTGAGCCATGATGACACGTCGGTAACCGCGGAAAGGGTCGCCGTTCTTTTTCTTATTCTGTCACTGAATTCTGCATAGCTCAGCTTCAGAAGCATCAGATCCATGAGCCATTCGCCCGGATAATCCCAGATGTCTATGTAAAGTCTGCCCTTTCTGGAAAAGGAAAGCAGATCCTTTTTCTCATATACGAGTTCAAGTCTGATTTCACTGATTCCCGATGTAGGCTCCGGCCATGCCGGCGTTTCGGCAAACAGGGAATCACAGGCCCTGAGATAAGGAAAGGCCGCAACCTTGAGATCCCTTGGTTTTGCCGGTCCGCCGTAGGATATGTTCTTCGCCTCATAGGCCGTAAACCGCGGAAGTCTTTCAGCGGTACCGACCTCACCGAATGTTGAAAGAATGTTGACAAGCGAGGTTATGAATGCAGTCTTGCCGCCGCGGGACAGTCCCGTGACGCCAAGGCGGATTTCCCTGTCCATCATCAGGTTTATGCCCCTGCCGACGGCTCCCGTCAAATCATCAATAATACCCATAAGCGAATAATCACCCGTAAGTAAAAAAGCCTGCCTTTTCCCGTACCAAAGCCCGAAGAATAAGGCTCCCTTGATAAAGTATATCCCAAAAACACCGTTAAAAAATCCGAAGCCCCGCTAAATTTGGGGATTCCGGAGTAAAAGGTCTCAGAAAAGCAGGCCTTTTACTCCGGGCGTACTCCCTCGGATAATGTCCACAAATATGACAGAACCGGAGCGCAAACGTTCATTCTGCCGAACATCAGTGCGACAAAACCCGACATATTGCGCAAAGTCCCTCATTTTTGCGGATTCAGCAGGCAGCAAGCTCTGCAAACATGATATAATCAGTGCTTGCTTTCTGATAAAAGTCTTACGTTAAGGATGGGGATTATGGCACGTCACACTTCTATTTTCTTAAACATGCAGGATTATAGAGAACAGGTGCCTGAAAGCCAGCGCTTTCACCTTTCCGACGTTCAGGATCCTGGATTTCTGCCGTCAGCCTTTAAAAAACGTATTTCTAAGCTTGAGGATGACGTGGCGGTACAGAGTTCCCTGTCCACGGATCTGGAATCCCTCTTCATTGTCCTCGACCTGAGGCTCAAAGATCTCGAAAAGCTTCCACTTCCCGGAATCTACCGCGAACTCAGAACCGTGCTCAAAACCCAGGCAAGAATCGAAATAGCCCCTCCCGGAAACATAACCGAAATTTCCCGTGACACCAAATTCCGCATCTGTCCGTGCTTTGACCTGAACAGGGATCCGGACATCGTATCCGCACGACAGAACCAGGGGGCCGTAAATCTCGGACGAATTCTGGAAAACCGCATCAGAAACGCCTCGGACAAGATAAACAATTTTGCCGTCAGCCTTCACGTGTTTGAATCACTCTTTCTGGTAAATCCTCCGGGAACCGTTCTCAACACTGAACAGCGTTACTTCCTTCAGAACTTCATTGAAAAAGAAAGCTTCCCCGCCGATACCCAGCGCTATCTGCAGAGCTGCTTTTCACAGATCATTGACCTGCCGCCGCAGGTCAATGATCTGTCTCCGGAAAACGCCTACCTGAAACCGCTCAGAAACCCGGACGTTCTTAACAGATATCTGGAGATCATAAGCGGCATGGCCGCCCTTTCTGAAAAGAAAACGGATTTTACTAAATCACCACATGCCGAAAGGCTTGCCGAGCTTACAAAACGTGCACGGCTCAAAAACAGCACCTCTGCGGAAATCGGGACTGAAGGTACCCGTGAAAAGGCTCTGAGCTTCATTCTCAGAAAAGAAATAATGACTGAGGACGTGTTCAGCGACTTCATTCCTGCCGAAGCGGTTAAAAACGGAAGCGGCGTAAAATCAGTCTACGGATCAGGAAAGGAAAAAATCGGAAAGCATCTTGAGAATGCCAGAAGATACTTTACGGACAACGGCTACGCAGACAGCACCATGCTGACCTTCCGGACCGGACGTGACGTAGCGGTCATAGGCGGACTTGCGGTGGACGACGCCAACGTTTACGTGGCAAAGAGTCCCGTGCTGGCGGAAAAAAGGCACTGGGATTTTGCCGTAAATGCCGAACCTTTCGCCAAGCAGATAATGCCTGACGGCGCAGGTCGGGTAATGCGTCAGATTTCCGCAGCCGAAAACGAGGACGGCCTCAAGCATCTTGCCATGATTCTGAACCGAACTCCCAACATTCCCCTCCGTAATGACCAGCTTTACGTAATCGGTGCGGGGCTTGAATACCGCCTCTTTGTTGAGGACGTGCTTTTCGGAAGGCTTACCGACGCGGAACGCATCAAGACATTCATCATGGCCGTAAACTGGTTCCGCTCTGCGATGAGAGCCAATGACAGTACCTCATACGACCTCAGGGGAAGTCTCGACTACCTCGGAAGCTTCATCGCCGCATTCGCCTTCCTCAATGAGGACAAGATATACGAATCTCATCTTTCAATGATTCACGTGTTTCCCGAATGCCGGGATTTTGCGCTTTACAGCCTGTCGGCAATGCACATGAACGGCTCGCTTACTCCGGAAAACGCACTGCCGTTCATATTCAGCGGCTTCATTCTGTCCAATCCGGCATACAATCTCAACATCCGCATTCAGGGTGACGCCAGACCTGTCCTCTACAGTCATGCAAAAAAAATCTTTGAAAGAATGATACGGACGGATCCGGAGCTTCCCGCAAAGCTTCTCGGCGGACTCGTCTTTACCGATGGAATTGCCGAAATGAAGGATCGGTATCCGAGCCTCAGTTCCTACAAAAACAAGGTTATTGCTCCGCTTCTGCCTCCTGCCGTTACCCTGGCGGCCGGTGCACAGGAACGTATAAACCGCATAGTCACGGCCATAAAGAAGGAACAGGAGAATTTCCTGACCTATCTGGGCAGTGCGGGAAGCAATGTATGCAATGACCTCGTATACCGCATATACGAGCACAGTCTTTCCGGTGAGGACAGACTTCCGGAAGGACTCAGAAATTTCCGCAAATCACTGCTTAACTCAGGAAGAAACTCATTCTCGGGAATAAGACAGCTGTTCAATCTGAACATCTCATATCACAGCTGTTGCGCCCAGATTATTTCTGAATGCGCTTCAGTTCTTAATGTCACCATATTCCCAAACTTCGATTTTGAATCAGGAGACCTGGTGGTAAATCTGTTCGACTATGTAACATTCGGCGAACAGAAGCTTGAAACTCATCCGTACAACAGACGCCTCATTCTGCCGTACCGCATAATTCTCAACACCTGCACAGGCTTTAAAACCATAAAGCTCGTTCACGAATTCTTCTGCGGCGTTCTTGCCAGAAAGCAGCTGAAGGAACTGCAGGACTACAGTGACAGCCAGCTTAAGGATCTGCAGACATACATCGACCGCATTACGGAGATTAAGATGAGTACCAATCTCCGCTGCCGTTTCAGGAGCGTTTCGGAAAAGAACAGATACGAATTCGACGGTCTTCAGAAGGTGCTGTTCCGCTCACTTTTCAGAATTCTCATCACGGGTGGAGAAACGGAGCAGCTCAGCAGGATAGTTCACGGCCTTAACCGACAGCTCACGGAACCCGTAATTGACGAAAAGGATCTGAACGGCAGGATGTTCACCGCATCCCGGAGCAGCTGTTTCGGCGGACTTCCGGATCACGATGAACTGGTTCCAAAGGTCAACTCGCCGGATAATCTGGACATGGATTTAATCAGCAGGACAGCCAGCGAAACCAGAAAGGTTCAGGAAATACTTGCTCCTATCTTTGAGGAGAACGAACCGGAATACTCTGCAGCCGGGAATACCAAACAGGACAGCGGCGCGGAGGGTTCATCACCTGCGGTGAATGTCACCGCATCCGGTGGCAGTGAAACATCTGCACAGACGCCGTCAGATACAGATACTGACGACGGCGCCCTTGGATTGCTGGCTCCGGAATACCGCTCACTCCTCAAGCGTCTGCTTCAGGTGGGCGAATTCAGCATGAGTGACTTTAAGAGCTTCTGTTCAGAAAAGAAACTCATGGCTTCAGGAGCAATGGAGGTTATAAACAGCTGGGCTCTGGAACAGTTCGGATGTACCATTATTGAAGAGGATGAACCGATGTTCTTTGACAGGGAACTTCTGACAGAGCTTCTGTAAAAACCTGAAGGATTCAGAAAGCGACGCTCATCCCGCCGTAATCCCGTTTTCTTTTTCCGGGGGCAGGACCTAGTGTCCCTGCCCGTTTGATTTTTTCGGATCAGACAGACATTACCTCGAGAAATCCGGTAAATATCTGAAAATCTCCTTGCCTTTAGTGCTAGAATTACGCATCCGGGATGCAGCCATAAAGCTCTTCCGTCACATGCTTTTTACGTCACTAGTCACTAAAAGGAGCCGTTCCATGAAATGCCCGTTCTGCAAAGCCGAAATCCCCGACAATGCCAGATTCTGTACAAGGTGCGGAAGAAATCTTCCCCGCCGTGACAGAAGCGAAAATGAAGGTCACTCCCCTGACGGAACCTTCATGAACGGAGGAAACGGCACGGGAAGCAATGAACAGCAGTCTGCGGATTCACGTGAAGGCTTCGGTAACGAAAACCGCAGTGAGAAAACAGACTTTTCCGGAACGGCAGGAGCTTCCGGAGCCGGTGCAGGTTTTTCCGGATACGGTCAGACATCCGGCTCCGCCGGGGACAATTCCGGAAACGGAACAGAATTCAGCGGATATGCGAATGGAGTGAACCGCGGCTTTCAGAGACCAAAGGTTGCTCCTCAGCTTGCAGATGCCATTAAGGGTATTGATACGATGAACGTAATGCAGATTGTCTGTCTGGCATTAACGTTCATTCCTTTTCTCAATATGTTCGGCGGTCTGCTGTTACTGGTTATACTAATCATGTCCTTCAGTCTGACCTCCAGAGTAGAACGGGTTTTTGACAGATTCGCTTATCCTCAGTATGCTGCCATTGCCTCAGGTGTCAGAACCAAGTGCATTTTCATACTGTCCATGATTCCTCTTTTCGTCATAGACATTCTGCTTCTGTCAATCGGATTTGCCACCGACAACGAGACTCTTGCAATAGCAGGAGGAATAGGCGTGAGCATTCTCAGTGTCATGAGCATCGTGACATTTATCTTCCAGGTGATATGCTTCTGCCGACTCTACACGGTAAAAAACGCACTGGAACAGCTTTCACTGGGGAACAAACTGCCTGAAAAACCTTCTTATGGAGGGGCGGCGGTAATAATCGTGATTGCCGCACTTTTCGTAATTCTTTTCATCGTCGGCATACTCGCAGCCATATTAATTCCTGCGTATACGGAGTATACCAAGCACGTAAAAACTCATGATGTTTCCCTAAGCTCTGAATTTTCAGGATTTTCCACCCCGCTGAATGTTTTGAAAATATCAAAGCAGGAAGTAAATTCCGGTCTGAACCAATTCAGCGAGATTGTTCTTATCGGTGAAGAGGTAAAAAAAGAAGCTTAGAAATGAGCAGACGGACATTGAAAGTCACTGCAGAAATATCCGTCTGAACTATCCCGATTGCCCCGGTAACCGTCCACTGACATCTTCCGTATGGACAGGATAAGAAAAGGCGGTGCTGATCGGTCTGTTACCGACAGTTCCTCGTGCGGAACAAAGGTTTTGTACTGATACAAGCCAGCACCGGCACCGCCATATGTCACTTCAGTCACACACTGATACGGATTTTCACAAAAAATCAACACCGATGTTAGAATTGCAACCATCACCGGACAGTATAACTCTGTCATGTTTTTCCATTTCTTCATTCTAACATACAACGAAAGAGGAGCTCTCAATGATATGTCCTTTCTGTAAGGCTGAAATACCCGACAACGCCAAATTCTGCACAAGCTGCGGCAGAATCGTACCGCACACCGATCGGATGCAGAATACCGAACAAAACTTCTCCGCAGATGGCAATTTCGCCAATCAGGAATATAAATCGTCTCAGAACAACGGATCCGATCCTGATCTTGCCGAGGTCATTAAACGCCTCAATAGCATGAACGTGCTGCAGATAATATGTCTGGTACTCCTGTTTATTCCGTTTCTCAATATCATTGGCGGTGTAATCTTTCTGGTTATTCTCATCATGTCACTGGGGCTTACAAACAGGGTCAGTGCCGTATTCAGTAAATACGGATATCCGATGTACGCAAAAATTACTGACGGTGTGAGATCAAAATGCATCTTCATGCTCGCATGTATGCTAATAACGACTATCATGAGCTTTATGGTTTCAGTAATTGATTTTTCCAAGGGACAGGACTTTGCCATATATGTTCTTATCGGATTTTTCCTGATTTTATTCGGGATGGCAATACTCTTTACGATATATGAGGTATACTGCTTCTGCCGTCTGTACACCGTCAAAAACGCTCTTGAAATGATTTCTATCGGCAACCGTCTTCCTGAAAAACCGGGATCCGGAGCAGCCATTATCGCAATCGTACTGGTTCTGTTCTTTTTTGCCATTACCATTCTAGGCATCATAGCCGCCATAGCACTGCCGGCCTATGCCAGATACATGGAACGGGCAAGATTTGGCGAGGTTGCTGCCGCTGCGAATGGAGTAATGAGGCAGGCTGAACTCTGTGTCGCGGAATTCGGAGAAAACGACATTGCAGGCAGATGCGATAATACCCGGGCAGTTCAGGGATCAGGCTGGGCTCTCCTTGCTCCAAAGGATTACCGCACAAAATATGTTGATTCCATCAGTGTAAGTGCAGTAAATGCCGACAGCAGCCGAAGCGGACATGCGGAAATCACGGTTACATCACACGGTGTTCCACTTCATTTCAAAGGCCGAAATGCTGATATTACAATAATCGGAACCGTAGTGAACGATCGTGTTACCTGGAACGTTTCCCCGGATTCTTCATGTAAACATCTTAATCTCTGTTAATCGGCAGAGTTCCCGTTAATGGAAGGTAACGGTACACGTGTACCGTTACCTTTTTTGTTATAACTTCGTCATAAAGTTCATTCAGATTCAAGATACATCCAGAGAACGCCGCACGGATTGATTCATCCTTTATTCCGGCCATGCATGCCGTTCTGCCTCTGATTTCAGTTTTTTCCGTCGTCATCCATGGTTCTGCTGAAATAATTGTACACGAAGCAGGCTCCGAGAAGGATGATTCCCGCAGCCATGAAGGCCAGAGCCTTGGTAAGATCTCCCCTGTAGGAGATGTCCACGAGAAGAAGCTTCATGACGCACAGCATACATGCCACAAGTCCCGACCTGCGCATGGCCACGTTATTGAAACGGAATCCCGCAAAAAGCAGAACTGTGGCTCCAAGAAGCCATGAAACCGTAAGCACCACGCCGTGATGAATACCGAAAACAGCCTCGGCCACATAGATAAAGACAAAAAACTTCAGGACGCAGTAATATGTCTTAAACAGTCTGAGACTGCCGCTGCGGAACATCATCGGCACTGTCAGGAAATAAAACAGTGTCGCACATAAAAGACCGGAAAGACGGTGAACACTGTCTTCGCACAGTATTATACAGGTCGTGCATACGATCCCCGTGAATGAAATTACGTAAAAAAACTTTCTCAGAATAAAACCTGCGGTATGGGCATCCGGGATGACAAAGCCGTGAGTATCCGGAGACAGGCGTGATCTTTGCGCATAATCGTCTGAAAATTCCTCAAAACGTAATAAGGTCAGAACCAGCAGACCTACCCCGCAGCCGGTCATAAAAAGCATTATGTCCCACGGCTTTCCGGCAATGGCCCCCAGCCCCGCCAAAACACTGCCAAAAGTTCCCGTAAGAATCATCGTAAGACACAATCTCCCGAATAAAGGCATGACATGTCTTCCGACATTATCCGAATCGGTATTTACGAAAAATGATTCACTCATTGTGCCGACGGAGCCGGAAATCCCGCTGCCGCTGAGGTGCGTCACGTCATCTGCCGAAACGGAAGTCCTTCTCCACTTAAATAAAAGAAATCCTCCGTATATGAGCAGCAGTACGCAATAAGGCAAATTTCCGGAGCCCTCATGCGTCATTAGCGAAGATACCACCCTGGAACCAGCCGTAACAGACGGAAGCGAAAGTGCTGCAGACATCGTAAATCCAATGGCATACGGAACCAGAAAAGCCGGGAAATAAATCCATCCGTCTGTTATTTCACCATTCCTGAAACAGGCAGATGAAATACAGATCATAACCGGTATGGTAATGATTACCGCATAAACAGCATATCCCTGCAAGCCAAATGAAAGAGCAAGAGTCATGAATACGGCTGAAAGCATCGCTGATGCACTCATTGTCCAGTCATTTCTGACGAGGCCGACAGCAGTTCCGAAAATCACCGGCAGAAGCATTGCCCACGGTGTATGAGAAAACGAATTGAACCCTGCAAGAACAACGGTAACCGTCATTATCGACAGGAAATACGGCATATAAGCTTCTTTCTTTCCTTTATGCGTGAATTGTGCGAGCATGCAGACCGCTGCATATGACGCAAAATTGAAGAATATACGTACATTCTCCGTAAAACCGGTATAGTAGACCAGATACACGAGAAGGATGGCCGCAAGCATATACAGAGGACGCTTAAGAACAGATGCCATAACGGCATATGCCGGAAGCACCGCCCACCATATCATAGGGAAATTACCGACTTCGTACGAAGACTTTAATTCTCCGTTCATCACCCCGGCGATGAAATTAAGCACCTGAAATCCGTCAGTTACGTGAAAAACCCAAAAGGCGAGGAGCAGCATAAAAGTAGCCGAACGCAGAATGATGGTGTTTTCCCTGAACCAGAGAAGAAGCAGCAGGCTGCATGAAATAAGACTCAGCGTATTGAACCATGCCTGCATGTCTGCAGTCATTACTCCATAGTAATTAAAATATGCAAGGATTATGGCTGCCAGCGGATAAATTCCCCTGCGGACGGAAACGGAACCGTCCAAAATTCCCCAAGACTCCTCCCACAGGTTCCGTGCCCCGGCCAAAACGGCGTTCCAGCGCATGTTCCAGATGGCGAGAAGCATACAGAGAGCAATTACCGCACTCCATGTTACCGGATAAGCACCGGCACCTCCCGCATGTTCCGCAATCCTGACGGCAACGGAGGACACTACAGCCACGCCAAGGGTATATGCGGCATGATGGGCAACATGACTTTTACCCGCAAAAAGGATTCTCAAGATGAGATAAACGATTACACCGGTATTGAATATGTCAGTCAGCACCGGAGAGAGATCGCCGTAACCAAAGAAATACACCAGCACAATGCCTGCCGGTATACTTGCCGAATCCCTTTTAATTATCCCGAAAAGCGCCACGGCGGCAAGAACCATCCACCAGTACATGGGGAACTCGGCCCAGCCGCGCCCCAGAACATGAGCCGATAAGACGGGAATGCACAGCATGCCGAGATGCATCAGCAGTCGCATTCCGGCCCTTTCCTTAGAAAACAGGCTCTGAATTCCCTGACCAATCAGAATGAAATGAACGGTGTTGAAAAACTTCTGCACCTCCGGACTCAGATCCTGATAGTGGAATCCGTACATGAAAAACACCGCCATTGTGAAAAGTACAAGAGCAAGCGTTCTGAGAAACGGAACCCTGGTTCGGTACCATACGGCGTAAAAAGCCAGTGCCAGCGGATACAGAATCATAACCGGCACTGCTCCGGTCCGCAGCAGGCCGTAGGATGTAAGACAGAGAAATACCGTAAGAGACACAGCCGCCACGGAAAGTCCGCCTGCGTTTCTTATTCCTGAGCGGACGACTTCAGCGAAACAGAAATACCCCAGGATTACGGTATAAAGCCCCCACACCGACCATGCGGCAACAGCGGATCCGTCCAGTTCCGAAAGGACAGAGGAATAGTCCGCATAATTAAAGTAAAAGAGCACGGCAGCAACCGTGTTAAGACAGAAAATTCCCTTAGCAAAACGCAATGCTCCGTTACTCATCCGCGGCAGTACGAGGTCATAAACCAATGCCAGGAACAGTACGCAGAAAAACGGCCATGATGAAACGGGACGGAACAGGAAACCTGCCGAAAAACCGATAACAGCGGATGCAATGCAGACAATCCCCGGAAGAGAAACCGCGGCATACGGCTTCCATCCACCCTTTCCCCGGAAAAATCCGGAAGCCGGACAGCTAAGCATGAGAGAGAGTCCGATAATGATACCGGTGTTCAGCAGAACATCTGAAGAAGAAACCGGAGCGGGAATTCCGTCGGGTCCGCTGCTGATGCAGACACACGTAACGAAACCGGATAACAGCATTGCCGTCAGTCTCCCGACATTCACCGAAAGAGATTCCGCTCCGTCGCTGCCGGAAAAGAACCGTTCGACAAGAGACTGCAGTGTTCCTCCTGAAGCAGTCAGTAATCTGTATGTTTCGGCGATTACCAGAATCCCGGAAACAACCAGGATTGCAGGAGAAATAAGAAAAAGAATTCCACTGTCACCGGCCATACCAGCCAGCATTCTGAAATTTCCGTAAACAAATGACAGCAGAAGAGCTGCCACCATGAGAATCAGGCCTGTACGCAGGCCGTCTTTTTCAGCGTACTCACGGGATACGGACATAACATCACCGTTATTACCGTCTGCTCCGGGAGTTTCACGACAGGTATAAGCATCCCCTTCAGTCCGGAATGGCTCTGCCTTATCAATGGCAATTTCGCATTTTTCCGTTCCTGACTGCAGCTTAAGAGCATACACGGACACTCCGAAAACAAGTATCGTAAACACGGCTTTCCAGACTGCAGGAGTAACGCTGTCCGGAAATATCAGTCCGTCCCTGCAGATGCAGTGCACTGAAAACACCGCAAAATAAAGAAACGCCTGGAAGTAAGAACCTCCCTTACGGGAAAAGCCGTCATAAACCGCATGGAATAAGGCAAGAACAGGAGCAAGAATAACCAGCTCCGGCATTATGGCAATGACGGCAACAATCCAGACGGGAAGCATTTCCGCCATAAAACCGCGAGCCGTCTCTCCGTATACCGGACAAACGGATGGACTGACGTTACGGCTCCTTTCAATAAGGAAATAATCCGCAGCATAAATTGCCGTAATAACGGCCGCTTCCGCCGCAGTCATGCCGTGCAGCAGACCGTGCGTCATGACGGTAACGAGAACCGTCAGCCCCGCAAATGTGAAGGTGTTCAGCACTGAACAGAAGAGAATGTATCCCTTATTTTCAGTTTCACCGAGGCGTCCGGTAGCTCCGCAAATCGCAAGAAAACCGATGACGGCACCGGAAAGCAGAACACCGATTCCCGGGAGTAAATCCCCGGCAGGAAACGGAACGGTTCCGAAAAACTCTCCGGACACCACGGCAATAAGCAGAATCAGGAAGGACACGGCCGAATTGTAGCAGACAACCGGCTGTTTTCTGAAAAAGCCGTATACATGAAACGGTATCTGGGCGGCAAATGCCATCAGGACATGCAGTTCCGTGCTTCCGGCAAAGCTGCTTTCAGCGATCGGAAGACTTACCATGATGCCAAGCTGTGCCAGCAGTGAGAAGACATGATGCCTGTACACCGAAGCCCAAAGCATGGTAAGACACCAGCACAGTAAAAACGGCATCCATACCCATGGAGGGAGCAGATCAAAATAGAAGCATCCCAGTGACGTGGTCACGTAAAGGAGCGTAAAGCCGGTTCCGGCGACCGTCACACGGAAAACGTCTGACGAGGATAAATCACGGGACACACTCTCTCTTTTTCTGCCGAAAAAAAGTCCCCAGACAATGGCGGCAAGTGAAAAAAGCAGCATTCCGATAAACTTGCCTGCAGGACCGAAACTCCAGTGTATATTCCTTGCGGCAAGAACAAAACCGATGGCAAGAAAAACGGCCGCACCGACTCCGGTAAGCAGTTTTCCGGTAATAAGCTCAGACGTGCTCCAGTTTTTCCCTGAAAGGGATTCTTTCCCTTTACCGTGAATGTCTTCAGAAACGGAAGCTTCGGTACGAACCGTTTCGCAGATTGAATTCTCTTTTTGTCCGGCACTGTCTTTTCCCTGAAAGGCCGAATTTCCGGCAGCCGCAGTCGGTAAAGGCACTGCTTCCGGTTCTGCCGGAGACCTGGCATCATCAGCTGAAACCGTCATCGGCTCAGGCAGAGAAGCCTCTCCGTGAAACTCCGCAGAGGCCTGTCTTGTTTTTCTGAATTCGTGAAGAAGCCTCAGTATATCCTTTTCGGAGACAATACCTTCAATAAACCCCGTTGCAAGATTCCTTAACCTTACCTCCTCTTCGGGAGAAAGGACAGAACCGCTGTATTCATTATCTGTTTTCATGACGCTCCGTCATTTTCCTTTACTACTCTGTAAATCCGTCGTACTGTTTCAATCAGTCCGTTCATCGCCCGCATCTTCGGATACACTGCTTAAAAAAAGGTGATTTCCGGGCCTCACGGATGTAACGCATGATTCAATTTCTCCGTCTGCCAGCACTGTTCTTATGTGATCACCAGGGCTTATGCCGGACAACGAAACATCCCTGCCGTCAGCCGTAAGTGTAACCGAATACCCCTGAGTAAGTATCTTCAGCGGGTTGTTTGCATTCAGAAGTGAGGCCCCCGCGGCAATACGATGCCTCATTTCATTAAGATGAAGCTCCATGAGCTGAATCATTTTCTGGCGTGCAAGAATACATTCTGCCCGCCGTTCCAGAATAATCCTCTGCGGATTCTGCCGGCTGAACCTGTCACTGATGGAAGCAAAATAATCTCTCTGATGCTGATAAGCCCTTATGAGGGATAACCTCATACGTTCCCTGAGACTCTGAAGTCGAAGCCCGGCCGATGCTATTCTTTTTTCGGGGGCATAATTGTAAAATCCGGCCCTTATTGCATTAAAACGCTGTATCTCATAGTTCAGACGTCCCGTGCCGGCCATAAGCAGCCGTTGTCTCAGAATTCCGAAATTCTTTATGACATGCTCCAGGCTGACACTCACCATTTCGGCTGCGGCAGTGGGCGTTGAGGCTCTGAGATCCGCAACATAATCCATAATGGTCACGTCACCTTCATGGCCTACCCCGCTGATTACGGGGATCACAGACATCTTGGTATATCTCGCCAGACTCTCATCATTAAAACAGCTGAGATCCTCGGCGCTGCCACCGCCTCTTACCATAAGAAGCACCTGACAGACATTATGTCTGTTGGCATACCACAGGGCATACTTAAGGCTCTCCACCGCACTGTTCCCCTGAACCAGTGCCGGGTACACGACGATGTTTATGAATCTGTTGCGTCTTCTGATGGTTCTGATCACGTCCTTTACCGCCATACCGTCGGGAGAGGTTATTATACCCACGGTACGGATATCAGCCGGGATCGGCTTTTTTGTCTCCATGTCAAAAAGGCCTTCAGATCGGAGCACTTCAAGAGTCTTTAAAAACCTCTGGTAAAGCTCCCCCTGTCTGTCCAGAACCTTTACTGAAGAACCCCACAGGGTTACCTTGCCCTTGGGCTTATAGAATGACAGCCTGCCGCTGATGATAACGGACATTCCGTCACGGATGCTGTCATACACATGCTGAATCACTCTCTGGGGAAATGCGACACTGAGCTCATGCTCCTCATCCTTGATGGTACAGTAGAAATAACTGCCCCCGCGTCTGTTTCCGCCACAGTTGCTTAACTCACCGCGTACTGAAACAAAATACCGGCTCCCGAAAAGTCCGGCAATCTCACTGTTTATTTCCCCTACGGTATATACGTGCGGTTCCGAAGGCACGGAAGAAAGACCTAGCCCCGACATCATCTCGGAAAAACCGTTCTCCGACAAAAGACCTCCGTCCTGTCCTGTCGGCGTACAGTCCGAAAATAAATCCTGGTTCTTCATTGAATTCCTCCGCAGAAATCCTCCATTCTTCACGGATACCAAAACCATATTTTAGCGTTTCAGTGTTGAAATACTAGGTTTTTCCCAAAATTAATCAGCAAAATGCAAAAACATTTTGCATTTTTTTCAATAAGTATTTAAGATATGCACAAAATACATCTTTTATGTGTTTTTATCTCCTTATTGTTTAGTTGTTTTGTGCCTAGAGCTCTGCTCTAGGCTTTTTTATTTTACGGGGATCCGTTTTATAAAAAACCCGGATGCACGAAACAGAAGATAAAAAAATTCAGTCTGTATAGAATGACAAAATGACGGACGCTCGGCGGACGCCGCACGTCAGGTCTGAAGCAGGCAGAAAGATGAAGAAAGAACTGACGGAGCCGTTAGCCGTTTCCGTTATCGTTTTTTTCGGAATCCTTAAACAGACCGGCCAGTTCCCTTATCCCCGCACTGAGACTGCGATAATTTTTGTTAAGCTCCGAATTACGGTAGGAAAGCTCCTCAACGCTTCTCATGAAAAGCTCTATCCCGTATTCCCTGTTCTCACTCTCGACTTGTTCCGACACCTTGGCAAGCACACCGTTAAGGGTATTGTCCACATAGTCGTATATACCCTTGGCTATCTTTTCATGATTTTCAATGGATTCATTGATGACGCCGTTGGAATTTGCCATAAAATTATCAACTTCTTCAAACTTTCGGGCACTCTTGTTTGATTCTTCAATAAGGGCATTAATCTGATTTGTAAAATTATCAACGCAGATGTCAATGCGTGAAGAAGCTTCAGCAGTATCAAGGGACAGCTTCTTGACCTCACCGGCAACAACCGCGAAACCGCGTCCGTGCTCACCGGCTCTCGCCGCTTCAATTGTGGCATTTAGCGCCAGCAGATTGGTCTGACTGGAAACTGATGATATTATTCCCGTACATTCCCTTATTGCATTCATCTGTTCAGTCAGTGAATCAAAACCTTCAATGAAGGCTTTGTGCATTTTTCGGAGAGCTGCTATGTCTTCTTCGACTATATTGAGACTTTTCCTGATGGTATCAATCAGATCTATATCCTCATGGCAGACCTTGGTAATCTCGCTGTGTGAATTCTTCAGTGTTTTTTCCACAAGCTCACTGACAAAAGCCTTTCTCTTACTGCTCATGTCATAAAGTCTGTTTACACTCTCACTGATATCATCCATCTGTCGGCTTACGATCTGCATAATGGACTCGTGCTGTTTCAGAAGATCCAGAACAACCTTAGCGGAACCGCTTCCCTTTTCCATTACGTTTTCGGATCTATCATCCCCGTCGGAAGACTCACTGTTAAAAAACCACATACAGTCACTCCTTATTCATCCAAAACACAATAAGCTGATATTAATTCTAATTTCATGATAAAGAAATGACTGTGACGTTTACCTTTTACCTGTAAAAAAACAGTGTCATCTTCAAATTTTGTGATCAGAATGAAGCAGAGAGAACAAAAAAGACTGAAAGCCTTAATTGATAACAATAAGTAATGATCTAAAAGGATGGTGCCCGAGGCCAGAATCGAACTGGCACGGAAGTATAAGTTCCGAGGGATTTTAAATCCCTTGTGTCTACCGATTTCACCACTCGGGCACAGACACATTTTTGATGGAGGCGCGTTC
>Ga0256870_1000289_pt1 | contig 17403 bp, 21 predicted proteins | sample RumenRJG_06RNA_FD_186079 | JGI IMG/M metagenome (GOLD analysis project Ga0256870, IMG submission 186079) | Metatranscriptome of bovine rumen microbial communities from Lethbridge, Alberta, Canada - Rumen RJG_06 (Metagenome Metatranscriptome) | ecosystem: Host-associated > Mammals > Digestive...
AGCAGGTGGAGATCTTCGATGAACTTGGGTTTGAGGTGCCCAAAGGCTGCAGGCCGACTTCGAAGGAAAAACCGAAAACCAAGAAGATCTGATTTATGCTAAACTTCTAGTGCAAAACTCAGATTGACCTGGAAGAGCATGAGATGCTCATCTCCGATGGACTTGGCCTGATAGTTCCAGCAGCGATAGGGCTTCTCGTGGAGATTGGTCTCTATCATGACAGGTCGGTATTCAAGTCCCTTCCAACGGGGTGTGGCTTGGAGTAGTTCTTTCATGACTGCTCCTCGATGCAGTGGATGTACTTATTGTAGATGTCCAGATACTGGTACCTGGCTGGATCGGAAGGAGAAAGCTTACCGAGACTTCTTGCATAGAGAATAGGGTTCTTGGGGAAGTCGTTAAAGGACAGCTTTTCACACACATAGGTTCCTTCATCCGAGTCAATGAGGCAGCCGGGCTCCAAGGTGAAACGCCATCTGTTGAAGTCCCTGATAGTCTTGTCGCAGTAGAAGATGATATGGTCATCCGAGTCGGATGCCATACTGATGGCCTTGATGGTTCTTGAATCAGGCATTCCTTTCTTGGTCACGCTGCTTGTGATGGTGATGTCCTTGAAGGGAAGCTTGATTGCCGGTGTTGAATTGGTCATAAAAGCTCCTTTGGTGTTATGCGACTACTTATTAGGAGAAATAGTCGTTTAACAACTACATCTGAAAGATAAGGTAAGTGTGACACGAAGTCAACAGTAAATGGCACATTTTGCGACTATTTTTATTGTAAAGTAATTGTCAAAGCACTATTCTGATATCAGAAGGTACATGGAAATGGATTCTGCTTTTGCATATAGGGTAAGAAAACTCAGAAAGGAAAAAGGCATATCCCAGGAGGAACTGGCCGAGGCCCTGAATACTACCAAAGGTACAGTTTCAATCTGGGAGAGAGGTGTGAGGATGCCGGAGCAGGGAACTGTTCAGAAAGTTGCCTCATACTTTGAAGTGTCGGTTGCCTATATCTTGGGTTTTACAGATGTCATATCTGTTCCTCTCCCTTCATCGCAAGAGGAGTCTAATAGACGGGTTGCCAAGATAGAGCTGGTGGAGGATCTTGCCAAGAAGCTTGTTCAGATGAGTCCTGAAACCTTGGCAATCATGAAGGCTTCGATCAACGAAGGGTATAAGCAGGATTCGGAAAGAGGGATTCTTGAGTCGATTGACAGGTATTACGTCGAAATTAACTCAAGTGTGATACATGAAGCAAACAAAGAGTTTGAGGCAATAGATTACCTTGAGAACTGTGACAAGTCTGACACAAAGTAGGCATATACTTGTCACACTTTCAAAGAGCATAAGAATATTACCGGTTGCAAACTTTTTACTGAAAAAGAGATAAAAGTTGCATGATTATCGAAGGGTTAGGGAACCGACTACTTTTTGACCAATTACACATGTTTGCCCATGATATGTTTATGTCAATGGTAGTGAAAAGCTTAATCGCAACACCAGTTATATTGGGATAAGACGAATTAAAATATACAAAACAGTTGTGTTTAATTATACAAAATGGTATAAAGGCATTTGAGGGTGTAAAGGATGTATATCAAATCGAACGACATCAAACCTTTTGAGAAGAAGCTCTGGCTTTCAAGTCCTACCATGCACGGAGACGAGCAGAAGTGGGTTGATGAAGCCATCCGGACAAACTGGGTTTCCACTGTTGGAGAGAACATCAATGAGGTTGAGAGACAGTTGGCCGATTACGTAGGTGTGAAGTATGCGGTAGGGCTTTCATGTGGAACTGCCGCTCTTCATCTTGCAACTAAGCTTGCCGGTGAAAAACTGTACGGCCAGGCAAGACCAAACGAAGGTACACTTCAGGGCCACAAGGTTTTCTGTTCTGATGTTACTTTCGATGCTAGCATAAACCCTGTTGCCTATGAAGATGGTGAAGCAGTGTTTATCGATACCGAGTATGACACCTGGAACATGAGCCCTGAAGCTTTGGAAAAAGCTTTCGAACTATATCCGGAAGTTAAGCTTGTTGTTCTAGCGCACTTGTACGGAACTCCAGGGAAGATGGATGAAATCAAGGCAATCTGTGACAAGTATGGAGCTCTGATTGTAGAAGATGCTGCAGAAAGTTTAGGTGCCAAGTATCTGCTCAACGGCAAATGGGTTGAAACGGGGACTCTCGGCGATTTCAATGCTGTGAGTTTTAATGGAAATAAAGTGATAACCGGATCTGCCGGAGGCATGTTCCTCACGGACAGCAAGGAAGATGCGGACAAGGTCAGAAAGTGGTCCACCCAGAGCCGCGAGGCCGCTCCTTGGTACCAGCATGAGGAGATAGGCTACAACTACCGCATGAGCAACATCATAGCAGGCGTAATAAGAGGCCAGATTCCTTATCTTGACGAGCACATTGCCCAGAAGAAGGCAATCTACGAGAGATACGAAGATGGGCTCAAAGGCCTTCCGGTTAAGATGAATCCCTGGGACAGGGAGAAATCGGTTCCCAACTTCTGGCTCAGCTGCATGATTATTGACGAAGATGCTATGGCTCCCTGCGTCAGAGGAGAACAGGACTACCTTTACAAACAGGAGAAGGGCAAGAGTTCGCCTCATGAAATCCTGGATGCAATTGCAAGCATCAACGCTGAGGGCAGACCAATCTGGAAGCCCATGCATATGCAGCCGATATATAGGACGAATCCGTTTGTCACGGTTGAGGGCAATGGCAGAGGCCGCACAAATGCATACATAAAGGGCTCTGGAGTGGATGTAGGAGCTGATATTTTCAGAAGAGGGTTGTGCTTACCTTCGGATAACAAGATGACGGAAGAGCAGCAGGATCGGATTATTGAGATCATTCATAGGTGCTTTTTGTGATGTCGGCTGGATATGGATGAGGCAGTTAAATCGACCGACTTAATAAATTAGTCGTATCGGCTGAACATGCATTGGGGCTGTAGATAAGAAAATGTCATGTCGGTTGAATATGCATCAGGGTTGTAGATTTGCATCTGCTGCATATGCATAAGGGTTGCAAATCGGAAAAATGGCATCTGCCGCATATGCATGAGGAGCGCAAATGTACATCGGCTACATATGAGTGGGGTAATCACACACAGGAGGATGAAGTTATCGATTATGTATTTGGCCTTTTAGACATCCCCTGGTGGTATTACGTGGTAGCGGTTCTTCTCTGTGTGGCAGTGTGGAGGATCTGGAAGAAACTGAGTCTAGGAATTCTCGCTGGATACGCTTTCCTCATTCTTGCAGAAACGGTTCTGATTAGGAAACCGTTCACGGGCCAGCATCTTAAGCTCGAACTCTTCTGGTCATGGAAGCAATGGAACGTTCAGAAAGAGCAGATCCTCACGAATGTAGCCATGTTCATCCCAATTGGAGCACTTGCTGGTTGGCTATGGAAATGGAAAGGGCTTTGGTTTGCTGTTGGCTTGAGCCTGCTGGTTGAAGTCCTGCAGTTGATCACTTCCCGAGGCCTGCTGGAATTCGATGATGTGCTCCATAACATGATCGGGGCTGTAGTCGGCGTGGGGATTGTGATGGTGGTTGGAAAGAAGCTGAAATAGTGGAACATGATTAGCATAATCGTACCGGTTTATAACGTGGAACCTTATTTGAGAAAGTGCTTAGACAGTATTCTGGATCAGACATATCGGGATCTGGAAATATTGATTATAGATGATGGGAGTACTGACGGATCCGGAGAGATCTGTGATGAGTATAAAAAGGATGAGCGAGTAAGGGTTTTCCATACAGAAAATAAGGGCCTGAGTTGTGCGCGGAACCTCGGACTTGATAGTGCAAATGGTGACTACATTGCTTTCATAGATAGCGATGACTGGTTTGAAGAGACTGCGCTACAGACGTTCCTCACTACTGCCCAAGATACCGGTGCTGATATCGTAGGGTGTGAGTTTTACCAGGAATACAAGGACAGAACGGTAAAGCCAGGGGAAAATAATACTGAGTACGTTGTTGAAGGTGATGAAGTCCTCAAGACAATGGTTATTGACCACAAGTTGACCGAGGATGTGTGGAATAAGTTCTACCGAGTGAGCCTCTTTGAAGGAATCTGCTACCCAGAGGGTTTGATATTTGAGGATAAGGCTACGACGTACAAACTACTTCAGAAAGCGCAGGTTCTGGCTTACACCCCAACACCGTTAATTCACTACCGGAACCGGGAAGGAAGTCTGTCCAATGTCCATTCGATGAAAAGCCTTGTGGATTACTGGGTTGTATATAGGGAACGCTTTGATACGCTGAGTCACATATCCGATCAGTATTACAGGGTTGCCCTCTCTGAATCTATCGGTGCAATAAGCCGTATGTGGCGGTGGTACGCAGGGTGTGGCGAAGAGGAGCAGCGAAGAGCAGAGAAAACGCTTGAAGAAATGCAACAGTTTCTGGAGGAACACAGGAGAGAGATTCTGCAAGGTTCATATACCAAGCACGTGAAGGCAACATGTTGGTATGCAAGAACACAGAATCCTCTGGTTTTCAAAGTCCTGCACTCCATGAACACATTATACAGAAACAGAAACCGAAACAAGTATTATGAGCAATAACGACCGGGGGCTCCGTGAATGAAAACGATTATGGTCATTGGCGCGGGAAAAACTCAGATGCCATTGATCGAAGCCGCAAAGAAGGAAGGATACCATACTGTAGTTTGCGATTTTAACCCTGATGCACCGGGTGTGGTGCTTGCTGATGAGTACTGAAAGATAAGCACAAAGGACAGGAATGGATTGCTTAGGACAGCGCAGGAGAAAAGATTGATGGGATTCTAGCCAACTCAGAGTATGCGATGTGTGATGTCGCGTTTATCAGCCAAGAACTTGGATTAGTTGGAAATCCAGAGGAAGCGATAGCGATCCTGTCTTCCAAGAGCAAATTCCGTACCCTCCAGAAACAGATTGGATTGTTCGCACCAAAGGTTGGGAATGGATTCTCCTTCCCTGTGATCATAAAGCCGGATATGAACTCTGGGACGCGAGGGACAACGGTTGCAAATAATGAGGCGGAGGTAGAAGCGGCAGTTGAGAGCTGCGAGAAGATCTCAAGGAACGGCAAAGCCATTGTTGAGGAGTACATACCGATTGATCCGGAAACGGTAATCGAGGGCGAGATATTCATAAACAAGGGACAGATACTCTGGGACGGGCTGTTCAGATCAATCAGGAGTAAAGCAGCTCCGATGATTCCTATGACCTATGTGTTTCCTCTGGCCGAGGAGAGGGTAGATGAGCTGAAGGCAGCACTTGAAGCCGCATTCCAGGCCGCTGGAGTTGTCCATGGTGAGTATAACATCGAAGCCTGTTTCGTAAATAGCGAGCCCTTCATAATAGAGATCAACCCGAGACAGGGCGGTAATGACCTCCCCAGATACGTTCAGGAGCATTGCGGTATTGACTACTACCGGCTCTTGGTAACCACATCGGTCGGCGATGATGGGTACTGGAACAGCCTGAGAGAGTTTGAAAGAGGCAATAACCGAATCACGCACCACATGCTGTATCCGAAAGAAAACGGGCGGTTTAAGGGTGTGTGGATATCGGATGAGATAAAGGGCCGCGTCAGTCGGACACAGATCAACGTGGGTATTGGAGATAGAGCAGAGGTAGCAGAAGATGGCTCGGCGAGCATCGGATATGTGGATTTGGTGTTTGAGGATAGTATCGAGCAGATAGACATCAGCAGAAGGTTGGAAGACCTGATAAGGAGTGAGATTGGTGAGGATTGAAGAACTGACGGTTGAAACCGCTGAGAAGTATAGAGAGCAGATAGCGCAGTTCTACTTTGAAAATATAAGATCCTGTGCGTTCCTGAATCACTTCACATCAGAAGATGCATATAAAAAAATCGGGGATTTCATCGAACACTTAAAGGATCGCACAGCTATAAGCTATGGAGCTTTTGATGATGAAAAGATAGTTGGGTTCATCTGGTCATACGTCCATCAGTTCCGCGAAGAGAAGCGGATGTATGTAAATGAAATCAGAGTTAAGGAAGCGTATAGAGGTCGTGGAATTGGAAAGGAACTGCTGAGGCTGGTCGAGAACAAGGCGAAAGAGATGGGACTCGGTGCTGTGTATTTACACGCTGAGGCTGGAAATATAGATGCCAGGAAATTGTACGAAGCGTGTGGATATTTGGAAGAACGGATACAAATGAGGAAAGAAATATCATCACGGACATACTAAGGGAGACATCGATGTGATAGAACACGAAAGAAAAATGCAAGCACTGGATATGACAGTGATAATAGTTCTGTTCATCATCGGTTGTGTTGCCGGAAAGCTCATGATGATATATGCGTCTGATACGTGGATTGCTTTTAATGGCCCAGCACTTGGAGTTTTGGCAGTTGGAGAGCTTGCTAGGTGGCGGGTCGGGAAGCGCATTAAAAAGAAATGGGAAGAGGACTAAAAGTGTATAAGCATTTTATAAAAAGACTACTTGATTTAATCCTATCGGGATTAGCCCTTATCATTCTATCACCGATCCTTCTTATTGTGGCTATCTTAGTTCGGGTTAAACTTGGATCTCCTGTGATCTTCAAACAGGAACGACCAGGTTACAAAGGTAAAATATTCAAAATGTTCAAGTTTCGTACCATGCTCGACCCTCAGACAAGAGATGGGAGGAAGCTAACGGATAAAGAACGCCTGGAGTGTATTGAGAAAGGAATAGACATCCTGACAGATGAAGAACGACTTCCTAAGCTCGGTCGAATTCTTCGTGCGGCCAGCCTTGATGAGCTTCCGGAGCTCTGGAATATCTTCATCGGGGATATGAGTATTGTCGGCCCTCGCCCGCTTGCCACAATTTATCTTCCTTACTATACAAAGGAGGAGATGCGTAGGCATGATGTGCGACCGGGGTTAACCGGATGGGCACAAGTACATGGACGCAATTCTGCAACTTGGAGAAAGCGTTTCGAGTACGATCTCTACTATGTCGATCATTGCTCTTTCATTCTTGATGTTAAGACGATCTTCCAAACAGTAGCAGTAGTTTTTAAACACGAAGGCATCGGTCAAGGTGAAGAAAGACCAGAATCATTTAATACAGTCCGTCAACGTGAATGGGACGAAGGCACAGTTATTAAAGACAGATAGGAGATTGAAAACATGAAAAAAGTAATTATCTTCGGCGCAACAGGCAATGTTGGCTCGTATGTGACCAAGTATGCTTCTGAATTTCTTCCGGAGAAGGGATTTGAAGTGGTGGCAACTGGCCGTAGAAACACAGATGTGTTTGATCAGTTCGGAGTGAATTTCGTTCAAGTCGATATGATGAACAAGGCAGACTTTGAAAAGTTGCCACAGGAAGAAGTATATGCAGTGATTCTCTTGGCAGCCACGATCCCTTCCTACATGGATGACTACAGTGGCGAGAAGTACCTCCAGACTAACATCATGGGCACATACAACGTATTGGAGTATTGCCGGAAGGTGAAAGCTGACCGTGTGCTCTTCAGCCAGACAGTATTTGATATAAGCCTTTATTCTCTGGAAGATCCTACCCGTGTGCTTGATCCGCATCTCCCGCCCTACTTTGACTACAGTGGCGACCATGCGATGTATGTCATTTCCAAGAATACGGCTATCGAGATGCTGAAGCATTATCTGAAGGAATACGGCTTGAAATACTTCATCTTCCGCTTCCCGACCATCTACGAATATAGCACGTTCCAGTATTACTATCCGAATGGCGTGAAGACGATGCGTCCGCTGTACAAGCAGATCAATCGGGCAAAGAATAGCGAACCGTTGGAACTCTGGGGTGATCCGAACTATGCCAAGGATATGGTTCATGTGTATGACTGCGCCCAGATGCTGTGCAAGTGCATCCTCTTCAATGGAAAGGATCATGAAATCTACAATGTCGGTACCGGTATTCCGGTAACGCTTCAGGAGCAGTGCCAGGCAATCATTGATGTCTTCTCACCTAAGGACAATCCGTCAACCATTGAATACCATCCCGGCAAGAGTGGCGGTGGATTCCTGATGGACATCACGAATGCAAAAGAAGACCTCGGATATGAGCCTGTGATGGATGTTCACAAGCTTTTTGAAGACTACAAGTACGAGGCACAGTTTGACCGCTTCAAGAGCCTGAGAGGGATATAAGAAAATGAGGAGAGAAATCGGAAGTGAGTTCTGGGATGTTCCTTTAACAGGCCAGCAGAATAATCTATTTCCAGAATCTACTCAATGGTTTCTCTCGGGCAGAAGCGCATTATACGCAATAATCGCTGAACTGGGAGCGGCGAGGAGCGTCTCCTTGCCCTCCTGGTGCTGTGACAGTATGGTTAAGCCTTTTGTAGACGGGGGGATGGAGGTTCATTTCTATCCGGTTTATTGGCAGGATGGCTTGATTCAGGAAATAAACGCGGTCAGTGATGTTCTGTTCCTGATGGACTACTTTGGGTATTCCACTCCCAGTACGGATTTGAGCAATTATAGAGGTGCAGTTATCCGTGATGTGACACATTCTTTATTCTCTTCAACCTTCTCTGATGCGGACTATTATTTCGGTTCCCTTCGAAAATGGTGCGGAGTGTGGACCGGAGGGTATGCATGGGCAAGAGATGGTCATAAGCTAAAGGTCGAAAGAACGGATGACAATGGATACATTCTCCTCCGCGAGAAAGCGATGCAGATGAAGAGTAGCTATATCCATGGTCAGGGTATCATGGATAAAGGTTACCTGAGAGTGTTTGATGAAGCTGAGGAAATACTTGAAGATATGGGGATCGCCTCGGCAACGGACAGGGACGTATCGTTAGCGAAGAAACTTGATGTTGAAGGAATTCGAAAAAGGAGAAGAGCGAATGCGGCTCTCCTCATGGATGCCTTCTCTGACTGGCTATTATTCCCAATCCTTACCGATACAGCTTGCCCTATGTTCGTTCCCGTCCTTGTCCCAGATGGGAAAAGGGACAAACTCAGGAAGTACTTGATTCAGAATGAAATATACTGTCCGATACATTGGCCGGTGAGCCAGTACCATGTGTTGGAAGAGAAAACAGGATATATCTACCAGAACGAGCTGAGCCTCGTTTGTGACCAGAGATACACGGAAGAAGATATGCATAGATTGATTGATACAGTCAGTCTGTTCTGGAAGGAGGCATGATGGTGCTCACAGTTTATACCATGGAGCAGTCAGAGCAATGGGATGCCATTGTGCGTTCTTTTAAGGAATATGATGTTTATTTGCTGAGCGGTTATGTAAAGGCTTTTCAAATCCACGGTGATGGAGAGCCACTATTGTTCTTTTACGAAGGAGAAGGTGCTCGTGGAATCAATGTGGTCATGAAGCGCGATGTGGCAAAGGATGAAAGATTTAAAGGGAAGATACCAGAAGGACAATACTTCGATTTTGCCACTCCTTATGGCTATGGTGGATGGATTATTGAAGGAGGGCAGTCACAGGAACTTTTTAGCGCCTATGAAGCCTGGGTTCAGAAGAACGAGATTATAAGTGAATTTGTTCGTTTCCATCCGATGGTGAAGAACCACACTCAATCAGCTTCATTCTATGAGGTTATCCAACTCGGCGAAGTTGTTCATATGGATCTATCTTCCCCTGAGGACATCTGGAATAACATCATTAGCAAAAACCGGAACATGATCCGGAAGGCCATCAAGAACGATGTAAAGGTGTATAACGGACGATTCCCGGAGATATATGAGAAGTTCAGAATCATCTACAACGGCACAATGGATAAGGATGATGCCGAAGAATACTACTACTTCGGAGAAGAGTTCTACAAATCAATCTTGGAAGATCTTCCACAGAATGCTCAATTATTCTGGGCGGAGAAAGATGGGCAGGTTATCGCAGCGAGTATCATGATCGGAGCAAATGGGTATCTTAACTACCACCTGTCTGGAAGTCTTAGGGAATTCAGTTCGCTGGCTCCTGGTAACCTCGTTCTCTACACAACCGCTCTCTGGGGCTGTGCAAATGGATATAGGACGTTTTACCTTGGTGGAGGGGTAGGTTCCGGAGAGGACAGTCTATTTAAGTTCAAAAGGGCGTTCTATAAGGGTGAGCTTAATCATTTTTATATCGGAAAGAAGATATACAACCAAGAAAAATATGATGAACTTCTCGGCATGAGAACCGAGATTGAAAATTCGGGATACTTCCCGAAGTATAGAGGGTAATGGGATGAATGTTCTTTTTTTGAGCTTGGGAAGGTATTCGTCAATAAAAGAAAGCGAAGGGTATACGGATCTTCTACGCGAGTTTATCCGACACGGCGATAAGGTGTACATCTTGTCTCCAGTTGAAAAACGAGATGGAAGCGAATCAAAACTGATAGAGGAAGAAAACTCGGTCATTCTCTGGGTTAAAACTGGCAATATCACAAAAACAAATTTCATCGAAAAAGGAATCAGTACTGTGATGATAGAGTCACAGTTTCTAAGCGCAATAAAAAAACACTTCCCCGATGTAAAGTTTGGTTTAGTGTTATATCCAACCCCACCAATCACTTTTGTGAAAGTAGTTGAGTATATAAAGAAGCGCGATGGAGCAAAAACATATCTTCTTCTTAAAGATATTTTTCCTCAAAATGCTGTAGACATCGGAATAATGTCAAAAAGTGGTCTTAAGGGATTGCTTTACAAGTATTTTCGAAACAAAGAGAAAAAGTTATATAGCATATCCGACACGATAGGTTGCATGTCCCCAGCGAATGTTCAGTATGTGCTTGATAACAATCCGGAGGTTGATCCAAAGATCGTAGAGGTTTGCCCTAATTGCATTGAAGTGATCGATAAAAGTGTTGATGAGAAGACGAGAGTGCAAATCAGGGGAAAGTACGGGATTCCGCTGGACAAGAAAGTTTTCGTATATGGTGGTAACCTTGGAAAACCACAGGGGATACCTTTTTTGATTGAGTGCCTTGAAAAATGCAAGGATGTTGATGGTGCGTTCTTTCTTGTTGTTGGCAACGGCACCGAATATGGAAAGCTGGAGTCTTACGCGAACAGCTCTTGCCAAAAGAATTTCAAATTAATGAGTAGGCTTCCGAAGGAAGACTATGACACGATGGTTGGAGCCTGTGATGTTGGATTGATTTTCCTCGATCACAGATTTACTATACCGAATTTCCCGAGCCGGTTGTTGAGCTATATGCAAGCTAAAATACCTGTTCTTGCCGTCACTGATCCGAACACGGATATCGGAAAGGTGATCGTGGATGGCGGATTCGGCTGGTGGTGCGAGAGTAATAGTGTAGATGGCTTCGTGAGCGAAGTACAAAGTATTATTTCATCAAATATATGCGATAAGACAGTTAATGAATATCAATACCTTCTGGATTATTATTCTTGTGCAAATGCATATCATTTAATAATGAGGAAAATTCGATGAAAACTAAAGTGTTATTTGTTGGCGGCATATGGCAAAGATCGGAAGAGAACACAATAATTGCAAATTCAAAGGGAAGTGTTCAAATTGCTGCCAATGTATTGCAAACAAATATTATTGAGGGCTTAGATGCACACTTGCAAGAACCAGTTACAATCCTAAACGAGATATTTATAGGTGCGTTTCCGCTAAGATACAAAAAAAGCTTCATCCATCATTTTCAATGGAACCATTCAGAAAAAAGTTCACATGTAGATTATAATATTGGTTTCCTTAATTATCCGTTTGTCAAGCACTATAGTAGACTCTATCAGCTCAAGAAGTATATTAAGAAAGAATTGGCATGTTGTAGTGATTATGATGAAATCTTCGTTATAGGATACAGCATGACATTTTCTGTAGTGGAAGGGTTAAGATTTGCAAAAGAAATAAGTACCAAAGTAAAAACTTGTTTGATTATACCTGATTTACCTGAATACATGAACCTTGGTAAAAAGAAGAATATTGTGTTCAACATCTTGAAGACTAATATGAACAAAAAGCTGTATGAGGACATATGTGACATAGACAGTTTTGTCACTCTGACTGAATACATATATAGAGCGTTGAACGTAAAAAAACCATATACAGTAGTGGAAGGAATAGCGACAGATGAAAAAGCAATCTCGATAAAGGAAATACAATCTACGACTTTGGATTTTGTATATACAGGTTCTTTGGGAATTAAATATGGAGTTGTTGACCTTGTTGACGCATTTATGAAGGTTAAAAGAGATAACCTGAAACTTATTATTTGCGGAGCTGGAGATGGTGATGAACACATTAAAAGCATGGCGAAAAAAGACGCGAGGATAGATTTCAGAGGTATAGTTAGCAACGAAGAAGCCAAAGCACTACAAAGAAGTGCTTATGTACTTGTCAATCCAAGAAGTAACAAAGAAGAATACACAAAATACAGTTTTCCTTCAAAAACCATGGAATACATGACTACAGGACGTCCTGTACTAATGTACAAATTGAAAGGTATTCCTGATGAATATGATGATTATATCTATTATTTTGGCGAAGATATGAGTCGATCAATAGAGCAGCTAGCCTCAGCGAATCCAAAAGAATTATTTGAGAAAGGTGAATTGGCGAGGCGGTTTGTGTTAACAAATAAGAATAAATATAAACAAGCAGAAAAAGTGTTGAATCTACTTAATTCTTTGAATTAAATAGGTGAGAATGATGATATTATTGATTTTAATTACGCAGCAAATGGCTCTGATATTGGCACGCATGGCTAGAACAAACCCATTAATTCGACGAGTTCTCTTGGTATTTAATTCGTGGTGGGGAATTCTTCTGATTTATTCGTTTTTTTCCCCATATGGCGGGTACAAGATATCGACAGATGCCTATTTTCTCATTTGGATTTTTATTTTAGTCTTTAATGCAGTTTTTATTTTTGCTAAATCTAAAGGGTATACAGGCACCACCATTACAAAAGAAGGCTTTTCCACAAATTACTCTGAAAAGGGAATTGTCAGACAATACGATATACTAATATTGGAAAACAAGATAATTACAGGTGCTATATGCATTGCTGTTATTATTCTAATACGTTATGCAATCAAATACAGCACTTTAATAAGTTTGGGTTCTATTCTTAATGCTAGAAATGAAAGGTACTATGTAGGGGGATTGTTTGGTACCACTTTAGAATTGTTGTTTTATAATTATGTGGTTTCTCCCTTCAGCTTCCTATTTTCTTTTATCATATCGTTCTCATTATTATATGATAGAATAAAAACAAAACAGTTCTGGCTCTCTGTAATCGGAATAATTCTTTACACATATGTTGGAGCGAACAGATTTCCGGTTGTCTTACTACTTGTCAATATAATGTATTTGTGGATTATTCGCTCTTACTATAATAGAAGGAAAATAAATGGTAAAAGTGTTAGTAGATTTATTCGAGTTGTAATTATATTCTGTGTTGGTATATTCGGCATGTCTTACATTACTGCATTTAGACGCGGCATGATAGGTTTTAGTTTAGATGCTGTGATTGATAATTTTGATATCTTATCTAATCAAATGCTTGGATATAGTATAGGCCCATTGTCTGGTTTTAGTTATTTACTTGATTCTGATATAATGAGGAATCATTGGTTCGCCGGTAGAGCAGTAGTACTCAATGGGATCGATGAACTATTTACATACATATTAAGCATTATAGGCATTCATATACCATGTGCAAAAAATGTTCTCGGGGCTATTGCAAATGAGCAATACGTAATAGGGAACAGGTCAATGAATGCACTGTTTACTTGCATTTATTGGTTCTTCTCTGATTTTGGATATATTGGAGTAGTAATATTCAGTGGCCTTTTTGCGTGGGTGGAAAAAAAGATGGTTTCAAGATTTGTAAATGCTCCGAATATTTTTTCTTTGATGCTTGCCACTCATGTTCTGTATTTTATGTTTATGTCTAACATGATTTGGCAGATTAATAACGTCGATTCTTTATTATATATGTTGATAATCTGTTTGCTGAATAAAAAGGTAGCAAAAATTGGGTATGTTGATGCAGATTAACTGAATCATTGTTCTTTTTGTTGAATATAGTTGTTGTAAAGGTGGCAACATAGAAAATGAACGTAAGGAATTTAATTAAAAGATTATATTATTTTCGTGTGCTAAAATGCAATAATGTTAAACTCGGACACAATGCTGTAATCGGAGGATTACATACTCAGTTTGAGGGATTTAATAGAATTGGGAGCCAATCTTTCTTTGCAGGGACGATTGGTTTCGGTTCGTACATTGGATCTAACTGCGTTATATATGGAAAAATCGGCAAATATTGCTCGATTGCAGATAATGTAAAGATAGTTGTTGGGAATCACCCAACTAAAAACTATATTTCCACACATCCTGCTTTTTTTTCTACAAGAATGCAGGCAGGCTTTTCTTTTGTTGATAGACAAAAATATCAGGAATCCATTTTTGCTGAAGATAATTTTCCTGTTGTTGTTCAAAACGATGTATGGATTGGATATGGAGCAACAATTTTATCTGGTGTGACAATCGGAAACGGAGCTATTGTTGCCGCAGGTTCTGTTGTAACTAAGGATGTTTCTCCGTATTCGATTGTTGGAGGTGCTCCTGCTCATATTATTAGGTATAGATTTGAAAATGATGTCATTCAAAAATTGAGTGAGGATAAATGGTGGGATAAGGATTATTCTTGGTTAAAGGAAAATGCAGATTCATTTGAAAATTACGAAGATTATTTGAACTTAATTAACAAGGACGTAAGCGTCAAATCGTTTTCTGATTTGCTTCGTTGAATAATATGAGACACTCAATACATGAGTGGATCAAACACGTTTGCCACGCAGTCTGTACGGTTCAGTCCTGTCAGGATTAGGCATGGCTGCAAGAAGCATCTCCTTGTAGCCTTTGATTCCGGAAATGTCACATCTGCCGGGCAGCATCGCCATCCAGGCTTCCTCATCACCGTCCTTGATGGTGTTTGCATTCATGAACAGATAAGCCAGATAATCATTGACACTTATACCAATGGCCTTGCAGGTCTCCACAAGGGAGTAGAAGAAAGCGGAAACCTGCGCACCGGATTCAGTGATGTTGAACAGCCAGTTCTTTCGTCCCACAGTGAAAGGCCTGATTGCGTTCTCGGCTCTCTGGTTGCTGCTTGTGGCAAAAGGATAATCAAGGAACCGCACAAGTGTTTCCCACCTGTCCAGAGGATACTGAAGTGCAACCTTCAGCTTTCCGATTGCCTTGTCGGCATTCTCAAGACAGAAATCATGGATTCTGCCGAGAATCGGTTCAAGAATCTCTTTTCTTCCGGAAAGAAAAGCTTCTTCGGAGATCTCTCCTGCATCAAAGGAGTCTCTGAGTTTTCCTTCCTCGTGAAAGAAGGATGCATAGAGTTTCAGAAGATCAAATGCGATTCCGCTCTTTCGGTCTCCGTTGGCTTCGACAGCCTTGCACCTGGCATGGACAAGACATCCGATGTGAGTGAAGGAGCAGCTTTTCGCGGCATTGCCGTAGCCGTAGAGACCGTCGGTCTGCACCACTCCGGTGTAGGGACTGAGAAAACTTTCAATCGTGGCGTTCTTTCTGTTCTCCGTAAAGGTGAACATCACAGGGCCGCTTCTGCCGTGGCCGTCCACAGCGGCTCTGACCATCATGAATGCGTTGGCACTGCTGTGCGGGGCCTTGCGCTTACCGTCTTCACCGAGAAGACCGAGTACCTGAACAGGGGTCTCATCCACATTCACCAGCGGGTGGCTGTAGATGACATTCTCAAGGCAGGGAGCCATGTTGGCCTCAAGTCTTGTTCCCACATTCATGAGCCAGGAACTCATCGTGAATCTGGAAAGACCCACGTCTTCGTACTTCTTGGCCTGTCTGTAGAGAGGCTGTGCAAAGGAGAACTTGTCCTCCACAATGGAAGCAAGAAGTGTGGGATCACAGACAGTACCGTCAAGCATGTTGCCGGTGACCGGAGTAACAGTTTTTCTTCCTTCTCCCTCATCGGGTTCGCAGGAAGGACAGACATACTGTTTCACATGCTTTCGGACAATGACTGTCCGTTCGATTCTGGTGAAAGCCTCATAGGTCTTCTCTCCGGATTCCTTCATTACGGAGCCGCAACGTTCACATGTGGGTACCGGAGAATCATCATAGATATCCACCACCGGAGTGTCTGCCGGAAGAGTGACTGCGGATCTTGCCTTCTTTCTGATGTAGGACCTGACTTCGATGCTTTCGCCTTCCGGGGTTTCCTCGAGAACTCCGAGAGTGGCTGTGTTCTCGATGTCATCGAAGAGCAGAAGCTGCTCTGTGGAGGATCGGAACTGGTTTCTGAGAGCCTCGAGCATGTCATGGACTTTCTGTTCATTGGCATTCGCCTGGCTCTGAAGGACAGAGTTGAGTTTTTTGAGCGCCTTGATCTCAATGCTCTGCTCGGCCACTATCTTCTCCAGTTCTTCGATTTTCTTGTCCCTGTCCATATTTCAATTGTAACATAAACAAGGATTTAAGTCAATTGTTAACTCTTTTTTTGTAAAAAAAGTTAACTCAGATTTCAAGGTTTTCGGGAAGCACTTTTATCCGCCTGAAAACATCGTCTCCGCGGATGACTCTCCTGACGTCATCCACTGTAATCTGCATCGCCTGACCCGCATCTCTGGGCCATGCGAAAGTTCCTTCGTAGAGTTTCTTCTTCATCAGCCAGAAGCCGTTGTCCCAGACAAGGACGGCCAGAGTCTTGTGGCTTTTGTTGCAGAAGAGAAACATGCTCTTCGACAGCGGATTGAGTTTAAGCTTCTCCTGTACGAACCGGGAGAGCGAGTCGGCTCCCTTTCTCATGTCGGTTCCTCCGGGGGCAACATAGTAGGAGTACCTGGAGAAATCAAAGAACATGCGCGTCTCTCAGCGCCTGCATCAGAATTCTGAACGTGTCGACATGTGTGTTTCTGGGAACCGTTATCTCGGCACTTCCGATTCTGATCTTGAGTTCTGGCAGACAGTTTCTGTTCATCAGCGCCGCATGTTCTCCAATCTGAACCAGATTCTGTACACCGGGAGTTCTGTCGGGAAGTTTTCCGATCAGATCTTCCCCTGCAGGCTGAACGTCGGAGTATTTGGGATGACCGACCCAGTTGCGTATGCTCGTCGGGGGAATGTTCAGCCTATCGGCCAATGAGTTGATTCCAAAACCAGCTCGAACGATGGCAACTGTGTTCCTCTTGAACTCTTCAGTGTAGGAATTGAACATGTGGTTTTACCTCCTGCACTAAATTTACTAAGTAGTTAGTATTATTAGTACGGGCAGCGAAACCACGCTGATATGATGTGACCGTTTGTCAATAAATAAAAGCAGGCGGGAACAGACTTCAGAATTTCGGCACTTGACCAGTCTGATATTCGTGGATTGGTTACCTACAGGTCAATGGTTCGCCAA
>Ga0256870_1000300_pt1 | contig 17209 bp, 9 predicted proteins | sample RumenRJG_06RNA_FD_186079 | JGI IMG/M metagenome (GOLD analysis project Ga0256870, IMG submission 186079) | Metatranscriptome of bovine rumen microbial communities from Lethbridge, Alberta, Canada - Rumen RJG_06 (Metagenome Metatranscriptome) | ecosystem: Host-associated > Mammals > Digestive...
TAGGGTTAGGGTTAGGGTTAGGGTTAGGGTTAGGGTTAGGGTTATCGGACAAGCATTTATGACGTCATTCCAAAAAGCGCACTCTTTTAGTAGAGTCTTCGGTCAAGCAAAGTTGGATAGAAAAGACTTGTTTACTTCCTAAAATTATCGGACGTAAGATATTTGCCGGATCCAACCAAAATAATCTAAAAAATAAGTGAGTTATTCTAGGACTGTTTACTTTGTGACTACGTTCAGTAGTCATATCGTTTACAAAAATGAAATCACTTTTCTTTGTATCGGTTGAAATAAGGAATGTTTTTAGGAAGTAAGCTGATGAGGGTACCACAGTTCCAGTAAGGTCAAGTGTATTTATTGATATTTTCTCACCTTCGTAATTTAAATCAAGACATTGTACACAAACATGATTGATCGGGAACATTGCGCTTGTTTGGTGAAAGTTTGTTAGATTAAAAGTACAAGAAAAATTCACCATATCTGGATTTCTAATTGTGTTTGATGATATTTGTTGAAGTAAACGTGTGTTATATGTGATTTTTGCACGAGGAGCGACAAGCCTTTGACCAATAGCATTCCATGTATCATTTTCAGGACTTCTGAAAATGTTTCCGTTTATAACATATTTTGCGGCAGAAGAATCATTAACGCCTAAGAAATCAGCCATTTTTTCACTCATCACAAGAATAGGTGTTGATACTCGTTGATGTACTTGTTCATCACGCAAAGAAAGCCTGTATCCAATTTCAATTTCGAAACCATCTTCTTTAGTATGTATGTAAATTGACCGACCGTCTGTGAATTGATTTTCACTATCAACAAAACTATGATAGTTAAGTTTGTTGACTTTTAAGCCATTGTTCCAATCATAGAAAGGTAGAGATGGTGTTGATAAATTTATATCTGTTCCATTCTGATGATAGCTAATTTTACCAGGAATCCAAAAATGATATAAATCTGCTCCCCATACCTCTCCTTCTCTCATTGTATCAGCGTCGATTCTATACTGTGATGCCATTGTTGTTACAATCATTGGACTGAAATTACCAGGCTCGTTCAAGATATATTGGTCTGTGCTGTTACAGCCGTAATACTGGCTTGATACCATAACGAAACCAATTATGAAATCTGTGGGTGTACCCATTTGCCAACTTTGTAAAAGAGACAATGTTTCTTGTGAAATCGTATCTTTATGTGGCTCCAAAAGACCATAAGGTAAACAGTCAGAGGGTATTTTAAGTTTGGTTACACAAACTTCACCTATAAAATCTTCCGGTTTGGTTAGGTTAACTTCGATTTCAGCGTTGTGATCTTTTTCGACTGATTGTGAAACAAAATTGAATTTTTTCATAACTTTAAGGCAATTTCTAATAAAGTTATTGCTTTTTTCTTGAAAACAAATTTTTATGTTTAGTGTTTCCTCTGGAAGTTATAACGGGTATCCTACACAATTATACGGTGGTGTAACGACTGGAGGACGCACGTCAGGGGGTGGTGTCTCACTCCCATGGGAATCCAAATATGATTATGACAATATTTGGGGAGGACTTCTTGGACGAAGAAAGAAAAAGAGGAAAGTGACGAAAAAGCAACTTGCTGCTTTGGCCAAAGGTAGGCAAATTTTGAAAGCACATCGTAAGAAGAAGCGAAGATATGTTGGTGCAGCTATTAAGAGGCTCATTGGAGGTAAAGCTGGTAAAGGAGATTTGTCCTCTCTTGATGATTTTTATGAGCCTACAAGTATGCATATGACAGAAGATTCTGTTGATAAAGCAGCACTTGAGTTTCAAAGAATTTTAACAAAACTCAGGGATGAATATTTGATTTTTGAAGAACCTGATATTATACCCGGTGCTTTTCCTCTTGTTCGTAGACTATCCAATTTGCTGAACTTTTTAATAAGAGCTGCAAGAAAAGGTATTGACAATTCATATGGTATTACACCTCAGACTTTGACTAATGAACAAAAAGCAACATTAGCTAGATACCAATCTGCCAACCTTCGTTCTGCTCCAAGTAGTATGTCTGTTTCATCAGCTGCTGCAAGAAGGTTGTTCCGTAATTATTTAAAAAGGACCAATCCTAATAATACCAATCCATCACCAGCTGATATTTCTAGAGCAATTAAGACAGCAAGAGCTGGTACATATGAAGATGATGAGGAGGAGTATATACCGAAAAAGAATCCTTGGAGAACATGATTTTTTCATAACTTTATTATGTTTTCTGTGCAAAGTTCACCTTTTAATAATTTTGCCACTTCTTGTTATGGTGGTTGGGCGAAAGGGAAATATTTACGCCCAACTGCTAGATCTTTAATTCCTTTCATTTTGGATTTTCATTTGAATCATACTAAAGAAGGATATAATGGCCCATCTTGGGATGAACTTCGGGCTGTATATGAAAAACTATCTCCTGAAGATCAGGTTTTAGTAAGGATGATTGTACCAAGGAGTTCAGTAGCCAAAAAACTACAAAAATTAAAGAACAGAGGTTATTATAATGAGTTTTTCTTGGATATGGCATATCCTCGTAATTTTTTGAGAAAGTTGAAAAACACAGCTTCATCTAAAAGTGCAGCAGAGAAAAAGGCTTTCCTTAGACATCATGGTACATGGATATATCCTCAATTGACAGAACTTAAAAAAACTGAACTTGATAAATTGTATAAAGCACTCATGGCGAAACAAAGAAAACAACAACGGGATGTTCGACGAGAAAGAAGAAAACGATGATTTCATAATTTTTTCAAATTTATAAATGAAAGGTGGTTGGGTTTATCCAACTGGGCGTATTCGCCCAAATTTGAAGTCTCTTATTTATCATAAAATGGCATTGAAATTGAAACCATCTATTCTTGATGATCCAGCAAGAATAAGGAGAGAAATAAATGAAGCTTTGCCATTTTTGGATTACAAAGATCTTGTTATTTTTAATAATTTTAATGTCAAAAGATCAGCATTACGAAAGAAAACAAAAGATGAATTATGGGAAGAATTTTTGAAGTTACCATATCGTAGAAAAAAAGGATTTTCTGATTTTGTTGGAGATTTACCAAGAGGGCCAGGAAATGGCGGTCCTGGGAATGGAGGACCAGGAATAGCTGGGCCTGGTATTGGTGGACCTGGTGGAGGTCCGAGAGGTGGACCTGGTATTGGTGGACCTGGTGGAGGTCCGAGAGGTGGACCTGGTATTGGTGGACCTGGTGGAGGTCCGAGAGGTGGGCCTGGTGTTGGCGGACCTGGTATTGGTGGACCTGGTATTGGTGGACCTGGTGGAGGTCCGAGAGGTGGGCCTGGTGTTGGTGGACCTGGTGTTGGCGGACCTGGTATTGGTGGGCCTGGTGGAGGTCCGAGAGGTGGGCCTGGTGTTGGCGGACCTGGTATTGGCGGACCTGGTGGAGGTCCGAGAGGTGGGCCTGGTATTGGTGGACCAGGTGTTGGTGGACCTGGTATTGGTGGACCTGGTATTGGCGGACCTGGTGGAGGTCCGAGAGGTGGGCCTGGTGTTGGCGGACCAGGTATTGGTGGACCTGGTGTTGGCGGACCTGGTATTGGTGGACCTGGTATTGGTGGGCCTGGTGGAGGTCCGAGAGGTGGGCCTGGTGTTGGCGGACCTGGCCAGGGGGAGGGGGGTGATAGGGGGGATGGGGGCGGTCCCGCCCCGGCCCCCCAAAGAGTAATTATAAGACATCTTGTTGATCCCGATCTCCCTCCAATATATTATGAGCCACATCCAATTATTAACCCTAGGGGACCTAATGCTCCTATTGATCCAAATGCCATATATATTGATGTGTTTGATAGAAGACCTTTAAGAAGAAAAGATGATGACGACGACGACGACGACGACGATGACGATGACGACGATGATGATGATGATGATGACGACAATGATGATGCAGTATTTGTTCCTCCGCTTGTTCCTGTTGATCGAGAAGAATATGTAGCTATACAAGATAATCCTTCAGCACGTAGTAATGTTGTTTTAAATGATGATATTATTCCTAGTAATGCTTTGGAGAGGCAAATAGCAGAGAGAAGACAAATAGAAGAACAAATTCTTCAACATGAAATACGTCCAGTTGATCGAGAAGAATATGTAGTTATACAAGATAATCCTTCAGCACGTAGTAATGTTGTTTTAAATGATGATATTATTCCTAGTAATGCTTTGGAAGAACAAATAGCAGAGAGAAGACGGATAGAAGAATTACGTCGACAAGAAGAATTACATCAACAAGAGCTTAGATTTAATCAACTTATAGAACAAAATTTTGACCAAATTGTTCAACGGATAGGCAATGAACAACAAAGAGAAATAGAAAGAATACAAACTGTACATCGTAGAGAAATAGAAAGAGCGAGTGCTGAACATAATATTATTCAACAACAGATTCAAGCTGAAGAACGTGCTATACAAGAACAGCAACAACAACAGCAATTACTTAGATTACAATTAGAATTAGATCAAGCACATTTAGAACAACAACAACGATTAATGCAAGAAGAAGAGCAAAGATTAGGGGAAGCAAGAATTAATTTAGAACATCAACAACAAACAATTGATGAAGCTCAACAAGAACTTCAAGCTCAACAAGAAGAGATTAACAGACAAAGGGAGGCTAATGAAGCAACTGTCAATGAACATTCAATGGCTACAATAGCAATAGCTGAACAACAGAAAAAATTATCTGAGAGACAAGCTGAATTGGAGAGACAAGCAGGTATACAGGCTAATAGAACAGAGGAGTTAAATAGGTTACAACAGCAAAATTTGGTTAGAGAGGCTGCAATAAATTCTGAAAGTGCTAGATTAACTGAACTGGAAGGTATGAATGCTGTTAGGAGAGAACAAATATCAAGAAAGGAAAAAGAAAATAATGCTAATTTGGAAGCTGTTCTTAAAAAATATCAAGAGGATTTAGCAAATATAAGATCAAGATTTGAAATTGATGTTGAAAGTGCTAGGAAATCAGCTGCAGAAAGAATTGAAAAACATAATCAGATTGCAACAGATATATCTGATCTAAATGAACAATTAACACAAGCACAAGCAACTTTAGATCAAGTTAATCAAGAAATTATTTCGAAAGAAAAACAGGTTGAACGGCAAAAAGAAGCAATTAGAGAAGAAGAAGCGATTATTAAAAAAGCTATCGGAGATGCAGTAAGTTTTTATAGTAGATTCGCTAATGAGCTTGATTCCTCTAATATAGAATCTCTTCTTAAAACTTATGGGAATGTAAGAGAAGACGACGAGTTGTATATTTCGACAATGATCCAGGTATTACATGATATAATAGAAGGTCATGCAATATTGAGTCAATATAATGAAACCAGAAGTAATATTACACAACAAATAGAAGATACTAATAAAGCAATAAGAGAATTGGAAGATAGGCGAAAAGAATTGGAAGCAGATCTTTTAAAAAGAAAAGAGAGGTTACAAAGTGAATTTGATAGTAATGTTCATGCTTTAGAGGAAGGCTACAAACTTTTAGAAAAACAGAAAAAACAAGAATATGAACAAAAGAAGAAGGAACTTATAGAAAAAGCTCGAAGAGATATAGAGTCTTTATTACAGACAGAAATTGGTGTATTAGAAGCTTTTACTCCAGAGGAATATCAAGCTAAAGTAAAAGAGTTATCAGATACAAGGCTACGTGAATTAATAGCTGAAATATCAGAGGAATTGGATGAACAGTTTAGACAAGAGATAGAAAAAGAAAAAAAGGAAAATGAAGCTGCATTAAAGAAAGCAAAGGAAAAAATGAGAGTAGATCTTTTAAGGCAAAAGGAAAGTCTTAAAGAGGGCGAAGTAGAATTAAGAAGAGAGATAGAAGCACTTAGTTCTGAAACAAATAGACTACAAGAAGAAGTTACTTCGGCAAAATCATTACGTCAAACATTACAAGAAATTATAACATCTTTTGAAGAAGAACAGATTGATTTACAAGAAGAAATTACTACTCATTTGACAGTTGAACAACGAAGTAGAATAGGGGCTGTATTAAATGAAATGAGTGAAACAGAAGAACAGCGTCAAGAATTAGTAGCAGAGAAAGAAAAGACCGAAGAGCAAGTAAATGCATTAAGGGCAACACAACAACAACTTTCTAGTCAAATACAGCAAACACAAAATCAGCTAGATAGTTTATCTCAGCAACTAAGGATACAAGAAGCTAGTTTGAGACTAAGTCAGGTTCAACAATCGCCTTTACCATTACCTACCCCTGAGCCTGAAAGTGTGCCTGTTGTTGAGCCTGAAGATGTGCCTGTTGATGAAACTGAAGCTGCACCTGTTGTTTCTAAACGTCCTGTTATTCCTAAACTTAATATAAAAGCATCAACTACTTCACAACAGAGAGTTGCACAAAATTATCATGCTATACAAACTTTAACAAGACAGCCGAAAATTAAGCCAAATGATCCTCCAGCTACTCATGTATTTTTATCTTCTAGTGCCTTAGATAAATATCAAAAAGAACACCCTCGAAGCCAGGTTGTTCCTTTAGTTGATTTTAATGCTAGGAGTAATATATCTGTTGCTGTTCCTTCAGTACCATCTTCTCTGAGTTTATTGCCGACACAACAGGAATCATTAAAAAAGATAAGTGAAAATTTGAAGGAAACACGAAAACTATGTGTTAAGAATGTTAAAGAAGTTAAAGATCATTTCAAAGGTCGCGCGGATTTGATTTATATAACAGCAAAAGTTCTAGGTTATGTTGATAACATGCTTTTAGCTACTTTTAGTATTGCTGATAATCCTAGAACGATAGACAAGAATTTGTATGTGATATTTAATTTATGGGTCATGTATAATAGGGCTATAAAGACATTAGATAAGTTTAAAAATGAAGCATATTCTGTTTTAACTAAACAAGCCCAGAAGCTTCTTGAGACTGGAAGGCAGTGTCTTATAGATATTGTTACAACTTTAAAGAATCAACGTTTGCTTGAACTTATGAGACTTGCACCAGACTCACTTTCATCTGATACTGTAACAGATATCTTTAGTTTTATCGATGAACAAGAGAAAGAATTAAAATCAATGGGTTTTTCACGAACAAGGTTACTTTCTCGTTGGGAGAAAATTTTAGAAAATATGACTATAGATGGCTTATCTGCAGCTCAACGAAGGAGCCGATATATAGCAAGAATCCGTCGTATCGCTAGTCAATCTAAACTATTTGCTGCTGCTACTAAAAAATTCGGTATTCCAATACAATCAGTTGATCAGTTGATTAATCTTTTAGAATCAGGCAAAACTACGATAGAAGATATTGAGCATTTACAAGTAAGTAAAAGAAGAAAGTTAAATAACACTTTAGAATATATTTCTTTAGCACCACAAGCAACGGATCCAGAGAAGCTTATTTCTGAAGTTTTAGCAGAAGTAGAAGAAGATATTCCTGAAAATCTTCAAACAGAAAGTCGAGAAGATGAAGGCCTACCGCCTTGGAGTGATGTAGAGAATGAAGCAAAACGTTTATTTTTCTCAGATAGTCCAGATGGAGAAGAAACAGCTAAGCATTTAGTAGAAGAATATCAACAACGAGCCGGTGTAAAAATAAGTCCTGATTGGAAAAAATGGGCTGATGAAAAAGCTAAAGCTCACGGAGAATTTACAGAAAGACAAAATGCCGCTATTCAAAGATTATTTGATTTAACGAGGAAAACTATACAATATACAAGAGATAATGCTAAGGAAATAGATAACGTTCTAGCAGTATTGGCTGATGAAGGTATTTCTATAATTGAGATAATAAAATGGCTGAAAGATCATTCAGAAACTATTGGAGAAGATATTGACCAGACCTTGCGACAAATGTCTAATCATGGGGCTCTTTTATTAGGTAAAATAGATCCTAAAACAGGTAAATTAGTTTATCATATTCGTATTATCCATGGACGATATAATAGGATACAAAGATCAGATTGGATATTAGGTGGACCCGGATCTTCTGAGGATCATTGGCTACGAATTAATGGTGAAAATGAGATAGCTGAACAACCTAGAAAGGGTGTGCTTGTATTATCATCTAAAGGAAAGAGAAAGCAAAAAGCTTAAAGTAAACGAATTGATCTTGATGTTATTATAAATAAAGGGACAGAATGATGAATGATAAGTCTATCTTCATGATACAAATTTTCTTTTTCTAGACCAATTTTTTTAAGTAATGTTGTAACCTGCATTTTTATTGTCTTTGCTGGAAAGATCACCCAATATTCACAATTCTCTAATGAATATTTAGTTTTTCTGTAGTCATTTAGTGCATGTGATGTCACGATAACATTAATTTGCTTTCCTCCATGTGATCTTCCATTCGCAACGATATTGTCAAGAAGAGCAATAGTTAGCTTAGATACAGTAGGGTCACGTATCTTATCAATATCGTCAAAAACACACCAACAATCACCATTCTCTGTCAAATCATCTAATGTTAATTTAGAAAGAACATCCTTTGACATAATAACACGTTTCATTTCGACACCCTCAAATGCACGATCTTGTGAAACATCAGAAAAAAGAAAAATATTATTTAATGGCTTTAATTCTAAAATATCTCCTGCTGTTGTGGATTTACCACAACCTGGAGGTCCTGCAATGAAAAAAGAAAGACGTTCACCAAAAACAGGAAGAAAATCTCTTCCATAGACAATTTTTCTAACTTCGAGTTCAGGAAGTGAAACAACGACGCCATCACTGCTCACCGCTAATTTCTCTCTTGTAGATTGCCTGCGCATATTTTTCTGGTGTGGAAATAAGAGCAATTCTTCTTTCAAAATCTTCAAAGTTATCAATTTTTGCTGTAAGGAACATAAGAACCCAGATACCGCATGACACAGTTCCATCATCTACAGATTGCAAGGGAACGGCGGAATAGTGAATTGTGAATCCTCTTGAACGGAGGTATTCGAGAGCTTTGGAGATTTTTGTAACTTGCTGCCCGGGGACTCTCCGCATATCGGCAGAGATAAGCAGCTCTCCGTCAGGGAGAAAGCCATAGGAGGAGAACCAGCATATGTCTTTACCCCGTCTCCGCATTGCGGTCCAGTGTCCGACTTCTTCTCCGTCGTTTTGGGTGAAGAATAAAAAGCGCCCGGGTTGCCGTAATAATAAACCTGCAAGCTCAATTGGATCGTCTGGCAATTCTCTATATTGATAAAATTGGGTTGGTCTTTTCTTTCTTTCGAGAAAAGCTTGAATTTGAGACAAGGAGACGGGCTGCATGAGGAAAATGACATAAGTTATTGATCTGAAAATAAAATGAGTTTCATATCAGACAACATAACAAATTATTGCCTGCAAGAATCATGTATATATCCATTTCGTTAAAATTTTAACATTTACATTTTCATGTGAAAGTCATTTACAACTTTTTTCTATTTTCATAACTTTTCAGCGTTTCTTTATAAAAATGGCAGAAGTTCGTACAATTGCAGATCCTCGAGTTGTAGATGAAAGTGGAGTTGTGATGAATCAGTATGTGGGCCCCCTTAATTGGGAACATTACAAAATTCCAGCTAGTGGTCTTTCTGACAGTCAAATTACTTTTGCTAATCTTGTCACTCTGGGAACCAACAGAATCTACGACAGTAATTTCCAGGTTGAATACACAATTCAAGTTGACTTGACTGGTACAATGTTAGCTGCTCAAGTTTCTGATGGAAAATACAGTACATATGATGTTGCCAGACTTATGAAATTTAATCCCTTCCCTCTTCATTGGGTAACAGATCAACTTAGAATTAATGTTAATGGTTCGGCATGCATGTCAAGGCCTCAGGAATCACTTCTTCAACGAATGATGTATTGGAGACAAAATGTTTTAGATAAAACCTGTTCATTCTGTCCTCATACTAAAGCTCCCATGTTCGGTGAATACATGAAGTCTTTTGAAACACCAGAAATGGAAAATCGAATGAGACTTAATTCACAAAAATATGATCGAAGCGTTGGTAAAGAATATGATACAGAACTTCCATGTGTTAGATTCCAATATAACATTGACACACATATAGCTGAAATTACATTCAGAGAACCTGTGTTGTGTCCTCCATTTAATCAAAGACTAGATAAAATTTATCAGAGGCCTATTTTTAATGTTACTTCGATAGATATTGTTTATCAACTCAATGACATTAGAAAAATGTTGCTGCCTCTAGGAATAACAGGATTTAGAGATGCAAGTCATGGTGTTGAGTTACTTACAATGTATTTAATGACACTTGATGAGATTCATGCACATCTGACCTCAGCACAATTATGTTTCAATGTAGCAAGTATGCCGCCAGGAATGACAGTCCCTCCAAGTATGACAATGCCGTATTACGATAATGTATGTTATGTCACACAAGCGCAAGCTCCTAGACCATCAGAATCATTTGAAATAACTTCAGGAGTGTATACATTGGCACAAGTGCCAACAGCCATTTATATATTCGCGGGAGCAAATCAAATGGCTAGGGGAACTATTTTACCAACTGTACGTGACCCAGGTGGATCAATGACATATCCCAATACTTTGACGGAAAGTTTCTTTTGTCCTATTAAGCATATTAATATAACAATGGGTAATAATACACAGCTTCTTAATACTACATCAGAATATGACAGGTATCAAATGTGTATTGCTAATGGTTTAGAAGATTGTTCATGGGAAGAATTTTCTAAACCTTATCTCGAGTCACCTGCAACATGGCACTGGGATGGCACAGCAACAGGAACAATGAGTCCATACGGTTCTGGTGGTGTGCCATTTTATGGAGCTGGTGGCCACGGTAATAGATGTTGTCTAAGATTAATTCCTGGAATTGATCTTTTGATTCCTGATAGAAGACTAGTTGGAGGTATGGATGCAGACCAAATGGTTTTCCAAGTTAAGATGACCATTGATACATCAGGCATACCGTATAGTTATTTACCTTATTTGTCATTGTGGATTATGTTCGAATATTGTGGCGTACTTACAATAGAACCAGTTCATGCTTCTATTGATATGATTCCTATAAAATCTATGCCACCTCTTACACAAATTGATGCAGTAGCTGATGCAACAGCTGATGAAGCAACAGGAGGAGGTGAAGGAACAGCCAATCCGGCAGGTGCAGGTATTTTTGATGGAATAAAGCGATTTTTTACAAAAATTCCTAGTTTTATAGCTAGTCTTCCTCAGAAAATCCTTGATTTCGCAAGAACACCTTCATGGGCTAGAGATGCTGCATTTGGTGCTCTTGGATTTGGTGTGCCACAAAGAGAATCACAACCGATAAATTACAAAGATCTAGCTCGTTTAGGTTTTACACCAAATAACACAACACCAGGACTTCTAGATTGGATGCCGCCAGATAAACGAGCTGCAACTGATTCAACAGCACCATCTGCACCATCTGCTCCAGTAGGAGGAACTATAATTGGAAAAGGAAAATTAGGGAAATTCTATGTCTGAAGGTAATGTGATTTTACCTTTAGCATCAAGATGTTTCTTAGAGAATAAAGGAAATGTATGAATTTTATCATCTGAAATAAATCTTTTTCTGTCATCTGCACTTAATACTATCCTTGTTAGTTCTTTATTAAACACACGATGTCTTTCTGTCCTTATTGCCGTATATTCAATTTCAAGAGGAGGTGCTTGTCCCAATAAAACTTTATAAAATTCTTCATACGTTAATCTACCTTTTTGTTCCATAGGACAACCTTTCACACTCATTTTTATTGTTCCATCATCACATACCATTATATAAGTTTTTGCTCTCAAAGCAACCATTTTCATAATACGACCTTCTCCAGTTTCACTTTTAAAAAGTCCAGGTTCATTGTTGTGTCTTAAATGACGTTCTTCTGTAGGTAACGTAGTAAAATTGCTTGTATCAATAACTTGTTGTTCATCAGTATTCAACCTTTCAGCAACATCACGTAATGAACGTATACAATATTCTGGATCAAATTTTATAGTTAGTGCATCAGTATCTGTGTATAACACTTCAGTTTTAGGAAAACTAACCCTTATAAAATTATAAAAGAAGTCATACATCCACCATTTTGAAAATTCAGTTATACATGCACCTAAGTAAACTGGCTTATTAATTTCACAAACATCATTGATAGCTTCATAAAGCGTCCATTCTCCATATGTTTGAACAATTCTATGAACATCATCTCGTCCTTCCATATTTTTAGAAAGAATTAACTTATAGGCTGTTCTGTTTGTAACATCTTCATATGTTTTCCCATACAAGGAATTATTTAAGAGCTTGTACAACATTTTCTTAATAGGGTCAGCAGCAAATTTCTGTCTCATTTCCAAATTATGACGTACATATTCTTCAAACACAGGTTCATCTGTCCCAATAAAACAATAATGTATTTTACTAACTTCTACAACATCATTCTTAAGGTACCATTCCATGAGACGAGTATGACAACAATAATGCAAGTGCTCACCGACAACTTGAGTAAGTCCAGTAAATCTCATTGATGATATATTTATATCATACATTGAAGCATATTCCACCATAGCTTGATAATTATATTCTCCCATTATTGTTCGTTTACTTGCTACTGGTACATATGAATAAAACTTTTCGTCATCACGGACATTCATGTCAACTTCTATAAAGCCTGATTTCCCCTTATAATGTACTTCTTGTATAAATGCTAAAAGATCATCAATCATTGAACAATCAACTTCCTCCCAATCATGACATGGGTATTTAAACTTTAACATCACAGTTGCATATAAACTATTACAATCAAGATCACATACAAAACTTCCAGGTTCTTTATCTTCTTCATACAATCTGGTCATAGCGCCTGTTTGTCCGCCTCTAATAGTGCTATTTACAACATCAAATTGTTTAGGTAATATTAACGGATCCAAAGGAAATTTGTTCTGTTTAAGCCAAGCAGCCCATGTTAATCCAGGTATACCATAGTATTGATGAGCATTTAGTTGATATTCTTCTTCAACATTCTGCACAAAAAACTCCATACAATCACACAAATGTGCTACATCACATCTTAAATAATCGCGATAATAATCTCCTATCGTCATCCAGCCAAAATAAGAATGCACAACCTTAAGCCTTTCCTTGATTTCTTGTAACTCTTTTCTGCTAAATTTAAAACAAAAATATTCTTCAGCTTTCTCTGATTCCATCCATTCAAACATAGTAGAGAAGTTTAATTTTAGTTCTTCACCAGTCTTTATAGCATTATACGGGAATGGATTTTTCTTTAGCAACTCTTCTTGTTTATCCCTATCAATGTTTTTCCTAAAACATTCAAAAGAACATCCACTTCCTTTTGTACTGTTAATCCACTTTTCTAAAGAAGTTGACACAAATGCAAAAGTATCCCTAAACTCTAAATGCTTCTTTTTATAATCAACACTGAAATAACGTATCTTTTCACTACTATCACACGTCATCTCAAAATTTTTTACATTTCGTTCAGGCAAAGCACATAAACACGTTACCATAAAATGGAAATCATAACCTTCACCATTATGGAAATAAATTTGCAATTTCTTTTCAGGCAATTTGACCCATTCTTCCAACATTTCTTCAAGAGAATCATGTAATTTAACAATTTTCCTTTTATTATCACACCATCCTGCAAGAATATTTCGATGCTCTCCTTCTTCACCTATTGCACTTTCCAAATCTGCATAAATAATTAAAATTTCCTCGTCTTTTTTATCCTTGTATCCTTGTATCTCATCTAATAGACTTATCTTTGCACCATATCTAGGCATTTTACAATGATACTGTAAATGTTCTTCATATTCTTTACTATCTTCATAAGTTAAACCACACATTGCACAACAATACTGCCTTATATGCTCTTGATAATGACAATCAATAAGCTTTCCATTCTTAATAACATCTCCACATATAGGACAAAAACTTATTTTACATGAACATAGCCTTTGTATAATTTCATTGAATTTCCACATCTTCATAAAGCGGTCCTTAGATTCTATCTCACATATATCTCCTCTCCAAACTGCACAATGTCCACGTTTTGCACCTGACTTCCATTCTGGCAAATTTATAAATATGACTTTAGGAGACCTTTCAGTATAAAACTTTTCATTAAAGTAAATTAATTCAACACCTCTCTCTGGTTGATCAGAATGCAGCCATTTTTTCCGATCTTTTCGTGCAGGAATAGTAATGGCAATAACTATCACTGGCTTACCTTCACAAATTTTACATATTTCATCAGAGAACACATCTTTCCAAACACCAGTCTTACAGACACACCTACAAAATAATGGCTCTTTTCTAAAAGGAATACATTCACAAGATAAAGCTTGTTCAAAACATCCACTTTCCCCTTTAAAGAACACCATATTACCAATTATATCCTTCCACTTTCCATCAGTTAACATACCTGACCAAAAAGGATTTAATTCATCTTCTGCTCCTATCCTTGTATGTCGTCTTCTTGAAACATGATGAATACTTCGCGAAACAGTATGATAAGTCCATTTTACAGCAAAACAAGTGATGAAATATCTCATATCACTCACAAGAACATCCCTATAATTGTAATGATCTACTAGATTTTCACTTAATGCAGTTCTAAATTCATTTAACCAATAATCTGATATATTCCTTAAAATATAACGTTCGCCATCTTCATCTAGATATCTATGACTGTCATTCCAATCTTTGATTGCTCGATACTGTTTTGCATTTTTAGCAACTTCACCTTTCTTAGTACGTTTAGTTCGACCTGTCCAAAAATCAAAAAAATCACTCCATTCTCTGAGTTTCCTTCCAATATAAATAGAAGACCTAGGTATAGTTATTACAACATTTTTCCTTTCTCTATTATGTTCACTTCCCACAGTAAATCCAAATTCAATAACAATATGATCAATATTCTCCTCACTAAAAACCTGAATAATCTGTAAATAAAGCCCATACAAAAACCCTATGAAAAGAGGAATCATATCTCCAGTACCGGGATAATTTCCTTCTACCTTTAAATCTACCTCAGGTACAAATTCACCATTTATAACTCCATTACCTCTTATTTTTCTTAAACAAATATCAAGCCCAATATTAAAATACTGAAGAACAAGATTCCGAGATAAGTGAAATCTTTTTTGAATTTCTTCTATTGTTTTTATAACTTCTTCGTTCCTTGCTGGTTCCTCTGCTTCCTCTGGTTCCTCTGGTTCCTCTGGTTCCTCTGATTCCTCTGGTTCCTCTGATTCCTCTGGTTCATCATTGAAAAAATCATCACCACTAGGGAATAAAAAGAAATCTGGTTCTTCATCAGAATATCTTGGCCTCCTTCTTATAGGTTCTTCTGTAATATTTATTCCTATCTTCTTTAACTCTTCCCTTAATACTTCTGCCTTTTTCTTATATCTTGTAGCCATACTATTTCCAATTAAATATTTGATAATATTCTTAGCATGCCCTTTTCCTAAATTCACTAACAATTGATACGTAGGAATATCAGTTAATTGTATTAAAACTTCACCATCATCAATTTTTGTACAATCAATTGTTAATCTCGGTCGTAAAATATCTCTTCGTCCAGGCACAGTCTGTAATGTGTTTCTAAAATACTTTTTAGCTTCCCTTGTATCGCCTTCAGCAAAATATTTCCATATGTTTTTCCATATCTGCGAAATATCATCATCATAATCATCACCGTCAAGAAGATCAGAAATATAATTAAAAGCAAGGACCAAAAACTTAAAAAGCTTAATAATAGCTTTTAAAATATTCTCATCAGAATATTTTCTCTTTCTTCTTCCGGCCATATATTCATCAGAAAGAGATAAAACAAAAGAATCCTTATCAAAAGAAAAACTCATTTTTGAAAAAAGTTATTGTTCATCCAAAAGAATGGGAAAATAATAACTTCCCGCCAGCGGCTGAGCAACCCATGAGCAAGAAAGGTTTTCAGGTTTGGCCAAAAACAATTCACCTTGAACACGTGGCTCAACGCCAAAAACTTCTTTGACCGGTTGCGTGACTTCACCCTCATCTTCCTTTTTTTCCTTTTCAACTGGAAAATGTGTATTTGGGAAATATTCCCAAGAATCATCATCATTATTCATTTGCGGAGTAATGAAATCAACATCTCCAAGAACTCCTGGAAGACAAGAAGGTTTTTCTTCCTTTTCAGGAACAGGCTCAGGTTCAAACAAATCAATAGCCGGAACAAAAGATGGCTTTTCTTCTTTAGAAGGTGCATCGAACAAAGAATCATCTGAACTGTCATCTGAACTGTCAAGATATTCAATCTCTCTGGGAAAAACCATTTCTTCATCATCATCATCAGGCGGAGGTGGGCATTTTTTCTCAAGATCCTTTGTTGTTTCTTTAACTTCTTCAGAAAGTTTTTTTGCCTCTTGATGAGACCTTTCTCCAAATGGCATAACCGAAAGAGGTTCTTGACAACCAGAAGCGTCAGACTCCGGTACCAAACGTGTAATAAGTGAATCAAACGCCGCCCTTTGTTCTTGAGAAATCTTCTGCACTTCCTTACAAAAAGCTTCCTTGTTTTTGGATAAACGCTTTAATTCTTTTCTCAGTGATTCTTGCGTAGCAATTTCGGTTCTCAAAGCGCCATTCAAACGAAACAAAGACCATCTTGCGTCACAAAGTTTGTCCTCCGCCTCCAGTGCTCTTTTTTTCCAATAAGCCAATGTGCCCTTTGTAATTGGCCCTTTTGGTTTATTTTCAATAGGTTTGGGAGTAACCTTGACAGAAAAAGGAAGACCTTTTATATGTGGAGCAAGGCCTGGTTCAGTTTTTACAACAATAGAACTGCTCATAGTTTGTTAAAGAAAGAAGAAAAAAGAAAGAAGAAAATTTGAGTTGAAAATAACCAAAGTATCAAATCATCCACCATGAGAACCTTTAGCATTTGGCTTCACATGAAAAAAATTTTTTTCCGCATAAAGGGGAATATAAAGACAAAAATTTGTTCTTTAACGAATAGAAGAATTCCCAACATTCTTTCATAACTCTTTATTGATAGAAAAATTCCCAAACTTCTATCATATCTTTTATTGATAGAAGAATTAACAAATCTTCTATCATAATTTCTATCCAACTTTGCTTGACCGAAGACTCTACTAAAAGAGTGCGCTTTTTGGAATGACGTCATAAATGCTTGTCCGATAACCCTAACCCTAACCCTAACCCTAACCCTAACCCTAACCCTA
>Ga0256870_1000312_pt1 | contig 16998 bp, 17 predicted proteins | sample RumenRJG_06RNA_FD_186079 | JGI IMG/M metagenome (GOLD analysis project Ga0256870, IMG submission 186079) | Metatranscriptome of bovine rumen microbial communities from Lethbridge, Alberta, Canada - Rumen RJG_06 (Metagenome Metatranscriptome) | ecosystem: Host-associated > Mammals > Digestive...
CTCTTTTTTGACAGCGCTGACAATGCGCAGGAGTCAAATGCCTATGTAGCGTCTAATTTTGATGATGAGTCCACCTATCCGCCGTACCTTTCATTGGTTGCTGCTTATAGGGCGCACTCCGGCAAGGATCCTGACTGGGGTGCCCGGCAGGGATATGATGCCGTAAAGGTGCTTGCAAAAGCGATAGAAAAAGCAGGTTCTGTACGTGCATATGATATTGCAGCTGCATTGCGCAGCGGTACATGGGAGGAAGCCGCCGGCCCCTATACCTTTGATGAAAGCGGCAATATAGTGGGCCGCCGTTCTGTAATAAAGCGCGCAGCTCCTGAAGATCACATGTTTAAAAAAGTGGCGGAATAAGACCTGTGCGGTTTGACATACAGATTGCTTTTTTTTGAATTTTGAGTTATTTTTATTGCCCGTTTCACAACTCGTTCGTCTAAAGAAATAGAACAGGAAGTTATGCGATGAGAATACTTTCTAACAGAAAAATACAATCTCTTCTCTGTGCACTTTTAGACTACCAGCGCTTTGATCCTAATGCGCATCTTGATCAGGTGCTTCATGATGCTGCAAAGCAGGAAGAGAATGGTACGCTTAATGATGATGATCTTGCGCAGCTGAGTGCTGCAGGTGAAACTAAACTTGATCATTCTGAGCGTCCCCGCTAAAAGTATGGAGACAAGCTCAGCAAAGTTGTATTCAAAAAGTATTGATATAGACACCGCTGAAACCTGACATGCCAGTGGTGTGTATTTGAACAAGCCGGATTGCCGTATTCGTATGAATAATGACAAATCCGGCTTTTTTATTGCCCGTTTTCGAAGTTCATCGTCTAAATATCTGTAAGGCGCTCAAGTCGCTGACAATACTGGAGACGGATGATGCGGACAATACGTGAATGTTCACAGCTTGATTACTATTTTCTTTTTGGCGAAAGCCGCACGGCTTTTTCTGACTTTGCTGTAGCGCAAGCAGTGGAAAGCGGCGGTACCATGCTTTTAATGACTGACGAAAATAAACCGCTCGGGTATGTATGCATGACCAAAGGATACGGCTGGTGCCGTATTCAGTATATGTATACCGTACCTGAGCAGCGGCGGACAGGCGTGTGCTCAGCGCTTATAGCGGCTCTGCTGCAGTCAGCGCAGCTGCCGGTTTTGATTTCAGTTACTGACCAGCATGAAGCCTGTGAGGCGGTACGCCATCTGTGCGGCTGGTTTGATTTTACTCAGGATACCACAAATGTGGTGTTCCGATGCAGGTGCGGATATGAGGAAGGCGCCGCCTGGGATGATTTTATGAACCGTACCGGAAACACATTCCGCACAATGCTTTTTCATAAGGGGATAGAGTGTATACGGCTTTCGGACGCTGACAAAACGGTCTGTGATTTTTTGTATCATTCGCTTGATAATGAGTTTAAGAGCGCACTTGATCCGCGCCCTTTTCTTGAAAATGCAAGCCATAGCTTAGACCGTACCTTAAGCTGTGTGGCTTTAAAATCTGGTCAGCCGGTTGCCTATACGCTTGTTTCGAGGCCCGACAGTCAAAGCGCGGTTTTTGAGCAGGTTTCTGAGGCTAGTGCATATATTGGAAGTGGTACTGTTCTGCTGCCGTTTATGGAAAGCATGACGGCTATACAGGCGGTTGCAAGAGCGGGCGGCTGCAGCAGGGTTGCATATACGGTATATGAAGATAATGATAAAGCAAATGCCTTTTTTGAGCATCTGCTGAAAAAACTTACGTATGAAAAACATAAAAACTATAACTACATTTATAATAAAACCGGAGGATCGCAATGAATGTACTTGAGCAGAAAATCTTTGACAAAATAGTACAGCGGACTGATATAGACGCTTCAACGTTATCAGGATTTACAGAAAACACGCCTTTGTTCGGAAAAGATGCGGCAGGCGGGCTTTCGATGAATCTGGACAGCGTGGATGCATTGGAGCTGAACGTACTGCTCTATGATGAATGGGGTATAGAGCTTGATATAACGGATATGGCCCAGTTCAAAACCATAAAAATTATCGCTGACTATGTACGTCCGTATGAAGAAAAACTGCATGGATAAAGTTGTTATTACGGCTGCGGGCGTTGTGTGCGGCAATGCAGGCAGCATGAAAGAATTTGAAGAAGCGCTGCTTGACGGTAAGAGCGGCATAAAGCAGTGTACGGCATTTAATACGGCAGGGCTTGCAGCAGCTCGTTTCGGACAGGCAGACGGTATTACAAATGAGGGCAGGTTTTTTGCGCTCATGGAACGTGCTGCTTCAGATATGATGCAGGATGCCCGCCTTACTAAGGAAGCGGTGGCTGCTTTCGGCGGCCGGTGCAGGCTTTTTATGGGAACGCTGCTCTATAATACTGAAGCATGTCTTTGTCATGTACAGGCAAAAATGCAGGGCGAAACTGACAGCTATCTTGCGCATGTGAATGACTTTTCACAGCGAATACGGGAGCTGACCGGTGTACGCGGCTCGGTTACCGTATGCTCAAGTGCCTGTGCTTCAGGTACAACTGCTGCCGGCATGGCGTTTGACTATATACGGAACGGTCTGTGTGACTGTGCCATAGTGGGGGGCGTAGACGCGCTTTCGTATATTACGGCATGCGGATTTAATGCATTGCAGGCCCTGAGTTCCAGTCAATGTAAGCCATACTGTGCAGATCGTGACGGCATAACAATAGGTGAAGGCGGCGCCTTTTTCTTTGTGGAGACAGAGACTCAAGCAAAACGGCGCGGCGCAAAACCGTATGCCGAGATTGCAGGCTATGCGATCGGAAATGATGCCTACCATGCCACCAGTCCTGATCCTACGGGGGCTGGTGCATACCGTACGATGAGCGCCGCGCTTGCTGATGCCGGCTGGAAAGGCGGCGAAATAGACTATATTGACGGTCATGGAACAGGCTCGCTTATCAATGATGACATGGAAGTAAAGGCTATAGACAGGCTGCTGAAATGCTCCGGTAAAACAGTTCAGCTTGTTTCTACCAAGGCTTTGATCGGTCATTGTATGGGCGCTTCCGGCGCGCTGGAACTTGCAAGCGTGCTTGCCGCCATGAAAGCCGGCAGGACGGTGCCGCAGGCGCAGCTTGCTGATCCTATGCCGGTACCCCAGACAATACGTCTATGCCGGGAAAGCGTGCCGGAACCGGTACGCAGGGCGCTTTCGTGTAGCTTTGCGTTTGCGGGAAACAGTGCGGCGCTTGCCGTTCAAAAAGTGGAAATAGTATGAAAGACATCTATATAAACGGTATAGGTATAATCTCTAAGTGCGCGCAGTCTGTTGATGCACTGCGGGCGATTGCCGCAGGCACTGTGCAGGATTGCGGACATGGAAACTGTCAGATAGCTTTTACTCCTCCGGTAACGCATACACAGATGCGCCGGTGTACCCGGTATGCAAAACTTGCCGTAAGCTCGGCAAGCTTTGCTGTACAGGATGCGCCGTTCATAGCAGACCTGAAAAAAGATGCTGTAGGCACGGTGTTTGCTACCGGCCATGGTACGATTGCCGCCATGATACAGTTTGCAGAAGTGTGTCTGCGGGGCGATCCTGCAAAATGCAGTCCTATTGTATTTGCCGGAACGGTACCCAACAGTACCGTGGGGCAGATATGTATGGTGCACGGTTTTACCGGGCCAAGCACCATGCTTACCGGCGGGGATCCTATAGAATATGCATCGCTTCTGGTACAGACTGGTAAAGCGCAGTGTGTGCTTTCAGGGGCTGTGGAAGAATATAATGAGGAGCTGGCTGAGGCTCTGCGCCTGAGCGACGTGCCTGAGGGGGTGACCGAGCTTTCTGAAGGTGCCGCTTCCGTCATTATCAGCGGCGAACCGCATGAAAACGCCTATTGCCGTATAAGGGGCTTTGCAAATACATCGTTACCGTATCTGCCCTTTGCCGGTGTACCGGAGGAAGACCAACTCCAGTATTCGATACGCTGCATGGCTGAAACGCTGGCTATGCTGCCCGGTGTGCCCGAGCTTGTACTTACTGCCTGGAACGGCGGCAGTTTTGAACGGGCTGAGTCAGCAGCGGTGAGCCGGGCATTTGGGGATGCGGTACAGTGCGTACCGTACAAACGTTTTTTCGGAGAATGTCTTGGAGCCGGTTATATGCAGGGTGTTGCACTTGCCGCCGCGGGCATTCAAAGCGGTGCATACGCTCACAGCGTATGCGTTACCGGAATAGACGCACAAGGGAACTATATGGCAGTACTTCTGGAAGAAATTTGAGAAAAAAGTGAAAAAAAAACTGCCCGCCGGGCAAGTTTATCGTCTAAATAAGTGTCCACAAAGGAGGATGAATATGAGCAAAATGACTGATTTTTATACAAAGGTCATGGCTGACAAGGAGACTGCGCAGCGTTTTGAAGCGATATTGGCCGGGAAACAGATTCAGGAAGCCGATGACGCTCAGCTTGAAAGGATTGGCATCCTTGCAAAACAGCTTGGGTTTGATATTACGCTTGAAGAAGCAAAGGCGTATTTTGCCCAGGATAAAAAGCTTGGTGAAAATGAGCTTGAAGCCGTTGCAGGAGGTAAACCTCCGAAGGTGCGTTCGAGGTATAGAGACCCGTCTCTCAAAGTTGACACAGGTTGGCAGGGACAATGAAGGAGAAATAGTAAAATGGCGAACTTAACAGAGTTTTATACGGTAGTACTTGGTAATGCTGAAGCAAAAGAGGAATTAGCTTCTATACTAAATGGTACAGAATTGAAAAAAGCAAGCGATGCGCAGCTTGAAAAAATCGGTGCGCTTGCTGCCCGGCTTGGTTACACTATTACGCTGGAAGAAGCAAAGGCTTTTTTACAGAAGGACAGAACGCTTTCTGAAGGAGAGCTTGAAGCTGTGGCGGGTGGAGGTTCATCTAAACATGATACTATTACAATTTATAAGTGTGATACTGGCGGACAAGCCGGGAGAGATGAGAGTAATACAAAACGGATAACCCGTGTGTATGTAAATGGGCAAGAGCAAAAGTAATCAATTAATAACTGGAGATTGTTATGGCAACGATACATGATTTTTATATGAAAGTTTTGCAGGATGAAGAGGCAAAACAGGAGTTTACTAGGATTCTGGGCGGAAAAAAAATAGAGGATATAGGCGACACGGAGCTTTTAGCCTTGGGAAAGCTTGCAGAGCGAATGGGATTTCATTTTACGCTGGAAGAAGGCCGGTCTTATTTTTCCGCAAAAGAAGGAAAACTGTCCGAAGATGCGCTTGATTCTGTAGCAGGCGGCAAAAAGAAATATCTCGATATTGAAGTTATACGCTGCGAAGTTGGCGGCGATGCTCAGCCATCGAATAAATAAATCGGAAAAAAGACGGCGTATGCCGGCTTAAAAATATATTTATAAAGGAGGCTTACATGAGTAAGTTTCAGGATTTTTTTGCAAAGGCAGCAGCAGATGAGAAAGTAAAGAAGGAGCTTTCAACTATTCTGGCCGGAAAAAAACTGTCAGAGGCAGATGACGCACAGCTTAAAAAAATATGTGCAGTTGCAAAAGGCTTAGGGTTTGATCTTTCTGTAGCTGAATTCAAGGAAGAAAAGCTTTCTGACGGCAGTCTGGATGATGTGGCGGGTGGTATCAGAGATGTTCACGGCGGTAACTGCACTCAAGCAGGCGGTACAACCGCTATAGAAGTAACCGTAAGTAAATAACTTTTTGTCCCTTTAGAGAGCGCGGACGATTACGGTGCCTGCAGGCACCGTAGCTCCCGCGCTCTTCTGAAACATAGCATAAAGTACGGAGAAATAAAAACATATGAGTAAGTTTCAGGATTTTTTTGCAAAGGCAGCGGCAGATGAGAAAGTAAAGCAGGAGCTTATAACGATTCTGGCCGGAAAAAAACTGTCAGAGGCTGATGACGCACAGCTTGAAAAAATATGTTCGGTAGCAAAGGGCTTGGGGTTTGATCTTTCTGTGGCAGAGTTTAAAAAGACTCTGCAGGAAATGCTTTCTGATGGTAAACTGAATGATGTTGCGGGAGGTGTGACAGACGTTTGGGGTCCTGACTGCTACCTTGCGGCTGGCACTATTGTTATTCAATGGTAATGCTGTTTTTGACACTTTTGAGAACGCAGGCTGTTACCGTATCTGTAGGTAAAGTACGGAGGAATCAAAACATATGAGTAAGTTTCAGGATTTTTTTGCAAAGGCAGCGGCCGATGAGAAAGTAAAGCAGGAGCTTGCAACAATTCTTGCTGGAAAAAAACTGTCAGAGGCAGACGATGCGCAGTTTGAAAAAGTATGTGCAGTTGCAAAAGGTATAGGAATTGATCTTTCAGTAGCAGAGTTTAAAGAGGCGCTGCAGGAAAAGCTTTCTGACGGCAGTTTGAATGCTGTGGCGGGAGGCATAAACATTATAGGCGGAGAATGTGTACAAGCGGTTGGAGTGTTAAGCGCAAAAGTAACTATTACAGATCCAGAAGTTCCAGAAGACGGAGATGCGGAGATGAAATATGAATAAGTTCCATGAATTTTATACAAAAATAGTTGCAGATGAAGAAGCGGCAAAAGAGATTTCTGCTATACTCGAAGGAAAGCCCATGTCGGCGGCGAGCGATGAGCAGCTTGAAAAGATTGGTGCTGTTGCCAAGCGCTTAGGTCTTGACATCAGTCTGGCAGAAGCGCGTGATTTTTTGAAAGCGGAAGACAAATCCCTTTCAGACGATGATCTGGATGCTGTGGCCGGGGGTTCAGTAAAAGTAGATAAAGACGGGGATATTATCATAGATACCCGTAATAAACAGGGTCAGTGTGTTTGCTCAATAGGTCTTTTAGTAATCGGCTGCTAGCAAGAATCAGGTTCCATATTGTTTTTGAAAATTGAGATACTATACCTTAAAGTCAAATTATGCACTCAGGGGCTGGAGCGATGTGCCGTATGCCCTCCTTGATCTTGAGTGCATGACCATACAGGAAAAATATTATCCTCTTACAGAAGAGCAGCTTAAGCTGCTGGAAATTGTGACGGCAGGAACTGTTTCTGTTGATGAAAATATCGTACCCGATCAGTTCAGAAAGATGGCGGAGCTGGCTGAGCAGAAAGGCTGGCTTGTGCAGTGCGAAAAAGGAACACGTCTGCAGGAGTACCAGAAGTTCCGTTCAACCAAAGCCCGCTACACGCATACGCTTTTATGGTCGGTAACCGGTGCATGCAATCTGCGCTGCAAACACTGCTATCTGTATGGCGGTGAAAACCGGTACGGCGAGCTTTCGCTTGAAAAATGCGATGAAATAATCCGGCAGTGCGTTGAAGCGAATGTAAACATGGTGGCACTGACCGGCGGCGAGCCGCTTGTGCGCCGTGATTTCTGGACGCTTGTTGATCATATTCTTGCTGCGCATATCAAAATACTGCAGGTTTTTACCAACGGTATGCGTATTGATGAAGCGTTTCTGACCGAATTTGAAAAGCGGAATATAAATCCAAACTATTTTCTTATCAGCTTTGACGGCGTAGGCTGCCATGACTGGATGCGCGGTGTTGACGGTGCAGAAAAAGCAGCGGTCAACGCCATCAAATTGTTTGTGTCGCACGGATACCGGGTTATTGTATCTACCGCGCTCCACTCTGGTAATCTTGCATCATTGGATGAAACCTACCGCCTGATGAAGGAGCTTGGCGTTGATACATGGAAGCTCAGCCCGGTAATTGATACAGGGAACTGGACGCAGCAGGAAAATAATGCCATCGATTACCGGTCGGTGTTTGATGTGTATCTGAAGCTGCTGGAGCAGTATATTTCGGACGGTATGCCGCTGAACCTGACGCTGGCTGGTTTTTTTGTAGGCTATAAGCATGGGGATAAACCCTATATGTTCCCTTCAAAACGCAGGTGCTCGCTTTGCAATCCCGATACAGAGTCTTTGTGTGAGGCTGTGCGGATTACGCCCTATCTGCTGCCCGATGGGCGCGTGCTGCCTTGTATTGCTATGAGCGGCTCCAGCATGGAAGATATTGCTCCGAATATTCTTGCTGAAGGTCAGAGCCTTGAAAAAGCGCTTTCTGATTCTCCGATAGACCGCTACTGCCGTTATACCTACGCTGACCTGTTCAAGCAGAATTCCGAATGTGCTGCCTGCGAACATCATGCTTCCTGTTCCGGATGCCGGGCAAATGCCCTTGCAAACGGCGGATTCTTTAAAAAGGATCCTATAGCCTGTACGTTCTATGCCGGCGGTTATGAAGAAAAGATCCACAACCTTATGAAAAAGGCACCTAAACCCGTGCTGCAGGTGCTTGCAGAACGCTACTGGCAGCTGTACCTGACTCCTGCAAAAGGGAAAAGTACATCCGCCGAATACAAGCGTATTGTATGTGAGGGAGGGCTGCCTGACGGGTTTACGTCAGCACCCGATGTGTACCCGAAGTCTTTTACGCAGTGCGGCGGAAACCGGCTGTATACCGTGCAGACACCTGCCGGCAGTGTGGAAGCCGTACAATTGCAGGAACGGGTTGATTTTGAGCGGTTTATCCAGATACTAGTGCACAAGTGTGAGCCGGTACGCATACCGGCTACCATGGGCTCCTGTGCCATTATGGGGCTTACAAACTGGCGGAAAATACAGGCGCATAAAGAAGCGTTCCTTTCGGCAGGAAATCCTGAGTTTTTATGGAACGCAGAGTTTGCATCTTTTACAGCGGATCAGGCCAACTATAAGGATTCCCTTATCGTACTAAGCTCAGGTGACTACAGTGCTGTTCCGGCCGGTGCGCTTGGTCTGACAGCGGAAGCGTGGCAGAAAGCTTCTGTACGCATACGGCTGTACCATGAATGTACGCATATTGTCTGCCGCAGGCGTTTTCCGGAGCAGAAGCATGCTGTCTGGGATGAACTGCTTGCCGACTGCATCGGGTTATGCGCGGCATTCGGAGACTATAACCGGTCATGGGCGCTCAGGTTTATGGGCATACTGGAAAAAGACGCTGACGATGGTGAAAGGCCCCGTTATATCGGCGGCAGGCTGGAGAACTATGTTGCTGAGGGTGAACAGCCGCAGGCACTGATTTCTTGTATACTTGAGTGGACATCATATCTGGAAGATCATGTTCGCAGCGCAAAGCAGCAGGGAGATATAACGCAGGATGATGCGCTTTTTGCGCTCTGTCTGGCCTGTGAATCTGGATTCTGGAAAGAGGTATATCATGACAAATAACAGTTTATTCAGGCAGTCGGCGCTGAACCGGCTTTCTTCGCCGGAGCAGCTTGATCAGACGCTTACCGTCGTTAAGCCGTCCGGTTGGATTGTACTTTGTGTTTTTGGCGTGCTGCTCGGTGCCGTTATTGTGTGGGGTGTATTAGGCTCTATTCCTGATAAAGTAAATGGTCAGGGTGTTCTGGTATATTCCGGCAATCTTACCGGTATAACGTATGCTACCGGAGGTGTTGTAAAGGACGTTTTTCTGGAAAGCGGTAAGGAAGTTCATACCGGGCAGATTATTGCGCGCATAGAGCGTCAGGATCTGCTGGAGCAGGTTGAGATTGCTTCGCACCGGCTTTCAAACCTGCTGCAGAACTATGAAAGTACGGAACGGCTTTCCGGCCGCAGTTCAGATATTACCGATGAAATGCTGACAAAAATACGGGGTGACCTGCGTCAGCAGATAGCTTCGCTTACTACTCAGATTGCCGATGCTCAGCGCAACGAAAAGAGCATGAAATCGCTGTATGATGACGGTCTGGTGACGGAGCGGGTATATTTTTCTGCACGTGATGAGCTGCTTACGCTTCAACGGCAGAAGCAGGAAGCGGAGCAGCGGCTCATAGACAATGAGCTGAATCGTGTAAAGTCAACCGGTGAAACCGATCAGAAGCTGCTTTCATTACAGCATCAGATAGACGAAGCGCGTACACAGCTTGAAATTCAGCAGGAAGCATATCAGTCCGCTACGTGCATTATTTCATCAGTAACGGGTACGGTATATGAGGTGGCCATTTCCCGCGGTGCATACGTTGCTCCCGGATCAACGATTGCCGTCATAGAGCCGTACAAAAGTGACGGTACTGCGCTGCAGGCTACCGTATTTTTTCCGGCACAGGAAGGCAAGCGGATTGAACGTGGTATGAACATAGCGATAAGCCCGTCTACGGTGAAGCAGGAAGAATACGGCTATATTCAGGGCATTGTCATGAGTGTTTCTAAGTTCCCGGTCAGTACGCAGTATCTGCTTACTTCGCTGCAGAATGAAGGTCTTGCAAAGATGTTTGCCGAACTCGGAACACCTATAGAGGTAAAGGTCAGTCTGATTCCGGATCCTACGACTGCTACGGGATTCCGGTGGTCATCATCAAAAGGGCCGAATATCAGTCTTGAGACCGGTATCCTGTGTACCGGGGCGGTGACCGTACGTAAGCAGAAACCGGTTGAGCTTATTATTCCGCTTATAAAGAAAAAGTTGTTAGGAATCGGCAATTCGCAGGATCAGAAAGAGCAAGGCGGAAAATCAAATGAAAACAAACAGCACAGATAAAAAAGCAAAAAAACGTTTTAGCTATACGAGCCGCCGGGTAAATACTCCTACCGTTCTGCAGATGGAAGCTGTGGAATGTGGAGCTGCAAGTCTTTCTATGATTCTGAGTTACTATGGAACATTCATACCGCTTGAGCGGCTGCGCGTTGAATGCGGAGTTTCGCGTGACGGCAGCAAAGCTTCTATGATTGTAAAGGCGGCCAGAAGGTTCGGCTTAAATGCGGACGGCTATCGCCGCGAGCTTGAAGGATTGGGAAGGACAACGTTTCCGGCCATTATTTTCTGGAACTTCAACCATTTTGTAGTGCTTGAAGGGTTTAAGGGAGATAAGGCATACATAAACGATCCTGCAAACGGAAAACGTACGGTATCCTATGATGAATTTGATATTTCATATACGGGCGTTGTACTGGAATTTTCTAAGACCGACAGTTTTAAAAAAGAAGGTCATAAACCGTCGATGCTGCCGGCGCTGAAAAAACGTATGCAGGGAATGACCGACATTGTGTTTTATATCATACTTTTAGGTCTGTTCCTGCTCATACCCGGTTTTGTGGTTCCTGCGTTCAGCCGTTTTTTTGTGGACAGTATTCTTGTGGGCGGAATGCGTGACTTCTTAAAACCGCTGCTTGTAGCTATGCTGCTTACGGCAGTGATTCAGTCAGCGCTTACTGCGGTGCAGGAGCACTATCTGAAGCGTTTTAGAATTAAGCTTTCACTTGCTTCTTCCGTAAAATTTTTGAACCATGTGTTTAAAATGCCGGTGGAATTCTTTACGCAGCGTATGCCCGGTGAAATTTGTAACCGTATACAGACAAACGACAGTGTTGCGGAACTGATTTCAGGTAAAATCGCAGGCGCTGCGGTAAAGCTGATATGCATACTCTTTTATGCGGTACTCATGTTCCGCTATGATGTACCGCTTACATTGCTCTGTATCGGCGTGCTTGCAGTGAATTTTGTATTAATGCGTGTTACCGGGAACGCGGTAAAAACCAACTCGTTTAAGGTACAGATGGAGATGGGAAAGCTGTACGGCCAGACTATAGGCGGTATCAGCATGATTGAGACCTTAAAAGCATCCGGCCTTGAAAATGATTTCTTTCAGGAATGGTCTGGTCAGCAGGCAAAGGTAGTGCTTGAAAACCAAAAGCTTTCGCGTCTTTCTATGATAATCTCGCAGATTCCGGATTCGCTTACGCAGGTACTGAGGCTGCTTGTGCTTGCTATAGGAGCGTTGCGTGTAATGAACGGCCATATGACGCTTGGTATGCTCGTGGCGTTCCAATCATTGCAGGTAAGTTTTATCGGTCCGGTAAATCAGTTCCTGCAGTTGGGAAAAGATCTGCAGTCTGGGCGTGCAGATATGCAGCGTCTTGACGATGTAATGGACTATGCGCCTGAAAAACGATACAAGGATGACTATACGGCAGAGAAACTGCCGGTAACTGAAGTTAAAAAACTTGACGGTGTTGTTTCGCTTAAGAATGTGACATTCGGATACAGCCGTTTTGCCCCGCCGCTTATTACAGATCTGAACCTTGAGCTTAAGCCCGGTACACGGGTTGCGCTTGTAGGAGGATCAGGAAGCGGAAAGTCTACTATAGGAAAACTTGTCAGTTCATTGTATAAGCCGTGGAGCGGAGAGCTGCTTTTTGACGGTAAGCCGCTTTCCGAGATTGAAAGGGCACAGTTTTCAAGCTCTGTGGCAGTTGTAGACCAGGATATATTTCTGTTTGAAGGAACTGTACGGGATAATCTGACTATGTGGGATTCTGCCATCCCTGAAGAAGTATTTGTACAGGCGGCAAAAGACGCCTGCATCCATGATGTAATTGCCACCCGGCAGGGAGGCTATTTCAGCAAGGTAGAGGAAGGCGGAAAGAATTTCAGCGGCGGCCAGCGCCAGCGGCTTGAAATTGCCCGTGCGCTTACTATGAATCCCCGGGTACTGATTCTGGATGAAGCGACGAGTGCGCTTGACCCTGTTACAGAGTTGCATGTGGATGAAAATATCCGGCGCCGCGGCTGTACCTGCATTATTATTGCGCACCGGCTGAGCACTATCCGTGACAGTGATGAAATCCTTGTACTTGATCACGGCAAAGTAGTGCAGCGTGGTACGCATGATGAGCTTATTGCAGCCGGCGGGCTGTATGCAGATTTAATAAAGACTATGTAGGGGTTGTTATATGACGGATTCGGATACGGATATGAAAAATATAGTGTTACATAACAGTACACCCTTTGAGCCTGATAGTAAAACGGTTCCGCTGTACCGCGTATGCTCCGGAACAGCATATATGTTTGCTGTGGAGAAAGATTCTGCCGGAAACAACGGATTCCGTTTTGAAGTTGCTATGTTCCGCACAGATGCGCTGATACCAGCGCTGCCTGTGTCAGGCAATCTGCATTTTGTGCTTACGGGATCATTGCAGACTGAGATAGCGCCAGTACCGCTTTCATCTATCGGTGCGGACAGTGATTCGCGCAAAAAGCTGTATACGGCACTTATAGCCGTGAGTGAGAAGCTAAAAAAAAACGATACGCTGCAGGATGCGGCGCTTGAAGCAGCATTTTATCCTGAGGATAGGGATGCCGCTCTGGTGCGTTATACGGAAATGATAGCCGCTGCGCTGGTGGATGAACGTAAGCGTAAAGTTTCAGAAGAAAGCGAGCGTTTTGCAGAACGCATAAAAGTAACGGACAATGTTTTTTCTGCATCGCTTGTACAGATTGCTTCGGTGCTTGACGGTTTGGATCTTACTGCGGATATAGACAGCGAGCTTTCTTCCGTATGCCGGACGGCAATGATCGTGGGCCGGTATGGCGGAATTATGCTGCAGCCAATACCCGGCAAGCTTTATAATGATGCAAATGCGCTTACCGAGCTTGCCAAAGACAGTAATATCCGTATCAGGTCAGTGTCTTTGAAGCAGAACTGGTATAAGAAAGATGCAGGTGCGTTGTTCGCCTATTATGCAGAAGATCTTGAACAGGAAAAAGTAATTGCAAAACCTGTAGCACTTCTGCCTAGAAAGTCCGGCGGCTATGATTGTGTGGATTCTGAAAACGGAAACTGTATACATATAAATGCTCAGAACGAATTACATATTCTTTCGAGAGCCTTTATGTTTTACCGTCCGCTTGAAGATGAGCCTGTTTCATTTAAACAATTGCTGAACTATTCGCTGCACGGTTTAAGACGTGACAGTACTTTTGTTGTTATTCTTGGTATGCTCTGTGCGGTTGTAGGGCTTTTAATCCCTGAGCTGACCCGTATGTTTATGGATACGATTATTCCGCAGGCTGCGAAGAATATGGCAATACAGATTTCAACGCTGGTGCTGTTATGTGTTATTTCTTCGGGTGTGTTCCATTTTATGCAGTCCCTTTTTCTGCTGCGTATGGAAATGCAGTCTGATTTTTCTCTGCAGGCGGCGGTGATGGACCGGCTTTTAAAGCTTCCGGTCGGTTTTTTTAAGGACTACACTTCGGGTGAGCTTGCACAGAAAACAATGGCAGTTTCACAAATACGTTCCGTAGTTTTTGGATCGATTATCTCAAGCGTAATGTCATTTGTTTTTGCCCTGGTGTATCTGCTGCAGCTGTTCCGCTATTCAAGTTATCTGCTGAGATATGCGGCGCTGTTCAGTTTTGTGCCGGTGCTGATTACGACAGTCATTGCACTGCTTAAATACCGCTGGAATAAACCGTTGATTGAGCTGAACGGGCGTATATCAGGTATGTTGTTTCAGTTTATTTCCGGCGTGAATAAGCTGACGATGACTGCATCGGAAAAACGGGCTTTTTCGGTTTGGGCAAAACTTTTTGCCAAGCAGAATACCTGTACCAGTAAGGCCGGCAATCTTGATATAGTATATAATACGTTCATAAGCTTCTTTCCGCTTTTTGTGACACTTGCGTTCTACGGTATTTTTATGAATGCAGTTGCAAAGGGGAAAATGGATTTATTGTCTACAGGCAAGTTTATGGCGTTTATGTCATCCTATTCCATATTCCAGGAATCGCTTATTTCCGCGGCAAGTGCGCTCATGCGCTCAGTACATATTGTTCCGCTGTATGACCAGGCAAAGACAATATTACATGCGGAGCCTGAGATACAGGAAGCTAAGCCTGCGGTTGCAAAGCTTTCTGGTGCTATTGAAATAAACCACGTGAGCTTCCGGTACAGTCCTGACACGCCGCTCATTCTTAAGGACGTGTCCTTGAAGATAGAACCAGGCGAATTTGTTGCTATTGTCGGTGGATCAGGCAGCGGCAAGTCTACGCTGCTGCGCGTATTGCTCGGGTTTGAAACACCTGAAGCTGGCTCGGTATTCTTTGACAATCAGGAGCTGGCATCTCTCGATGTTGGCAGCGTACGGCGGAATATGGGTGTAGTACTACAAAACAGTACAATAATGCAGGGGTCTATTTTCAGCAACATTGTTGGAAGTTCGGCGCTGACGATCGATGATGCATGGCATGCAGCTGATATGGCAGGACTCAGTGATGATATCCGTGAAATGCCTATGGGTATGCATACAATGGTGAGTGCCGGCGGCGGTACGCTTTCGGGCGGCCAGAGGCAGCGCCTTATTATTGCGCGTGCAATCGCACGCCGTCCGAACATACTGATTTTTGATGAGGCAACAAGTGCGCTTGACAACCGAACGCAGGCGCAGGTGAGCCAGAGTCTTGAGTCGCTGAAAGTGACGCGCATCGTGATTGCGCATCGTCTGAGTACGATCATCAATGCGGATCGTATATACGTATTGAACAACGGTATTATTGAAGAAAGCGGTACGTATGACGAACTGATGAAAAAAGACGGCTTCTTTGCAGAGCTTGCAAAGCGGCAGCAAGTCTGATAGCTGGAGGGGTAAGAACATGAAAAAAATAAGTATAATGACCGCTGCTGTTTTTGCACTGCTTATGCTGTGCGTTTCGTGCGTAAAAAGTGATGATCCGGTGCTTTCACGCGAAGCGGCAGTTACAAAGCTGCTGAAGAAAAAGCACCGGATAAAGATTGCGGTTGCAGGTTCATGGGCTCAGAAGCGCAACCTGCTGATGGAAGGTTTAGAGCTTGCCCGTGACGAAATAAACGAATCTGGCGGTGTGCTCGGTGCACAGATTGAGCTTGTACCGTATGATGATAATTATAATCTTAATAGCGGCGGGAAAGCGGCCTATGAGATTGCCTCGGACAATCAGATTTGCGCCGTCATAGGCCATACAGCCTCGGCAATTTCTGTTTCAAATTCGCTTATCTATCATTACTATGGACTGCTGATGTTCAGTCCGCTTTCTACTGACTGCCAGCTTATGGAGCAGGGACTTCCGTATGTGTTCCGGAATATTCCTAATAATCATGAGCTGGGAGAGGCGGCGGTGGAGTTCTGTGAAAAATCAAGCTGGAAGCGCATGATGATTTACTATCTGAACAATACATACGGCGAGAATCTTGCAAATGCATTTGAGCTGAAATGCTCTGACAACGATATTGTTGTTCCAGAGCGTGAAAGCTATGAATCTGTGGACGGGGTAAGGGATTATATTGCCATAGCGCGTTCATGGAAACAACGTTATCAGTTTGATGCTATTTTTATTGCAGGTACGATGCCGCAGGTGGCCGAGATTGTGTCGATTTTCCGTAGGAATGGTATTACAGAGCCGATTATCGGCGGCGATACGCTTGATATGCCTTCTTTCTTTGATATCGATGAAAACTGGAAAGAAGATGCGGTGTACTGTGTGTCAAACTTTGATTCAGAGTCTCAGAACAAGGCTTTCAGAAGGTTCAGTGAAGCATTCCGGAAACGGTATGGGTATGCAGCGGATCAGGGTGCATTACAAGGATATGATGCGCTGAAAGTGCTTGCCGGTGCCATTGCCAGGGCAAAGTCTGTAAAATCCAGTGATATTGCCCGCGCTTTGCGTGAAAAATCGGAATGGAATGAAGGCGCCGGGCCGTATAGATTTAATGCAACGGGTGATATTGAAGACCGCCGGCTGACAATTAAAAAAACTACGGACGGTATGTTCAGGAGAGTGGACTGATGGTCCGCAGTTTCTTCCTAAAGGTCTGTGCATTTTTAGGACTTGCTGTGTTTTTTTGCGGGGCGGTACCGCTTGCTGCTGAGCAGCAGCCGGTGCAGTATCCGCAGGATATTCAGCGTATCATTGACCGTGGCGAGCTGCGTGTTGCCATGCTCGGCATTGACATGTACCCGCTTTTTTATACTGCTCTTGACGGTTCCGTACGTGGCTCTGATGTGACGCTTTCTGAGCAGATCGCAAAAGAGCTTGGCGTACGGCTGCGTATTATCCGTACCGAAAAAACGTTTGACGGCGTAGTGGATACCGTTGTACGGGGCGATGCAGACATGGCAATTTCTTTTATCAGTATGACATCGAAGCGTGCGCTGCGCTGCCGGTTTTCACAGCCGTATTTAAAGCAGGATATATATCTGGTTGCAGACCGAAGGAC
>Ga0256870_1000325_pt1 | contig 16807 bp, 13 predicted proteins | sample RumenRJG_06RNA_FD_186079 | JGI IMG/M metagenome (GOLD analysis project Ga0256870, IMG submission 186079) | Metatranscriptome of bovine rumen microbial communities from Lethbridge, Alberta, Canada - Rumen RJG_06 (Metagenome Metatranscriptome) | ecosystem: Host-associated > Mammals > Digestive...
AAACTCTTGAAAAATGTTGTAAAACTTTGGAAGACGCTTGCAAAAGATGTGAGCTACATTGCCAAAAAACGCGCTCACGGCGAAATCCCCGATAAAATTGATACAGAGCGTGCGCTTTTGATGAAGCAAAAGATAATCGAACTGATAAAATTCTTTGCAAAAAATGGATTTTTGACAGATTGAGAAAATTTTTCTAAAACGCTGTCAATTGAAATCAAAAACAACTCTTTTAAGATATAGGAGAATACAATGGCTAAAACTTACACACATGAACAAGTTGAAGAACTTTTGACAAAATCAAAAGCGAAGATTGCCCAGCTTAATAATGATATTACTGAACGCGATGAGAAACTCAAAGAACTGAGCGAGCGGATTTCTTCTATTAGAGAAAAAGAAAGCGATTTGGCTCAAAGAGAAGCTGAACTCTTTCCAAAAGAAAACGCGATTGCCGAAGCAAATAAGAGAATTTCAGCTGAAAGAGCCACTTTGGCAGAGAAAAAAGCCGAGCTTGAAGAGCGAGAAATTGTTCTTTCTGCACAGGAAAAGGAGTTTGACAGCATAAAAGAAAATCTTTTGAAATTAAGCGAAGAACTTGCGCAGAAAAAAGCCGAACTGTTTTCTTCTGCAGAAAAACTTGCGAATGAATTGCACGAAAAGCGGATTGCGGAAACAAACGAGCAGATTCAGAAAATGCGGGATTCTGCAATGCAAAATTGCGAAATGCTTCGTGCTGAATCAGAAACTGCCGCAGAAAAAATCAGAAATGATGCGGAGACAACTGCTAAAAAAGTCCGCGAAGAAGCAAACGTTGCCGCAGAAAAAATCCGCGAAGAAGCACAGACTGAACGCGACAGAATTATCACAGCTGCAAACGATGAGGCTCAGAAAATTGTTGAAAAATCAAAATCTGATACAGATGAGCTTGAACGGCAGATTGAAGAGCTGAAAAAAGATAACGCGGAGCTTTCAGGCGAAAACACACGGCTTTCTGCACAAAACGCTGGATTTTTGGAAGATAAGAAAAATCTTTCTGAAGAAATCAGGTCGCAGAAAGAGAACTTTGATAAAACAACTGCAACTTATGCAAAGACAATGGCAGCTTTTGAAACGCTCAATGTTCAGCTTAAAGAAAACGGCAAGAGCGTGGCAGATTTTTCAAAAGAGATTGCCGAGATGGACACTCGCGAGCAGGAGCTCAACGCCCGTGAAAATGAGCTTAACGAGCGTGACAGAAAGCTTTCTTTCAATGAAAAACGAAATCAGAATAAGGCTAAAGAACTTGAAGAAAAAGAGAGCAACATCGACGATGAAGTTGAGAGCCGCTATCCAGAAATCATTGCTGATAAAGACCGCGAGATTGATAATCTTAAAGCAGAAACCCAATCGCTTCGGGATTCGCTTGCTGCAAACAGTAGCATAATTGCAAAGTTTGATGATTTTAAGGCTCAGTTTGGCGGAAAAAATCCTGCGGAAATCTTGCTTGATTATCAGCGTGTTCAGCAGGAACTTGCGATTGCGATGAATAAAGTGAACCAAACGCCGTCTTATGCTTTGCAGAAAACAGCTGCTGATTTGCACGACAAAGAAAATGCACTCAATAGCCGTGAGAATGCGCTTGCAGAAAAAGAGCGGCAGAGTCAGGCAATAAAGGACAGTTTTGCGCAGACGCAGGCAGAGAACGCGGAGCTTCGTTCTCAGAATGAGCGGATTTCACAAAAGCTGGCTCTCAAAGAAGATGAAGTGAAACGATTGCTTTCAACGTACGAAAATCCTGCTGCACGTGATGAACGCATTAAAGAAATCAACAAACCTTTGATTATTGAGAATCTTCCACGTTTGGAGGTTTCAAAAATCTCAGAAATTGAATGGCTCAAAGGCATCAACGACAAAATCGAAAATAGCGGGTTGTATTTTCCGCGCCGCATTCTCAATGCGTTCCACACCGCGCTCAAGACTTCCGAAATGTCGCCGCTCACGGTGCTTGCGGGCGTAAGCGGTACGGGAAAATCGGAGCTCCCGCGCTTGTATTCGCGCTTTGGCGGAATCAACTTTTTGGCTGTGCCTGTCGAGCCTAACTGGGATTGTCAGGAAGCAATGCTTGGCTATTACAATTCAATCGACAACTGCTTTGAGCCGACTGATATGCTTCGTCTGCTTGCACAGAGCCAGCGCAACACTGATGACCAGAACGGACTGAACGACGTGATGACGATGATTCTTTTGGACGAGATGAACCTTGCAAACGTGGAGCTTTATTTTGCGGATTTCTTGAGCAAACTGGAAACTCGCCGCGGACTTGCCGATAACGACCCGACATTCCCAAAAATTGGCGTTAAGATTGGAAGCAAGATGGCTGATTTCCCGCTCAGATTGGGCAGAAATGTGCTTTGGACTGGAACGATGAACAACGATGAAACGACCAAAACACTTTCGGACAAGGTGCTTGACCGTGGAATTGTGATTAACTTCCCGCGTCCAAAGGAACTTTGCTCAAGAACAGACAGTGTACTTGAAAAACCTTCTGATTTGCTTCAAAAATCTGTTTGGGATTCTTGGAAGACGTGTGCGTTTAAGTTCAGCGATGAGCAGATTAAAGATTACAAAGAAAAAGTTGAGTTAATCAACGAGCAGCTTGGAAAAACAGGGCGTGCGCTTGGTCATCGTGTCTGGCAGTCAATCGAAAGCTATATGTCGCTTTATCCGACTGTGATTGCCGCTCAGAGCGACCACGAGCGCAAAAACGCAATGGACAACGCTTTTGAAGACCAGCTGGTTCAGAAAGTAATGCCAAAGCTTCGTGGGCTTGAAACGCGTGGAACGCAGAACGATGTGCTTGAAGCAATCAAGGGCATTATTCCTGATACTCTGCACGAAGACTTTGTGAATGCAGCTGAGCAGAATTATGGTCAGTTCATCTGGACGACATCGGGCTATTTGCTTCGCGGCGAGGATTCTGCGGAAAAGAAAGCTGCAAAGCAGGAAGAAAACAAGGACGAACTTCCAAAGACTGAGGACTCGGTTGTTGTGAATGCTGTTGAAGCAATCAAGAGCAGAATACTGAAAAGAGATAGCGGTGAGGTGAAAAAGTTCCTTGAGAAAGAAGGTGGTTTCTCAAAAGAACTTTTGAATAAGATTATGGAATTGACAAAAAAATAAGGAGCATAATTACAAATGGCGGAAGAGCTGAGCACGATATACAGAAAAATTGCAGAGAAAAAAGCACAGCAGTACGAATTTCTGTTTTCGTTGGAAAGTGTGTTTTTGTCGGTGATGGAGTTTGACCCCGTTACCGATGAGCCGCTTCCTGTGACGGTTGACGATGTTCTGCATAAAATGGCTTTGGTCGATGTTTTAAAGAACAATTTTCAAAACGACCGCGTAAATCATATTGTGAGCTTTGTTTCTTCCGCTGTTCGCAACTTGATTGACATTCTTCACGAAAAAAATCTGCGCGAGCACCGCATTTCGCGTCCAGAGCAGGTTCGGGAGATTGACAGCAAGAGCTTGATGTGGCTTGCTAAAAAGCCTGGGTTCACTGTAAAGCAGAAAATCGCCTCTGAGCAGAAAATGATGGGCGTTTATCACACGACAAGCCTGGACACAGCGGAAAACCGTCTTTTTAAGGCGTTTATGAAAAAACTGGACGAGCTTTTGCTTGAAAAGGAAAATGCCTGCAAAAAATGCGGATTGAAAATCTCTGATGACGACGAGCGTTTTACTTCCACTGTGCACCGATGGCTCAAGAGCGACGAAGCGGAGTGCATTGGCAGATGGAACAACACTCCGCCGAACAACACGCTTTTGAACGACAAAAACTACCGCAAAATCTGGAAAGCACATTTGATGTTGCAAAACTTGAATGAGCTTGTTCAAAAAGATTTGGATAATATCGAAAGAATCAAAATCAGGGTATTGTTCTGGCTTACTGCGGCAAGACTCAATTTGAGCAAAGATATACGATTCCGGCAGACTCTTCTTTTTCCAGATTATGAAAATCTCTCGCTGACAAAAGACGCTGAGCTTGTTGGTTTTGCCAGAAGAAACACTTGGGAAAAATTTTGCATTTCTGCAAAAACTGATGCGATAGTTTTATCTTTGAATGGACAAGAAACAGAATATTCTTTGCCAGAAGAAGTTGAAAACCTTTTTGACATCTTTGATTGCGCTGAACAAGTGTGCGGGAATTTCTTTCCGAACAAGCACTTTGAGAATGAGGTTCTGAAACAAGTTCAGAATGACAAAACGCAAGCTGTTGCCGCGGTTGATTTGAATTCGATTTTTCCGACATTCACCCTTGGCGACAAAACACAGGGGCGGTTTTCAAAAAAGCTTGTTCATCAATCGCTTTGTTTTCCGCAAGACAAAAAAGATTTTTGGTATCCTTGCTCTTCTTATCAGTCAAAATTGATTTGCACAAAAGAAAAGGACATAAAAACATTTTCGATTCATTCAGTTTTTGACGAAAAGCTCCGCTCAGAAATCGACGCTGAGGAAGACAAAAATGCAATTGAAAAAGCCTGCGCCGATTTTGCAAAAACCGTGAAAAATGAACTTTTGTGCCAAAAATGCCTTTACACCACGAATGACGATTTGGACGATTTTTCTCCGACTGTAAACGCTTTTAAGCACAGTATGAATTCGTCGTTTTCAAAAACGGAGATTTTGCCAAAGAGCGTTGCGGCGGTGTTTTCGCGATTTTCTGATGTTCAAAATCGTTTTGGCTCAAATGATGAAATCTGTGTCCGAACGGTTTTTGACGATTATGAGATAAAAACAAAAATCAGAATCAAACTTGACGAGGAGCTTTTGAAGCAAAATCCTGAAACAAAAGGATATTGTTTTCAACGATTGGGCTTTGAAAGAATTGAGCTGAAACAAAATTCTTCAAAAGATTTTGTGCCCGAAAATTTAAACGGTGTTTTGACTTTGCAGGACGCAAATCTTTTGCAGAACGAATTTTCCGTTGATGATTTTCATTTTGAAGAAAAAAAAGCCATTGCAGAAGTTTCAAGCCAAAAAGAACGAAATTATCGTTTTTGCAGACGACGACACTTCAATTGGAGCAATCGAGTACGAGCGCTTGCAAAACATAACTCCAGACATTCCTCTTTGGTGCGACTTTTTGCCTAAGCTCAGTATGGTGGATTCGTCTGGAACGGAGTATGTTCTTGTTGAGCCTGAGAAAGTTCCAATACTCCCAATTGTCGGCAAGCCTGTTCGCATTCCGATTTCATGGCGGTTCAGTTTTCCTGCAAAAAAAGCGTTTTACGAGTTTCCTCTGGCTCAAGGAGAGAAAAAGGAAAAATCAAAGTATTTTGCTTTTATAAAAGATTCGTCTTTCCCGCTGGAAAATGAAACTGAATGTTCTCTTCATCTTACATATACTTATGGAATGCCTCTGCCGTATAATCTGGAGTTTTTGCCAGTTTTGGATTCTGCGGAGTTCAAGTCTGTGGTGGTGAAGTGGGAGAACAAGGAATGTGAAAAGGATTTGATTCATATTCCAGGTCCCGAATATGTTCAGGAAGATTCTTGGGACGAAGTTTCAAATGTGAAAATCAAGGGAATGAGACAAGTTTTCAAAATCCCGCAGCTTCTTGAAGTGACCCAATCGCTTGCAAAATACGGCTGGAACACGTTCAAAATTATTGATTACATTGGCTCAAGAACAAAAACAATAGAAGAGGCTTCTGTTTTTCTTCTGAATAAAAATGATTCAAATGGCAACAAAGCGACTTGCTTTAAAAGTAACTTTCCAGAGAACTACAACATACAGATTGGCTCTGAAATAACATGCTCTTTCATCCCTTCCATAAATTTTGACGGAAGTCCCCGCCTTGATAAATACGGTCAAAGAGGACTTCAGGCATACGGTGCGATTGTTGGCGGGTGGGAAGAAAAATCAAATTACTTTTACTACACTTTGCCGTTGATTAACTTGTGGAATCAGGGACGTTCTGCCTCGGATTCTGATTTTCCGAAGTTCTTGTTCACTCTTGTAAAAGAGCTTTCTGATGCGGCAGTATTGCTTCTGAAAAATCCTTCAACACAAAAATCTGTAAAAGACGAAGTATGCTGTATGCTTGCGGCTTTGCATAAAGATTCTCCGAAAGAACTTCATGATTATCTGAATATGATTATCGAAAACACACTTTCGGAAAATCATGACGAGCCGGATTCTCTTTTCCATCATAAAAGGCTCATAAATGCATTCGGCTTTGCCATAGGAAATGCGGAATTGCCTTGGCAGAGAAAAATACTCGATAACATTGTTGATCTTACAGGAAGTGCTGATGTTGATATGCGTGATTATGGAATAGAGATACTTGGAATTGCTCTTTGGCGGACACAGAAATGCGTTGCGAATCTTTCTGCTTTGAATATTGCAAAAATTCTTCCAGCAGTTGTACAGACGATAGATGATTTCTTGAAATTCTACAAAACAAAAATCAATCCTGCTATGAAAAATCCTGAGCGATTTGATAATGACAGTTATTTTTCAATTCAAGTTTGGCTTAAGCGCAGGTTGTTTCTGCGCTCCATTGAGCTTTTGATAGCCTTGTACCGTGTAAGAAATGCTGCCGTTGATGATGATGTTCTAAAACTTCTTGCACCAACAAAGGAAAATGAACAGATGGATAAGCTGAAATCTATGTTCAGAGATATGGAAAAATTTTGTCAGGCAGACGAGCAGTTCACGAATTCTTACAAGAACAAAAAGAGATACAGACCGCTCAATTCGCGTCTTCAGTTCACTATTGATGAAGAGAATGTATCAATTCCTAATTATTTGTATGTACTTGAAAAATATACGCAAGGAGAAGATTGTCGAATCAAAATCCTAAAAATTAACGATGATTTCGATTGATTCCAACGCAATCAAAGTTCTTGAAGCAGATTTTGGGGATTGAGTTTTGTTTTTGAAAAAAGTTTGATTTTTTTGTCAACTCAAGATTTTTTCATCGCTTAATTACATCAGAGGTACTGATATGAAAGACTTTCAAGGAAACTACATCTGTTGTAAGGCGGAAGAAAAAATCTGCTACACAAAGCGTGAGGCTGGAATTGCTATAAACAGTGCTAAAAAGCATTATTATAGCAATGAAAGAAAACGTGGAAAAATTATTCCAAAAAGAAAGTATTTTTGCAAGGACTGTGGATTTTATCATCTGTCACATTGGAGTTATTTTGTAGGTGATAAAATTAGCTACAACGAGCGTAAGTTTTATGCTCGGTACACTTTAACACAAGCGAGGATTAACCAAAATGAAAAAGATTGTATTTGCAACACTCCCTTTGAAGGGAAGTATTGAAAAACGCCGTTACCCAGTGGACGGAAACGCGCTCATTGAATCAAAAGAACCGATTTACTTTGCAATAAATCCTGCTGTCGCCTGTAATCTCAAAGCCGATGACGAAGTCAAAGTTATCTTGATTGAAACAAAAGGCGGAGAAAACGCAGGAGCTGAAAACGCAAAAATCTTTATTGATGAACTTAATTCAATGAACAAAGTTGGAGCAAAAATCGTTGCCGAAACTCAGCACACAGCATTTGACCCATCAAAAACAAACTTCAAGCATTTGTTCAAGGCTCTCATCAAAGAGCTGGAAGAGGGCGCACAGATTTATGCAGACGTAACTTACGGACCAAAGCCGCTTACGTACTTGCTGCTTTCTGTGATTCGCTTTGCAGAAAAGTTTTTTGATTGCGACGTGGAAAACATCGTTTATTCAAAAGTAGAATTTGAAGGAGGAAAAATCAAAGACGGCTCAGAAATGATTTATGACATTACGCCTCTCTATCTTCTCAACTCGTTCACGAACACGATTGAGTCAAGCACAGGTGAAAGGGCAATTAAGGCTGTTGAATCATTGCTTGGGGAGTAAAAATGGCTTTTAAGCAAGACAACGAAAAATTGTTTGAAAAGATTAATGAGCTTTACATAGAATGGGAATCGCTTGACGGACGTAAAAATACAGAAAGTAAAAAAGAGTCCGTCGAGTCAAAACTCATAGTGAAAGTCTGTCAGGTTTACTGCAATCTCAAATCCAGCGAAGAAAGCTATTCTGTTGAAATTGTAGAAAGTGTAAAAAACTGTCTACGATCTTATCAGAAGTCTGAAGCAAAAGACAGAAATGTGCCGTTTAGCAAATACGTTTGCACTGCAATAAGTAATGCGCTCTCTTCTGCCAAAGAAAAAGCTACTTTTGAAAATCGAAGCGGAATGAAGATTTCTGCTGATGTTTTCAAAAAAGCGAAGAAAGTCAAAAAGCTGGATTCTGATTTTGAGAAATTCGGTTTTAAAGATGAGAAAATCCGCAACATCAAAATTGCAGACGCCCTTGAAACAACTGAGAAAGAGGTTGAGAAACTCAAAGAGCTTTTGAAAAGAGAAACGGTTTCTCAATTTCAGACTGATGAAAACGGCGAAACTGTTGACATCATTGACAAGTATAAGGCTTCTAGTTTTGTGCCTTCCGAAAATCTTGAAGTGCTTAGAGAGCAGTATGATTTTCTTTTTAAGGCGATAAAAGTTGTGTTCAAAGAGAAAAAACTTGATGAAAACGCAGTCTTCAAAAAAGCCTTGACCGTTGATTTGTGCCGAAAGCATTTTCCGCAAAAGCTCGCGGACAAAAAAGACGGCAAGGACGGTCAATACAAAGAAGAGAGGAGAAACTTTGATTGCAATGAAGACAATGAAATTACTGGCATAAACAAAGAAAAGCTGTTTAAAAATGCTCCGTTTTTTGATTCAGCAATTCTTGACCGCCTATTCAAAGATGAAAACTACAAGCTACCAGAACTTCAGGTTTTGGCGACTGAAGGAGGGTATTCTGAAAAATCGGGCTTATCCAAAAAACTTAAGCGATTTTATGAAGATGTCGCAATAGTGTTCGAAGAAAAATCAGGTTTTGAGAAAGAATTTGCAGAGACTTTCTTAAAGTTGTAAAAGTGGAAAAGACAAACTGATTTGTTTATCTAAAAACCGTTATGGCAGAGCAAAGACGTTTGTAAAAAAATATTTTTGAAAAAATAAAAAAAGTGTCAACTCAAAGATTTTTACCCCCTTATATAAAATGTTGACTGATTTACAAGGGGGCAAAAATGTGTTTCGGAAAGAAGACTAAAGAAGAAAGCGTAGCTGAAAAACTGGCTCAGATTCTCAAAAGCACATTAAAATCGATTATTGTGAAATCTTTTTCACAAACATCTTTGAAATATGCGATTTGTGAAATTGAAAATAATTCTTATCTTTCAGATGCAAAAGTGGATTATAACGGCACGCAGGTTCAGAAAAATCTTCTGATGCTCAACATTATTCTCACTGGTTTGTCAACTGCCATAATTTACATCACGCCGTTGGTCAGCACTGACAAAATCAAACTGCTTCTTGATTTGGAAAATTACACAGGAGAAGAGCGCATTGAAACATTCGTGAAAATCTCTGAAGCCAACGACTTTGATTTTGACATTGTTTATGACTCTGAAAAAAATGAGCTGAAAAACAAAATTGACGAAATTGGAGAAAATATTTTCAAAATCAAGATTTGCGGTGCTTATGCTAAAAAAATGGATATTGTCTTGAGCTTCAAAAATAACATTAGGTTGCCTTTCACATTTTTTTATTCAGAAAGTAGAAAGTTCCTTTCATATCTGAAATATTTTGTCAGCGACTTGCGCAAAAAAGATTTTGCTGACAGCGAAGAACTTTACAGTCGCTTGAAAAGCTTTCCGCTCAAAGAATTTTGCTCTGCGACACAGTTTGGGAATAATGGCGTTAAGCAAAGCACGTGATTTTGCCAGACGGAATGAAAGAAGTTCCTGCAAAAGTATTTTTCAGAAACACGATTTCGATTTTTCTGATGATTACTATAATTTTTGTGATAATTCAGGCTTTGGTTTTTATCAAAATAAAGAAAACTTGTAACAGGAGAAACTATGGCAACAAGAATCAACACGAATCTTTTGCTTGAAGTGCTTGAGGACACTCCCGCCTCACAGAACATTATGCTTATGGGAAAGCACGGAATCGGAAAATCTCAGATTCTGGAAAAGTTTTTCACGGCAAAAGGCGCAAAGGTTGTAACGCTGTTTTTGGGACAAATGAGCGACCCTGGCGATTTGATTGGTATCCCGCACAAGAACGAAGAAACGGGCAAGACCGAGTTCCTCCCGCCGTTCTGGTTCCCCACTGACGGTCAGAGCGTTGTGCTGTTCTTGGACGAGCTGAACCGCGCACGTCCTGAGGTTTTGCAGACGATTATGGATTTGGCTCTGAACAGGAAGCTTGCGGGACGCTCGTTGCCAGAGGGCAGCAGAATTATCAGCGCGGTGAACAACGGCGATGAGTACCAGCTGACCGAACTTGACCCAGCACTTGTTTCCCGTTTCAATATCTACGAGTTTGTGCCGAGCGTGGAAGAATGGCTTTTGTGGGCAGCCAAGCACAACCTTGACGAGCGGGTAATTCAGTTCATCAGCGCAAACAAGGGAGAACTGGACGGAACGCCGAATAACGACTGCCTTGAAAAATCCCCAGACCGCCGCGCTTGGCACAGAGTTTCGGATATAATTCAGAACAAGCCGAAACTCACCGCTTCGAGCAAATCCATCATTGCGGGCATTGTTGGGCAGAGAAGCGCAGTTCACTTTTTTGAATTCTTGGACAAAAACAAACTTATTTCGGCAAGCGAGCTGCTTTTGGGCGATTTTGCCAAAAACAAAGAAAAGCTCCTTGACTACAAAACCCCAGAATTCGCGGTAATCAACGATTCAATGTTTGTCTTGCTTGAAAAAGAATGTGCCGGAGATTGCTCTGAGCCAAAATTCACTAAAATGGCAGAAAATCTTTCAAAGTATATCGATTTCTTGGAAGAGAACGCCCTCCGCGAAGTTTTGGCGCATTTTGCCAACTTGTTCAGTTCCACGGGATACCCGAACGCGTTGGCGTTTATCGTTGAGCATTGCAATGAACTTTTTCAGAAAGTTACAAAATTCGTAGCAAGTCTGAAATAAGAAACGTCTTGTCATTCCCGTGCAGAGCACGGGAATCTAAGGCAAGCAGCCCAATAATGACAAGTTCCTCAGAAGAAAGGAGAAAAAATGACCGCAAAAGAGATAATTTCTTCAATTATAGAAGATTGGTTCTTGGACGAGCCGCTGATGTTCGACGTGTTTTGCTCGCACAAACTCACTGAAAACACCGCGATTTCCACAATTTTTCGTACAGGGCAAGGCAGAATAGAATATAATCCCCGCCTTGTTGAGCAAAATGAAAATTCTTCAAAAAGCGCACTTTCAACAGAGATTTTCCGAATCCTTTTGAACCACCCCTATGAGCGAGTGCCTATAGAACCGAACAGAATCGCGCTTAAAAAAGCAAGCGACATCACGATTTCAGAAAATTGCTGGGAACTTGGAGCAGAACCAAATAATAATTTGCCAAAAGCGATGGATTTTGACCTTGAAGAAGGTCTGTGCTACGAAGATTACTACAAAAGCCTGAAAGACGTTTTCCCAAACATCAAGCTGTTTCCGTTTCAGTTCGGCAACAGCAGCGGCGATAATGGCGATGAGCAGTTGACTGAGCAGGAAAAAGCCGATTACGAAGCGAGTGAGCTTTGGGATGAAGATGTAGAAAGAGCTGAAAAAACACATGCTCTGATTGAAAAAGCTGCTCGAACAAACAGGTGGGGCAGTATCAAAGGAGATTATCTTGAAACAATCATTGCCAAAAGAAATATCGCAATGCCGTACAAGCGTATTTTGGCTCGCTTCCGCACTTCCATGATTTCATCTACACGTTCTCTCACCCGCCTCCGTCCAAACCGCCGCTACGGCTACGAATATATGGGCAGACGTTACAAAGACGCTGTCAAACTCTTGATTGCGGTGGATTCAAGCGGCTCAATCTCATCTGCGGATTTGCAGAATTTCTTTTCAGTCATAAACCGTTTTTTCAAGTTCGGTGTAAAAGAAATCAAAGTCATTGTTTTTGACACAGAAATCCAGCAGGAGATGGACTTCAAAAAAGCGCAGGAGTTTTTGCAGGTCAAAGGCAGGGGAGGCACAGACTTTCAAGCTGCAATCGATTACTACGAAAAAGCAAATGATTATGACGGTTTGATAATTTTCACGGACGGTTATGCGTCAAAACCGAAAATCACAAAAAAAAGAAAAATCTTGTGGATTTTGGACAGCAATGGTAGCTATTTGCAGAACAAGGACTGGATTAAGAAAATCCCAAACAGCGAAGTCACTTGGATAGACGCTCCCAAAAAAACTTGGAGATAATGCTTCCAAACATTTGGCGGAGCAGCTGAATGTGATAAAAGAAAGAGTGTGAGCATTGCTGTCCGAGTGCGAAGATGAAGAGCATTTTTTATAAAAAATTTGCAGAAAAGAAATAATGCGTTAGAATTGTATATATAAATTTTGCAATTTTTACATCGAGGAGGTGCATAATTATGGCAATAACAGCATATTCACTCGGAGCGGCGCAGGAAGTTACAGGCTCAAAGCACGTTTTTGAAGTAAACGGCAGAAGTTTTATGATTGATTGCGGTGCTTTTCAGGGAAAACGAGCCGAAGCGGACAAGAAGAACCGCAACTTCAACTTTGCCGCCGACAAAATAGAGGCTGTAATCCTCACGCATGCGCATTTTGACCATTGCGGACTTCTTCCTTTGCTCACCAAGAACGGCTATAACGGAAATATCTATGCAACGCCGGCGACACGCGACCTTGCCGACCTCATCATGATGGACAGCGCGCGTATTCAGGCTCGCGATGCCGAGTATCTTCGCAAACAAGCCGCGAAAAAAGGCGAAAAGTTCACTTGGAAGCCGCTCTTTGACGAAAAAGACTGCGTGAAAGCCGCAAACCAGATTGTAACACTTTCGTACAAGCGAAGAATGTACATTGCGCCAGACGTACAGCTTGAGTTTTTTGACGCAGGACACATTTTGGGCTCAGCATTTGCGTGCTTCACAATAAAAGGACAGCGCATAAACCCAATAACAGGAGTCGTAGACCACGACGTTGACAACAGACAGTGGAATCACCTTTCAGGCTACACAAACGAGCCTCGTCCGCCGCTCAGCATGATGACAGGAGCGCCTGCTGACGATATTCGCATCATCTACACAGGCGACCTTGGAAGAATGGGAAAGCCGATTATCCGTGACCCGTCCTCCGAAGTCCCCGCTCCTGATTACATCTTCATGGAAAGCACCTATGGCGACAGAAAGCACGAAGAGCAGTCAATCGCAATGGACGAACTTGCAGAAGTCGTGAAGAGCGCCGTGGCGAAAAAGGGAAAAATCATCGTGCCGTCATTCGCCATCGAAAGAACACAGGAAATCGTCTATTACTTGCACCTGCTTGTTGACCAGAAGCGAATCCCTGACATTCCGATTTACGTCGACAGCCCGATGTCGATGAGCGCCACAAGTATTTTCCAGATTCACCCGGAGTGCTACAGCGAGGAAGTCCACGAGTCATTCCTCCAACACCACAAAAACCCGTTCGGATTTGGAAACCTCTCGTTTATCACGAGTGTTGAAGAGTCGAAAGCGCTCAACAAAAAAGAAGGACCTATGGTTATTTTGAGCGCTGACGGAATGTGCGAGGCAGGACGTATCCTGCACCACCTTGCGAACAATATCTCAAACCCGAACAACACGATTCTCATCGTCGGCTACATGGCGGAGAACACGCTCGGACGGCGTATCCGCGACGGCGAGAAAGAAGTGAAGATTATGGGCGACTGGTACAGCGTCAAGGCTTCAGTCGAGCAGATTAACTCGTTCTCAGCCCATGCCGATTACGTCGAAAGCCTTGCTTGGCTCAATTCAATCGACACAAGCCGCCTGAAAAACATTTTTATGGTGCACGGTGAGAAGAGCTCGCAAGAGTTCTTCAAAAAATATCTGAATGAAAACGGATACCCGAACGTTACCATCGTAAAATACGGCGAAAGCTACACTCTGGACTGATTTTCCAGAAGCGCTCCTTGTAAGAAAAAGGGAGCGCTTTTTTGTTTGCTGTGAGAAAATTCACACGACTTAACGGCAAAAAAAATTTTTTTTCATTAAGTGCACTTAATGACCAGCTTTTTTTTCTGGGAAGGTTTTAAGTGCACTTAACGACCTCCTTTTTTTTCTGGGAAGCAATTAAGTGCACTTAACGGCTTCCTTTTTTTTCTGGGAGCGCTTTAAGTGCGCTTAACGCCTTCCTTTTTTTTCTGGCGGGCAAAAAAGTGCGCTTAACGGCGAGTTTTGGATTTTCTTTTCGTTAAGTCGCGGAGGCAAGACAAACGCTGTATTTATAAATAACAAAAATCGTTGTATACTGACTTTATGGAAATAGATATTCAGATAGATTCTTTTACAAATTGCATTGAAAACCGTGAGACTGGTGAGGTTCTGGATACTGAATATCGGCTTGTTGCAAAAACGATTTCAAAAGCGGACGCTCTTGATTTGCAGAAAAAAGGCTGGAAGTTTGATTGGAGCATACCGCATAAAAACGGTTATGAGATTTATGAGCTTTTGCTGAAAGATGATGAGACTGTTCAGGGAATGATTGCGCTCAAGCATATTCGGGAGCAGTATTACACGCATGTTGATATTGTGGAGTCTGCTCCGTTCAATGTCGGTCATAATGGTAAATATAAGGGTGTAGGCGCACATTTGTTTGCTATTGCCTGCAAACTCAGCTGGGACGCAGGCAACGAAGGATATGTGCAGTTCACAGCAAAGTCAAATCTCGTTGAGCATTACAAAGTGGCTTTAGGTGCGCAAAATATTGATGCTCAAAATATGTTTATTGACACTTATGGCGCATTAAAACTGATTCAAACTTATTTTCCAGAAGGAGGCGTAAGATGATTGTTGCGGAGAAAAAAGCTGTTACTGCGGTTTCTTGCAATGTTCTTGAGAAAAATGGTTTTGAGCGTTTTGGAGAGCTGATGTCGGACGGCAGGCTTTCTGAGAAATCTGATAACAAGGTATATCGTCTTCGGGAAGCAATTATTTTTTCAAGACAATTGGGTCGTCCTCTTTCTGAATCTGAAATGAAGCGTTTTGTGGTTGAATGATATGAGGGCATTATGAAATTCAACAGATTTATTTTTGATAACTACATTGCAACAGATGAAGGAAAGAAGGCGCTTCGGTTTTTCTCTGATTTTGAGAATGTTATAAAAAGCAAAAAGAAATCTTCTTATTTCGATTTTCTTAATCACATAAGTATTTTGCCAATAGAAAAAGAAGATTCTGATGAGGAGTTAAAAAGATATTCGACGATATTTTCTGATTTTGATTTTATAAAAACTCGTTCAAATAATCAAAAAATATTTAACAATAATGGGATTGACGGAATAATTGAAAGCGGAAAAGCATTTTTTGAAACTGAATTAGTGAATGATGAAGTTTCCACAGAACGCGAATATATGACGTTTATTCGCTATTTTTCACTGGTATACTATTTTTCTGCTTCTAATTTTTTCTTCCCTTATTATTTTGAACAACAGTTTCCTAAACTTGAAAGCATTTGCAAAGAGTTTGATATAAGCCTGCCTCCATTACCGCCAAAACGGGATTATAAAAAGCGTTTTTTCTATTATTTTGAAATTTGCAAGGCTTTTTATGATTTTAGGCAGCAGTATAATTTTACACCAGAAGAGTTTTGCGTTTTTTTGTATTATTTTTCACCTCATTGCATTGAGCCGATGACTTTTTCAGAAGATTTGCCAGAACCGTCAAAAGTTTATATTTGCGGTGCAAGTAAAGAAGATTCTGAATGGCTAAAGAATTGTGATTCAAACACGATTTGTCGTTGGGCAGGAAATACAAATATGATGCATGGAGATATTATGCTTCTTTACGAGGTAAAGCCTGTTGCAGCCATTCAATCAGTCTGGAGATGTGTTTCAATAGGTTTTACCGACCCGTTTGAATATTTTGCAGACAGAGTTTGGGTTAGCAAGATGATTCGGACTGCTCCTGTAACGCTCGATGATTTGAGGAATAATCCTGTTTGGAAAGAAAAAAGGCTTGTAAAAGCTTCAATGCAAGGTGTTGCAGGAACTCCGTGTTCCAAAAATGAATATGATGAGTTTTTGAAAATGCTTTCGGAAAAAGGCTTTGATACGGCATTTCTTCCAAGACTTCAGTATACAGGACTTCCGAATGATGTTGAGTTGAGCATTGAAAAGGACGTGGAAGAAAAACTTCTTGAGCCACTTTTGAAAAAGCTTGGTTACACGGAAAAAAATTGGGTTCGGCAGTTGCCTGTCAGAATGGGAAGAGGAGAGAGAAATTATCCTGATTATGCGCTCTTTCCCAAAGGTTCAAAAGGCGAGGAGACTGCAAAGTTTTTGTGGGAAGCGAAGTTTACGATTTCAAACAAAAGACAGCTTCAAGATGCTTTTTTGCAGGCAAAATCTTATGCTATGCGACTTCAAAGCAAAGGTTTGGGATTAGTTTCAAAGGAAGGTATTTGGATTTCTTTTGAAAAAGACAGTTTTTTGTTTGACAAAATGAAGTCTTATTCTTGGGCAGATTTGGAAAATTCTGATGTTTTTAATGAAGTCAAATTGAGTGTTCAAAAGTAATGCAATTCAATTGATTAGCAAATAATGCTAAGAGTTTAAGAAAGTGTCTTTTAGGAAACTTACACGCTGGATTGATTTTCGAGAGGCGCTCCTTGCAAGAAAAAGGGGGCGCTTTTTTGTTTGCTGTGAGAAAATTCACACGACTTAATGGCAAAAAAAATTTTTTTTCATTAAGTGCACTTAACGAG
>Ga0256870_1000339_pt1 | contig 16574 bp, 15 predicted proteins | sample RumenRJG_06RNA_FD_186079 | JGI IMG/M metagenome (GOLD analysis project Ga0256870, IMG submission 186079) | Metatranscriptome of bovine rumen microbial communities from Lethbridge, Alberta, Canada - Rumen RJG_06 (Metagenome Metatranscriptome) | ecosystem: Host-associated > Mammals > Digestive...
CATACTTAATGCATTAGAGATTAGGCAAGAAATCAATCTCACCTAACCAAATGAAAGTAAGGCTGACTTAGAGACCGAAGTCCCTAAGTCAAACCTTGGAAATTCAACTTTCCTTACGCTGATTAATACTTGGATGCACCAAATACTTGGCAGCGCTTGAGTGCCTTCTTATACAGCGGATACATGCTCTCAGCGTAGTAGTAACCACCGGAAGTTTGTACCGGATTAGCGAAGTTACCTACGTTCGGAGCGGTAGTCAGCGGCAGGTAGATTACACGCAGAAGCGGAGCAATCGTACCATCGGTCGACTTGTAGCCCATATAGAAGATACCCTCACCCGGCATGTTTGCATCCTCAGGGTTAACTGCAGCTGCATTCTCGCGAATTACATCACTCTGAATAACCGGAGTTACGTCATCGAGATAACCTACGAGACCCACAACATGTGAACTCTTAACCTTGGTGAATACACCGATTTGACCGAGCTTACGGAACGGGATGATACCCTTGTTACCTGCGAGGATAACATTCGGCTCACCGAGACGATATACCTTCTCCTTAGCTTCCAACATAGCCTCACTCAGCTTGTTGTAGAAGTAATCGCTGTAGCTACGGGTATTGTCGAAGCTTACTGCACTGAAGTTGATAACGAACGTATCGTCGTCCTCATAGTTGTCGATTGCCTCGGCAGCCATGGTGTTGATGCGGATCGTATACAGCTCAGCCAGACGCTCAGACAGATAAACCGTCATGTCGCTACCCAGAGTCTTACTTACCGAGATGTTCTCGATTAAGTTCTGCTCATAGGTCAGGAGCTCAGGTGCGGTCTCTACCAAGAAACCTACTTGTTTACCCTTGATGTGAGTGCGGGTACCTGCATTAGCTGCATCACCGGTCATGTCGATGCAAACCTCAACCATAACCTTCACCGGAGTATATGCTACGCCGTCAACTGTGATGGTCGACTCAAGTGCCCAAGTGATGTTACCGTTAGCGTAATCAACTGCACCTGCAGTCAGTACACCAGCAGCTGCGATGAGGTTACCGAGACCATCATCTTGGATGAGACGTTTCGGGATCTCAATTACGTCAGTCGAACCTGCAACCGTACCAAAGATATGCATCTTAACAGTGCGACCGAGGATACGCTTACCAGGAGTGAACGTATAGGTACCGTCAGAAGCAGTAACCTCACCGCTAACCGGCTTCGAGTTACGCAGCTTGCTGTAGTTAACCGGACCTAAGTTCGGGCTGATGATAGTGTCATCGAATGCGTCAACTGCATCGAAGATGGTAACCAATGCATTCGGAGCACTGATCGATTCCTCACGGCAGAGGAAACCTGCGATAGAATCAGTGTAAGCACGGATGGTAGCATCGATACCTACAGAGATCTGACCAACTGCCTCAGCCGAGTCAGCATACGTTGCAGCCGAGTTGATGAAACGAGCTTTCTTGTTAGCCCTATTCATAAGGCCATCAAAATTCTCACATACTTGAGAATAGGCATCCATACGTTGGAAGCCAGCGAGACCACGTGCACCTCCAGTGGTGGAGTTCAGAATACGCTCACGGAGGTTGAACTTGTCTGTGCCAGTGTTACTCTCCAATGCCGAGAATAACATACGGCTTACTTTTACTTCTTCTACTTTCATGATTTTGTATTATTAATCGATTAATACTTAGAGATTTACTCCATATTTGCGGTGTACAAAGTCGGATACACCTTTGAACGAATTGGACTGACGCTCAGCCTCAGCTGCCTCTTTAGCCTTTACTGCCTCATCTGCTTCCTCCTCAGTCTCATACAATTTCTTCTCTTCATCGTCCTCGATGTACCATTTCTTGGTCTCAGGACATTGGAGAACTTTTGCATTCAACTCGGAACGTACAGGCTCAGCAGGTGCCGGAGGTGTCATAGCTGCCATGGCTTCCTCTTCAGTCTCGTACATTTTCTTCTCTTCGTCATCTTCGATGAACCACTTACCGGACTCAGCGTCTTTGATGATTTTCGAATTCAACTCAGAACGTACCGGCTCCATCGGAGGTTCAGGATCAGCTGCAGGCTCGATCTCCTCATCTACATCAGAGTTGATAGTAACCTTGCTCTCCTTAGGCTCTTCCTTAACGAGCTCTTCGTAACCCTCAGCCTGGATGCCATCCTCGGTATCCTTGGTCTTAACTGCCTCGATAGCTTCCTCCAAAGTAGGAGCCGTTACCGATGCAATCTTACGCATCCTCTTGCCATCGCACTCAGCAACGCGAACTACCTTGAACTCCTTGAGTTCCTCTTCAGCTGCAGGTGCAGGGTCCGAATTGATACTACGCTTAACTACTTTGTAGCTACGCGAGTTGCGATTCCTACGGGAGTCAAGTAACTTAACAGTCTCCTCAGCCTTAGCCTCATCCTCAGCTGCAACCAATGTGGTTACTTCCTGCGGGTTGCCATCAGCGTCGATGATCTCACGCGTTACTTCGAACTCTTCAGGTTCAGCTGCAGGTGCTGCTTCCTCCATGGTAACCTCACCTGTTTCGATAAGCTCAGTAGCTTCAGTAGCATCTACAACTACTTCATCACCAGTCGAAAGGTTCAGAGTAACATCACCTTCCTTGTCTACTGAAACTTCCTCAACTTCAGCTGTAGAGAGTTCATCACCGTCGGTAACCTCAACTTCTTTACCAACTAACTCCGTAACCGAATTCAAGGCACGGAAGGGTCGACGGGCATTGATACCACGCCTAACTAATTGAACTTTCTTCATGATTTGAATAATTGTTTAGATATTTACACTAAATACCGTAATGGTATCTTTAACTAAAGTACACCTCTTTCATCTTACCCTTAGTCCAGAAAGAATAAGCATAAGACTTAGGTACAACGTATACAGGTTCACTCAGTTCCTTAGCGTACTGGGTAGCCTTTCCCTTCTGCATATAAGCTATTGTCATATGCGGATGGAATTCGTACTCAGAGTGAGTTTTGAACTCCTTATCTAACTCGTCATGCAAACCAGCGATTGGAGAATCAAACATCACATCAGCTTTAAGTACATCATAATCATCACATTCGAATACGGATATGTTGACTAAGTTAGCACCTAAAGTAGACAACTCAGGCAATTGAGGAATGAGGTCATTTAACTTAGTAGAGTTGCTCAGACATGGAAGTACTGAGATATGAGATTGAGTCTCAAGTCCATACCTATCTTCCTCACCTTCAGCTCCTACATAAAGTTCCTCAGCTGGAATCTCATTCTGTAAGTTCTTTATGAATTCAGGAGTATCATAAGACAACATAAGGAATGCATACTCTTTCTGAGCGTCCCTTCCATTCTGTGACCTCTGACCTTTGAGTACCTTCTTGACTTCATCCAGCACCTCATCGATATTCTCGGATTTGAAGAGAACTTTCTCATCATAGTCCATAAGAACTATCTCATTCTCCTCATTTTCGATAACGTAGATCAAGCCATTGGATACGAGTTCAATACGCTCATATTCAGAGTCGTATGCTGGAGTAAATCCAGTACCCAGACAGATTGACTTCAATCTTTGAAGTAAGCTAGCTGCCTCAGAATTATTCTGACGAGAGTTATATTGCTCAGGATATGCTTTCCTGACCTCACTTTCTAACGTATCGAAGTCCCAAGCCATATCTTTAAGTCCTACTGCACTTCTACCTGATACTGGAGCTGCACCCATCTTGCTAACTGCAGCGATTAACTGCATGTCATCCATTACAAGAAGGTCACTTCCATAACAATCTTCATTAGCATCAAATCTAGATTTCGGGAACCTATCTAGGTACCTTTCAGCTTCCTGCTTTGAATTGTATGGACCTACCCAGTGGATATCTCCCTCTGGAGGTTTAGCTCCAAAAGTCTTGGATACGATCCAGTAAGAATTACACTCACGAGAATTCTTCTTACGTCCGAGTTTGTACCCAAAGTAAATTCCGAATGCATAGTCGATAGCAGAGAACATCCTATCACTAATGGACTGCTCACCCATCAACATTTCGTAGTAAGTTTGAGCATCATTAATGTTAGTATACTCAGGAACATTCTGACCCATCTCATCAGCAATCTCTTTGATGATTCTCTTGAAGTCAGTGTCCATGTGATCAATTATGTCACGGGACCTTTTATCAATTATCTGAGTATCACTAGAGGTAAGTGCTGAATTTACATTGCGATGATACAAATCTTGCATAGCTGCAGCGTAAGCCTTATGTTGGTCCTCATCGATCCAAGTCAAAGCTTTATTCCTCTCAAGTAATCGAGATGCCTCATCGAGTAAGTCTTTCTCACTGTAGAGTGGCTTACTTTGATATATCAGGCTCATCCGCATCTTAGCGAATTCATCTTGATTCGGAAGGTCATATACAAGAATATGATCACTCATACCCATTCCGTACTCAGCTCTAGACTTATCTGAGTAAGGACGAAGAATAGCTACACAACCTTTATCTGGGAAGTTCCACATCTGATGACGTCCATTGAATGCACGACCTCTCCTATCTTGAGTTGCTGCGAAATAGGAATCCTGCATGCCTTTATCGAACCAAGTAAGGTTCGGGAACTCATCAAGGTACATGATGATAGTTGCAATGACTCGAGTCTCACTGTCGAGGTAGTCAGAGTCCTGCATCAGAACATAACCTTTACTCTCAAGGAATCTCGAAAGTTTGTTAGGGTTTGATGCAATAAATCCAATCTTGTCATTTTTACTCTCACCCGCAGGTGCTCCTGACTTATCAGACTTCGGACGGCAGATATAAACTACACCATGATCTGGGAACTCGTACTTGCCATGCCAGCTATTGGAGTTACGTTCAGCTAACTTCTCTTTCAGAGTATCGATGAAGTCTTGAGGTTTATATGCAAGGTGGAATCCGAAAGATACCAACTTCTTAACCTCTTCATCGGTAGCCTCAGGTGAATACTGACGAACTAACTTCTCAGCCTCACTCCAGAGTGCCTCACGAGAATTACCAAAGCGACCTGCATGATATGCCTTGAGTGCAGCCTTAGCAGCATCCTCTGACTCATAATCAGGAACCCACCACTCACCTTTCTCGATGGAGATAATTCCCCAACTTCCGTTAGGTTTGAGTTGGACTACACCTGATTCCTTAGCCTTAGCTAAATCTTCTGCAGAGACTTTCTCACGGGTGTTGATTTTACGAAAGTCGATTTTCATATTACTTACGCATAGTAATTAATATTAGAAGCTATATGACTCTAAGGTATCTACCATATAGGTAGCCTTATCCTTATTTAAATTATTAGATTTTATTCCTACAGATATCTTTTCATTCCTAGGAAAGTCAGAGAAGTTATTTACCTCAGCCTTGCCATCAAAATCACCCAGATCAAGATATAGAAATTCATAACTTGATTCAGGGTCAGGGTGATATTCTTTATGTATCGGCTTGGGTACAAGCCACTCAGGAATTTCATCCAGACTTATTTTGACTTTATTACCAGATCCTGACTTACTCTTACGCAGTTTGGGATATAAGAATAAAATTCCCTTTGTTCCTTTTACTGCATCGAATATCCTATCTATTATCTCTGATTTATCAATAACCTTGCTTGAATTCCTATCTAGTATTTCATATGAGTTACTTATAATATCAGATAATTTAAGATGGTCAGCCTTAGAATTTCCATTCCAATTAAAATTAATTAGAAATATAAAGTCATGTAAATTCCCAGACATTTTATCCCCAAAGTATCTTTTGTCTTTATATAACGCTCTAATCATTCTAACAAATATCCCTAATTTAGGCATATTATAAACTAAGTTAGATATTAAATTGTTATATCTGAGTAACCCAGAGACTTTAGAGAGTGGGACTACACTAACTTGATTTGGGCTTGATTGAGTAATCTTAGCATTCACCTGACGGCGTAAATCAATTTTTGCCATGTTATTCTCCGTATTCACGAATTTGTTGATTAATATGATCGAACATATCTCCGAGAGCATTCTTTCTAATCCAATCGGAGTCATCGAATAGTTCTACTCGAGTAGGAAGATTTATGGATTCGAGTACTAACTGTTCTCCATTACTATCCCACTTAAGGTCAGCAACCTTTCCATCAATTCTAATGGTAGCTATTGGATCTTCCATTGGACCTGTATCCATTATCCAATTATATGCCTCAGCTGCGTCACCAAACTCTCTATATACCTTCCTCAATTGAGGACGAGCATTCCTACGACGTAAATCAATAACCTTACGGCTATTCTTCTGTTCATCATCTTTCTTCTTATGTCCACCTCCGTATTTGAGGGCACCGATAACTACCTTAGGATTATCAGGATAGCTCTCCTTCAATCCCTCGAGTGTCTCACGTGCCTTAGCCTCATCGTACTTCAGACCATGAATCTGCTTCAGTTTAGCAAATCCGTACTTGAATGCGTCATCCCAAGTTTCAATCTCACCAACTTCCTCGAACTCTTCTTGAGCTACCTCATTTACAATTTCTTGGACTTCTTCAGCAGTAGCAGGTTCCATCCCTGCATCATGATTACCTGCTGCAATCTCATCAACTAAGGCTTGAGCATCACGAAGTGCCTTATCTTGAGCTTCTAACTCCTTACCCATCTTCTTAGATTCTCTGCGTGCTTTTCCTTTATGCACTGCAGCTAAGATAGTCTTTGATAAGAATGCACCAATACCAATTATGATATTAAGGAAGGCATCAACAGCTTGCTGACCGTCACCTGACATGAGCTTCTTACCTGTATCGAGCATACTAGTAGATACTGTAGACATCGCTCCACTGATATCCTCATACAGTTTGTCACGCTCATCTTGAAGTTTCTTGTATTTCTCACGAATCTTCTTTTTCTCATCTTCAGTCTTAGCTTTAGATTCTTCATCTTTCAATCGATTAATCTCTTCCGATTTCGACTTAGTCTGGTCAGCTAATGTCTGAGGATCTACGAACTTACTACCACCTTTCGTAGTGGAGAGTATTTGACCTGCATTGAACTTGTCTATCTCAGAGTTGACAGACTCAGCTATGTTACGAAGTGCCTCCATAGCCTCAGTCTCATCTGCAGGTAACTCATCGAAGTTTAACTTAGTTCGGAGATGGGTCTTAATGACCTCATCAACGTCAAGCTTATCGATTTGAGCTTCGATGCTTATTTGAGCTTCAGTGGAGTCAGCCCAATCTTTAGTTGAGATATGAGAAACTCCAGTATCTGCATTTTGTTGACGTTTACGTATAATCATAATGATGTATTATTTGCGACGTAAATCAATTACTTTACGACTATTCTTTTTACGATGAGGGTCAAGATGAGGAGGATAGTAATCCCACATAGCAATAGCAGCTAATTGAGGAAGGTATCTTTTACTCCCTGATTCGCGATACCAAGCGTAAGTAGCCTTAGCCGAGCCGTGTTCGGACAACATCTTAGCAATAGCATCACCATCAGCTTCTGATACACCCATATCCTTGAGGCATTTCGGGAATAGATCGTCGGATTTAATTTGCTCGAGAATTTCTTCAGGTTTTTAATTTAGGATTATTAGCTGGAGTTAAATTAACCTTCCCTTTGATACCAAATTTATTTAAAGCTTTCCTACCATACTTACCAATAATTTCAGGTCCACTTGATAATAGTTCACTTACAGCTCCTGAGATACTAGATGTATCCTTCATCTTAGTTTTCTTGAAGTCATCATTGCTAGCTTCTCCATCAACTTTAATGCTTCCATCAGATTCCATAGATACGTAAACTCTTCCTATCCAAGCTCCATCACTGGAAGTTAATGTTACGTCATAAGCTCCATCATATCCAAAAGTTATTTTAGGAACTATACCATCAGGAAATTCAGGGAGATTCTCTTCTATATAATCTCTAACCTTACCTGACTTCTGATAATTTTCTTTAACTATGGAAATAGCTTGTGGCTCAGATATGTCCTTAAATTTACTCTTCTCAGGAACTCCATATAAGTTAATAGAATTATAGCTTAAGCTATAATATCCAATTTGTTTATCATTATAATAAAAGTCAATAGTCCCTAAGTCTTTAGAATTATCAAGTGATCCATTCTTAAATTTAGCAACAAGTTTAGGATCTATCGAATTAAACTTTTCAGCAAGTTTAGTTCCATATTCTTCTCTAGACTTAAAGCTATCTTTCATCTCTTGAGTAACCTTTTGGGCTCCAGGTCCTCTATCTACCAAGATAGTCCCATCTTCTGCCTTTCTAATCTTTTGTTGATACCACTCACCCTTACAGTCACCCAACTTTCCTGATTTAAAAGATGGATATGGACCTCCATGTTGACATATCTCAACTTTGGTGTCATCCGGAAGACTATTAACCTCACTTTCGCTCATAGGATTAGCGAACTCCCAGAGATTATAGAAAGTCTTCTGACTCATATTTACCTGACGTTTTCTTATTTCCATATTGTAGTAGAATTATTAATCCCATCCCCAACTTACGGCAGCCTGAGAATACTCTATCTGGAGTAATCTATCAGCCCTATCCCGTATCTGTTGTAGTGAACCAAGCGCCTCAATTGGTACTCCAGCTATCTGAAAGTTACCTTTAAGGTCCATTAAGTAGTCACAAACCTTAACGAGTAATTGCTTCTTGAATGTTCGATAAGTGTCATCTCCCTCAAATAAGAAGAGTACCCAGCAATTCTCTAGCTTGACTACATTTGTATTTCTCTTGTCTACTATCACTGGATATTTGAACAATCCAGAGTAGTATGGATAATTTCCAATACCTGCACCATAGAGGTTAGGCTTTTGGTACTCAAATTGACGATAGTCTGACGGATGACTTACACCATAATTCATTTGCAATCTCTTGACTGCTAATGGTATCATAGATAAGTCACGTTCAGGTAGGAGATTATAGAAAACCTGCTCTACATTATCGTAAAATGTGATGTACTTAGCCCCACCCTCTTGGTAGTAGGTTTCAACCCAAGTGCCGGATATCTCTGACGTTAGGCACTGAACTGCAGGGCATTTCAAAGTGAGCTTGACTGGATAATATCTCTCGAAATCAAGCAAAGATGCCTTTACTCGACTCAGAAAGACTTCCTCAGGTGTCCTAGTTTTACCGATAGCGAATAGCCTTTCCAGCATAGGTACCGGAATTATAGCTAGGTCGTCATAAATGGCATCCCTAAGTGTCGTCAGGTTCACTTTGTTCATTTGCTCTCTTCTTTAAGTTCTCTATGAAATCTTTCTTCACTAAGTCCTTAAATCCTGGATATACAATCTCTGCATTGGTTGCTAAGAGATTATAGAATTTATCAGTATCAAAGACTTCAGAGGTTGATTCCAGTGCCTCTTTTACCTCACTTGCAAATGCAACCAAATTCTTCAGATATTGAGAAGCTGTATCATTCTTATAGATACTGTTGATTCCATTTACGAATGAGTAATCAAATAACTTCGACTCTATCTTAAGTCCCTCAATGTCTACTCCTTTATGCTCAAGATAAGAAACTACGAATGCAGTCAGTGACTCATCAATCGTAAGCATCTCGTCAATTACTCGAGCAAGTAACCTATCAGAATTCTTCAGTGCATCATATTTATTAGATGCCTGACCTTTATAGAGGTCGATAGGAATTCCAATGGCATTTACCAATTGGGACTCAGTGTTATCGAGCTCACTCCTAATCTCGTTATTCTTACCTGTTAGCCTAGAGAAGTCAAGTTTGTCCGTACCCTTTATCACACCTAACATATCAGGATATACCCTTACGTTGTTAAGTATGAATTGAGATAGGGTAGTTACGTCAGCATTAGAAGCTAAGAGTTGAGTCAAGTCACCATACTGGTTGATTAACTTCTCTATCTCCTCAGCTAACTCAGTAGCCTTCTCTTGACTTGTATTCTTGTCTACATTAGCAAGTAACAAGTTAGGTGATACAATATCCTGAATCTGGACCAAGTTAGATAGGATATCCTTAAGGATAAATAGCTTGAGTTCAGTAACAAGTCCGTTAAATAAAGGTTTTGATGCCTTCCATACAGTTTCTTGCAACTGATCTCCCATCAGGTAGAATGAATTCAAGCCATCCTCATCGAGCTGAGCGTCCAGTTTACCAATCCTTAATGGCAGGTAATAATATCCGTCACGCTTAGTCTCAAATCTTACTCCGTTCAGGTAGATTTCATCCTTATCCTTGGTATGTAAGATGATACTCGAGAATGGGTACCTAAGGTCATCCATTCGAGCCTCACCTAACTCACCAGAATCAGGGATGCGTATCAGAAGTAACTCGGAACCAAAGTATACGTACTCTTCGAGTTTATCGCTAAAGAAAGTCTTCTCGAACTTTACTGTACGTAACAAGTCATTAATCTCCTTACTCAATTCAATCTCAGCACCATCTTTAGTGATGGAAATGGGATCTTGAGCATTCGACCTAAACTTGTTAATGTACTCTTTAATGATACCCGTTGATGTAACGCATATCTTGGCATTCCGATATTGGTTGAGCTCCGATAAATCTTTATAGAATTTTGAAATCGAGTTATCGCCAAATCCAGCTAAATTAGCTGATGCAACTCTCTCACGTACTCGAGAAGTACTCGGCAGTGATACAGTAACTCCACCAAATGAATTGATGTTAGTTCTGATTGAAGTTAATTGTGATACACTCGGCATGGGTTGGATTGTTTAAACTTTAAAGTTTTATCGTATGCTTGTAATCTCCATCAGCACCTTCGATGAGTATCTCTCGACATCCCATCATATTAGGAGCTAATTTGAAGATAAGATTCAGTGATTCCATTGGGCACTTACCGGTGAAATTAATTTTGATGCTGCCATTGGCTACATCGCAAATAACATCACCGAGGAAATTGAGTTTCTCAGATGCACCTTGCATGAACTGAGACATTTTCTCAGGTGTCTTGAGTTTCATAGTAACTGACATCACTACGTCACTCATGTTCCTTGCATTCTTCGTACGGCTGGATGCTACTCTTGATACCTGAGTACCTTTAAGCATATCACCTTCCTTACTCAGAAGTAAGTTCTCGTAAAGTACGGGACTCTTGCCTAACTCATTTTCGATTGCAGACAAATCATTGCTTGCATCTATCATGTTAGCGTATCCTACCATAGGTACGATATCCGATTTGAGTAAATTACATACTCGAGCGAATAAAGTTGAACCTTCAGGTGTATGAACCTTGCCATCATTACAGATGAATGCTACATCTGCATCCATGAAGTTATTGGAACGTATCAACCTGTCAGCTTCAGCTCTGAGCTGTATTTCAGCGTCAGGAACTCTACTGAGCTCAAATTCAATACCTCCCTCGACTTCGTTATAGTCGAGTACGTCAGCTGAGGTAACTCCGTAGTCTCTGAATAACTCATCAAGTGCCGCTTGGAAGTCCAGCTGATGTATTGTTATCTTGTTTGTTGTCATATCCTAATGAAGTTCTTAATGTGTCAAGTAATTTCCGTACCTCAGGACTCGTCCTATCAATGGTACCTTGCCTAGCTGCATCAAGTTTATGCAACCTAGTAAGCTCAGCATTAACATCGAAGATTCCGATATCTCTACCTAAGACAGATATCTTGTTGATGAACTCGAACAATTTATCAATCAATGCCATATCTTGCTCTACTGTAGTTGACATGTCACCTAATCGCTCAGGTGCAGCAATCTTATCAGCAAGTATAACAAGACATTGAAGTATCCTAAGGAAGAATATGGTACGGAAGTCCTGCCACGTCTCTGAGATATACAATTCAAGCAACTTCCTATTGTTGCCATCTTGTAGCATAGACATGTTATCGAAGAATGAAGCAAAGTTCACCTTCAAGTCCAAGTTATGCTTCTCATTGAACTTTTGTAAGAGATTTTGGAAAGTAGTTAAGGCTACGTCATTCAACGCACCTGGACTGTCAAGACTCTCCTTGGCTAGTTCAGGTAAATTTTCACGAAATCCTGATAAGATATCAGCAACGTTTTCATCGTTAAATGGTGTATCTGCCATAACCTAAAAGTATGCGTTTCCTTTCCCTTTTACAAAAGGTTTTCCGACCAGCGTTTTCAAACCAATTCCAAAAGGTCTACTCCCAGTCATCTAAAAGCGTATATGAAAACTTATTTCCATACAGTTTAGCTGACTTCTTCACTATCGACATGAAACTCTGGAAGTCACATGCACGTTTGAATACCTGACATCCAGCTGACCAATTATCAACTATCTTTGAGTCAGCTCCAGCTTTATGCATATTAATCCCGAATACTCCCTCATCAATAGTCTTGGGATTCATGTCAACTTTCTTATCCTTATTGGCATCCCTATAGACCTTAACTGACTTGCATTGTACTAAGGCTTCGTACTGACCTCTATGCTTACCAATAGTCCAGCAACCTCGGTACTGTCCAGGAACTAAGATAGCTGCACCTTTCTTATTCTGCAGTTCAGTCAGCGACTTGAATCCAGGCTCAGTTGTGATTGGGAATGCATTCTCTACCCACTGATTTCCTATACGATAGATTACGTACATTTCATCATTGAAGGTATTGGTATTCAGAGTTTTATTCCGAATGCCTATGATATTCAGGTTGTAGTCACCAGTATCGAAGAAAGCATATCCTAGCTTCTTCATCCTGGATTTAATCTCGTTGATTGATTTCATATTGAGTTAGCATTTATCCCAGAGTTCATCAATAAACTCGTTACCTTTCCTAGTGTGAGGCTTATTGATGTAATGTACTACACAAACTCTCTGAGCTATTGGTTTGTACTTATCTGCGTCAGGTCTATTGGAATTCAATAGAACGTTAGCATCTATACTCCAACAGTTATAATACTTAGGAAGTACAGTGATATTCAAACTTTCAGTACGCAGGAATCCATTAATAAAATCCTGGTCCGAGTATATCCCTTTATTCGGTAAGTCTTCTACCTTAGTGCTGAGTGCATAATTCACCAACCTCTCATAAATCCCTTCAGGCAGCAAGTTAGGTCGAACTATAATCAACCCAGTATTAAGATAATCCTCAATTGTATATTTATGCAACTTTGAATCTACCTGACCTTTCAGCCACTCATCATTGCACATCATAAATTGAGAGTTCCTATTCAAGTTACAAATCCACCAAAGTGACTTCAGAGAATTTACAACTATCATATCACTATCCATGAATATGACTTCATCCCAATCTTTTAGTCGGAATAACTCAAATTTCCAGATAGTGTGGAATAGACGAGTACGATTAGATTTAACTAAGCCATTTGTCAACTTCTGCTGGATGGCATAATATTCGTATCGAAGTGGGAAGTTGATAAATTTGATACCAGGACATACCTCATCGAGAATATCTTTAGATTTATCACTGAGCTTAGTATAGTCATCGCTATACAATACCACATAATCTCCCTCAAATTCAGGATTATGTTGCATGAAAGTTCTCAGTAACTTGGATGTATACTCGAGGTACCCATCATTACAGATTGTTACTAATGCTCGCTTCATCTCAGTATAGTATCTAAAACCTTACATCTTCTACTATCTAACCTCTCTAACTCATCATGCAACTTATCGAATTGCATGTATTTAAAGATACTGAGTACGTGTTGATATTTCAACCTTTCTGCATCTTCATATAGAGTTTCATTCTTCTCGCCTATATTAAGCGTAGATGCACCCAATAAAGGAACTACATTGAATCCACCAAGATTAGACAACTGATATAAATGCTGTTGCTCAATTATCAAATCTGGAACAATGTTCTTACCGGGAGGGTTCAGATGCGAAATCTTCTCGAGGGACTCAAAATAATGCTTGAGGTATATATCCTTAAGTTTCTGACTCTTGAATCCGATTACTCCTACATTGTATGCTAAATCAACATCTGTATTGCATCCGTCACCGAAATTTACTGAGCTTAAATACTGTCGAGCGTTCCCATAGGTATCTGCATTCGTCTGGAACTGATCTTCTAGTCCCTGAACAATACAATCATACTTTGATTCAAGTATGTCGTAGATTTCCTTACTCTTCATGAACACATCAATATCAATGTGTACATCACCAAGGCTCATCTGCTTCATTGCATAAAATTTACCCTGAGCCCACATGAATGATGGATTTCCCTCAGGAATCTTTATCTCAATGAACCTATCGTAAGGGATCATACGGAACTTACGAATAGCTCGTTCATCTCCGTAGAAATCAACTTGATACCCAAATGACTTAGCATAGAGTACCGAGATCATGGCACAGTAGATATTAACTCTCCACTGTAAGCTGGATGGAATATCCAACCTTGAATTGTCACATGGAAGTGACCAAAATGAATGAGCGATCCTCATAGTTCTTAGATTTACTTTACCGTAGTTATCAATCTTGAATTTATTGAATACCAACTCATACTTTGGATTCAATACAATTGACTTCCTAATCCTATAAGTATCGAACTGCCTCATGTATCCGAGATATGAATTTAATCTCTGGAGTGGCAGTTCGAGCTCACTTTGGGTTGGTATGCTGCATGAATACTCTTCGCTATAGTATTTCAATACAGACTTGAATTTATTAAGTGTCCGACGTATCGGAGTCTTTCTTCCATCTTTAATCATACCTCCGAGGAACATTATAGAGTCAACTTCTGATTTTATATGAACCTTATTCGGATGTATGTGAATTCTCCTAGTTTCATAAGAGAACTGATCTAGCTCTACTACAAAATCCTTTAACTCTTGTATAGAAGTTTCGGTATGTAGTACAACTACGAAGCCATCATCTACATATCTACCATAGTCCTTACCATACTTCTTTACGCAGTAACGATCAACTATAGTCATGTAGAGACTAGCAAGTATCTGAGATGTAAGATTACCGATTGGCATTCCTAAGTTACCAATCACAAATCTCAGAGACTTATGTTTCGGGAGTGGATCCCAATTTGACTCATCTTGCTTAATTATGCAGTGAGTCTGAGGTTTATCAAGTATGACGACCTCAAATAATTTCTGATAGAATTCTACATTAGTTAATAGAAATTCATCAAGAAATTCTGAGACTACTTCATTCATGATATCTTTATCGATACTCATGAAGAAATTCTTATAGTCAAATATGAGAATATCAACTTTCTTAGTATAATTCTCGCTGACTCTTTCTATAGTCTCTTGTAGGTATTTGATTCCATAGAATGTACCCTTGCCTACCCTACATGCAAAGTTACTTTCTATAAATATCCTTTCTTCGAGATATTTATTAATTCTACGAATTAATAAGTGGTGAACTATCCTATCTCGGAAGTTGGCTGCAAATACCTCTCTATCCTTAGGATAATGTACCACGAATGCTATGGAACTCGAAGGTTTATATGTACCCTTATTCAACTCTACGTAGAGTTTATAGAGTTCCATTGGAGCGTGCAACTCAAATTCAGCACAGTAGTATGAAGATCGTTTACCTTTCTTACAATCTTCGTACGCTAAGTATAATTCCTTGTAAGTAACATACTCCATGGAATAGCATTAATATTACGCATAAACTAATCTAGCGCTAAAGCTCACAGACGGCTCGCAGGCAGTTGTTATTGTTCTTATTGTTATTGTTGTTGTTATCATTGTTGAGATTGTAGTTCCATGCATTCATGGAGTCGTTCTCTAACAGTGACCAGTAGTTGTTGCCTAGCTGGATAAGAACTCTCTAACTGTAATAGCGTCGAATAGGGCATTGCTACCTTTCTATCACTAATAAGTGTCAACGCTCCGCAATATTAGGTTTATGCTCAAGAATTGAATTGTCTATTTCATTAGCCTGTATTCTATTCAGGATATTAATGCTTTCCATTGGAGTTTAACTTGTTCTTGATCGACTCTTGGAATCTACTAATACCTAACATTATCTTTCCTATCAACTTATACATTTCTGTAAATAAGCCGAGTGATATCGCACCTGAATCTTTGAGGTTTACTGCATGAGATGACACCAAGCTCATATATTTATAACTCGTTACCAACTCATCCAACTTTCTCTCATCACTTGCCATGTATGCTATCTCATAACTAGACTTAGCACACGCCAAATAATCCAGCAAACGAATTCCAATCACTTTAACATCTCTGCGTAAATGATTGAATTTCGGCATGAACTTTATTCGGAGATCCTCAATATCTTTGCTAATTGTTGTAGCATCTACGGGACGATTCTTATCTGTAACGTCAGCCATACTAATAAATTTACAAGAGTTATTCCCTTCCTCTTAAGAGGAAGGGAGGTTGGTAGAGTGCACTGAGTGCACTCTACCCTTTAAGATCAAGATTGGTAATGCGCTAAAGCTCACAGACGGCTCGCAGGCAGTAGTTACCGCCCTTATTGCTACCGTTGATGTAATCACCGTAGAGACCGTAGTTCCAAGCACCCATGGAGTCGTACTCTAACAGTGACCAGTAGCCGTAGCCTAGCTGTTGACCATAGTCAAAGTTAGGATTCAGTGCGTTCGTACGAACGTCCTTGAGTTCCTTCATCGACGGCATACGCCACATGCCACGCATATTCAACTTCGATGCCTTCGGATTGAA
>Ga0256870_1000340_pt1 | contig 16568 bp, 25 predicted proteins | sample RumenRJG_06RNA_FD_186079 | JGI IMG/M metagenome (GOLD analysis project Ga0256870, IMG submission 186079) | Metatranscriptome of bovine rumen microbial communities from Lethbridge, Alberta, Canada - Rumen RJG_06 (Metagenome Metatranscriptome) | ecosystem: Host-associated > Mammals > Digestive...
AGCCACAGAGTCTACGAATTACATACATAGTCCTAGCATCTTCATTACCACAGTTAGGGCATCTTAGTTTATGTCTACCGTAGTCATTAGATAATAGTTCTATTTCTCCATCATATCCACATTTATAGCAATGATCTAGCTTAGTATTTACTTCTGCATAAATATTAGTTTCATATATATGTTTAATCACTGACATCAATGCATCAGGATTTTTATTCATTGAAGGTAACTCAATATAACTAATATTGCCTCCAGATGATAAATCCTGGAATGGTGCTTCCTTGCTTAATTTACTAAATGCATCAATTTCTTCAAATACAGGGACATGATATGAATTAGTTACATATAATTTATCTGTAACTCCCTTAATTATTCCATGTCTTCTCTGGAGTGATTTAGCTAACTTATCTGTTAGGAATTCTTCAGGAGTGCCATATAATGAGTATCCTAAGTGTTCAGGTTCTGATTCTCTCCATACATCACAAATATCATGAAGAGTCTCCATAATATACATAGCAAAATCTGCACCTTCAGGGGATGTATGAGATTCTCCAGTTATTGCTTTAACTGTCTCAAATAAACCAGCATATCCAAGAGATATTGTAGCCCATCCATTAACTAGCAAATTATCTATAGTTTCATTAGATCCTAATCTAGCTAAAGCTCCACCTTGCCATAAAATAGGAGCTACATTTGATGAAGTTCCACGTAACCTTTCATATCTAGTTCTAAGTGCACGGTGACATAGCTCAAGTCTATCTTTAAGTATCTCATTAAACTTCTCAATTACTTTTTCATTACCTAGATAATTTGTATTTCCAATTGATTCCCTAGGTATCTTACATTCCTCAAGTGCAGTTAGTGCAACGTCTGGAAGATTAATTGTACATACACCTAAATTAAACCTACCATAAAATACAGCCTTATTAGGATCTCTCCACTTCCTATCTACAGTTAATACCTGACCTTCATGCCCATTTTCTTTAGTTCCATACTCTAAGATACATTCCGGTTTATCTTTAGGATATAATACAGAAAGTTGACTCCTACATCCCATGGAAGAAAATACTTCACCTCTTAGTTTCTTCATTACCTTAGCTGAAACATAATCTGGAACCATACGTTTCATAGTACAATCTCTAGCTAGCTCAGTTAAATAATAATATTTTGATTTAGGATGAATATTATCTTCATCAAGTACATATATTAACTTAGGGAATACAGGTGCTACCCATGATCCGTCAGGTGCCTGAATTCCTTGAATTCTCTGCTTAAGAGTCTCCTCAATAAGAAGTGCTAAATCATTACGTAACCTACCTGCAGGAACTTCATCAAGGTACATAAAGATAGTAATAAATGGAGATTGACCATTGCTACATGCACATGTAATCTCTTGATACTGCAATGTTTGGACTGCACCATTTACTTCCTTCCGAAGTCTCTTTTCTACCATCTCATTTAATTTATCTTTAGGTAAATCAGGTAGATCCTCTAATAATTCTTTACGAATTCTTTTACGTGAGATATCTACAAATGGAGCTAAATGAGCTAATGTTATAGTTTGTCCACCATACTGACTCGATGCGGCATTCATTGAAATCTGAGTAGTTACAGTCATTGCTGTAGCTAATGAGTGAGGTTTATGAATTAACGTACCTCCCATTAGAGTTCCATTCTGTAACATATCATTAATATCTAATAAATCGCAATTATGTTCAGCCATTGCAGGTGCATAATCCAAGTCATGATAATGAAGTAACCCTTCTCTATGTGCATCCATTATATCAGATGGTAGCTTCATTTTAGCAATTTCTTTACATACAAATCCAGCAATGTAATCCCTAGCTACGTTATGATGCGTAGGTGATTTATTCGCATTATCTGCAATTACTTCCTGATTCTGACCATTAAGTAAAGATTCAACTTGATCAAATAATGAAGTATTACCATTAGGTCTATTAATTGAATGCATATACCTATAAGTAATATAAGATTTAGCCAATGCAGGTTTATCTACATGAATCAATTCAGACTCCACTAAATCTTGAACTTCCTCAACAGTAGATACAGTTGACTTATTTTTAATAATAGATGTAATTTTCTTACATATATCATTAATCTTAGTTTTTGTTAATCTATCAGATTTATTAATTAAGCTTTCATTTGCTCTAGTAATAGCATTAGCAATTTTCTCAGAGTCGAACTTTACTTCAGTTCCATTTCTCTTTCTAATTAACATAATTACCTCATATTAAAACTGGTAATTAAAGATTCAACTTCTTTCTTTAATTTAAGTTTGTATTATTTAATTTATTCTACTAAAGTATATCCAGTAGGAATATCAGAATATCCAAATACATATTTAAATTCAGTAATACTTTGATCTAAATTCTCCATATTATCACATAAAGTTAAATATTTATCAGAATTTAAATCAGTATTCTTATTAAACATTTTATTAATACATCTAATGCAAGGTTCAGTAACATATTCATCAGGAATCTGTCTACCTATAACAGTAAAAGTATTAATTCCTAAACGTTTACAATGTGATTGAGCTTTATCAAGGAATTTCTCAGTATATCCCCTAATATCTTCATCGTTATCTCTAATCGGCATAAACATGCTACTGTTAAATGAGACTATAACCTTATTCAGATATTTATGTAGCTTGTTAGCGATATATCTGAAAGTATTATAATATTTAACTACTGCATATTCAGTTAAGATATTTACTTTATTAAAAGTCCAAGTCATATTATTTTTGCCGACTTTCTGTGAGACTTCAATGAACTTCTTAATTGAGTCATTTACATCTATTGATTTAAAATTCCTTACATTGACTGAAAATTTAATTTTAGACAAGATTTCATCTGATAGTAAGTTAATCACCTTTGATCCATCTGATGTCTTAATATAAATTTCAGTTATATCCTTAGTATGCACTCTATAGATATTTTTCTCAATTTCATTAATGATATATACTTTATCATTATTAAGTATATCAGCTATAAATTCAGGACTATTATATACTAAGTCCATTGAATTACCTATAAATAATTTCATCTATTATACCTTCATCATCTAGGTACTGTTATTCCCTCTAATTATATCATCATTATCATTAAGTTTATTCATATCACCTAAATCTTTATTTATTTCAGCATCTATTAATTCCAAAATTTTTTCTGCTGAGCTTAATTTAGATTTTAATGATTTTGCATTTATCCAGTTTTGATAGTAACTATAATTGCTATTTGACCATATATTCATACAATTCAGTGGACAATTAGCACACATATTGCTTAAATATATGTCACATAATTTCGACCTACCACGTAAAAATTCAATATCTGGATATAACTTAGATAACTTTTCATAATTTGGTAATGTCTTTTCAACTGAATAATCATATATGTATGACTCTCTTTTAGTCATTAACTCCCATATACGTCTTTCGGTTAATAAAGCTTGAGTTTTGTATGCCATTGTGCATCCTTAACTTAAACTAGTCTTTCACAAATAATTTGATTTGAATTACGGAGATTTGCATAGAACCACTTACCTTTACTTGGTGCAGTGTACATAGATCTGAATTGAGATTCGGTTATTGGTGAGTATTTATAGATAGAATTAGTGTGAAATTGAATGTAGAGACTTTTAATATTATTATCAAATTTAATTTTATTTATATTTGATGATTCAACTTGTAGCCATCCAGTAACTCCATAATGAAGTAAATCATATTCTATCGTATTGCTAGATATATTGTTTACTGAATTAACTGCCATTTCATCTAATTTTAACATACTGATACCTACTTATAAAATTTATACACTAATATAGTCTGATTAAAATCTGTATCAAAATGGTTATTTATTATATAGACTTCAGTTTCAGTACTATATAATTCATACCAAATATTTTCATTGATATTGTAAGTTGATAATAAATTTTTTAAGTCATACTTCCTTACTACATAATACCAATCCAAACTTTTTTGAGGGAGTAATTCTAACCTAAATTCATTACCTAACTTGTTTCCTATCACTTCATACAGTTTCTTATTAAATTCACCTGAAAACTTTCCGTTAGCTACTGCTAACTCTTTCAATAAATTTATATTCATAATATATTTTTATTTACTAACTTCCATTTAATTGATCTAGTTATTATATTAAATCTACACATAAATTCAAGTCTAATATTTGCGAACTCTATCTTAATGTTAGTATATCTAATAATTAAACCAGATTTATTATAAGTCAAGTTATTCAAAGTTTGATCAACTTGATCTAATATATCATATATAGTATCTTTTACATATATAATTGAATCTGATTTATTTTTAAATAATTCTGCTAGAATATTATCTGCAAATATCTCGCACTCTAATTCATTAAAGTTCTTTCTCTGTATTAGATTCATCTTTATTGTCTGATTCATGTGCATCATTACTAAAAATTAATAAAGCTGCATTGAATCCACTAATAAATAAATTATCTAATGAGTTTGCAATTAATTCTGAGTCTGTAGTTTCTGAAATTAATTTCACTAAAGTCTTAAACTCATTTGATGCATGGAGACCTGCTAAAGTTTTACATGCAACTTTTTCAACCTCACTCATTTCCTTCTTTTCTTCTTCCATATTTACCTTCTTTAGAATAAAATAACCCATTAATCAAATTTGATTAATGGGTAGCTAGTTACAATTTATTTCTCAATAGCGATGAGATCCTTAGCATCGATGACCCAGCATTTTTCATTATTATACCTATATTCAGTACCAATAGTTTTATTATATAATACTTTTGAATCAACTGGAACTTTATCTGATGCAGATGAAATAACAACACCTTTACCAATAGGTGATTTATTATCTACATCTAAAATAAGTCCAGATGGAGTTTTCTGCTGTGTATTCTCGACTTTAAGAATAACATAGTTATTTAACATTTCAAGCATCTTTAAATCTCCTTCCTTATAATTTTAGATTAGCTGAAGCTGGTGGAACTGGATCTACTACAGTTACAATAGCAGCACCTGTAGTTAAAATCATACCTGCTACTGATACTGCATTCTCAAGTGCACATCTAGTTACTTTAGCTGGATCAATAATTCCAGCTTTTAGCATGTCTTTCCACTCATAAGCATATACATCGTATCCTAAGTTTTTATCTCCATTAGATACCTTAGATTCATATTCTTTTACGAATTCATCATAATTTAAACCTGCATTCTTAAGGATCTGAGACATTGGTGCAGTAAGAGTTTCATATACTAACTTATATCCAGCTTCCATAGCTTCATCAGTATATGACTCTGATGGAACCTTAGTAGCTTTAATATAAGCAAGTGCAGATCCACCTCCAGGAACAATTCCTTCCTCAAGTGCAGCTTTAGTTGCAGCTAATGCATCTTCAACTCTATGTTTCTTTTCAGTGAGCTCAACTTCAGTCTTTGCACCAATATTAATTACTGCAACTCCACCTGTAAGTTTACCGAGTCTAGTATTGAGTTCATCTTTCTTATAATCTGAGTCAGTTTCATTAAGTAAATTCTTTACTTGAGCAATACGAGCTTCAAGCTCTTCTTTATTGCTCTTTCCATTTACGATAGTTGTTTTATCTGAAGTAATCTTAATTGATCCACATGAACCTAATACGTTCAAAATTTCAGTCTGAGACATTGACTGAAGTCGATCAAAAGTAAGTCCGGTAGCTGAGTCAAATACTTTAGCTCCAGTAAGTGCTGCAATATCTTGGAGTGCATTGGTTCTATTATCACCGAATTCAGGTGATTTAACTGCACATGCCATGAATCCCTGCATTTTATTCATAACAAGTAATGGAATAGTATCGCCTGAAATGTCATTTGCGATAATTACAATAGGCTTAGCTTGCTTACTTACTAACTCCAATACTGGAGCAATAGGTCTAAGTCCACTAATATCCATATTAGCAAGGAGAATGTATGGATCCTTAAATTCAGTTACCATTTTATCTGGATCCTGAGCTAAGTATGGAGAAACAAATCCATGATCAAACTGGTATCCATCTACTACCTCGACTTTAGTTTCTCCAGTCTGAGATTCAGCTGTAGTGATTACACCGTCACGTCCAACTTTATTTACTGCCTCTGCAATGATAGATCCAGTTTCTACATCATTATTTGCAGAGATAGTAGCAATAGATACAATCTCATCATCTGATGAAATCGGCTTTGCCATTTTTCTAATACTCTCAACAATTTCAGCACATGCAGCATCCATTCCACGTTTTACTGAAATTGGTGATTTACCTTCATTAATAAGTTTCTCACCATTTACTACGAGTTTTGAGGCTAATACTGTAGATGTAGTAGTTCCATCTCCTGCTACATCATTGGTCTTAATAGCAGCTTGCTTAGCTAGCTGAGCACCTGCATTTTCTACCTCATCTTTAAGTACAACTTCTTTAGCTACCGTAACTCCATCCTTAGTAATATATGGAGGACGACCTGATGAGATAATTACATTACGACCACGTGAGCCCATCGTCATTCCAACTAGCTCACCTAACTGTTCAATACCAGATACAAGCTTGGTACGAACTTCCTCATTTTTAGTGATTAACTTTGACATCTTTCAAACTCCTTCTTTCAAAGTATCCTTCAATAAAATTTATTATTATGCATTAGCATTAATAATTCAAATTAAATATTCAATTAATAAATATCTCACTCAGTTTGAATTCAGATTCAGATAACGTATAATACTCATCTGATGTATTCACTGAACTAAATAACTCAATATCAGATACATCAATTGTATCTTCTTCCATCATTTCATCTGTTAAAATTTCTGATTCAAGAGCAGACATATATTAAATCTCCTATAATAAGTTGAATAAGTGGGATAACACTTCCACTTACAACAAACTTAAGGGCATGAACTTGATTAGGACTTCACTATATACGCCAGAAATTCTTAGATATATCTATTTTACGAGAAATTGGTTTACCTTCTCTTATGTACTTATCTCTCATTGTAATTAACTCAGGTACTAAATTATAATAAGGTCCAGATTTAGGTTCACCAATAGCATTATTTAAACATCTACGAGTATTTATTACATTATCAAATCCGACTTGCTCAGCTGCAAATAAATCTGCATGAAGTTCATCATCGTGAGATAATTTCCTATATTCATCTTCATTTTTCTTTAATTTACCATAATGTACATTATTTATTAAGTGACCTACCTCATGCATGATACAAGTGTCTACCATAAAATCAGGTAGCTTTAACGTAGGACTTTGAATTAATATTATTGACCGAGGATCACTATCATGTCCCCATCTAATTATTGAGGCACCTGAATATCCTCCATATCGGATCCTACCTTCTTTATTTATATGTACTCTTAATTCAGATGCTAAATTTGATTCATATATTGGGATGCCCATTATACTTCCTAGTCTTTTACTAGGAGTATCTAATAATTCAGTTATTTCATGCATTAATATGTCATGAAATATACTTAACTTAGTATCTTTAGGCAATTCATTAAAGTTCTCATATGTATAATCTTGAAAATATCCTAACTTAAAATATTTATCTAAATAATAATTAGGAGATTTTAACTTCATTGATTTTATTCTTTGCCTAAATCTAATCTTAATTAAGTCAAGGTCATATTGATCCATTAGTGCCATGAAAATTCTCCATTATTATCAGCAAGTACAGAATATGTATCCTTAGTAGACGAGTCTTCCCTAGCAAACATTAAGATACAGTTACCCCACTCAGAATTAAGGAATTCCATAGCATCAATATAGCTAGGACTGCCTTTAAGTTGATGTTTAATATCATGATATGCATAATATATCATTTTCATACACATTAATTGCATTGCTCTACGTGGAGTTACTGTAAGTTTATTGTACTTCTTACGTTTATTATGTTTCACTTTAGATACCTACTTAGTAACTTATTAAAATAATATCTTAATTGTAGTAATATTGGATAATCTGAAGTTTCAAGGAACTCAGCAACTAAATTCGCTAAGGTACAATACTTGCAGTGACTCTCCACATCATATATCTCACTTCCATGTTCTATACATTTAACAGTTAATATCTTATGCACTTTATCATATACTAACTTTATTGGATATCTATTTATAGCTTTCTTAGATAACTTTTTACCTTTCAACTTCAATGAGTTAATTAATGACTTACTAGATATATCTACATATTCATTGTATTCAATAGAATTCCTTAACTTAGATAACTCTTTAATAAATACCGATATGTATTTATCGGTATCTCTATTATATATAGTGACTATCATAAACTCTTTTCATATAGGTACCTTTCATTATATGGAAGTCCAATAACCCAATTAAAGATACTTGATGCTAGAATATCTAATTCTTCATCTGTAGGGTTAGGTCCAACTCTCCAGTCAATTCCGACTTTTTCATGTTTACCTTTACTTCCATATCGATTTACTGAATGAATATTACTAGGAAATGTAGGTGGAAGGTAATCTTCATCAAATCCAATATATGCGAATGATTCCGTATTAGGTTCCATTTTGACTTCATTTAATGTATGTCCACTACAGCAATCTGAGGTAATATATCCCTTTGCATTTAATAATAAAATAATATTTACAAATCTCTTATCTAGAGTAACAGGAACTCCATTAAGAATAACTTTAGTTTCATAATCTTTCATTTTCCAATCCTTCCTTAATATCGATGTAGCTATCAATTATATCTAATATGAAATTAGCTCCCTCCTGAGATAGCTTACTTCCTTCATAATCAATTAAGTTACTATATGAATCATTATTAGTGTAGTATAATATATCCTTAATATCAATATTAATTAATTCACTTAATTTACTTAACTTCTTAGGTGAAATTGATACTCTACCACATATAAATCTAAATAAATCGAATTGAGTAAATCCTAATTCATTACAAATTAAGATACCTAATTCAGGTCTATTCATTATTACTGAGTCAATTAGGTATCCTATATCTCTTAGTCTGGACATTTATCTACCCTAACTTTAGTATATTTTAAGCCATGAAATAACTCATTAGCATATGGTAGTGAATTTGTCCATTCAATAAACTTTTTACTCCATTCAGTTAACTTATGATCTTTACGCTGATGGATCATATTATAGATATTTTCATAATTCATTGTGATCGCTCTAGTCTGTAACCATGACTCAGGTAAAGCTCTAATTAATTCCTTCCAGATATCTTCATCTTTTGTACTTAAATATAATTTACGTAAATACTCAAGATATTCTATATTTGCATTCCAATATTTCTCCATATCTACGCATGGATTATTGTTTAAGTAAGGAAGTGCATATGAATACAAGTCATTAAAATCATCATGCTCAAAACAATCAAATGTAATCGGATTTTTAGTTAATGTATGCATAGTTCCAGTACTATTAGATACAGTGCCTACCTTATATGTATCAAATTCTTTCCACCAATAGAGTGGAGCAGTTATAGTAACACTAACTAAAATCTGTCTCATGAATTTACGATGATCAGATCCAGCTTTAATTAAATTCTGAGCTAACTTCATATCTTCAATTCCAATAGCGAATGCACTTATATGATCACATTCATGACCACATGCATCATATGTACATGGATTCTTAATCCATCCGCTATCTTCATCATAACATGCATAGTAAGTACAGCTATCACTTTTATCCCAACTCTCCCATGAATTACGGATACCTTTAATAGCTTGTTCAATATTGTATACATTTGTATCTATAAATTTCATCCTTTACTTCCTTCAATTTAAATAATTAAATCGAACTTCATGTGCTATCTTTAATCAAATTTTTCATGATATGCACTGAGGAACTCTATCTTACACCTTTCATCTTCTTCAGGTGTAACATTATTTATATCCTTAATATCTCCAAAATATTTATAAACTTTCCAGGTAGCTAAAGAATATATTTCATCATCAGTACTATAATTATAGTTAATTACCTTTTTATGTAAAGAAGTCAACATATGATTAATAGATTTCATCTTAATGCATTCTGGATCTTTATTATATTTAGTTATATTAACTTTAGCAGCTTCTCTAAGCTTTCTTCTACCTTCTACTGCATTTGTATCCATTGAGGTATGTAACCAATGTATATTCTTTATAGAATTTTGTCTAAAAATCTCCCGAATTTCTTTAGCTCTATCATCATTTGAATGACGCATCCAATAATTATTTTTATACATAGTTTCAGCATCTCTTTTATGCTTCTCACCTCGTAACCTTATTGCTTCAGGTTCATTTGAGGTATATAACCACTTCATATAATTTCTACGAGCTATAGAAAATTTTTCAAGCAATTCTGACCTTTTAATTTCCGCATCAGATTCATTTGAATTCCATAACCAATCATTATACTCAGTAATTCTGATTTTAGCTGAATTTTTAACTTTCTCCCTAATTATTACAGCTGCCTCATCTTTTGAATTCCATAACCACTTAAAGAATTCATCTCTTTTATCAATTCCATCTTCAGATAAAAGTCCAGCACATGAAGGCATCTCAAAGATAGGTGCACATAATTTATGTAAATGTTTATGTTCCTTATTAGTGACATATACTAAATTTAAATCTAATGTAATATATTCAGGATAAAGTATCTTAGGTAATATATGATGTAAATGCCATTTCTTACTTCCATCTATATCTTTAGGTGATTTCCAATTATTATGTTTATTACAATCTATCTGTCTATTAATATATAGATCTATCAATGCCCAATATTCTGCGTATTCAGGTATGTCAGTATGCATATAAGTTCCTTAAGTTAAAAGTCATATAATCTACATTCATGACTTTGTTTCAATTTCTTTATTTTACCGTAGTAGCAACCTAAGTTGATATCAACTCTACTTTCATTCATTGGTTTAAGTAGATATACACTTTGTTGACCTGAATATCTACTCATTCGACCTACTGCTTGAGTAACTTGATTATATTGCTGTAAAGTTAATAAAATTACATCTGATACTAACTGAAAGTCAATTCCTTTCGTAGCTACGGAGGTAGCAAATATAATCTTGACTTTATCTGAATCTACCCAAGATTTTAAATCTTCATATCCATTTATAAGCTGATGGTAATTTCCTTCTTCATCATAATAGTCTCTATTACTATAGGTACCTGATGCATCCCAGTTAACCATTAGAAAGTCGTGCTCTTTACTAAAATCTGATAACTTTTCCATTAAATCTGAGGCTTGAGCTTTAGTTTTAACTGGGAAAAATATTGTATGATCAGCAATTGACATAACATCCTTAGTAAGTTGAATTACTGAATCTGCAGTCATTAACGCTTTCATTGCTGCATTATATTTAGTATAGTCATTCATCCAGTGACCTATCTTTTCTGGATTTATCATTGCAGTCCTAGTATATACATTTAATACATCATTTGACGTATGATATATTGAACCTAACCCTACATATTTAATAGATAAATAAGTTTCCCAATGAAGTCTGTTATATGAATGTAGATTCCTTAAATCCATATTTTCATATCGATTAGGTGAACCTGAGAATCCATAAATATACTTGCAATTAGGACAATACTCATCTATAATAGTTTGCATTGAATCTGTAGCAGTCTCACATTCATCTATTAGTATCATATTAACTTTTGACATCCAATCTTTAACAGAAGGATCTTGAGATGCATTTGAATGTATGAATCCCTGAGGTACCATATAATGATACCTGCTATCCCAGTTACTATTATCCCAAGTAATTCCATATTTAGTGCATCTCATTCTTATTTCTTCAGTAAGAGATAAAGTAGGTGCCATTATTAATATGTTACCTGAGTCTAACCAATGTTTTATTAGATAGGCAATCACTGTATTCTTTCCATAACCAGTAAATGCTACAAAAATGGCGTTAAATTTGGATACAGTTAATTTTACATCCTCATATTGATAATCTCTCAAGAAATCAATATCTGATATATCAAACTTAGGTTGACCATATGTATTAATTATATCACTTACATCAATTTCAGTAAAACCTAATTGATATAGCCAATTATAATATATTGAAACTTCACGTATTGTAAACTTGATGCAATATTCTTCATCAATATCTAATACACAAGTTTCTCCATCTATTAATGTAGTTAACTTCCTTAATTTATCTAGATCAAATTGAGGTGATTTTGCACCAAATAAATCTAATGAGTAAGGTAACTGACATTTAATATGATGTAAATCTATTAACTCAAATTTAATCTTATTCATATTATATATCTTATTTATTAATATCTTGATAAAATTTATATTTATCTGGAAATCTCTTAATATATAAATCTACTATTGATTTATATTCATTGAATAATCTTAACCATATTAATTTTCTTTTATTTATATACTCTGATTTTACATCTACTATATCATTTGGAGTTGACTCATGATAATATGTAGGCAATCTAATTTCACTAGGTCTATCTTTAACTTCATCCAATTCAGTAGCTAAAAAGTGATATCTATTATAAAATGGATTAGTGAATTTATAAATAGGTTTATCATATATTAGGTACCTAGTATCCATAGAGTCATCTACTGATATATCTTTTATGTATTTCACATTATATGGATATATAGAATAATATAAATCTCTTATAGGATCAAGTTTATATACATCAGATTCAAATTCTACATAATATTTACTGTATTTAAGGTTTAATTGATCTGGCATTTTATATAATAAAATACATGTAGATATAGATGCACGTATCATATATTCATTATAGCTCATTTCCATATTAAGTTTTCCTTAATTTATTATTTAAATTTTTAAGATACCAATATCTATATGGATATTCATCTTTTAATCTATTTCCATTTAATGCCATATTCTTATTATTTAAGTCTTTTAAATATGATCTAACTGAAATTTCAGTTAGATTATTAGAATTATCTGCTAAGTACCTAAATCTAGTTAATGCAGTCTTATCCATTTTAGCTTCATTTAATTGATTAACATAACTTTTAGGTGATCCAAAGTTTAATATCTTTTTACGTTCAGAATCTATATAACTTAATTCATGTAGGTATGCTATTGGATCATATGAGTTCCCATATATTTTCCTAGGTATAGCTACATTTGATAGATATCTTTTAGGTAAATAATTAATTTCTATTTTATCACCACTACCTGGTAATTTAGTATACCCTAACCTCCTACTTATATAAATAGGACTTGCAATATTCATAGGATTCGTAATATCAAGGTTATTAAGAAATCTAGACTTATGATTTGAATTTAAATTATTATAAATATTACTTGAAATGCCTAGTAACTTCTGAGCTCTCTTATGTGAAATAGATTCATCTTTTCTTAAATGTTTATTTACATTATTATTCAAATGATTTATCAGTCTGTTATAATTATTATCTAACTTATATTTATTTAACTTATGATTAAAACTAAAGTTAATACAATTATTCATATTAGATGCCTCTTAATTTATCAGCTAATAATCCAACTTTAACGATACCGTCACTTAGTGGAGATAAACTAGTATTTCGCATTTTGAGTAATGATTTACTATTAGTTAATGGATTATCTGCATTAAATGGTAAATTTTTACTATACCTATCAGCTCTTAATTCACGTAATTGACCTGCTATATTTAATGTATTATGATTGAACCTATTTAAGTTAGTTCCTCCATCATACTTAGCGTGACCAATTTCATGACCTGCATTTCTTAGTAATGCATATTCATTATAAGTTGGATTTAAATCAATTTGATATCCAGTTCTACCTAATAGTGCTTTAGCTTGAGTAGTAGTTAACCCATTTTTACGTAAGTCCCTATATGTAGCCATTGGATTCTTTTTAAATTCTTTAGCTGCTAACTTAGTAATACCTTTATCAAATAGGCTAGTTGATCCATTTTGTACATTTATACTATCTTCTTTAGTTGAGATATTTATTGGTATTGAATTATATCCATGTATTCCATGCCTAAATTTAACTAAGGCATTACCACCTGAAACTGAATCAGGTATATTAGATTTATATCTATTTAATATACTATCTGAAATTCTACCTGATTGATTTAATTTAGTTAATCTTGATCTAATTGAATTTTCAGTTAATGCAGCTGAGTTACCTATTAATAATGAATACGGATTATCTTTAGTAACATATCCTTTATTAAATCTAGATAATCTATCATTGTGTTTACTTTGATAATAACTCATTTTAGGTACATAACCTAATTTAGCTGCTGACTTAACTTGATCAAGATAAGAAAAGTTAATACAGTTGTCCATAAGTATGATTAACTCCATTAATATCTGTAGTTATATTAGATGTATTTACATTAGTGATTGAGTTAGTTATATTAATTCCATTTGTATTGTTACTAATATAATTTGATATTTTTGGTATATCTTCACTTGATTTATTAGTACCACTTTCTTTTATTAAGTACATCTACTGCCCTCTTATTAATTTTATTGCGATAATCATCTAATCTATCTAGATTCTTATAATTACTAGGGTATCTACTATATTGTGTTTTTAATTTCTTAATAGGATCTATAGGTTTAAATATTCTGATGGATTCTGAGTCTAATGCTGTATTTTTATTTACAAATTTATTATCTCTACTTAAATCCCTAAGTAATTTCTTATCTAAATGCTTAGATTGATAACTTAAATTAGACTTCATCCACGGTTGAATACCCTCATGTTTAGATCTATTACGTAATATAGCATTACGGTAAGGTTCTACATCAATCAGTCTATGTCCTCTTAAGTGATAGGTACCTTCATATCCAGTTCCACGTACACCATATTCACCTTTATCTTTACCATATGTTAAATTCAGGCTATTTAATCTACCTTTTATTGTAGGGTTATTTCTTTTATTACTCCAGTCACCTAATCTACGGTATTTAGTTAATCCATGAATATCCATCTTAGCTTCATATTCTTGACCTTTCTGATATCCATATGCATGTAGTCTATCAGATAACTTACCTAACTTAAGTTTAGGATCTAATTTATGATGACTTAATTCATGCAGATACGTAGGTGCATCGCCTGAATTCATTGAGATATACCTATCTGTTATTTTGTATCTATTACCTTCCTTACTCCAATCAAAACCTGAAGTGCCATTTGTACTAGAGTCAAATTTGATTTTAATTTTATCGCCACTGCCTGGTAATCTAACAGTTCCTAAATTCATGGTTAAAGTATCTAATGGATTTCTTTTCTTAAATCCAGATTCTACATCTTTACTTGCACTTAATAATCTCTGTGCTCTTTTATGACTTATATTACCTTCAGCTTTAATATATTTAGGATTATCTTTTTTATTTACTATATGTTGTATTAATTGAGCGTCTTTACCAGATTTTAGATATCTTTTAATTTTATGATTTAAACTAAAATTATAACAATTATTCATATTAATTACCTGCTGAAACAATTTTCTTATAATATAATAATCATCTACTAATTTCGAAAGGTATTATATTGATACCTTATTTATCTGTAGATGATTCAATTAATTTAATATCATCTTTTAATTTATTAGTTTTACTTCTAATGAAATCTTCAATACCTGAATAAATTGTATCATAGAATTCAGTAGCCATACTAACTCCAATAATACCTAACATTACTGATTCAGGTAATTTCCATTTAATATATACTACTATAGTACCTACTATTAATGACATTGCTGCATAAATTTTCTTAGCATATTTATGTTTTACACTAACAAAATTTTTAATTGCTTCAGTTAATCCTAATGTAGCTACAGCAATCTCAATAATAGCTTCCATGTTTTCGAACATATTTACATCCTAGTTATATAACCAGTCATGTAATCTGTCTATTTTACTTTTAGTTTTCTCAGCTACTTGACTAATTATATTTTGATAATATTGATTTAGTCTTTCAGTAACCTTCATATAAGTTTTATAATAATTCATAATTTAATACTCGATAGAATATAAATGAATTATCAATTGGGATACTATGATTAGGATCAAGTAATAATAATGCTTCAGTATCATATGATAAATACGATCCAGTTATGTATTTGTTACTTGTTAAGTTTATATTATTAAGATCGTAGTCTATTGATATTATAATATCCTCTAACTCAAATTCTTTACCATCATAATATGAACCTAATTTAAGTTTTAATCTATCTCCTACCTTAAATTCAAATAAATTCATATTGACTCTTTCCTCAATAAATTAATTATTATTAATTGTAAATTTATACGAATTATGTATATTATTATAAATTAAATCAATTGAGTCATCTAATCTATAGTTTAAGATTAATTTGATTTCCTTAATATTCTTAAGTAATGTATAAAATTGTTTAAACATATTTCTAGTATCAAATTTAATATCTGAAATTAATTTCCAATCAGATTTTAGATCATCTACATAAAAATGATCAATTTTATTTTCATAACAATATATGATTCTTTTAATAATTAATTTAGCGTATTCACC
>Ga0256870_1000346_pt1 | contig 16506 bp, 19 predicted proteins | sample RumenRJG_06RNA_FD_186079 | JGI IMG/M metagenome (GOLD analysis project Ga0256870, IMG submission 186079) | Metatranscriptome of bovine rumen microbial communities from Lethbridge, Alberta, Canada - Rumen RJG_06 (Metagenome Metatranscriptome) | ecosystem: Host-associated > Mammals > Digestive...
CATCGACATCGGCGGCGGCACGAGCAATCTTGCCGCGTTCAAGAGGGGAACCCTTGTCGGGACCTCGTGCCTGGACATCGGCGGACGGCTGATCAAGGTCGAGAACGGCAGGATCTCCTATATATATGAAAAGATCGAAAAGCTCGCGAAAGACAACGGGCTCGAGATCCATGCCGGAGATCCGGCAGACAAAAGCAAACTGCGGAAGATCTGCGACGTCATGGCGAAACATCTCGCGATGTCGGCCGGGATCCTTCCGAAAGACGGGGCGCACGCTTCGCTCTATACGAATGACGGGACGCCGCTTCCCGACGATGTGAAGATCGACGGGATCGCGTATTCCGGCGGCGTGGCGGACGTCATCTATCATCCGGATGCCGCGGCGGATCCGTTCCGCTACGGAGATATCGGGCCGCTGCTCGCGGAAGCGATCAACGAGAGCCCGGACTTCCGGAACGTCAAGCGGTACGACGTGCTGGAGACCATCCGCGCGACGGTCGTCGGCGCGGGAACGCATACGACGGACGTCTCGGGCAGCACGATCACGTTCGACAAGGGAACGCTTCCGATCAAGAACATCCCGGTGATCAAGATCACGGAAGAGCAGGAGAAAAATCTGAACCAGCTCGGAAAGATCATCCGGGAGAAGCAGGAAATGTTCGAGAGCGGAGACACGGGCGAGATCACGGCGATCGGGCTCGCCGCGCACGATTTCCGTCATTTCGACGACGTGCAGCAGCTGGCTGACGCGATCATGTCCGGCGTGGACGTGAACGACAAGCGGCCTTTGATCATCGTTCTGGAGAACGACATCGCGAAGGTGCTCGGGAACTCGATCAAGCTGAGATTACAGGGAAAGAGAGACATCGTGTGCATCGACAGCGTCTATGTCCACGATGGCGACTACATAGACATCGGAGAACCGGTGGCGGGCGGAAGAGTCGTGCCGGTCGTGACCAAGACACTTATTTTCAACAGGTAGTGAAAGCAGTAAGGAAGGAACATTATGGGATGCGGATGTGATTCACTGGCAAGTTCAGGCGTTACAGGGTTGAGAGAAGTCATCACGAGCGTCGGGATCGATATCGGTACTTCGACGACGCAGCTGATCTTCAGCAAGATCACGATCGTGAACACCGCGAACGCGATCTCCGTACCGAGGATCGAGATCCTGAACACAGATATCATTTATAAGAGCGATATCTACTTTACGCCGCTGATCAACGATCAGGACATCGACGCGGAAAAAGTAAAGCAGATCATCATGGATGAGTACAAGAAAGCCGGCATGCGGTACGAAGACCTGAAGACCGGCGCGGTCATCATCACCGGTGAATCTGCCAGAAAAGAAAACGCGGACGAAGTCGTGGAAGCGCTGTCGGATCTCGCGGGAGAATTCGTCGTCGCGACCGCAGGCCCGGACCTCGAGTCCGTGCTCGCGGCGAGAGGCGCCGGAACGGACAAGCTCTCCGAAGATGAACGCACCTGCATCTGCAACCTCGACATCGGCGGGGGCACGAGCAACCTCGCGGTATTCCGCAGGGGTACGCTGAAAGGCACCTGCTGCCTGGATATCGGCGGCAGGCTGATCAAAGTCAAAGACGGAAAGATCACATATATCTTCCATAAGACAGAGGAAATGGCGAAGAAGTGCGGCGTGGAAATGCACGTCGGCGACAAGGCCGATCCTGTCTATATCAGAAAACTGTGCGACGCGATGGCGGATCAGCTCGCGATGGCGGTCGGGATCAAAGACCGCGACAGCGAGCACGCCGGGCTTTATACCAACGACGGCAAACCGATGGATCTTGAGTATCCGGTCGAAGGCGTCACGTTCTCCGGCGGCGTTGCCGACATCGTGTACAATTCAGAAGCGGGTTCGGACCCGTTCCGGTTCGGAGACATCGGACCGATCCTGGGCGACGCGATCAACGCGAATCCGGACTTCAAGAAGCTGAAAAGATGGCCTGCGAAAGAGACGATCCGCGCTACGGTCGTCGGAGCAGGCAGCCATACGACGAATGTCAGCGGGAGCACCATCAACTTCGACGACGGAGAGCTTCCGAGAAAGAATATTCCTGTGATCCGTGTTAAGCAGGAAGTCGAAGACGACCTTCCGGTGTTCGAGAAGACGATCGCCGAGAGGGTACAGGTCTACGAAAGCGGAAACACGGGCGAAATCATTGCCATCGGGATGTCCGGAAGAAATTACGGGCATTTTGGTGATATACAAAGACTCGCAAAATCGATCTTGCGGGGGCTCAAGGACTATAAAGACAGACCTATCGTTATCGTCCTTGAGAATGATATAGCCAAGGTCCTTGGAAATTCGATCAAAATGTATATGAATCAGGACGGACAGGACCAGAAGCTTATCTGCATCGATAGTATCTTTGTTAGGGACGGCGATTACATCGACATTGGAGTACCGGTAGCCAGTGGACATGTAGTCCCGGTCATAACGAAGACATTAATATTTAATCACTAAAAGAATGAAAGCAAGAGGTGAGAAAAGTGATCCTAAAAACAAAGTTACACGGTCACACATACGAATTTAAAGACGTATGCGAAGTAATGGCCAAAGCTAACGAGGAAAAGTCTGGTGACGCTCTCGCCGGGATTGCTGCAGAATCAGCTGAGGAAAGAGTTGCCGCTAAATGGGTACTGGCAAATCTTACACTTAATGATCTCCGTAACAACCCAGCCGTTCCTTACGAGGACGACGATGTCACGAGAATCATCGAAGATGACGTCAACGAGTCTATCTTCAACGATCACAAGAACCAGACGGTTTCAGAGTTCAGAGAATGGATGCTGGATACCGGAACTACAAGGCACGACGTAAAGAGAGCGGGCCGCGGAGTTACTTCTGAGATTGCTGCCGGTGTTTGCAAACTCATGAGTAACATGGACCTGATCTACGGTGCTAAGAAGATCCGGACTTCGGCACACTGCAACACCACCATCGGAGAAGACGGTACCTTCTCATCCAGGTTGCAGCCGAACCACCCGACAGACGATCCTAAGGCGATTGAAGCGCAGGTTATGGAAGGTCTGTCCCTCGGATGCGGCGATGCCGTTATCGGTATCAACCCGGTAGACGATGGACTCGAAAGTGTTGCGAGACTTCTGAAGATGCTGGACGATTTCAGAAACAAGTGGGAAGTTCCCGCTCAGATCTGCGTACTCGCCCACATCACGACTCAGATCGAAGCTGCCAAGAAGTTTGGTGCTCCAATCGATTGCGTATTCCAGTCGATCGCAGGATCTCAGAAAGGTAATGAATCATTCGGAGTTACTCCGCAGATGCTTCAGGACGGAAGAGATTATGCAATGTCGCTCGGACGCGCAGACGGACCGAACCTGAACTACTTCGAGACAGGACAGGGATCTGAGCTTTCTGCTGATGCTCACAATGGATGGGACCAGGTCGTCATGGAGTCCAGATGCTATGGACTTGCCAGACACTATGAACCGTTCCTGCTGAACACAGTAGTAGGATTCATCGGACCTGAGTATCTGTATGATTCCAAGCAGGTTATCCGTGCGGGTCTTGAAGACCACTTCATGGGTAAACTCCAGGGTATCCCAATGGGATGCGATGCATGCTACACCAACCACATGAAGGCTGACCAGAACGATATCGAACTTCTGACGACATGCCTCGTTGCTGCTGGTGCGAACTACATCATGGGCGTTCCTGAAGGAGACGACTGCATGCTTATGTATCAGTGCACAGGATTCCATGAATCAGCCGCTGTTCGTGAAATGCTTGGCCTTAGACCGGCTGCTGAGTTCGATGCTTGGCTCGAGAGAATGGGCATCTCTAAGGATGGCCTTCTGACTGAGAGAGCTGGAGACGCATCGATCTTCTTCGGCGATCCTAAGGACATCATGCTTTGGTAGAAGGAGGTATAGCTGTGAATACTAATGAATTGAAATCAATCATTGAAGAAGTATTGGCTGGCATGAACGCTGGCGATGCTCCTGCAGCCGAAGCTCCTGCTGCTGAGGAAGCTCCTGCTGTTGAAGAAGCTCCTGCTGAAGACGGAGCGAAATGGACTGCGCATCCATGTCCTTATGGAATTGAGGACGGAGAGCTCGAGCAGCTCACAGACATCGACGTAAGAACTCTTTATCTTGTTGAGAACCCGTACGACAAGGAAAGCTATGCTGAACTCAAGTATAACGCTCCGTGCCGTCTGGCGATCGGCAAAGCCGGTGCAAGATATAAGACAATGCCGCAGCTGATGTTCAGAGCGGACCACGCTGCTGCACAGGACGCCTGCTTCAACGAAGTAGACCAGGATTATGTCGACAATGAGCTGAAACTCTTCACTGTACAGACACAGTGCGAGAACAAGGACGTTTATCTGACAAGACCTGACCTTGGAAGAAAACTCAGCGACGAAGCAGTTGCTACGATCAAAGAGAAATGCGAAATGAATCCGCAGGCTCAGATCTATGTATCAGATGGACTTTCTTCATCTGCTATCAAGGCCAATGCCAAGGACTGCCTGGAAGCTATCATGCAGGGCCTGAAGAGCAAAGGCATCAAGGTCGGAACACCGTTCTTCGTGAAGTACGGAAGAGTTGGTGTCATGGACCAGGTAAGCGAGATCGTAGGATCCGATGTTACATGCGTACTCATCGGTGAGAGGCCGGGACTGATCACGGCGAACTCGATGTCCGCATACATGGGCTACAAGTGCACAGTAGGAATGAACGAGTCCAGAAGAACTCTGATCTCGAACATTCACGCAGCTGGAACGAACCCGGCAGAGGGTGGTGCTCACGTTGCAGATATCCTGCAGATCATGCTCGAGAAGAAGGTCAGCGGAGTTGACCTCAAACTGTAGTTGTTAGTTATTGTTATTACTATATGTAAAGGAGTAATAAAATGAAGGGAGATCCATTACAGACAGTTGTATTGGCTGCTAAACTTATTCCTAACGCAAAACCTGAACTCGTAAAAGAGCTTGCAGGTCTTGAAGGTATTGAACTTCCGGAAGGTACAAGTTCACTCGCTCTCATCAGTACAGACTGTGATGATGTAACTTACACGGCTATTGATGAAGCTACAAAGAAGGCAGACTGTGTAGTTCTCTATGCTAGATCAATGTATGCTGGCGCTGCTAACCAGAACACAGCGCTCGCAGGCGATATCATTGCTCTGCTCGCTGCGCCGAACCCGGCAGAAGCGAGAGCAGGACTTGACGCTGCAATCGATCTGATCGAGAACAAGGCACACTTCATCTCCGCTAGAGATGACGACGAGATCTGCTACTATGCACACACTATTTCCAGAACAGGTTCCTATCTGTCAGCTGGCGCTGGAATCGCTGAAGGTGACGCTCTTGCTTACCTCATCGCTCCTCCGCTTGAATCGCTGTACGGCATGGATGCTGCGCTGAAGGCTGCAGACGTTAAGATGTGCTGCCTCTACAACCCACCATCAGAGACAAACTTCGGTGGCGGACTGCTCACAGGTACACAGTCGGCTTGCAAGTCTGCTTGCGATGCTTTCGCAAATGCTGTTCAGTATGTTGCTGACAACCCGACAGAGTATTAATTTGATGGAGGTATATTATGAATCAGACTTTAGCACTGGGAATGATCGAGACTAAGGGTCTTGTTGGTTCCGTAGAAGCAGCTGATGCTATGGTAAAGGCTGCTAATGTTACCCTTATCGGTAAAGTACTCGTAGGCGGCGGACTCGTAACCGTTATGGTAAGAGGAGACGTAGGAGCTGTTAAGGCTGCTGTAGACGCTGGTGCTGCGGCTGCTGAAAGAGTTGGAGAACTGCTCTCCATCCACGTAATTCCGAGACCACATTCAGAAGTAGAGTTCATTCTGCCGAAGCTTGAAGACTAATTAGCGTAATTAAGATTTAGTTTGGAAAACGGTAAGGAGAAACCTAATGAACACTACACAAGCTTTAGGTATGATTGAAGTTCGTGGAAGACTGGGTGCAGTAGAGGGACTCGACGCCTCATTGAAAGCTGCAAATGTTTCTCTGGTATGTTTGATAAAGGTTGGCGGCGCTCTGAGTACCTTCTTCGTTGAAGGAGATACCGGAGCGGTCAAGGCCGCAGTAGATGCCGGCGCTGCCGCTGCAGAGAGGGTAAGTGAGCTGAAATCAGTCCACGTTATTCCGAGACCTGCACCGGCGGTACGGAAGATGCTGGGCATGGATGCGCCATCTGCTCCAAACGGCGGTGCTCCAGCGAGCGTTAAGCCAGCCGCGAGCGTTGCTCCGGCTGCAGCTGAAGCAGAGGTAAAGAAGGCTGCTGAACCTGCTGCCGCTCCTGTTGCGGACGAACCTTCCGGGGATGTTGCCCTGGAAGACATGACAGTCGGCGATCTCAGGAGAAAAGCCAGAGGAGTCGAAGGTTTTCCATTAACTAAACAAGAAATCAAGTTTGCCAAGAAGGATGAGCTTCTTGAAGCGTTCTCCAAAGTGAACTGATTTCCAGGAGGATTAAGATGAACACTACGCTAGCATTAGGAATGATCGAGACAAAGGGTCTTGTGGGTTCCGTTGAGGCAGCCGATGCTATGGTAAAGGCTGCGAACGTAACACTCATCGGCAAGGTTCTCGTCGGTGGAGGACTCGTCACGGTCATGGTAAGAGGAGATGTAGGTGCTGTTAAGGCGGCAGTCGACGCCGGCGCAGCAGCTGCGGAGAGAGTAGGAGAACTGCTCTCGATCCACGTTATTCCGAGACCGCATTCGGAAGTTGAATTCATTCTTCCGAAACTCGAGGATAGCGAAGCATTTAAAAGAGATGAGTAGTACTGCAAGAGATAAGGAGGTGAAGTAGTTGAAGGTCATAACTGAAGCAATTATCAGAGCTGAACTTAAGGCTACGACGCCCGAAGTATATTACATACCGGAGGGCAAACTATTATCTCCTGCAGCACGAGAATACTTAAATCAAATGCAGGTGGACATCGATTTCGAAAGAAACCGGGAAGCCCACGAACAGAAATTGGCGGAAGAACGCGAGGCGAAGGCCGCAGTCAACAACTCGCGTCCGCCGATCGAGCACAGACCGCCCAGCGCTTATGCGAAGGACACGGCTGAGCCCGAAGAAGGGCAGAAGGCCAAGTATGTGGATTATGAAACAGGTGCCGGCTATACCGAGAAACCTGAATTTATGACCCAGATATTCGGGAATAAACTCGTGGATAAGAATCATCCACGGATCAAATACCGCGGCCAGCTTGACTTTGTTCAGGCGGAAGTGGTCAATGCCCAGTGTGTAGTTGATCAGGAGAGCCACAGCGAAAGACTCATTAAAGATCTGGACGATATCCTCGATTGTCTCCGGAAACTTATGGTTGCCGAGATCATGGAGCAGGATTACGACAAGGATACGATTCTGGGTCTTACGCATGAGGAACTCCGTGAGCATTCTCACAATCCGATGAAGTTCTATAACATCAAGCAGATGATGCTGCCTGATCATACGATGGGAATCGAATATTCTCTTCTGAACAAGATTAGAACTGAGATAAGAGTCGCTGAACTGGTAGCAGTCGATGCTTTCCAGGAGAATAGAAAAATGCATCGGATTGACATCATCGAAGAACTGAACAGACTGTCAAGTGCTCTGCACATCATGATGTGCAAGTATCTTGCCGGCGAGTACGGTTCGGTAAAGTAGAAAGGAAGGAGGCAGCAGGTTTTGGAGATCACCAAGCTGATCGCGAAGATCGTACGTCAGGTAGAACTGGCGATTATCCGGCATGAGACCGCCAAAGCGCCCAGGCGCAAGGTGCTTATCGTGTCGAAAGATCTGGAGCAGAGCTGCCTTAGCCTTGAAAACAACCAAGATTTGAAAGATTGCTGCGATGTCGACAGTGTTGACAATAACGTGCAGCAGGTCAACCTTGAAGGGTACAGCAAAGTCATAGTTTGTGATTTGGACAATGACAGCCTGTCAAAACTCACATCAGGTATTTTCGATAGTCCATATTTAAAACTTATTGGCAGCTGCATTATGCAGGGTAAAGATATTGCGATCGTCGAGGACGATATTGAATTCCTTCAGTATCAGGACACGGCGCCCGCGCCTTTCCTTGCAATGTTCCATCATAAATTAGATACCCTTCGCGAGTGGGGCATTTCCGTCCGCTCGCTCGATGACCTGGTCTGTGCGCTTTGTCAAAAAGGTGATACTGCTGATGACGCTTTTCGTGGCGAAGCTGTGACTGCGCCGGCACCCGTTGCCGGAAGCGTCGTTACGAAGAAAGCTTTGACCGAAGCCGATGTGATCAATGCCAACTTTAAGCATCAGAAGGAGATCTTGGTCTCCGGAGATACTATCGTTACGGAAGTAGCGTCGGAATACGGGAAAAAGCACGGCATCACGATCACTGTGGCGCAGTAGAACAGGAGAGCATTATGGTATTGGCACAGGTCGTCGGTAACCTATGGGCTACCAAGAAAGCTGAATCGCTGAGCGAGTATAAACTGCTCGTTCTGAAGCAGCTTTACACGGACGACAGCAGCGAGTATAAGCCGATGGTGGCGGTCGATACGCTCGACGCGGGCGTAGGCGACGTCGTCGTCACGGTCAAGGGAAGCAGCGCACGCCGCGGCCCCGTACATAATGATCAGCCCGTTGACTGTTCCATCGTGGGTATTGTGGATGAAGACAAAGCAGCGCAACTTATTTCCGAGGAGGAATAAAAATGTTTGATGAATTGATTAAAGAACTATCTAATGGAGCTGTATTTACAGACAGTATTAATGCATGGGTCAAGGGCCTGAGCATTAACGGCGTCATCATGATGATCATGATGATCTTCATGATCGTTGGTGCGATCGACAGAATGAGAGGCAACAAGCTCGGATACGGCGAGCAGTGGGAATCCGGTTTCCTCGCTATGGGAGACCTCGCGATGGCTATGGCAGGAGTCGTAGCTGCTGCACCGGTACTCGCTATCATCCTGAAGCCGATCATCAGCCCGGTCTACACGGTTGTAGGAGCTGACACATCGATGTTCGCGACAACGCTGCTCGCATGCGATATGGGTGGTTATCCTCTCGCTATGCAGCTCGCTGCTGACGAAGCGATCGGTAACTTCGCAGGACTGATCCTTGGAACTATGATGGGACCGACGATCGTATTCACGATCCCTGTAGCTCTCGGAATCATCAAGGAAGAAGACAGAGGTTACCTCGGAGCTGGTACTCTTGCCGGTATGATCACCATCCCAATCGGATGCATCGCTGGCGGACTCGTCATGAACATGACACCGTACAAGATCGGCATCGTGACCATTCTCCAGAACCTGATCCCTGTAATCATCGTTGCTGGCCTGATCGTTGCTGGACTCTGGTTCATCCCGGCGAAGATGATCAACGGATTCAACCACTTTGGTAATGCGGTAACGATCCTCATCACATTCTTCACAGCGATCGCTGTATTTGAATATCAGACAGGAATCCAGTTCCCGCTGATGAACATCATGGTTGAGCCGGACGCTGACGGAGTCATTCCTCTGGAATCCGGACTTCTCGTTTGCGGACAGATCGCTATCACGCTGATCGGTGCGTTCCCAATGGTCCTCTGGATCCAGAGAACCTTCAAGGGCCCCCTCTCCGCGATTGGTAAAGCTCTGGGCATGAACGACCAGGCGACGACAGGAATGATCGCGAACCTCGCGAACAACATCGCGATGTTCAACATCCTTGCTGATATGGACCCGAAGGGCAAACTCCTGAACTGCGCATTTGCAGTATCCGCTGCATTCGTATTCGGAGACCACCTTGGATTCACAGCTGGTAACAACAAAGAGATGATCTTCCCGATGATCGTTGGTAAGCTGGTTGCTGGTATTACTGCTATCATCGTTGCGAGCATCCTTTCACCGGTTCTGCTCAAGAAGGTTGAGGAGACGTCCAAGGCTGCATAGTCTATGCTGTCTGAACACGTTTTATAACGCTGAAAACTAAGGAGAATATCAATGGAAATTGATGAGAAGACATTAAGCGAAGTGATCGCCAAGATCGTCGAGGCGACAGTTAAGGCAGAAAGCGGCAGCAATCTGAAGTCTTCTACCGATGAATTCGGCACAGTGAAAGAAGTAGCTCCGTCCGGAGTCATGAAGATCGATTACAGAAACACGAAACTTCCTGTATTCGACTGCAATGGCGTTCATCAGGACGGCGTATACATGGCTGACATCTCAGGCGTTGAAGATGACAAGAATCTGGGCGCCGGCGTCATGTCGATCGATCATTCAGCTCTTGAATGGACGCTGACATATGACGAGATGGACATCGTTCTGGAAGGTAAACTCCAGATCGAGACAAACGGAGATATCGTGGAAGCCGGACCTGGCGAAATGATCATCATCCCGAAGAACAGCCACATTCACTTCCAGTCACCGGAGACATGTAAGTATCTGTACGTTGTTTACCCAACCAACTGGACAGATTACCTTTAGAGACATAAAGAGCGGGCCGGTCACGGCCGGCCCGCCCGATTGACGCCATATTGTATGAGAGGAATAGTTGTTAATGGCACAATTTGCAGATTTTACTGAAGTAGATAAGTTCGTCGCTGATTTCGAACACGTCGTGAAGCATCCGATCAAGGAGCGGTCGTCTGTGTATTATACCGGAGTCGATCTGGGAACTGCATGTACGGTCGTTGCGACGCTGGACGAAAACCGGCGCCCGGTCGCAGGGAGATATCTCTACCCGGAAAAGCCGATCGTCCGTGACGGCATGGTCGTCGACTACATTGGCGCAGTCAACATCGTGCGTCACATGAAGGAAGAAATCGAAGAAGAACTTGGGACGGAACTTGAGTTCGGCGCGGCCGCGATCCCGCCCGGGACAGATACCCTGGACGGAGGAGCCGTAAAGAACGTCACGGAGTCCGCCGGGTTTACCATCACGAATCTGCAGGACGAGCCGACGGCTGCGAACAATCTTCTTAACATTAAGAACGGTGCGGTCGTGGACATCGGCGGCGGCACCACCGGCATTTCCATCATCAAAGACGGAAAGGTCATCTTTACGGATGACGAAGCGACCGGCGGAACGCATTTCAGTCTCGTGCTCGCGGGAGCATACAAGGAATCCTTCGAGGAAGCGGAGCTCTATAAAAGAGATCCGAAGAACCACGAAGAGATCTTCCCGGTGCTCCGGCCGACCGTGCAGAAGGTCGCCCAGATCATCAAAGACATGGTCCAGGGCTACGACGTCGATGAGCTCGTGCTCGTCGGCGGAAGCTGCTGCCTGAAAGGGATCGAGAAAGAGATCGAATCCTGGACGGGTATTCCGACTCATAAACCTCAGAATCCATTATTCATAACTCCGCTTGGTATAGCGCTGAGCTGTACCGACCAGCCGAAGTTCTAGTAATAGGGAGGAAAGATGGACATCAGAATAATCAGATCTCCTTCCGAAGGAACCAAGGAACTCATTAAGAGGAGAATGGGGATCACGAAGGAGGAGAGTCCCATGGACGGAGCCGAAGCTGTCGGCCTTGTTCAGGGGCGCATGATCGATATGGTCGTTGCCGCAGATATTGCAGAGAAGGCGACAGGCGTCGATGTATACGACGTCCGCGGCATATGCCCGCAGCATATGACGCTTCTCGCGATATTCGGCAACACGGCGGCAGTCGAAGATGCTTTATCCGAAATCGAAAGAAAGTTGAAAGAGGGAATGTACAGTGATTACAGCCACGCTAATTGATAATGTCTGGGCTACCAAACATGCTGATGCACTTAGCGGTTATAAGCTTATGCTGGCAGAAGTATTTGGCGGCAAAGAGGCAGGTAAAAGGCTGGTCGTAATCGATGTGATCAGCGCCGGCATTGGAGACAGAGTTATCATCTCCACAGGATCCTCCGCAAGAAGGATGCTCGGGAATGATAATATCCCCTGTGATGCAGCCGTTGTAGGCATCATCGATGAAGATTGCGATTTAGAGTAGCATGGGAGGAACTTAAATGGATTTACTTGATAAAGTAAAAGAAGCCGGTGTCATCGGCGCCGGCGGAGCCGGGTTTCCAACTCATGTCAAACTGCAAGCCAAGGCTGAATACATTTTGATTAACGGTGCTGAATGCGAACCGCTCTTAAGAGTGGATCAGCAGCTAATGGAGTTCCATCCGGCTGACGTCATTCAGGGACTCAAGATCGGTAAAGATCTTACCGGTGCGTCCCATGCCATCATCGGCATCAAGGATCACCATAAGAAGGTCATTGAGATCCTGAAACAGACGATCAAAGATTTAAAACTTGAAGGTGAGATAGAGGTTGGACTGCTTCCAAGCGTATATCCCGCAGGTGACGAGATGGTACTCGTGAAGGAACTGACCGGAAGGATCGTTCCCGAAGGCGGTATACCGATCGCTGTCGGATGCGTCGTTATGAACGCGGAATCGGCGTATAACGTATACCACGCGACGCTTGACGAACCCGTGACGATGAAATACGTCACGATCACAGGCGACGTGCCAAATCCGATCACTGTAAAAGTACCCGTAGGGACACCGGTGAAGGAAGTGCTGGCGGTTGCCGGCAGGACCGACTTCACAGGTTACAAGGTCATCAACGGCGGACCCATGATGGGGCCTCTGTTCGATGATCTCGACGGATATGTAACAAAGAAGACAAAGGGCATTATTGTACTGCCTGAGGATCACAACCTGATCAAGAAAAAATCAAGGACGCTGACCCAGGCCGTCCGTCTGAACAAGACGGCGTGCGAACAGTGCAGTAAGTGCACCGACCTTTGTCCGAGACACCTTCTTGGCCATTCGACCGTACCTCATAAGATGGTGCGTGCGGTGGCGTACAATGCTCCGGCGGATGAAAACGTCACGGCGGCAAACACCTGCTGCCAGTGCAGTTTGTGCGAGTATTTCTCGTGTCCGGCGGGCATCAGCCCGAAACTCGCGAACGTTTATTATATGAATAAACTCCGCGAACTGGGGATCAAACATGAACCGAAGAGCGAGTTCGTTCCGAACCCGATGAGACCGTATAGAATGGTCCCGACGGAGAGACTGATCGCTCGTATCGACCTGACGGCGTACGACAGACCGGCTCCCTGGACGGAAGAGCCTGTCGTGGATCCGAAGGTCGTCGGACTCAATCTGAAGGATCATGTCGGCGCTCCTGCGGTACCTCTGGTCCAGGCCGGAGATCACGTAGAAGCGGGACAGAAGATCGCTGATATCAAAGAAGGAGGTCTTGGAGCGACTGTTCACTCCAGCATCTCCGGAACGGTAGAATCGGTCGAATTCAATGTAATAACCATAAGGAGGGATTAAGGTGCGAGAAGCTATAGGAATGATCGAGTTTTGCAGTATTTCTCGAGGAGTTTACACTGCAGACCAGATGGTCAAGACCTCCAATGTGGAAATTGTGACCGCCACTTCGATCTGCCCGGGGAAATATATTTCCATCGTGCACGGCGACGTATCGGCGGTTGAGAACTCGGTGAGAATGGGAAAGAAAGTCGCGGGTGAGTATCTGGTAGACGATATCGTCATCCCGAACGTTCACAGCGGCGTATTCCCGGCGATCGTTTCGGCAAACATGCCGGATCAGATCCTTGCCGTTGGGATCATCGAATCCTTCTCACTGGCCACTATGGTCATTGCAGCTGATAAAATACTGAAATCCGCGGATCTGGATCCGGTCGAACTCAGACTGGGCACAGGCCTCGGAGGGAAATCATATTTTACTTTCACTGGAGACGTTGCAGCCGTTAAGACGGGCGCTGCGGTAGGGGAAGAAGTCATCGGCTCCAAAGGCGAGCTGATCAACTGTGAAGTCATTCCTTCGCCGAGCAAGAAGCTGATCAGCAGCCTGTTCTAGCGGATGTTAACAGATGAAAGGAAGGAAAAATGAAACAGTTAGTTACAGCGACTACGATTGAGCAGTATGTAGCAACGCACAAGGACGTTTTTCCTGTCACAAAAGATACTTTGATCACACCGTCCGCGGCTGATCTTGCGAAAACAAAGGGCATCCGTTTTGTTGCGGAAGAAGGCGTAAAAGCCGTCGACAGCGACAATCTGATGAAGACGAAGCAGACAGCGGATCATGCTGATTCCGTTGCTGCCGGCGCGAAACATCACGACGACGCCCCGGCGCAGGAAGAAGCTCCGGCGGCACCTGCGGAGGAACCTGCTGCTCCGGCAGCGGAGCCTTCCGTAGCGAACTTCACGAAGGAACAGATCGTTGAAGCGGTCATCAAGGTGCTTGACAAGAAGGGCATCCTTGACAAGATCCTTGACTAATTGGAGGTGGACGATATGGAATTAGACAAAGACTTAGCAGCCATCCAGGAAGCCAGGGATATGGCGGCCAAAGCTGCGGTCGCGGCTCAGGAACTCTATAAAATGAGCGACGAGCAGATCGACGCGATCACCAAGGCGATGGCTGAAGCGGGCGAGATCCACGCCCGTGAGCTTGCTGAAATGGCTCATGAAGAAACCAAGTATGGTAAAGTAGAAGATAAGGTCTACAAGAACCATATGGCGACGGGAATGCTTTATGACAACATCAAAGACATGAAGTGCTCCGGCATCCTCGAAGAGGATGAAGTCAACAAGACGGTCACCATGGCGTATCCTGTAGGTCCTATCATGGGCATTACGCCTACTACCAATCCTACGTCGACAGTCATGTTCAAATCGATCATAGCTGTAAAGGCGAAGAACCCGATCGTTTTCTCGCCGCATCCAAGGGCTCTGCAGAGCTCTCTCAGAGCAGCTGAGATCATGATGGACGCCGCCAAGAAGGCGGGCGCTCCTGACAACGTTGTACAGATGCTGTCGGTCGCTTCCATGGAAGGAAGCAACGCGCTGATGCACGATAATCACATCAAACTGATCATCGCGACAGGCGGACCGGGAATGGTAAGAGCTGCTTACAGCGCTGGTAAACCGGCGATCGGTGTTGGTGCAGGAAACTCTCCGACTTACATCGAGAAGACAGCGAACGTCAAAGAAGCTGTTCATCAGCTGATGGTCAGCAAGACGTTCGACAACAGCACGGTCTGCGCGACAGAGCAGTCAGTGATCTGCGAAAAGAGCAACGAGGCTGAGGTCATCGCTGAAATGAAGGCGCAGGGAGCTTACTTCATGTCCGAAGAGGAGACGAAGAAGGTCTGCGGCGTTATCTTCAACGGCGGCCACAACATGAGCGCTGATTATGTCGCTCAGCCGGCTCTCAAGATCGCAAAAGATGCGGGAATCTCAGTACCGGACAGCACGCTCGTCCTCGTCGGAAGACAGGATGGAGTCGGCCCGGCTTATCCGCTGAGCTATGAGAAGCTCACGACAGTCCTTGCTTTCTACACGGTAGAAGACTGGGAAGAAGCCTGCGAGCTCTCAAAGAAACTCCTGCAGAACGGAATCGGACACACGATGAACATCCACACGGAAGACAGAGAAATGGCTCTCAAATTCATGGAGAAGCCGGCTTCCAGGATCCTCGTGAACACCGGCGGCGCCATGGGCGGTACCGGAGCTTCCACAGGACTCTTCCCGTCATTCACTCTTGGATGCGGAACAGTCGGCGGATCATCTGTATCCGAAAACGTATCCCCGATGCATCTGATCAACAAGAAGGTACTCTGCTGGGGTATCAAGGACGTTGACACACTTGTATCCGGAGACGAGATTTTCCAGAAATATCAGGGATGCCAGAGCTGCTGCGAAAGCAAGAACGTTGACATCACAGCTGATGAACTGAAAAATGTCATTGACGCGGTTATCCAGGCTTTGAGGTAGTCAGATGAACAGCAGTGAACTTGACAAGATCAAAGATGCCGTGATCTCTTTGCTGAAAGAGAAGGGCATCTCCATATCTGAATCAGGTTCCAAGCAGGCAGAGACTGACTGCCAGGATAGATCGCCGTTCAAGATGGATCCGATGCTCATACCCGTTGCGATAACGGATCGAACAGTCTATCTTTCAAAGAAAGACAAGGAGACATGCTTTGGCGGGACTGTCCTTACCAAAGACGACGCTCTCTCAAAGGGGAGCAGGGTGATCTATAAGGAGACTGTCACTGTTTGCGGACCTGACGGTGATATGGAAGATGTGCGCGTGAGCGATGCATCAGAAAATCAGAGCCGGGTCGAACTCATATCGGGTGACGATCTCAGTCTGGGCATCAAGGCGCCACTACGACTTTCGAGTGATACCAAATGCTCGCCGGGCCTCAGGATCGCAGGACCTTCCGGTTCCGTTGAACTGGAAGAGGGGGCGATCATTCCCCTGCGGAAGATAACACTGGATCCTCCTCACGCCGAACACTACGGCCTGAGAACGGGTCAGGTGGTATCAGTAGAGGTTTCAGGCTCAAGGGGCGGTGTATTCACTAACGTGGCCGTCGTCGTCGAGGAGCATCTGGACTCGCTCTGCTGGCTCGATGTCAGCGAAGCAAAGTCCATGTGCATCAGCGACAACGCCATGGTGAAAATCGTGAAATAGTGCTTCATGCACGTGTCAGAG
>Ga0256870_1000347_pt1 | contig 16499 bp, 15 predicted proteins | sample RumenRJG_06RNA_FD_186079 | JGI IMG/M metagenome (GOLD analysis project Ga0256870, IMG submission 186079) | Metatranscriptome of bovine rumen microbial communities from Lethbridge, Alberta, Canada - Rumen RJG_06 (Metagenome Metatranscriptome) | ecosystem: Host-associated > Mammals > Digestive...
AAAAAAAAATAAGAGAAAATTAAATGTAAAATAATTTGGCAAATTAAAAAAAAAGTGCTTATATTAGGTATCAAATAATTCAAGATATAAGGTTGATGCTAATACGCTGATAATCTTATTGAAACTGAAAATTGTTTGACAAAAAATTATGGACGATTTAATCAAGTTTGAAGAATATCTGAAATATGAGCGGCGCTACAGTCCTCATACTATAAAAGCGTATCTTACGGACTTGAACGAATTTTTGGTTCATTATCAGGCTGAGACTCGTAGCGACAATCTTTTGGAAGCAGATAGCAAGATTATCAGACATTGGATATCGTCGCTTAGGAGCAGTGGGGAAGAGGCTACTTCTATTAATAGGAAGATTTCTTCGCTGAGAAGTTTTTACAAGTGGTTGATGATAACGGGCAAAATAAAAGTAAGTCCCGTAATATCGCTTCAGAACTTGAAAAAGCCGAAACGGTTGCCGGAATTTGTTCCCGAGCACAAGATGAATGAGTTGCTTGACAACAACGAACTTTTTATCGAGGATAAAGACGGCTATCGCAACAGGTTGATAATAGAACTGTTTTATGACACCGGAGTTCGAGAGACTGAGCTTATTAATATAAAGTGCAAAGATATCGATAAGGGAAATCTTACGATAAGGGTCTTTGGAAAAGGAGGAAAAACGAGGTTGATACCTATAAGCCGTACATTGTGTGAGCGTTTGGAGCCGTTGATGACCGACGGTGACCAATATTTGTTTCTTACCGACAAAGGCAGACAGATGTATCCCCGTTTGGTTTACAGGATAGTGCATAAATATTTGGAAACTACAAATAGTGTAAATCAAAACAGTCCGCACGTGTTGCGGCACAGTTTCGCTACAAGTTTGCTGAATAACGGTGCTGACCTTAATGCGATAAAAACATTGTTAGGACATGCGAACTTGAATGCTACACAGATTTACACACATACAACATACGAAAAATTAAACAGAATTTATAAACAAGCTCACCCTCGAGCAGAAAATAATAAGGAGGAAAATTTATGAACGTAACAATCGAAGCAATTCACTTTAACGCAGATGCAAAACTTGAAGAATTCATTCAAGAAAAGGTAAGCAAACTTTCACAGGTTGCAGATGACATCATCAAGGCAGAAGTTTACTTGTCACTTGAGCGTTCACAGAGCAAAAATTACGACAGCAAGGTAGCAAAAATCAGAATTGAAGTACCGGGCGGAGCAATTTTTGCAGAAAAAAAATCAAAAACATTTGAGGAGTCAACTGACACAGCCTTAGAGGCTTTGCGAGTTCAATTGCTCAAGAGAAAAGAAAAACAGAAATAATTTTGAAAAAAAGTCTGAAAAAAATTTGGAGGTTTAAAAAATAGTCTCTACTTTTGTGTCGTCGAAAAAACAAAACAAGTGTTGATTTCGACGACACATTTTGTGAAAAGGTTTTTAAATAAAACTTATAGCACTTAATAAAAATTAATGCCGGCGTAGCTCAGTTGGCCAGAGCAGCTGATTTGTAATCAGCGGGTCGGGGGTTCGAATCCCTCCGCCGGCTCCAAAATAGTGTTGGGAAGTTCGTATAGTGGTCAATTACGGGAGACTGTAAATCTCTTGCTTCGGCTTCGGTGGTTCGAATCCATCACTTCCCACAAATTTATGTAGTAAATAAAAATTACGACATAAAACAAATCAAAAAAATGCGGGAGTAGCTCAATTGGTAGAGCGTCAGCCTTCCAAGCTGAAGGTCGCGGGTTCGAGACTCGTCTCCCGCTCTAATTAAAAAAATCATTAAGATTTTGCCGAAGTAGCTCAGTGGTAGAGCACTTCCTTGGTAAGGAAGGGGTCATGAGTTCAACTCTCATCTTTGGCTCAATTTTTTTATGTATGCACTATAATGATGTGTGTGCATAAAACTATATAAAAACAGTAAATAATTAAAAAATATAAATTAATTTTTTTACCAACAAATATTATATACCATGGCTAAAGAATCATTCGATAGATCAAAACCACACGTAAACATTGGTACTATTGGTCACGTTGACCACGGTAAGACAACTTTGACAGCTGCTATCACAACAGTATTAGCAAAGAAAGGTCTTTCAGAAGTAAGAAGTTTCGACTCAATTGATAACGCTCCGGAAGAAAAGGAACGTGGTATCACCATCAATACCGCTCACGTAGAATATCAAACAGCTAACCGTCACTACGCACACGTAGACTGCCCGGGCCACGCTGACTACGTTAAGAACATGGTTACTGGTGCTGCTCAGATGGACGGTGCAATCCTCGTTTGTGCTGCAACAGATGGTCCTATGCCTCAAACTCGTGAACACATCCTTTTGGCTCGTCAGGTTAACGTTCCAAAGATCGTTGTTTTCATGAATAAATGCGATATGGTTGACGATCCTGAATTGCTCGACCTTGTTGAAATGGAACTTCGTGAACTTCTTTCTTCATATGATTATGATGGTGACAATACACCTATCATCAGAGGTTCTGCTCTTGGTGCTCTTAATGGTGAAGCTAAATGGGAAGAGAAAGTTATGGAACTTATGGACGCTTGCGATACATGGATTCCACAACCAACCCGTGACGTTGATAAACCATTCTTGATGCCTATCGAGGATATCTTCTCAATCACCGGTCGTGGTACAGTTGCTACTGGTAGAATTGAAACTGGTATTGTTAAATTGAACGATCCTGTTGAAATCGTAGGTCTTTCTAAGGAAGGTGCTTTGAAATCAGTTGTTACTGGTATCGAAATGTTCCGTAAACTTCTTGATGAAGGTGAAGCTGGTGACAATGCTGGTTTGCTTTTGAGAGGTATTGAAAAAGATCAGATTAAGAGAGGTATGGTTATTGCAAAACCTGGTTCAATCACTCCTCATACCAAATTTACCGCTGAAATCTACGTTTTGAAAAAAGAAGAAGGCGGTCGTCACACACCATTCCACAACAACTACCGTCCACAGTTCTACCTCAGAACACTTGACGTTACTGGTGAAATCGCTCTTCCAGACGGTGTTGAAATGGTTATGCCTGGTGACCACGTTACAATCACTGTTACATTGATCTATCCGGTTGCTTTGAACGAAGGTCTTCGTTTCGCTATCCGTGAAGGTGGTAGAACAGTAGGTTCTGGTCAGATTGGTAAAATTATTGAATAATAGTTATTCAAACAATATAAGGAGAGTTGAAAAATACTCTCCTCTATATACGGGTGTAGCTCAGTCGGTAGAGCACTAGTCTCCAAAACTAGGTGTCGGGCGTTCGAGCCGCTCCACCCGTGCTTAATTCTTAATTGTAAAATGGCTAATATTAAAACATACCTGCAAGAGACTTACGATGAGCTTGTTAACAAAGTTTCATGGCCTTCAAGGACAGAACTTATGAACAGTGCTGTGATCGTTATGGTCGCTACATTCATAATTGCTCTCGTGGTATTCCTTATGGATATCTCTTTGAAAGAAATTATGGAGTTTATCTACGGGCTCTTCATTAAAAAATAAATATTCTCTAACCCATTAACGAGAGGGCATTCATTATGGACGAAGTAGAAAAGACTATTAAAAAACCAAAAGCTAAAAGGTGGTATGTTCTTCGCGCTATTGGCGGTCAAGAAAAGAAAGTAAAAGAATATATCGATAGTCAAATCACCCTTCTTAATTTGGGTGACTATATATCACAAGTTTTAATTCCATCTGAAAAAGTTTATCAAGTACGAAACGGAAAGAAGTATAGCACTGAGCGTACATTCTTCCCCGGTTATGTGTTGGTAGAATGTCTTCTTACACAGCAAGTAACCGGTATTCTTAGAAATATTCCGGGAGGTCTTGGCTTTTTGGGTGAATCTAAGGGTGGAGATCCTCTTCCAATTAGAGAGGTTGAGGTTAACAGAATACTTGGTAAAGTGGACGAGGTGACAACAGAAGAGGAAGTAATTGAGTCGCCTTATGCTCTTGGAGAAAACGTGAAAGTAGTTGACGGACCTTTCAACGGTTTCATCGGCATTATTGAGGATGTCAATGATGAGAAGAAGAAACTGAAAGTTATGGTAAAGATTTTCGGTAGAAAGACTCCGTTGGAGCTTGGATATGTCCAAGTAGAAAAAGTAAAAGAATAATATACGAATTTTGGTTGTTTTGAATTGGTTTTACCTCTCAAGATAAACATATAATGCTTCCGCAATTCAAAATATACCAAAGTAGATTATTATAAAACAAATCAATTTTTTTAAGAAAACACAAAATGGCTAAAGAAATTACCGGATTTGTTAAATTGGAAATCAAAGGCGGTGCAGCAAACCCTTCACCTCCAATTGGTCCTGCATTAGGTTCTAAAGGTGTTAACATTATGGACTTCTGCAAACAATTTAACGCCAAAACTAAGGATAAAGCTGGTAAAGTTGTACCGGTTGTTATCACAGTTTACAGCGATAAATCGTTTGACTTCGTATTGAAGACATCTCCTGCTGGCGCTCAATTGAAAGAAATTGCAAAATTGAAATCTGGCTCTGCAGAACCAAACAGAAAGAAGGTTGCTACTATCACTTGGGATCAGGTAAAAGCGATCGCTGAGGATAAGTTGCCTGATTTGAACTGTTTTACAGTAGAATCTGCAATGAAAATGGTAGCAGGCACAGCTAAAAGTATGGGTATCGTAGTAGACGGTCCTTCACCTTTTGATAACTAAATTTATAACAAAATCGAAATGGGAAAAGTAAGTAAAAATTATAAAGCTGCGCTGGACAAAATCGAGGAAGGTAAACAATATACCTTGGCTGAGGCTTGTGAATTGGTTAAAACATTGGTTTCTACTAAATTCGATTCTTCAGTTGACGTAGATGTTCGACTTGGTGTTGATCCAAAGAAATCTAACCAAATGGTTAGAGGCGTTGTTACTCTCCCTAACGGTACAGGTAAGGACAAAAAGGTTTTGGTACTCTGCACTCCTGACAAGGAAGAAGAGGCTAAAGCTGCTGGTGCCGATTATGTAGGTCTTGATGACTATGTTCAGAAAATCCAAGGTGGTTGGACAGACGTAGATGTTATTATCACAACTCCTGCATGTATGGGTAAAGTAGGTAAATTAGGTAGAATCCTCGGTCCTCGTGGTTTGATGCCTAACCCTAAAACTGGTACTGTTACTATGGAGATAGCTCAGGCAGTAAAAGATGTAAAACTCGGAAAGATAGATTTTAAGGTTGACAAATACGGAATCATCCATTCTCCGGTTGGTAAGGCTTCATTTGATGTACAGAAATTGTATGAAAATGCACGTGAATTTTTGCGTACAGTAATCAAATTGAAACCGGCCGCTGCGAAGGGTACTTATGTAAAATCTGTTTACGTAAGTGGTACAATGACTCCAGGTATCCCTGTTGACGTTAAATCTCTTGATAAGGCCGAATAATAAAGGAAACAAAATGAAACGTATAGACAAAGGTTCCATAATAGATTCATTATCAGAAAAAATAGCAAATTCTCAGAATTTCTATTTGGCCGATATTTCCGACCTTAATGCTGAAGCTACTTACAAACTTCGTAAAGTTTGTTTTGAGAAAAAAGTAACTCTTCAAGCAGTGAAGAATTCTTTGCTCAAGAAAGCTTTTGAAAAGAGTGGCAAACAGTTGGATGAGTTGCTTCCTCTTCTTAATCACAATACTTCGGTAATGTTCAGTGAGACAGCAAACGCTCCTGCACAAGCGATTAAGGAATTCAGAAAATCAGCTGACAAACCAATCCTCAAGGGTGCTTACGTACAAGAAAGCATCTATATTGGTGATGATCAATTGGACGTTCTTTCAGCTATCAAGTCTAAGGAAGAACTCCTCGGAGATATTATCGGTTTGTTGCAGTCTCCAATCAAGAATGTTATTTCTTCTTTGAAGTCTGGTCAAAACAAACTCACAGGTCTCGTAAAAGCTCTCGAAGAAAGAGCACAGTAGTTAAAATTTTTTAATTAAACAATTCTTAAAGAAAAAAAATAAAATGGCAGATTTGAAAGCATTAGCAGAACAACTCGTTAATTTGACAGTTAAAGAAGTTAACGAACTCGCTCAGATATTTAAAGATGAATATGGTATCGAACCAGCAGCTGCTGCAGTTGCAGTAGCTGGTCCAGTAGCAGGCGGCGCAGCAGCTGCTGCAGCTGAACAAACTGAATTTGACGTAATCCTCAAATCAGCAGGTGCTCAGAAACTTCAGATCGTTAAGTTGGTTAAAGAACTTACAGGTCTTGGACTTAAGGAAGCTAAAGACTTAGTTGACGGTGCTCCTAAGACTCTCAAAGAAAAAGTATCTAAAGAAGACGCTGAAGCTTTGAAAGCTAAATTGACTGAAGCTGGTGCAGAAGTTGAATTAAAGTAAAAAATTCGCTCTTTTTATAAGAGTTCTAGGTTTAGTATCTCCAGTAGAAAAGCATGGGGATACTAGACCTTTTTGTCGTATTCGTAGAATTCTAACTATCATTGCCTTACGTTTTTTTACTAAGGTTTTAGTGGAATAATTTTTTATTTAAAAAAAATAATTTTAAAGATCAGATGGCTCTGAATAACCCTAGAATTAGTTTCGCTTCAACTAAAAATCAGTTAGAGTATCCTGATTTTCTGGAAGTGCAATTGAAGTCTTTTCACGACTTCTTTCAATTGGAAACTACTCCGGAAAAAAGGAAACAAGAGGGATTGTTTAAGGTTTTCAATGAAAACTTTCCTATAACAGATACTCGCAATAATTTTGTGCTTGAATTTATCGATTATTATATCGATCCTTCAAGATATTCAATCCCAGAATGCCTTGACCGAGGTTTAACCTATAGCGTTCCATTGAAAGCTAAACTCAAATTGTATTGTACCGATCCTGAGCATGAGGATTTTGATACGGTTATTCAGGATGTCTATCTTGGTACCGTTCCATACATGACACCGGCCGGCACTTTCGTTATCAATGGTGCTGAACGTGTGGTTGTTTCTCAGCTCCACCGTTCTCCGGGCGTGTTCTTCGGTTCTAGTATTCACGCTAATGGTACCAAATTATATTCTGCCAGAATTATACCTTTCAAAGGTTCTTGGATCGAATTTGCTACTGACATCAATAATGTGATGTATGCTTATATCGACCGTAAAAAGAAATTACCTGTTACAACGCTTTTGAGAGCCATCGGTTTTGAATCTGATAAGGATATTCTTCAGATTTTTGATTTGGCTGACGAGGTTAAGGTTAATAAGGCTTCGTTGAAAAAGGTTGTAGGCAGAAAACTGGCTGCAAGAGTCCTCAAAACTTGGACTGAAGATTTTGTTGACGAGGATACCGGTGAAGTTGTTTCTATTGAAAGAAACGAGGTGGTTCTCGATCGTGAAATCGAAATCCTTCCTGAACATGTTGAGCTTATCGTTGATTCCGGTGCTCAAACTATTCTTGTTCATAAGGATACTGCTAATCACACTGACTATTCTATCATTACAAATACTCTGCAGAAAGACCCCTGCAACTCAGAGAAAGAGGCTGTTCTTCATATCTACCGTCAGTTGCGTAATGCTGAACCGCCTGACGATGCTACTGCTCGTGATATGATCGACAAATTGTTCTTCTCTGACAGACGTTATGACCTCGGTGATGTTGGTCGTTACAAGATCAATAAAAAATTGTCTCTTGATATTGATCAGAACATCAAGGTTTTAACTAAAGAAGATATTATTGAGATTATTAAATATCTTATCGAACTTATCAACTCTCACGCTGATGTTGATGATATCGACCACTTGAGCAACCGTCGCGTACGTACTGTTGGCGAGCAGCTTTATGATCAATTTGGTGTTGGTCTTGCTCGTATGGCTCGTACTATTCGTGAACGTATGAATGTGCGTGATAACGAAGTTTTTACTCCAACTGATCTTATCAATTCTAAGACTTTGGCTTCTGTTATCAATTCATTCTTTGGTACCAACCAGTTGTCTCAGTTTATGGACCAGACCAACCCACTTGCCGAAATTACTCACAAGCGTCGTTTGTCAGCTTTGGGTCCCGGCGGTTTGTCAAGAGATCGTGCCGGATTTGAGGTTCGAGACGTTCACTATACACACTACGGACGTTTGTGTCCGATTGAGACTCCTGAAGGTCCTAACATCGGTTTGATTTCTTCTCTTTGTGTATTCGCAAAGATCGATGAGTTGGGATTTATTGAGACTCCTTACCGTAAGGTTAACAACGGTGTTGTTGATTTCTCTCCGGAAGGCATGCAATATATGACTGCTGAAGACGAGGACAATAAGATTGTAGCTCAGGCTACTGCTGCTGTTGACGAAAACGGTTTGTTGATTGAAAAGAGAGTAAAAGCCCGTCAAAATGCCGACTTCCCGGTTGTTTCTCCGGAACAAGTTGAATTGATGGACGTTGCTCCTAATCAGATTTCTTCTTTGGCTGCTTCGTTGATTCCGTTCTTGGAGCACGACGATGCTAACCGTGCATTGATGGGTTCTAACATGATGCGTCAGGCTGTTCCTATTCTTTCGCCTGAAGCTCCTATTGTTGGTACCGGTATTGAAGCACGTTGCGCCAAAGATTCTCGTACTCAGATTGTTGCTGAGGATGACGGTGTTATCCAATATGTTGATGGTCAAAAGATTGTTATACGTTACAACAAGACTGAAGACGAAAGATTTGTTGATTTCAACGATGAAGATGTAACATACTATCTTACTAAGTTTAAGAAAACCAACCAGAGCATGTGTATCAACATCCGTCCTATTGTCCGCAAAGGTCAAGAGATTAAGAAGGGTGAGATCATGACAGAAGGTTATGCTACTCAAGGCGGTGAATTGGCTTTGGGTCGTAACATGAAGGTTGCATTCATGCCTTGGAAGGGTTACAACTATGAGGATGCTATTGTTATTTCTGAAAGAGTTGTTCGTGAAGACCTCTTCACTTCTATTCATATTGATGAATACCAGTTGGAAGTTCGCGATACCAAACGCGGTATGGAAGAGCTTACTTCTGATATTCCGAACGTTAGCGAAGATGCTACCAAGAATTTGGACGAGAACGGTTTGATCCGTGTTGGTGCTGAAGTTACTCAGGGTGACATCCTTATCGGTAAGATTACTCCTAAGGGTGAATCTGATCCGTCTCCGGAGGAGAAACTTTTGCGTGCTATCTTCGGTGAAAAGGCCGGTGATGTTAAGGATACTTCTCTCAAGACTCCGCCTTCTGTTAAGGGTGTTGTTATTGAGAAGAGATTGTTCTCTCGCCAGATGAAAGACCGCAAGGTTAAAAATGCTGATAAACCGCAAGTTCAGAAGATTGATAAGGATTTCGAAAAAGTTGCAAACGACTTGAGAAACAAACTTATCGAAAAACTTTTTGTTCTTACTAATGGTAAAACATCTCAAGGTGTTAAGGATTATTTGAACAAAGATGTTATCGCTAAGGGTGTTAAATTTACTTTGAAGAACCTTCAGGAAGTAGAAGATTACCTCGAAATCAATCCTAACAAGTGGACTACTGACAAGAAGAAAAACGATACTATTAAGGCTTTGCTTCACAATTATGTTGTTAAATACAAAGAAGAAGAGTCAGTATATCGTCGTCAAAAATACAACTTTATGATTGGTGATGAGTTGCCTATCGGTATTATCCAGCTCGCTAAAGTTTACGTTGCAATGAAACGTAAATTGCGTGTAGGTGACAAGATGGCGGGTCGTCACGGTAATAAAGGTATTGTTTCTCGTATTGTTCGTGCTGAAGATATGCCGTTCCTTGAGGATGGTACTCCTGTAGATATCGTTCTTAACCCGTTGGGTGTGCCTTCTCGTATGAACTTGGGACAGATTTTCGAAACTGTACTTGGTTGGGCAGGTCGTACAATGGGTGTGAACTTTGCAACACCTATTTTCGATGGTGCTTCAGCTGAACAGATTGGAGATTTGATGGAAAAGAACGGTTTGCCTCGTTTTGGTAAATCTTACCTTTACGATGGTGGTACAGGCGAGCGTTTCGACCAACCGGCTACTGTAGGTGTTATCTACATGTTGAAATTGGGTCACATGGTTGATGATAAGATGCACGCACGTTCTATCGGTCCTTACTCACTTATCACACAGCAACCTCTTGGTGGTAAAGCACAGTTTGGTGGTCAGCGTTTCGGAGAAATGGAGGTTTGGGCTATCGAGGCATTCGGTGCTGCAAACATCCTTCAAGAAATTCTTACTGTAAAATCAGACGATGTTGTTGGTCGTGCTAAGGCTTACGAGGCAATCGTTAAGGGTGACCCGATGCCAACTCCGGGTATTCCGGAATCATTCAACGTTTTGTTGCACGAACTCAGAGGTCTGGGCTTAAGCGTAAATCTTTCATAATTTGTAAAAAAAATTGCTGCAATTCAAGTCGGTATTATGCTGGCTTGGGTTTGCAGTTTTTAAAATATAATCTATAACAAAGGCAACGAACATGGTAGCATTTCGTAAAGACAATAAAATTAAAAACAATTTCACTAAGATTTCGATAGGATTGGCTTCTCCTGAGGAAATTTTGGAACGCTCGTCTGGCGAGGTTCTCAAACCGGAAACCATCAACTATCGTACCTACAAACCTGAGCGTGACGGTTTGTTTTGTGAGCGTATTTTCGGCCCTGTTAAAGACTATGAGTGCCACTGCGGTAAGTACAAACGTATCCGCTACAAAGGCATTGTCTGCGACCGTTGCGGTGTGGAAGTTACTGAAAAGAAAGTAAGACGTGAGAGAATGGGACACATTCAATTGGTTGTTCCGGTTGCTCACATTTGGTATTTCAGAAGTCTTCCTAACAAGATTGGTTACCTTCTTGGTTTGCAGACTAAGAAACTCGATTCTATTATATATTACGAAAAATATGTAGTTATTCAGCCGGGTGTTAAAGCTGCTGACGGTGTCAACAAGCTTGATTTCCTTGCTGAAGAGGAATATCTTGATATTCTCGACTCTTTGCCAAAAGACAACCAGCTTTTGGAAGATTCAGATCCTAACAAATTTATTGCCAAGATGGGTGCTGAGGCTATTTACGACCTCTTGAAAGAAATCAATCTTGACGAATTGGCTTACACTCTTAGAGACAAGGCCAACAAGGAAACTTCTCAACAACGTAAACAAGAAGCTCTCAAGAGACTTCAGGTTGTACAGATGTTCCGTTCTTCACCTGAATCCAACCGTCCTGAATATATGATTCTTAAAGTTGTTCCGGTGATTCCGCCTGAGCTTCGTCCGTTGGTTCCGCTTGATGGCGGACGTTTTGCTACTTCGGACTTGAACGATCTCTATCGCCGTGTTATCATCCGTAACAACCGTTTGAAAAGACTTATTGAGATCAAAGCTCCTGAGGTAATCCTCCGCAACGAAAAACGTATGTTGCAAGAAGCTGTTGACTCTTTGCTTGATAACTCAAGAAAATCTAATGCTGTAAAATCTGATGCTAACCGTCCGTTGAAGTCTTTGTCTGACTCTTTGAAAGGTAAAGCTGGTCGTTTCCGTCAGAACTTGTTGGGTAAACGTGTTGACTACTCTGCCCGTTCAGTTATTATCGTAGGTCCGGAGTTGAAAATGCACGAATGCGGTTTGCCTAAACAAATGGCATCAGAGCTTTACAAACCTTTTGTTATAAGAAAACTTATTGAAAGAGGTATTGTAAAAACCGTGAAGTCAGCTAAGAAAATTGTTGACCGCAAAGACCCGGTAGTTTACGATATTTTGGAAAACGTTTTGAAAGGTCATCCGATCCTCCTCAACCGTGCTCCTACACTTCACCGTCTTGGTATTCAGGCATTCCAGCCTAAACTTATCGAAGGTAAAGCTATTCAGTTGCATCCTTTGGTTTGTACAGCGTTCAATGCGGACTTCGACGGTGACCAGATGGCTGTTCACTTGCCACTTGGTAACGCTGCTGTTTTGGAAGCTCAAATTTTGATGTTGGCTTCTCACAATATTCTTAACCCTGCTAACGGTGAACCTATTGCCGTTCCGTCTCAGGATATGGTTCTTGGTCTTTACTACATGACTAAGGAACGTAAACTTGAAAACGGTAAACCGGTAAAAGGTACAGGTCTTACATACTATAGCCCTGAAGAAACGATCATTGCTTACAATGAAGGCAAAGCTGCTCTTCAAGCCGGTTGTAAAATCAGAGCAAATGTATTGGAAGGCGATGAACTCGTTAGCAAGATGATTGATACTACTGTTGGTAGAATTCTTTTCAACCAGATGGTTCCGCCTCAGGTTGGTTTTATCAACGAAGTTATCAAGAAGAAAAACTTGAAAGGTATTATCTCTACCGTAATCAAACGTTGCGGTATGGCTCGTGCCGTTCAGTTCTTGGATGATATCAAGGCTATGGGTTACTACCGTGCGTTCAAGGGAGGTTTGTCATTCAACCTTGAAGACGTGGTTGTTCCTCAAGAAAAAGCTTCAATGGTTCAAGAAGGTTACGATCAAGTTGACGAAATCCTTTCTAACTATGGTATGGGTTTCATCACATTCAACGAACGTTACAACCAGATTATCGATACTTGGACACAAATCAACCACAAGCTTACTGAAGCTGTGATGAAGACTCTTAGTTCAAACAACGACGGTTTCAACTCTGTATACATGATGCTTGATTCCGGTGCCCGTGGTTCTAAGGAACAGATTCGTCAGTTGTCCGGTATGCGTGGTTTGATGGCAAAACCTCAGAAATCAGGTGCTTCTTCAGGTTCTGAAATCATCGAAAACCCGATTCTTGCAAACTTCAAAGAAGGTTTGTCTGTGCTTGAGTACTTTATCTCTACTCACGGTGCTCGTAAAGGTTTGGCGGATACTGCTTTGAAGACTGCCGATGCAGGTTATTTGACACGTCGTCTTGTTGACGTTGCTCAGGACGTTATCGTAACTCAGGAAGACTGCGGTACTCTCCGTGGTTTGATTGCTACTCCGTTGCGCAAGAAAGACGAAATTGTAGAATCTCTTGGTGACAAGGTTTTGGGTCGTACATCTGTTCATGATGTTATTCATCCTCAAACCGGTGAAATCATCGTTCGTGCCGGTGAAGAAATCACTGATAAGATGGCTAAACTTATTGACGAATCTCCGATTGAGCAAATCGAAATTCGTTCAGTACTTACTTGTGAATCTCGTAAGGGTGTCTGCGCAAAATGTTACGGACGCAACCTTGCTACTCACAGAAAAGTTCAGATTGGTGAAGCTGTCGGTACTATCGCTGCTCAGTCAATCGGTGAACCGGGTACTCAGTTGACACTTCGTACATTCCACGTCGGTGGTGTTGCGGGTGGTATTGCTGCTGATTCTACTTATACTACCAAATACGACGGTTACATCGAAATCGATGACCTCAAGACTGTTCCTTATACAGACGAAACCGGTCGCGAAATTCAGATTGTAATTTCTCGTTTGGCAGAAGCTAAGATTATCGATACTAATACAAATATTACACTTACTACTACACCAATTCAATACGGTTCTCGTTTGTATGTTAACAGCGGTGACACAGTTAAGAAAGGTGATGTAATTTGCGAATGGGACCCGTTCAACACTGCAATCATCTCAGAATTTGGTGGTACAGTAAGTTTTGAAGATATGATCGAAGGTGTTACTTATCATGAAGAATCCGACGAACAAACCGGTTTCGCTGAAAAAGTAATCATCGAAGCAAAAGACAAAACCAAGTCTCCTTCTATTCGTATCGTAAACGACAACGGCGAAATCCTCGCTACATACAACATCCCGGTATCTGCTCACTTGATAAAAGGTGAAAATGATAAAGTTAATCCGGGTGATATCTTGGTTAAGATACCTCGTAAGGTCGGTTCTCTCGGTGACATCACCGGTGGTTTGCCTCGAGTAACAGAATTGTTTGAGGCCCGCAACCCATCCAACCCTGCTGTGGTATCCGAAATCGACGGTATCGTTACTATGGGACGTATTAAACGTGGTAACCGTGAAATCACAATTACATCACGTCTTGGTGAAGAGAAGAAATATCTCGTATCATTGTCAAAACAGATTTTGGTACAAGATCAAGACTATGTAAAAGCCGGTACTCCTTTGTCAGACGGTGCTGTTACTCCGGCAGATATTCTTGCTATCAAAGGACCTACAGAGGTTCAGCAATATATCGTTAACGAAGTCCAGGAAGTTTACCGTTTGCAAGGTGTTAAGATCAACGACAAACACTTTGAAGTTATCGTTCGTCAGATGATGCGCAAAGTAAAAATCGAAGATCCGGGTGATACCAACTTCCTTGAGTCAGAAACAGTTGACAAATGGCAGTTTATGGAAGAAAACGACAGAATGTTCGGTAAGAAAGTTGTACTCGATGCCGGAGATTCTCAGACCCTCAGAGCCGGTCAGATCGTTACAGTTCGTAAACTCCGTGACGAAAACTCTGTACTCAAACGTAAAGACCTCCGTCTTGTAGAAGCTCGCGATGCTGTTCCTGCAACATCAAGCCAGATACTTCAAGGTATTACAAGAGCATCATTGCAGACTACAAGTTTCATGTCAGCCGCATCATTCCAGGAAACAACACGCGTGCTCAACGAGGCTGCTATTTCCGGTAAGGTTGATTACTTGGAAGGTTTGAAAGAAAACGTTATTGTCGGTCACTTGATTCCTGCCGGTACAGGTATGAGACGTTACGATCATATCCAAGTAGGACCTAAAGAGGCTTACAAGAACGAAGACTAATTAAAAAAAGTAATAATTCTAATTCTGTAATTTATATAAAAATTATGGCAGAAGAAAAAAAAGCGCAAATTAACATCGAGCTTTCTAACGAAGTAGCTCAAGGCATTTATACTAATTTTGCAATCATTTCACATTCAAGTTCTGAATTTGTGGTTGATTTCATTAGTCATTTGCCCGCTATGCCGAAAGCTCAAGTTAAGAGCCGTATCATCATGTCTCCTGAAAATGCAAAAAGACTTATGATTACACTTCAGGAAAACGTTTTGAAATACGAATCTGAATTCGGTAAAATCAAAAACGTAAATGGTGCAGGTTCAAACACATTGCCTTTGTTTGGTGCTAACCCTACAGAAGCATAACTTTTTTTAAGAAATATTCTTTTAATGATTTATATAAAAATTGAGCGAACGATTCTAAAAAATTCTGCTCGCTCAATTTTTTATGTTTTTCAGGCAAATGCAGGACTTAATAATTATTTTATCAAAATATTTTAAAAAATAGTTTGTACTATAAAAAAAAGTCAGTACATTTGCAAGCCAAAAAATACGAAATATTTACATACAAAATGAAGAAAGACATACATCCAGAATCATATCGTTTAGTTGTATTTAAAGATATGAGCAACGATCAGACTTTTTTGACAAAAAGTACTGTTAACACAAAAGACACTATCGTACTCGACGGTGTAGAATATCCATTGGTTAAGGTCGAAATCTCTAACACATCTCACCCATTTTTCACTGGTAAGATGAAATTGGTTGACTCTACCGGTCGTGTTGATAAATTCAAAAAGAAATATGAAAAACATTATTCTACTAAAGTTGAATAATTTCTTTTATGAATTTGATAGAACTTATAAAGAAAGGTTTTCTGATGTGATATTGGAAAACCTTTTTTTGTCTAATTACTGTATTTTTTTAATTTGAATTGCATTTTAATTTATTCAGTTTACATTTATTTCATATTATTTTAAAAAAGACATACCAAATGAAAAAAATTATCTTTATCCTATTGGCAACAATGTGCCATTACACTTTTGCAAACGCTCAGAGACTTTCCAAATCGGATGTCCCTACTGAATTTGTAGGCTCGGCTAACGATGTGGCTAAGTTGTCGAATTTTGCAGCTAAATCTCTCGATGGTGATATCCTTTACAGAGAGGCTGAAGTAAATATCGATGCCGACAAACCTGCTGCTTTGGTGATTTTCCTTCACGAAGCTGCCGGCAGAGGTAACGATAATACGAAACAGATGCAGCAAGAAGGTATCTATTCTATTCTCAATTTTATGAAGAATAATGGTATCAACGGATATTTCGCAGTTCCGCAATGTCCTGAAAATCAGTATTGGGCTGTCAGCACTGATGCTGAACCTTACGCTGAAAAGGTAATGAATCTTATATATTATTATAAGAGCGAAAAAGGTGTTGATCCTAGTCGTATCTATCTTTTCGGTGTTTCTATGGGTTCTACAGGCGTTTGGGAATTGTTGAACTCTCATCCTCAAACATTTGCTGCTGCGTTGGCTGCTTCGGGTATCAGCCGTGGTACTAATGCTCTTTCTATCGCTAATACACCGATTTATTCTACTGTCGGTGAGAAGGAAGGCTCTGAAAAATATCAGATTTTCCACGCTGCGATACATCAGGCTCAGTTGAACGGCGGCGATGCAAAACTCGACAAACTCAAAGGTCTCAATCATCAGGATGCTTGCGTTAAAGCATTTACTAATGAGAGACTTAAATGGGTTTTTGGTCACGTTCGTTAGTTGGTGCTTTTTTTTTAAAAC
>Ga0256870_1000360_pt1 | contig 16340 bp, 27 predicted proteins | sample RumenRJG_06RNA_FD_186079 | JGI IMG/M metagenome (GOLD analysis project Ga0256870, IMG submission 186079) | Metatranscriptome of bovine rumen microbial communities from Lethbridge, Alberta, Canada - Rumen RJG_06 (Metagenome Metatranscriptome) | ecosystem: Host-associated > Mammals > Digestive...
AAACAATCGATTTCGCCTTTGCCATGCAATATAATAATGAGTAGATTCCCTTATGAAGTGAATGTAGGAGATATTCTATATATTGAATATAGTATAGGACTTGGAGGGTTTACACTTCATGCAAATGACGTAGTAGCTTCAAGTAAAAGACATCCATCACATATTGACTTTAATTTAGTGAGTGGAGCTATGTTAAGATATATAAAAGGTTTAGGTTCAGGTATTCCGAACACAGTCATTATTAAGGATTCAATTCGTACTTATGATTGTACCAAGATAGAGGTTTTGAGGTCATAAATGAAAGTTAAGAGTAAAGCCTATTTATCAAGGTTTCTTGATAAAATTAAAATTGGTTATGCATTTAAGGTACATTATAAATTTGAAAACAAATCAGCATCTGATATTTGTGTAATTACTTCAATTGAAGCTAAAGAGTGTTTCATACGTATTAATTTATTAAAAGATTCTATGCTTTCGATATATATATAGGTGATGAGAATTTACCTTATCTTGGGAAATGTGCATACTATAAATCAAATCAATTTCACTTAGTAACCTATATATCTGAAGTAAAAGAGGTAATTTAATGAGATTAAATCCAGATAAGCTACATCCAGGTATTGTGATAAAATATGAAATTTTAGAATCAGCTGATTCTAAATTATACACTGACGTAATAGTATCAATCGATAAAGAAGATTCAATATACATGATCAATTTAATTTCTAAAAATAGGATCAGTATTCATGAACTCTTTACAAATAAAGGATTAGTAATGTATGTCCATATAAGAACTGGAGGTATCCACCCATTAAGTTACTTGTTAGCTGATAATATGGAGTTTAATAGTAAGGAATGGTATGAAATAACAGAATAAACAACGTCGGAAATAAGGTTCAGACCTTTAATTTGTAAGGGAGGTGTTTACCTTGAACTTATGTGAGCTAAAGATCGGAGATGAGTTATCTATCAATGACTCTAATAAATCAGAGGTAATAGCATCTATAGAAAGTGATTGTAATGTTATAATATATAATCTAACTAATGAAAATCGTATATTTATTGATAAAGGAAGCCAAACGATATGTTTCTGGGATTTAGCTTCTTATCATTTTATATCTAAATTAAAAGTAAATGGAATACAAGTATTTCCATGAGGAGTAACAAATGATTAGTTCTAGATTTGAAGATGAAGAGATTCTTAATGCCAAGATTGAGGCATCAAAGAAGTTCATCTATTATGCACCTGCATTAATTAGGTCCAGAGTAAAAAGTGATGATTCAATTCCTACCATGGGAATTAATCAGAGAGGTATTATATTCTATAATAAGAAATTCTTTAATTCCTTAAGTAGAGATCAGGCAGTTCTTTTAGTCACTCATGAGATTATGCATCTTATCAATGATCATCATCATCGTGAATTTAGGCATCCAGACTATAAGAAACTAAGTCATACTTTATTTAACATTTCTCAGGATATTGAGATAAATCAGTATCTTGAAGATGAGGATAAAGATTTCTTTAATAAGGAAGGTTGGACTCCTGAGAAAATGAATTATCCTAGGGGTAAAGCATTCGAAGAATATCTTGAATATATGAAGCAAGATATCGAGAATGATAGACAACAAAATCCTAACTTATCTCAGGAACAGATGGAAAGTGACATGAATAAGGAGCCTAAAACACCTCAAGATAGAGTACGTCAGATGAGGATTCATGAAGATACCTATACTAAGATAAAACAGGATATTGAAGATGCACTATCTAAATCAACTAACCATACAAATATGGATAAAGTTGGAGAAAATGAAGTTGAGGTAAGTCAGGAATTAAGGGATCTTATCAATGAATGCATTGAGAAATCAAAAGCTGCAGGTAAAGGTCATCAGTTTACTGAAATTAAACGAGAAGTTCCAACTAAGACTTATGACTGGAAGACTGTACTTAAATCTCTTATCTCAAATAGAGATGCAAATATAAGTAGAGGTCGAGATAGATTTACTTATACTAAATTGAATAGACGAATGACTTCAGTCAGTAAAGATGTAATCTTCCCTGAGAAGTTCAGTATAGATAAAACATTTAGTATTGTAGTTGGTATTGATATCTCAGGTTCAATGGGTAATTTGGTTAATGAAATGTATAGTAGGTTGAAATCAATTCAGAGAGTAATGGAGAATAATTCTCACATTATTACTGTTGAATGTGATACTGATATTTGTTCAGTTAACATGGATTTCCAACCATATGCAAATACAATTAATTCAAATATGGGAGGTGGCACTGACATGGAAGCTATCCCTCGATGGGTAGAAGATATGGTAAGTGAAAAGAAGATTGAGGAACCTGATCTCATAGTTATAATGACAGATAATTTCGTACCATGGCAGGGTAAGTCAAAGTACAAAAATAAAATTGCTGTTATTACTAATAATGTAGATGAGACATGTCCTTATAAACAATACAAAGTTGTATTTGATGAAGCTGCATGATTTATTTATTACTGAGTTGACTGAAAAGTTAGAGTCACTTATAGGTCACTCAGTAGTAAGTTACCCTGACAATGACTTAGTTCATTCAGGGATCTTATCTTCATATGATATACTTGATGATGTATTATATATAAATGTTGTATCTGATGGATTAGAATTCTGTTCAGAAGATAGACATACACCTGGTATTGGGTTGCATGGTAAATTTGTATTAATAGAAGATCAACTGGAACTTAATAAAAATATAGATAACTATATTCAAGTGATATATCCTGATAAATGTAAGAGAAATTTATTATACATCAGAGGTTAAATATGGATATTTATAATGAACTTAGTAAAGCAATGTATGAAGGTACTTATTACTCAGAGGGAGATTCAATAAAATACAACTGTGGTAAATTCGAATTTGATAATTCAGTAGCTCCTATCTTAAGAAATACTATAAATAAATATAAGGACATTGATTTAAAACCTAAAGAAATTTATTGCCAAGAAGATGATAAAGCTTTTGAAGTTAAGTATTTATCTCAAGGCAGTACTAATTGCTCAGCAATGCATGAAATGCTTAAGAATGTAATGGATGAGCTACTTAAGTCAAATGAATTTAAAATTGAGTTAATTAATTCAGGTAAAAAGGTGTACCTCAATGTAGGTAGTAGATATGATGGATACTTGGGGTGCATTGAATATGAAATTAAATGATATTAACGTAGGTAACATAGTAGTACGTAGTAATTATGGTAGACATAGACCTATGCATGGTAATCGCTATAATATTATAGATACTGAGAGATACCTTGTAATCTCTAAGAGATTTTATGAGCTTTCTACTCAAGTTGCAGTATCAATGACAGTAGCACCTATTGAATCGAATAAACTAGGTGAATCTATGTATCTTACAGCTTACTCCTTACCTGATTATGAAATTCCTGAGGAATCCGGAAATATAATATTTAAAGACATTGGTGAGTCTCTACGAGTTTATCCAGGACATAGTGTCCCTATCGATTTAGCTTTATTCATAGGAATTCCAGTATATACAATGAAGAAGTCAAATACTCATTTAAGTAAAGCTAAAACATCTAAAAGAGAGGGTTCATATCATTGTAAAGATTACTGTACTAAATCAGAGATAACTTCAGTAATTGGATTGAAACTCATTGATACAGATAAAAATATAAGTTATAATATGAGTTATCAAGTATTTTATAAAAAGAATAACATGGACTTATTTAGTGAAGATCTAGTAAAGAAATTATATGAATTTGTAAGATATTTCGGTGGATTCATAACTGATGTACGAATGGGAACTATTAGGAATTCAACTCCATTTACAAAATATAAGTTTAGATTACGTAGATATGGATCCAGTAAACTTCATACTAATTTTGAGGAAGGTGTTAAATTATATAAAGAATATAATGCATTCCGTAAAAATCAGATATATAAACTTATTAAATATAGGCATGATAATAAATTAAAAATGTCAGATATATCTGAACTCCCTAAGGAGCTAAAGAATGCCTCAAGCTAATAATGTTAAAATAATAAAAGTTAAGAAGAAACGTCTGTTTAATCCTAATTCTATATTAGAGAAAGGTTCATATTCAAAGACAGTTAGTATTGATAGAGCAAACAAATTAAAAGAAAATTTAGAATTAGGTACCTATAATTGTAAGACATTTCACCTAAAGAAATATAATTTTAGAGTAGATACAGAAAATAACTGTGACTATGAGTTTACAGTTAGTTCATCTTATTTATATGGGACACAGGAAAGAACTAAGTATTATAAGAGAGTAGGTCAATTCACTGAGAGATATTTTACTTATATTTTAAATGGAATACTTTCTACTTCTACTGGTGAAGTTTCAAACGTGCATAAGCTCATATTTTTAGTATGTGACTATTTAGATTATCCTTTAAAAGAATTAAAAGTATATCCATTGTTAATCAGAGAAGATTTAATTCCCTCAGAATATGTAAAATATCTTAATAGATTTCAGAGACCTAATGTAGTTATAAAAGAATTCCTAAGTAATAATTGGATGGAGAGTATAAATGAGTGATGATTTTAAATTTGAAATAAAAGAAACTTTATGTAGGGTACCTTCAGGTATCTGGAATTTAGAGTTAAATTTAATTTCATGGGGAGATAATGAACCTAAGTATGATTTAAGGAAATGGAATAAAGATCATACTAAAATGAGTAAAGGAATTGGAATGAGTGAAGAAGAATTAAAGTTACTTATTGATCAATTGATTCGGGTTAACTTATGATTTATAGTGAACATATGACATTTAGGAGAAGAAATAATTCTCATAAAGTTTATCCATATACATGCAAGAGATATTATGAAAGTATTGATAAAATGAAACCTGGAGATCTAGTAACTGTATATGAAAGAGCAAAAATAACTTCTGGAGTTATAGCTTCGATATCAGTTACTGGAAGATATCTGCAAGTAAATATATGTACTAAAAATAATAAAACTGTTGATGTTTATTTATATAATGATACAGATGCTAAGTATATTAATTATAGACCTAAAATTAATAGATTCGTTATTTATTACGTACAAATTAAAGGGAATAAGTATACTGCACAATATAATGAAGATTTAGGTCGATCATTAATGTGTAGGGTACATAATTTAAAATAAGAGGTGGGATATGTATAAATATCATCCAAAAAAGTTAGTTGTTAATGAATTATATGCATTTGTTAATAGCTTAGGTGAAATTATACCTGGAACTTATCTAGGTAAACTAAACGTAGATGTATCTGATAGGTTAAAATTTAAACCTATAGGTGAATCAGGTATTCGGTTAGCTAAATACACTAAAGATTAATTTATATGCTTAAAAATGGCAAGAATTATTACAGATGTTATCTAGATATTAAACCTGGGGATATCATACGATTTTCTAATAACGTACATTTTAGTGAAGGGAATGACTATGTAGTTACCTCAGTGTTGTATCGAGATAATTACGTTATAAATTTAATCTCTGATCAATCCAAAGTGAATTTTGGATCTGTTGAGCTTACAATACCTAAATACATGATCAATGAAGAATTTATGTATATTAGGTATAAACCTAGGATTAATACATATATGTTTGTACTTAATGATACGGATACATGTCATAGATTTGTTTCATATAACTCAAAATTTAAAAAATCCAGGATATACATATCGTTATATGAAAGTAATGGAAAGTCCATGGACTGGTAAATTCTATCAGATTAAAGGAGAAGTAAGATGAGATTTATTCACTATGGGAGTGACAAATTCGACTTAAATTTATTTAGTTCAGTCAAAAATCGTAATGGATGGAATAAACCTACAGGTGGATTATGGGCATCCCCTGTGAATAAAAAGAATCGCACTTGGAGGGATTGGTGTTTATCTGAATGTTTTAATGTAAATAGATTAGGATCTTCATTTAAATTTGATATAAATTTTAATTCAGATAGAATACTCAAAATATTATCTGAATCTGATATACCTAAGATTGCTAAATATATATATTCATCGACTGAAGATTACTATATAAAAGGATATGATTTCGAGTTATTAAGTAAAGATTATGATGCATTATATATTAATGCTGGATCTAATGGTAAACTTTATTTTGAATTTTATGGATGGGACTGTGATTCAATTATCATATTTAACCCATCTATTATAAGAATAAATAAGATAGGAGTAACAGATGAATAATCTTAATTTCGTTCGGATTGATGTAACTGCAAATGATGGTAACTTTGATGAACTATATAATACATCTGCATTTACTATGATCGGATGCCCTGAAGATCATTTTGAGTATATATTACATGAATATTTATCAGATGATGATACTAAACCTGAGGATGTTAAAATGGGTGGACTACAGGAAGTAGAAGGTAATGTATCTTATTATGTATTTAAAGGTAAAGAGATGAATAAGAGGTATCACTTAAAAGGTGATAATGCTTATGCAGATGACCTTACATTCCTATCAATACCTTGCAAATATTTCAAAGAAATCGGAAAATTGGCAATGTTTAAACTTGCTATTGACCCACAAAGGATGCGATGGTTCGATGACATTGTTGATAACAATAAAAGGAGATAATATGGCTAAGTACATTGGACCTGAAGTCGATCCGGAACTTAAATTAATCTTTAGGGATATGTTTAGGGAATTCGAATTATTGAGAAGATCTGGCAGATACAATATGAATGATATGTGTACTGTACTTCCAATAATTGCACCTGACTATCTTGAATGTGATCCGAGATATCAGAAAGATTGGGAAGATGATTACATGGACTTACTAATGAACTATAAAAAGTACATGGAGGAGTTCAAAGATCAACTCCATCTGGATGATGGTAAGGAGTATGAATATCAATGATATGTGATGAATTAGTCAGTAAGGTATCTGAGATATTCTTAGGTGAAATGTGTTTACTTCGTTATACATATTTTCATCATTTAGATATGAAGAGTGATGAAGTTGCTATTGCTTCCTTATATGGAGAAGAATTTAATGATGGTACCTTTAAGATTTATTTCACTACTACTGGAGGAGATAAAGTATATACATTATTTACTGGTAATTCATATCATATTTATAAATTATTTATGAGTAAGGATTCATATAATAGATCAAATTACTATATAGAGGACATAAGTGATATAGCATCTAATAAAAGGCAGATAGCCTCATATGATGAAAGTTATGATGAATTAATTATGTATCCAATGGCGTAAGGAGTAAAATATGACAGATTTAACTATGGAAGAAGGATTTAATTTAATTACTGGACTCAATCAGAAGGATGTAGAGAAGTTCATTACTGAATATGAGTCAGGTGACTATGAATGTGAAGCTGAATGTCCACATTACGATGCAGTATATGGACCTATCTCAAGATTCTCATTTACAAATTTCGATGAGGATGAAGAAGAAATTTGTAATGGATGTGACTTTTATACTAGATGTATTCACTGGAGTGACGGTGCTCCTGAATGTTACGTTAAGTTAGCTAAAATTGTTGATGAAACAGGATTCTAATATGGAAAAATTAACTATAGCTAAGTTAAAGAAAAATAACCTGATTCCATTATTTGAGTTTAATAATGGAGTTCATCATATATTAACTACATATAATATCTCACTATATGAATACAATGAGGAATCTGGTGAACATGAACTTATTTACTTTAAGAAATTCCCTAAGGATTTTAATCTACCTAAACCTGAAGTTAAAGAAGGTAAAAATGAAGATACCCAATATGGTCCTAGATATGAAGGTCGATTTGATTACTGGGATTTAAATGGAACTGTACCAGATAATAGAAAATTATTTGGTAAAAATTACCTGAATCTAGGTAGTGAAAATTGGCATAAAAAGATTAAGGATCTTGAAGGTAATTTGAGGTTGCCAGCTAAAGTAGAATGGATGCATCCAGATGAACCTGGAAATCTTATGGTATTTGAATTCAGACCTGGATATATCCAAAACAATACATATTGGAATGGATTTGAAGACCTACTACCTCAAGCTAGACATTGGTTTGATAAAATTGTATGGTATGCATTAACTGGGTATTGGGAAGATAATATAGAAGGTTATGAGCGTACCTATCAGGTAGGCAGAGTAGCCATTGACATGCATAACGAAGGTAGAAATGTCTATTATAACTAAAATTTAAGGAGTAAAATATGCTTAAGAAATTCTTAATAGCCTCAATTATTGGAACTTCTATTCTAATGACTGGATGTACTCGGAAATTAGAAGATACAGTAAATAACTATCGATATACTAACCCTAGGAAGGTTAATTCAGGTTATTGCTGGACTGTCATTCAACCTGGAACTGAACTTAATCATCTTAAATGTATTTACTGGTCAACTAATGATGATGACTGCATATTTGAGAATTCATCTGGCAAAAAAGTATTTGTCAATGGTACTTCATTAATCATTGAGGAATAAAGACATGCCTGAAGAAGTTACTGTAAATTTATTTACTCGTGAGCAAGTAAATTCTTGTAATGACTGGGCTAAAAATAATACTTCCTGGAGTGATAATGAAATTATCCTTCATGAGGCATTCTCTAGCTTAATTGGTAATTACTTGATAAAGACTACACATTAGATGAAATTAAATTTGCATTCAATGAATCTGTAGCTGATTATAGATAACAATAATGATATAGTTAAGTACCTGAACCAGTTAAAGAAAGATGAGTTAATTATTGACTGGGTTAATGAAGGTTGATGTAAGAATTTATATAAATTCATTAAAATTTATAGGAGTAACTAAATGGCATTCTTAATTACAGACAATGAAGTTAGATTCATGAATACGGATTCAATAAAACTTGAACCTAAGTTACCTATTGGGATCTATCATGCTTTACCTTCAAAAATGGGAATCTATTTGGAGAAGGCAGAAATGAAACTAACTCATGGTAAAATCTATGGAGATTCACAAGATATTGCTAGTCACGTAGTTTCTGCATATCTTAAAAATTCAAATGAGAAAAACTTGGGAGTTTTATTTAGTGGAGGTAGAGGTCTAGGTAAAACTTTAACGACTAAACTTATTATAAATGAATTGAAAGATAAATATCCAGTAATATCTATTTCTCAGTACACTGAGGATCTGCCTCAATTTCTTGAGAATATTAGTAATTGTATTATTCTCATGGATGAATTTGAGAAGTTTATGTCAGGCAATGTAGAAGATGCTAAGGATTCTCAAAGTAAGCAGGAGACTTTACTTTCTATATTTGATGGAAACACTGGATGTAAAGGTAACTTATTTTTACTTACAGTTAATAGTGTAAATAAACTTGATGAAAATCTATTATCTAGACCTGGAAGAATCAGATATCATTATAAATATGAATCTGAAACCTCAAAAGTTATTAAAGCTTACTGTGAGGATTTCTTAAATAACAAAAAACTTATACCAGAACTTATAAATGTATTAGGTATGAGTAAATTTGTATCAATGGATATTATAACTTCAGCAGTCCAGGAGTTAAATGATTTTCCAGAAATGTCACCTAGGGATTTAGTAAAATACTTCAATATTGAGCAGTCAACTGAAATCTTATATAATATATATATTGAAGTAGAAGGAATTAAAGGAGAGTTTGTATATGAATTAAAATCTTCATCAAGATATATTAGTTATGATTGGGTTCCTTTATCTAATTCATCTGTTAGATATCTTAATGAACTTCAGCAGTTAGATAAAGATATAGATATAGAAGACATTGTACCTAGAAGTATTGAAGTAACAATAAATGAAGATTCAATACCTAAGTATCTTCTTGAACCTACTGATATTGACATAAATGCTATAGAATTAATTTCTACAAACAATAATACAGATGAATCAGTTAAAATCACTAAATGTACTGTATCTGATGGAGATAAGTTATTTAATAAAAAATTTCTCGATTACTAAGTAACTAAAGTTAAATTTACGTTTAACACCTTATATTAGTATAAGAGAAGTAGTATCATTTTAATAATACCTTTCGAAACGGTTTTCTTAAAGCAATATATTAAGGAATACTTTTCGAAAGGTAAATTTATTATAAAATTAAATAAAGTAAATGGGTGGTTAGGATATGTTGGATAAATCTAAAGTTAATAAAAATTCATTTATTGTTGACTATAGCTTAATTAGAGCTATTATTGAAGATACAACAGTAAAAGATTATATCTATAGTCATACTGAATTTTCTGATTTAGATTTTAAATCACAAATTAGAATTGCTGCTGAATTATTATCAATGATATTTGGTACAGATGTAGTAGATATTGCTAATTATTATGATGTATTCTATGCATATAATGTAGTATACAAAACCCGTGAGTTCATCAATAAGTGCAATGAACTTAATTTGAAATATCTACTGACAAGTAGATCAATTCTAATTATTAATTCATATAATGGAGAGTTCTCCATGAATATTATGTAAAATATTGGATTGAGTGACGAATTCGTCACTCAATCTGATTAATATTATAATAATTTGGCTTTCCCATTTTAATAGGTAACTTATGAATTCAGAATCAATAAATGTAAATGACATAGTAAAAATAGAGAGATCTAGTAATCCTAATATCAGGACTATACACTATACTATGACTTATTATTGCAATTTTAATTGCAGTTATTGCATTGAATATAATACGCCTAGATATAAAATACCATTCATTACTATAATATCAAATACAATGAAGTTGATAGAATACAATAATAAATTACCTAAAGTCCAAGAAATTCATATGATAATTCTAGGTGGTGAAGTAAGTTTATATAATATGGAGTTAATATTATCTTTATTATATAAAGGAATGCCCAATTTAACACAAGTCAATATAATTAGTAATTTCTCAGCTCCAATAGAATATTATAATAATCTATTAACTAAATTTGATAAAAAATTTAGAATAAGGTATATATTAAGTTTTCATGATGAATTCACTAAAATTGATCCATTTCTTAAGAAATTCTCAAAATTAAATGGTGACTTTAAGTTTTTTGAAGTTGAAGCTGTATTAAATAAAAATAATTTACATATAATAAAAGATTTATACAATAAGTGCATAAAGTTAGGATATAAGATTAAAATAGATATAGATAAAAGAGTATATAAAAATACAGATGCAGTATCTAGGGATGTTATTGATTTCATTAATAATATCTCAGATAATCAGCATAGCTATAAGAGATATACAGTTACATTTTCAGATGGCTCAGTTATGAAGTTCACTAGGACTGAGTTAACTCTATTACTTCACCCTAGTAATATACCTGGATATTTAGATACATCTAATTTTATTTGTTATAATAATCATTCACATTTAACTTTTCAGATAGACAAATTGATAGATTTATGTCCTTATTATAAAATGTCTGAGGTTACTGACTCAATCAGATGCCCTGTAGGTTACTGTAATATATGTAAAGGTGACTATAAGTTTATAAAAGTGGAAGATAAATATGATAATAAATAGTAAATATAATATAGAAATTTTTGAGTTAACTCCATTTATAATAACTTCAGATAACTGGAAGTCAGTAATTCCATGTAAATATGGATATAAATGGTTTAAGGATCAAGGTTTCTGGATTTCTATAGAACATAAGTCAACTGAAATTTTAATTACAGGGTCTTATGCTAGACCTTATATATGTTACTATATAGATAAAATTACAAATAAATATTACTTGAGTAACTCAATGAAACTACTTGTAGAGACATTGTCTAAAGATAATATTACACTTACTAAGCTAGTAGATTATAATACCTATGATGAATTTATTCATCAAGTGAACTATAATTCAGATAATATTTTTAACTCAATATTTAAAGAAATTAAGTATGTACCTATAGATAAAGATATAGTTTGTAATGATTCAATAAGATTAATAAATTCAAATAAACATTACTTTAATATAGACTTCGTGAATGCAACTAAGTTAATTAATGACTGGTATAAAGATTATGTGGACTTGATTAATAGTCTTCCTAAAAATTCCTATTACATGCAGCTATCTGCAGGTCAAGATACTAGGTTAATTTTAGGTATGATTGATAATTATAGTGGACTTAATATATATTCTAATTATAAATCTGAAGTAGAATTTAAATTAGTTACTAATTTGTTATCTAAACTTAAATTGCTTCCTATTATTAATATTAATAAATATAACTTAATGTATGAAAATGATAAATGTAATAAAATAAATGTATATACTAAATATAATACTGATGAAGTAGATAATACTAACAGATATAGATCTTCTATCATATGTTTTACTGGAAGATTCTCAGAATATAATAAAGATTCTGTATCTAGATTAAATAATTTAAATATCATCAATTCTTTTAGTATATATAGATTTTGTGATGAGTTGGACCTAGCATTAAATAATAATATAATAAAGATTTCTCCATTTATTGATAGTAGGTTACTAACTATATACTATAAATATTCAGGTCAATTACATTCATATATTTATAGTTTATATAAGAAGTATCTTAAGTTAATTTTATTACCATTTTATAACTCAGGTAAAAAATACATTTATAAATATAGTGGAGTATAAAATGAATATAGATGTAAATAACATACGTGCTATATATCCTTCACGTAATATGGATATAGTTAAAATTACATTTGAGATAACAAGATATTGTAATTTTAATTGTAGTTACTGCAGTCAATCTAAAAATAAAGAATTAATTAAACCTGATTTAAATGAATTAAAATTACGTATAGATAATTTAATATGGTACTTAGATATGTACCAAAATGATAGGGAAGTTCAATTGAGTTTGTTAGGTGGAGAGTTAATGATATTTGATATAGATAAAATATTAGATTATCTATTACCTAAAATATCTAATTTAACTAAAGTAACAATTACTTCGAACTTCTCTGCAAATGTAGTAAAATATATATCTATAGTAAATAAATTAACCAATAAATATAAAGTATTAATAATATTATCTTATCATGATGAATATTTTAGTCCAGAAAAATTTATGGCTAAATTTATGAAAATTCCTAGCTCATTGAGACATCACTTTAAAATAGAAGCTGTAATTAATGAAGATATCTATCATAAAGTATACAAATTATCTCAAATTTGTAAACTAACTAATGTAACATATACTATAGATTTAGATAGATCTAAGGAATCCCTAAGTAATAGGTGCATTGAGTTAGCTAATAATACTCCTGCAGCTAAGAAATACATATGTGAACTTACTAATGGTACTAAATATTTATTAAATAAAGCTGAAGTAATTTCACTTAATCCTACTCCTAAATTTCCTGGATACCTAAATACATCTAATTTCATTTGTTGCAATGAACATAATAAACTGAAGGTAGTATTATATGAAATTTATGATTCATGTAGATATGCAGGAGATGATATGCAAATTTGTAAGCTAGGTAGATGCAATATGTGCTCAGATTCAATAAAATTGGTTAAGAAAGATGATCAATGAAACTAATTGGAAGTCCATAGAATGCATTACTCCAGTTAGATCAATTAGATATAAATTTGATTATTGTTGTAACATAAGTTGTAGTTATTGTTTATTAAGGAATAAATCTTTATCTAGTAAGGTTACTGAAGTAGAAGCTGAACGAAATTTTATGAACTTTATTAAGAAAGTAGAAGAACTGAACTCCATATCTCCAGTTACTAATGAAGTTTTTATATTTTCTGGAGGGGAGTGTACTTTACATAATCTACCTAAATATATTGCATTATTAATTGAAACTAACGCTAGGGTACATAAAGTAACAATAAATACAAATTTCTTGTATAGAGATATTGACTTTTTCTACGCAATATATAAAATATTATCTAGGAAAGGTATTAAATTTAAATTAACTGTTAGCTTCCATGAAGAGTTCGTTTCATTCAGTGACTTATATAATAAATATATTAATTTGATAAATATAATTAATGATAGAAATTTATTTGAGCCTGAAATCGAATTTGTAATGACTAATAATAACTTAAATTTAGTAAAATCTAGTTTAGATATCCTAAATAAAGATAATCTAATTAAGTACAAGTTAGATTTATGTAGAGAATATGGTAACTATACTAATAGTGAAGTAAATAACTTCGTTAATGAAATCAATAAATATAAGAAAGCTGAATTACTATGTAAATATGAGGAAGATGATAATATACAATCGATAAAATTAACAGGGAATCAATTAAGGTCTTATTTTAAAAATAATCTGATAAATACTATAGGATGTAAATGTATTAATAGGTATAATTCATTTATTGGTATTAAAGATAAATATGGAATAATGATGTGTGCAGGTAGAATGCATGAATTATTTGATTTTAATACTCCTATAAAATCTAAGCTATCTAATGAATGCATATGCAGATCAGAAACTTGCAGTGTAGTTGGTGGAATTTCAATATATAGGTAGGTATTAAATGAAAATTAAAATGGATGATATAATTGCAATAGAAAGACCTAATAATGTAAAGCATCATATTGAACCTTATAGTAAACCATTTAAGATTTCATGGAAAATGACTGACTGGTGTAATTATAGATGTGAATATTGTTATATGTCAAATGCAGTTAAGAGAGGTAAACATACACCTGAAGATACTGTATTAAAAGTAGCATCTAATTTAGATAAAATTATTACAGCTCAAGCTAACGATAGATACATAACACTTCATTTAATTGGAGGTGAGGTATGCTATTATAACTTGATTAAAGTATTATCTGAGATAAAGTCACAAAATTTATTTAGAGTTGTAATTGCTACTAATTTTTCTCAATCAATAGATTACTGGAATCAATTAATATCTTATTTTAATAATAGGAAATTCATAGTATCTAGGACTCCAAAATTACAGATAATATCTTCATTTCACTTAACGCAATGTAATCCAGATGAATTTGTCAATAAGGCTATACAATTAAAAACTAAAGTCAAATGCGTAGTAAATGATAATAATTTACCTAGTTATCTTCCATATCTTAGCAAGTTACTATCAGCTGGCAATACAGTACAAGTTACTGTAGAAAGAGATAATATGAATTGCTGTAGTAACTCAATAAAGAATCCTAAATCAAAAGCTTACATAGAATATCTAAATAAAGATTTATCTAGAAAAGATAAGGTATATTATATAGTTACTCTGCGAGATGGTACTAAAATTAATTTCTATTCTAATATTGAATTAATAAATTCTATAGATATAGGTGGATTAGCTCCTGAAGGATTCAGATGTACTGCAGGAATAGATGGGGTTAGAGTTACACCTAAAGGAGACTTACAAAGAGCTGGATGTAGATATTGTGCATCTAAATTTGGTATAGGTAAAATTGGTAATATATTTGATGAAAATATAATAGAGAAATTACCTAAATCTGATTTTGTATGTCATTGTATGACATTACCTAGTGAATTACTGGATGAAGGTGGGAATAAAACAGGGTTGCCTGACTATAATAACCTTCAACCTAAAATGTGTACAGCATTCATTAATGCTAATATGTACAGGGATGGTTATGAATATAAATGACATAAATACTGATATAAATAATATATATGTATTTCATTTTCCTGGAGTATCCAGTCAATTATTACAAGATAAATTAAAAAAGCATATATATGATCTGAGATTTACAGTTGATGATAATATATCAATATTATTAATTGCAAATAAAGAAGCACTTCATAAAAGTGACTTATATGATCAATTAGTATCTAATAATATAAATTTTATAGTCCCTAACTCAGCTTATAACTGTGATTCTAGAAATTGGTTTATGCCAAATAAATGTAAGTATATAATTGAAGGTTTACATGAAGTCACTACTAGATATTCTATAATTTTAGATGTCAGGGATGTATTGATAACTAAATCCCTAGATAATAACTTTATATCTAAATTTCTTAATCTCAATTATGATATAGTTTTTAATGCAACTAATAGCCCATTCCCTAAATATTTAATAGGTGATGAACTTAAGAAGGAGGATGCCTTATATGGATACCTTAATGCAGGAGTATGTATAGGATATACAGAAGCATTACTGGATTTATATAGTGAAGTTAATAACCTATTATCTTTAAATTCAATATACACAAATGAGCAATATTATATAAGAAAACTATTATTAACATATAAAACTTATAGTGTAGGAATTGATTGTAATAGAAAATTATTTGCTTGCCTACATACTCATACTGATGTATTTAATTTTGAGAAAAATAAAATAATCTACAATGATCCTAAATATGTAGA
>Ga0256870_1000381_pt1 | contig 15988 bp, 13 predicted proteins | sample RumenRJG_06RNA_FD_186079 | JGI IMG/M metagenome (GOLD analysis project Ga0256870, IMG submission 186079) | Metatranscriptome of bovine rumen microbial communities from Lethbridge, Alberta, Canada - Rumen RJG_06 (Metagenome Metatranscriptome) | ecosystem: Host-associated > Mammals > Digestive...
CCCCGATACCCCTGTACCGTCTGCACGTGCATAATAACGAACAATGCTATAAGCATCTTGTGCATTGATCGAATTTCCCTTTCAAACGGAGATTTCAACACGGTGTATACAAAAGAAAACATAGTATTGTCCAGATAGGCACAACAAAAAAACTATTTTGCTTTCAAATGAACTCAGTACACTCTTTTGATTAGCCTCAAAATTTTAAAATATCCTCATGTAGTAACTTATTTATCACGTCAATCCTGGTCTAAGAAAAACTCCACACCACTGAACCCGCGAAAGTCCCAGATTGTCTTATCAGAGCAGAACAGACTGCAAGCTTTTTTCTGATTGAGTGAGACAGGTCCAGATATAAGACCTGCCACATTAAAAAGTATCCTACTTTCATTTTCCGAATCAACATTCAAATATTTCCATGGCATCCTGATAATTATACTAAACCCAGTATCATGCACTTCCACTTCATAATGAATATCATCATCTACAAAATCTCTGACTTTTTCGTTATTATTAGAATATACCACAAGAGAATAGGCTTCAGAATTGCTTTTCATTGTAAACATCCTATGCTCTATTGAATTACTCTTTATCACTATAACTTCAATTCCATCTTTATTATAACATTTCTCATTCTCGTCATGCACAGGACAGCTACATTTATTCTCAACCATATATCTTATTACAAAATATCGCTTTGTCAGCTCAGCTTTCAAATTAGCTCTCACATCTCTACATTCATCATCTATATCAAAAGTAAAGTTCTTCTCTATCAACTGAGGGATTTCTTCCTGAACCTTATAAATAACAGATTCCGCTCCGGTTCCTATCCCGATAAGATTAAAGCCATCCGCAAGTTTTCCAAGAAGCATATCCGCAGGTGAATACCCCGTGCAATAATCAATATAAATATCAAAAAGCCAAAGAAGTTTCCCAAGACCTCCCAGTTCAGAATACTCGGTCGACAGATGGCTATATTCTATATTTGAACCAAGCATATCCAGAAAATGCTCAGGAAAAACATCCCCATATATACTGTTAATGAATGCTGCAACAAATAGCAGATATTTCACAACACGCATACTTTTGGTAATTTCCAGTGTACAGTTCCAATCAATATCAGATTTGTACTTATTTACTAAATTCGCTATATCATGAATATTGGAAAGATTTATATCATATTCTCTTCCAAAGATGAGATTCTGAAAATATGTAAGCGGAAGATGCTTAAAAAAATGCATGCACAGAGCTACCAGATTATATTCCTTATCAAATATATAAGGATGCAACCCCAATAACTCTTGAGGATGAGAATGAGAAATAAAATCATCGGTATTATTATCAAATACGCTTGCAGGATTGATCACTGTCGTATGTACTTCAATATTCACCATCTCGTTTTCAAAGTGCTTCATATATTTGAGGTGTCTTTTCTTTACTTCTTCATAATAATCCTCAAATGTATCATTTTCTCCGTTGAGAATCTCATGATCATACCCCAGTGATTCCATCAACTCATGATATTCTCTAAATTTCCCTAATGGAATGATTATATCTATATCATTCGAAACTCTTCTGTCGATCTGTTCATACAGATCTGCCGCCAGAAACAATCCCTTAAAAAATACGGGATGCAAACCTCTCTTTTCACTCTCATTAATCAGTTCTATGATTGCATTCTGAAAAGCATCATTACGCTTTTTCTGTCTCATTCTCAACGCAGCACACACATATATATCCTTAGCTCTGGATTCCTGATAATTCTCCATAATCATTCTAACTCTTGATCTGCTGATCAGACTTACAACATCGACATCCTTATCCCTGCTTACATCATCAAACAGCACATCCAGTTTTTCTTCCAGCATAAAGCATATCTCCTTCTTGATTAAGGAACTTCCAGTCCATCAGTAGCTCATACATATTTTCATATGGATACTCAAGCATATAGACAACATTTTCTTTATATGGTATTATTCCATCCTTCTCTGAGTGTTTAAGAGTAATATACCGTCTGCCCTCAGAAAAACCTCTGACATGAAAATACTCAACCATATCGATGACGTTACAGACCTCATGTCGATGAAATGCAGCATGTGCCACATCCCAGGTTATTCTGAATCCGTATACTGACAACAGCGAGACAAGCTCATCCAGACCACTTATCGTATTTTCCATACAGATCACAAATCCCGGCAATAATTCCGAGATTACTTTAAAGCAATGATCATCTGTTTCAATATCAGGATTTGGATGAAAAACTATCCTGCTGCACTGCACCTTTTCACAGAAAGCTTTTAATTCAGATAAACTTCCGGGCATTGAAGCGATATTCCGTTCAAGAAGATCCTTGGGAGCATGCACGGAAAAAATCTCTCCTATCGGAAGATCCTCTTCAGTACCATGCGAACTGAATGGCACCTCGAAACACGTGATATTCATAGAATGAGCCATATTGATATAAGCCATACGTCTTCCGCCTGAAAATGGCAACAAAGATAAACCTGTATTCATACTTCCTATACTACCGCTGCATCCTTTCGCACATTTTTCTGTTTCACAGATTCTGGAAAATACATATTTTTCTGCATTTCATACAGCTGCCTGTAAGAGTCCGATCTTTGAAGGAGATTATCATGAGAATCAACCATTATCATTCCCTCATTAAAAAAAACAATCTTGGAGCACAGTCTGGCGATGGACAATCTGTGTGACACTATTACCACCTGATGATCCTTTGCAATCTTTTTGATTTTTTTAAAAAAAGTGTATTCAGCTTCTGCGTCAAGCGCAGCCGTGGGTTCATCCATGACAAAAATATCAGGATCAGCATAGTATAATCTCGCTATGGCCATTCTCTGCCACTCTCCTCCGGAAAAATCCTTGGCATTTTCTCTATTCAGACCGCCCCCCATTATAGTATAAACTCCAGCAGGCGCATTGCTGATAATATCGCTGCAATCAGCGTTTCTTACAGCATTTATGAAGCGTTCATTGCCTGAGTTTTTTTCAGAAAGTGTTACATATTCTCTGACAGGCACTGCAAAATGTGCAACATTCTGAAACATGGCTCCATATACAGACGCCAAATCTTCCGGAGAATAATCTCTTATATCAATGCCATCTATCAGTATCCTTCCCTTTTTCGGCTCATACTGCCCCAGAAGTAGCTTGATCAATGTACTTTTCCCGCTTCCGTTCTCTCCTATCAGAGCAACCGTATCATTCTTGTTTATCTTAAAGGAAAGATCATCTATTATCATCCTCTCGGATTCCATGTAAGAAAACGAAACATGCTCAAAAACTATATTGTGTTTTCCCTTTACAATTTTCTCCTGCACTTTTTTCCCTTTTCCTGCCAACGGAAGATCCATGAACTGCTGTTTTGACTTATCAAGCTTTACTTGAGCCTGCAGATACTGACAGTTATCATTTATCCCGTTTACAGACAGCATAATCGTTGTGAAGGCATTAAAATAAAGATTAAGGCTGCCCAAAGTTATTTTTCCGTTCAAAACTTTTATGCCAAGTACAGCGTAAAAAATATACTGTGAGACCAGTGTCAGAAAAGCGATGAAGACTGTGAACTCCACAGATTTCCTGAGATACCCCATTTTACATGACATCATAGCATTCTTGCTTTCTTTTCGCTTTTTCAAAAAAAAATTCCCGATATTATAGACTGTATTTTCTTTGGCATATAAGGGCTCCTTGATAATAGAAGTAAAATAAGATACCCGTCTGCTCAGCTCCATTATCTCACCATCATATTTTGCCTGAAATTCATAAATGCCCTTCTTTTGCCCGAGCATAAGAAGTGGAATCGCCAGCACAAAAGGCAGAACGGCTGCAATAATGTTAAACTGAATGAGTACGACAGCGTAGGAAATCACTGTAACGATAACCGTCACTATAGTCATCGCAGGCTGCACAGCGTCGAACGGATTAATATTCGTATCATTGCAAGCCATGTCAAAGAGGTAATGTGCACCATAGTTTTCCATTATCTCCATTTTCAAAGAAGTGAATCTGTCCACATTTTCCAGCATAAACTTTTTCTTGTATCTGAGGCTGAACACATTATTGATATATGTCCTGCCATTTTCGCAGACTGCCATCATCAGCATCAGTCCACCCAGAACTGCACAGCAGGCATAAAACGATGAAACATCTCCTTCAATGCCAGTACTGCAGCCAGTCAGAAAGTCGATGATACCTTTTTCCTGCAAAGCGATAAGAACAGGAAAAACAGAAGCCATCAGTGAAAACAAGATATATGATATCAGCGTGGTTTTTCTGACTAGCCCAAGCTTTCGGATAACATATCCGATAAGCGTTTGAACGCTAGAAACTCTCTTTTTCATTTAATCTCCATTTATACATCCGTATATACAGATGCTGATTTGTATTCGCAGATTACTGATAGTTTTCTGCCTGAAGTCTGAACATTTTCGCATATTCTCCATTATTGCGCATAAGCTCGTCGTGAGTCCCGGATTCTTCTACCCTCCCATTTTTCAAAAGCAGGATTTTGTTGGCATAAATCATATTTCCAAGCCTGTGTGAGATTATTATCCTGGTCTTGTTTAGATCATTCATACAGGAGAATAGATCATGTTCTATATGAGGATCAAGACTTGCTGTAGGTTCATCCAGCATAATGAGCTTAGTTCCCTTATAAAAAGCTCTGGCAAGAGCAAGTCTCTGCCATTCTCCTCCAGACAGTTCTATTCCTTTTTTTGACAGACATTTTGTCAGTTCCTGTGACCATCCATCTTCACACTTAGCTGCAATAGCATCTGCGCCTGCTTTCACTCCGCTATTTTTAATCGCAGCATCGTTTATTTCCTCATTGACATTGCCTAAATATATATTTTCCTTTATAGTTGTGGAATATTTAGAGTAATCCTGGAAGATCACACTGCACTTTTCTATTAGTTCTTCATATGGAATATCATTAACATTTTTACCGTCTACAAGGATCTCCCCAGATGTTGGTTCGTATAGACCCAGAATCAGCTTCATCAGAGTGCTCTTGCCGGCTCCGTTTGGTCCGACAATTCCTAGGAGAGAATTCTCCTCAACAGTAAAAGAAACATTCTTAAGTACAAAATCAGTCCCCGAAGGATATTTGAATGATACGTTTTTAAATTCAATGCTTACCGAAGCATCATCCTTGATATGAGAATTTCTGATCTCATCCGTTCCCGTTTTCCTATGGACGATCCGATTATAATTCTGAAGTGCAAAATCACTTTTCTTACTTTCAGGAAGGACTGCAAGAGTATCTTTCAGCACATCCCTGAACGTATACATCATGGTCACCAGATATATAAACTCACTTATATTCAGAGTCGCATTGAAACACATCATGCCGACAATAGCGTAACTGAACATAAAACCAAGGATATCAGTAAAGCGATTCAAAGTATTTATTATCAGGCGTTTTGCTTCATTACGAGAAGCTGCTTCAATGCTTTCATCCCAAGCCTTCTCGTATTTGTCCTTAAGAAAGGAGACTGCATTATAGCTCCTGAGCTCCCTGACAAGATCCATATCATGTATACATCCCAGACAATATTCCTTTTTCCTGTTGATAAGGACATTCTCGTTATAATACTTTATCTTTTCCTTTTCCCAGTAAATATTAAGTACAGTAGAAAGCAAGACCGAAAGCAGCAGTATAGCCAATATCAGACCAGAATATTTAAATAATATCCCGCATATAAAGATCAGGCTGAGCATGCATGTACCGGTCTTGATCACCACCATCAGGTCTTTCTTCATAATATCAGCTGAATAATCAGAGGCTTTGTGAAGATCATTCTGAAAAGCAGTGTTTTCAAAATCGGAATAAGGAATTTCGCGAAGTTTCCTCATCAGCTTCTCTTTTATCCCGTCATCAATCTTCTCCGTTGTCTTATAGGTGACCAGATCAAGAATAGCTGATAATACCCTGGATATGAACCAGACCAGAAATATCAATATAACAATTCCTGTCAAACTGGCTACTGCATTTCCCCCAGCGAAAGTCTTCTCTAACTGGATCACATCAACAAAAGATCTCGTGAGATATGCTGTCACGACTGGAAAACTTATATTAAGGCAAACGGTAATGAAAATTAAGAAACAATAAAGAGGACCTCCCTTGATCAGCAATGCAATATCATTTTTATACATGAATATATATCTGAATACAGATTTTTCCACAGGCATTGTCCCGTCACGCTCTTTATTTTTCATTTCTCAAAGCCTCCAGTATCTCATCGGTGTCATGATATGACCCGGAAACTATAGAATCGGCATTTTCAAAGAAACTCTCAACAGAATGATATTGTTTCTCCTCATTCTTGGTTCTGCACCAGCTCCTGATATCATGAATAATATAATCAGACGGCAGTGCAACCTCAATCTTTTCGAATCTGCCAGTTCTCTTTAAATAAATAATTCTGTATCTGTTTGTGCTGATTACTGTATTATCTTCCAGGCTCAGAGCATACTTTCCATTTCTTTTTTCACACTTAGCTTCCAGCCCATATTTACGAATAATGTCCTCCTTCAGATAGAATTCTTTGCAGCCGGCAAGTACATTCCTTTTGTCTGGATCATAAACGATCAAGTCATCCGCACAGATCTTATAATCTAAATCACTGTGAATCCTGTAGCATAATGTGCTTTTTCCGGCACCGGACTCCCCAATTATTGCTGTTCCGGAAGGTCCTTCATCTCCTTCGATGCCAAGGAAAGCACTATGGATAGGAATCAGTCCGTCTGCAAAAATATACCGGTTCAGATGATTTTTAAGTATGGTGAAAATCATATACCCGCTGCTTTCTCTGATTGCACCATTGTATTGGCTTATATACGTTGTTCTTTCATCCAGTACTGAATATACAATGATTCCGATATCATTTGCAACCGTAACACTGTAGTTATCACCTCCACCGAAGAATACTTTCAGGTTCGGCACATATATCCTGGATTTAAGCAGCTCCAACAATTCATCATATTCCATGACCTTTGTCTTGATGATGTGAGAACACTGACTGCATCTACCCATTGTATATCCATATATACAGCTGTATTTATCTGCATCTATCTCATAAGAATAATTGCACAGGTTTATATATCGTGTCATACCCTAACCTTTTCACGCATTCTGCATGCTTCCAATGTTTCTGATATTACACTTATATTTCCGTCGCTGTATACCTCATGCAATATCTCTCTTACCGTATGCCTGGCACTGAGCATTGTCTTTATAAACAGACTGGCAACACCATATATCCAGATACCTCTTGCCTGATATTCCTTCATCCAGTTATCCCTGGACAGCACCATCTCTTCAGATATCTCGCGGATATACTTCATATTTGACATAAATGCATCCGGCATTCTTCTTCCTGTGTATTTCCAGCATACATATTCTGCTATTCCTTCATTTAAAAATGTGCTTATCTCCGGACACAAATTGGATAATATGTAATGTGTTTCTTCATGGATGGCCAGATTGATATTTCCATTTATCTCATCAAGCTGATTGACATATAAGTGGATGCACTGTCTGCTTCCATTTCCGTGAAGAAAATGAATATCATCTGTTTTATCGATAATATACACCGGCCTTGTCTCAATTATTTTATCAGAATATCCAAGAAGCTCAGATATTCCATACAGTCTTGTCTCTACTTCATTTATAAACCTGCCAGCCTGTTCTTCATCTGCTTCCACCTTGAAAACAAACAGATAATGCTGGCTCTGAAAGATCTTATCAGTATTCATCCAGCAAAAAACTCCTGTATATCACCAACATATATTTTTACCGGGACATTAATCTCCGTATAGGACCGGTTAACAGCATAAAAATCTGCACCTTCTTCATACCATTTATCAAAAACAGAGGAGCACATCGGATTGCCGACTCCCAGAAGCAGAACCTTATCAGGCATTTCCCTCATAAGCGCTTCAATGTTATCATTAGCAAAAATCGGCTTAATCCCTGTTTTCTGCTGAAGCTCATCCAGGTTTTCGGAATAGAATCTGCACTTATATTTTTTTACCATTTCTGCAATTTTTACATGTGCTACTGTAGGTGGAGCTATCTTCAAACGTATGGAAAACATTTTGAACTGTGCGAGAATATACTCTGATCTTTCTATTACAGCCTCTACCATAGAATCGCGATTCCGGTTTATGCACAACATATCCGACAATTCATCAAAAGTCATTATGTCGGCGGCCCTTGAAATTCCTGCTCCGGTATAAACGACACTGGATTCGGTCAATGATTCAATTATAACTAACAGCTGCTCTCTGGATATCTCGGTTGCTTTTTGTTTTTCATTCAAGGATACAAACACCTGCATCGCCTTATGATATTCCCAAGGTTTATCATCCGGATATAAATAATACAGTTTTTCATTTTTTATCAGATCTTTATATCTTTCCCGAATCCTGTCAGATATCATATTCGAATCAAGCTGAAGAGCCAGCCCGTGCCCTGATGATACCTTCAGTATCATACCTTTTTCCAGTATTTTAAAATCCACGATAAGCTTCCTTGTCTATGATAATAATTAAAATAGCCGCAGGCAGAATATTAATCATCTTCCTTGCAGCCACAATTTCGCTCCAATTATCACATTTCTTTTCAATATCCGCTCCTGCCCGAAGGTAGGAGTGGATATTGAAACATGATTAGTTATTACTTGTTTGAATAACCCCAGCTGTTTGTCCAGTACATCCAATCACCATTAGCTTCATTAGCGACTAAATCCATCTTTGTATATGAGGCAAGTACTTCGGGCTTTTTCCACTCTTTCATGCCAGTCCTCCTTTCCTTTTTATATTCATTCCGGAATAAATAATATTTGCATCCTCAAAAAATCTGAGACTGCTGACACGTTTATCAGGATTCGATAATAATGTTTTTTTGAACAAAATCAGATAACAGTTCTCTGATGTCTTCATCTATAGATCCGTCCTGCATATTGTACCTGACCTTCGTTTCAGCGATTATCTCTGCATCTGTATACGGTGTCTTCAGCAAAGTAAAAATTTCAAATGCAGTAGAATTGATCACATGAACATCTTCCGTTTCCTGGTTATAAAGCATTACATCATCGGTTTCTTTCAAGCCGACATTCTCTGTTATTATTTTTTCATTGGCAACAAATCTGCTCATCTTTATCCCCCTTCTTCGCATGCGTCAGCAATACAGGATTTATTCTCTCTGTTTTCAGTTTTTTGATCAAATAATTATAAATTTCATAGAAGTAATCGCATATAACGCTCTTGGTATACAGTCCTTCTTTTCCGTTCATAAAAAGTACATTGCTTCCGGGGCATCCTCCATGACATATATCTTTGATATCGCAGTTTTTGCACCCTTTGAGTTTATCTATAGAACGTGACTGAAACTCTGCTATTATCGGATTCTTAAGGCATTCTTCCAGACTCTGTGTATTAATGTTACCGATTATATAATCATCCATTTCATAAAAACAATCACATACATTAATACTTCCGTCAACATCAAGTGCGAGATGATTCCTACCTGCTCCGCAGGGAATGCTCTTGCACATATATCCATAGCCCTGCGGGCGAAGCACTCTGTCAGCCATAGCCTCTATCTCACGTTCATAAAAGAACTTGTCTCCAGACTGCAAAGACTGCTCGTTATGTTCTATAAGCCAATCTATCTCCTTTTTGACATTCCTGATAAGTTCAGCCTGGTCAGCTGACAGATTCTCATCCCTTCCATACCCGAGCGGTGTAAAAAGATTGAATCCCATCCTTTCAATTCCATGCCTGGTACACCAGTCAAGGATATCAGTCAGATTATTTACATTAAATTTTGTGATAAGTGCCAGAATTCCAAACGAAATGCCGTTCTCATGCAGCTTATTCATTCCTTTTACAACATTTTCATAACTGCTAGAGCAATCCGGATAATACCTGGTATGATCATTAAGAGACTTATTCCCATCAATGCTTACTCCCACACCGATATGATGTTTCTTAATCAGCTGTACCGCTTCATCAGTTATCAGAGTAGCATTGGTTTGAATCTGATATTTTATACGCGGTCCGTAATATCTGCTATTTAACTTTTCAATCGTCTCATCAATCAGTTTCGGACGTAGCAGAGGTTCTCCGCCATGAAAGATACAGGTCATCGGTGATCCATTATCGATAACAGCCTGATCAAAGAACTTAACAACCATGTCAGGAGACATATCTCTCTTTTTGCTGCCACCTTCCGTATAGCAGTATTTGCATCTTAAATTACAGTCCTGTGTGGTTTTTACAACTATGCATGAAGGCTTAAGTCCAGTGATATTCTCACTGATCCACTCATGGCGTGCCAGCTCAAAATAATGCCTCAGCAATTCATTTGCAGACACTTACATATTCCCCTTATTTTATATTTGCAATTTTAAAAGGACTAATGATCATCTTTAAAAAATATTCAATAACAATCTCTATGCCTATAATGCAGAGATTCAAAAATTTTTTACTTGTTTTAATCTTTATAAATCACACTTCCAACCTCAGAAATATTTGCAAATGGACCCGGAAGATTTCCCTCTTTTCTTTCACTTCCTATTATATCTTTATCGAATATAATATCTGTTCCGTCCGGACTTTCATATCTCTGTTCAGGTTCAAATGCGAAACCAAGCTTATCTGTGTCTACAAGCTCATCCTTTAAAAGTGTCTTTGAAAGGATATCAGCAAGATTTCCTTCAAGATGCCAGCCTTTTTCATCTTTTTTTATTCTTATGTCTGCTTTCACATCTGAAATCTCATAATTTAGTTCCTTGTCACAAGGCTTTGCCCCGTTTACAAAAAGATTTCCACCTGTCCATACTGGAAGATGCATGTAGTATCTGTCGCTTGGTGCAGAGCCCATTCCGCAGTAACCTTCAAATTCCTTATCCCATTCTTCAAAAGTAGGATATCCGTCAAATGGCCATGTTCCTGCGACCACATTGTCATCATCCCAGCCACCGCCTTGGTTGGTGTTTGATTCCATTCTTTCTTTAAGAGCCTTTCTAAGTCTTCCTTGTACAAAAATATTGTTATAGAACCTGTCATCTCCGTGAAGGAAGGTCATGAAGCCTGCAACCTCTGTTCTGTGCTGTACATGATATGGCGTATATCTTGCGGATTTAAGTGTTCTCGAACCATTATCAGTACCAATCCCGACTGCTGTAAGTGCACCGCAGATAAGGTTATGCACAAGTGCGATACCCTGAGAGCACATTTTAACAGAGCGGTCTGAAAGAAAGATATTGTTATCAAGAAGCGTAGGTCCGTGTGATACTTCGATAAATATATCTTCCCCGTTTCCTGAAAATTCCTCAGGTGCAGGATTTTCAGGGAGATTTGGCAGAGTATTGTCATGGAAAAGGTTTCCTGTGACTCTGGTGCCCTGTGCCTGCCAGTCAAGCCAGATACCTCTTGTACAGTGATGGATGTGGTTGTGTCTGTAGATAACGTCGATAGCCGCATGCATCTTGATACCGCCGATCTCGGCACCTGCAAGGTTCTGCTTGTTGTTGATATGATGAATATGATTATCTTCTATTAAAGAGAATACTCCGCCAAGGTGTCCTACAATACCTGTCTGCCCACAATCATGGATATTACATCTTCTAACGATGTGGCTTCCGACACTCTCCTTGCTCCAGCCTTCGCGCTGTGCCTGAAGTATGCAGTCACGTTCTGTCTGAGTTCCGTCCTTGTACTTTTCATACAGCCACTTGTTATCGTTTCCAGCCTGACGATATTTGCCAAGTGAGATGCCGGAGCATTTTGACTCATAAATCTCACAATCCTCTATTATCCAACCCTTTGACCAGTGCGGTCCTATCATACCTTCCTGAAAAGCTGTAGGAGGTGCCCACTGGGTTGCTGCCTGTGATACCGTAAAGCCTGAAAAAGTAATGTATCCGACACCTGTTGTCTGAGGGAAGAAGCAGGCTTTCCTTGCACTTATCTCAACATTTTCCGTATTAGGGTCTTTCCCCTGGAAGTTTGCTGTAAAGATTGTTCTATTGTTTTCTGTATCCTGCTCACAATACCATGTATAAACTGTAAAATCAGGATCCCATGAAGCCTTGTTTCTTTCCGGTTTAAATACCTTTTCAAGGTCTGTTACCTCATACATACTCTTTCCGTTAAGATAGACATCACCTCTGTGTGCAATAAAAGTTGCGATAAACCAGTCGCCCGATACAAGGTTTGTATAAGGGTTGAAATCTCCAAAAAGATCATTGTCAACATAAGCCTTCCATACATTTTCATGTCCCGAATCTTTTACCCAGCCTTTTAATTCTTCAGCACCGGAAATATGTGCTGCGAGCTTTTTGCTTGACCTGTAGATTATCCTCTTATCAGGTCTTCCTGCATGTACAGGATGTACATTTTCCCTGTAGATACCGGGTGCGACTATTACCTCATCACCAGGGAGTGCAATATCTGCCGCTTCCTGAATCCTTACAAAAGGCTTTTCCTTTGAGCCGTCTCCGCCCCTTTTTGCATTTACATCAACATAAAACTTCATTTTTTCCTCACATTTCCAAGACATCACCTTAAATGTCTTAATCAATAGATTTTTCTTCCTTTTTCGTCGGGAATACCCGTCTTTCTATAAAAATATGAATTTACCTGATCACGCCATTCTCTTGCATTATTAAGCTGTCGGTCAAATCTCTCACTTATCCTTTCAACAGCGTCACAAGGGAGTCTGTCCTTTATCCTGTTGAAATGCTCTATCATCCTGCATACATCCTCATACCCTTCAAAGTGAGTATCGTAAATATGCTGTAAAAGAGTCTTGCCGCTTCTAAGTCTGTAATTATATCTTAACCTGTGGAAAAAGAGGATAAGTTCCTCAGGACACCTTCCAAGATCATTATAGATATCTTCATTTTTCTTGTAGTACTGCCCTGTAAAGCCTGTTCCCTTATCTGTCCTGTCCACACCGATAGCATTATTATCAGCCCTGTGGTATGTTCCCCATCTGTCATATTCATAACCATCCACGGACGGCCCATAATGAGTTGCAGGTGTAACCATCCAGCCTATTCCCAAAGGACTTGTATACTTTTCATAAACTTCCCTGCTGTTCATAAGAATATTTACTATAGTCTCTATGACCTCCCTGTCCCTGCCGTAGGTCATAACAGTCCATTCTCTTGCTATCTCCTCAGCCGAAAGTTCAGTGTCAAATGCAAGTCTTCCAAAACCGTAGAGGTTGGCTGCTGCAAGGTCGTTGCCTGTCCAGTTTGCATCATTTCCGGTATTTGCCACTGCGGTGATACCACCATACTTTCTTCCAAATGTCCTTCCAGCGACAATTTCCTTAATGTGGTCTCTTTCCTCGCCGTTTCCGGTAGAAAATTCAAGCACTTCCTTGAACATAGGTATCAGATAGCATACATCTATCTGCTGCCCTGTGTATTCCTGTGCTATCTGAACTTCAAGCATCTGATTTGTCTTCTTCAAGCCGCCAAGCAGCGGTGATACAGGCTCCCTTATCTGGAAGTCCATAGGTCCGTTCTTTATCTGAAGGATAACATTTTCTTCATAATCCCCATCAGTATTTATGAAATTATCATAAGAGGCTCTTGCTCTGTCTGTCTTTGTATCGCGCCAGTCTTGCGTGCAGTTATACACAAAGCAGCGCCATATTATGATCCCTCCGTATGGCTTTATGGCTCTTGCAAGCATATTGGCTCCTTCTGCCTGAGTCCTGCCATAAGTAAAGGGCCCCGGTCTTCCTTCGCTGTCTGCCTTTACAAGAAAACCTCCAAAATCCGGTATCTTTTTGTAGATTTCCCGTATTTTGTCCTCCCACCACTTTATCACGCCTTCATCAAGCGGATCGCAGCTATCAAGTCCGCCAAGTTCTATAGGCGATGCAAAATTAAGTGAAAGAAAAAGCTTTATTCCGTATGATGCAAAGATATCCGATAATTCCTTTACCTTATCAAGATACCTGTCAGTAATAAGATATGAGGCATCTCCCCGCACATTTACATTGTTTATACACGAAGCATTTATTCCGACAGAGGCAAGCAGTCTTGCATACTCCCTTGTCCTGTCATTTATTATTATTCTTCCATTTTCAAAAAAGAATGAATTTCCCGAATATCCTCTTTCTATATCTCCGGTCATATTGTCCCAGTGATCAAGCATTCTGAAAGGGTTTGAAGGGCATTCATCACCACAGGAATTTTCCGGCTCAAATCCAAGAGCTATTCTTCTTAAAAGCTCAAATACCCCATAAAGAATACCGTTTTCATCCTCGGCGATTATCAAAAGATCTTTGCCTGCTATTGTTATCCTATACCCTTCTCTTCCGGTCAGTTCTTCTTTTTTTGTTAAAATGATATGGCCAGTCTTTACTTCGTCTTCACCTGTTTTTTCCTCAGATGTACTCAATTTTATATCTATGCAAAGAAGTTCTCTGAAACCTCTTATAAGTTCTTTTACAGCATTATCTATAATGGGCGTTTTGTCAAACCCCTTCAATATGATTCCCCTTGCAAATGAAGAAAAGCCCTTATCCTCCACCCTCTTATAGTCAAGCCAGAGCTTGCTGTAACCGCTCATTTTTCATACCTTACCGCAGGCATTGTGGCTGCCGGTGTCGTGCCTGCCGCGTCACCGGTGAAAATCTGAGCTTCTTTTTCAGACTTTCTTATTTTCAGTATCATTTTTATGACTAAAATTGCATATTTATGACATACATAATTCGTAAAACTTGTAAAGCCGTAATTTCGGTGATATAATCATGACTACCAATGCTGTTTGTCACACAAAGGAAGGTGCTATATGTCAGATCTTTATAACCCTAATGATCAGTCCGACCAGTTCCATCCAAATCTTCACGGCATACATGAAGATGTCGAATATCCTCTTATCCGAGGTATCAGACTTTATCACAACCGAAACAAACTTCGTTTTGAGGCTCACTGGCACACAGCCTGCGAGATTCTCTACCCTATTGATAATTCCTACACTGTTTTTATACAGAACGAAACTATAACAGTTAAGCCGGGTGACATTTTTATAGTTGCTCCCGGTACGATTCACGCATACGAACCTCCGGCAAGCGGAGAGAGGATCTTCATCCTTTTTGACACCGACATCCTTGCGCCGGTAACAGGTATGCGCTCCCTGCTCTACTCACTGCAGCCATATCTTCATATTGCCGCAGATGCTTTTCCTCTTCTCAATGAAAAGTCAAGAGAAAATCTTGACACGATAATAAAGGAATACGATACCAATTCACCTTATGCCGAGGCAGCCATATGGAGTCGTATCCTTGACATGCTTGCCACCATAGGCCGTACAAATGTTTACAGAGCATCTCATACAAAGCTGTTCTTACAAAATGCAAAGCAGGAACACGTAGCAAGACTGATGGAAGTCTGTAACTACATCACAGACCACATAGAAGAAAACATCGATATGGATCAACTTGCCAGCATAGCAGGATTTTCAAAATTCCATTTTTCAAGGATCTTCAAAGAATTTACCGGCAGCTCTGTGCACGACTATCTGGCAGCCCAGAGACTTGCCCTTGCGGAAAAGCTTCTTTCAACCTCCAGCATCCCTATTGCTGATGTTGCCATGCAGTCAGGCTTCGGTTCCATTTCAACCTTCACAAGGCTTTTCAAAGAAAAGTGGAACATGACTCCTACCGCCTATCAGTCAATGGCATGCAAAAACGAAGACTGCAGACTTGACTGACTATATACAGTTATAAACTTGTCTGTCCAATTCTTCTAACAAAAAATTGCTATTAAAAGAGTAAATCTTGCGATTATTGCAATCTTACAGAAATACAGCACAATAATAAATCGCAATATTTACTCTTTTTTGTGCTCTTTTTTAGATGAACTTTTCTTTTTATCAATGTATCCTGTAATCTGTAATAAATCACAAACACAATTATCGGTGCCGCGGCAGG
>Ga0256870_1000384_pt1 | contig 15941 bp, 9 predicted proteins | sample RumenRJG_06RNA_FD_186079 | JGI IMG/M metagenome (GOLD analysis project Ga0256870, IMG submission 186079) | Metatranscriptome of bovine rumen microbial communities from Lethbridge, Alberta, Canada - Rumen RJG_06 (Metagenome Metatranscriptome) | ecosystem: Host-associated > Mammals > Digestive...
CTCAAATCATGCGCATACACATGAAATGTGTATGTTATATATCATCAAAACTGACAAGAATGTGACAAGATTATTTGATATTATGAATTAAATATCTATAGTACACAGAACATGAGGAGGTCTTATCATGAAATCTGAACATAATGCCAGACACAAGTGGAAGCGGAGATTTGCAACCTTCCTTGCAGCTTCGCTTGTATTTACAGCCTGCCCATATACGGGAACGGAAGGGCTTTTTTCTGATGTGGTGGGTAAGATCACGCAGGTAAAGGCGGCGGATGATCCGGGCCCAGCAGGGTATTGTCTTAGATTCACAAATAATGACGAGAATACTGATATACATTTTACAGGAAATCAGAAGTATACCTTTCTTCGTGGTGGCTCAGAACCTTTTAATGTCAATGAATTGAATCTTACAGCTCCAGATGGAAGTACAAGACCCGGCGGTACACTTTCCTTTAATCCGAATGATGAAAGAGTAAGTGCTGTTGGTACACATGAAGGTTCGAAATTTACAGATCCGAATGGTGTTTGTGATGCGGAAATTATCTATAATACCAATGATGATCCTACCGGCCTGAGACTTATTGCAAAAAAAATTGGTGCTGTTGATCTTCCGCAGCTTACTTTTATAATTTCTTCAGGATATTATGCGTCTTTTACAATAAAAATAACAGTGCCGCCGATTGTGTTTAACATGCCTGTTTATAATAGTTCATCTGCTACCGCGCAAGGATATCGCAATGGTTATGATAATCTTTTAGAGGATAAAAAAAATTATACGGATCTTCATATTGATTTTCCTGGCTGGTCAAGACAGATAGAACTCGTTGGTTCTTATTATAATCCTGGCTTAACTGGCTTAACATATAATTCACCAAGTGAAGATGTGGTAAAGTGGGAGACAAAATCAAAGGATTCTATCTCACTTGATGCTAAAAATGGTACTGTGACTGTACTTGGTGCAGGCGAGTCCACAGTTACGGTAAGCAGTGACTATGGAGAGTCAGAGACTTATGTTGGTGTGCCTTTACAGATTTCTAATAAAGAACCAGAAATAGACGCTGCCAATGGTAATAAGTGGAATGCTAATTGGGAATACTTTAAAAATGCTGGTTTTGAAGACAATGATGAGCTAGATGAGTGCAAGTCTACAAATGATAACTATATCAGCAAAGATAATAAAGGAAAAATACTTACAGTTGTAGATGACGACACGGGACATACAGATACAAGCCTTACTATATATTCGAATGTATATAACTCAGATAATATTAATTACAAAATATTAAGAAAAAATGGTGATAATGGCAAGTCACAGGGACAGTCGGGAACTGGTGTAGAGTTTACCGAGCGTGATGATATGTCTGAATATATAGAAACTGAAGATAAGACTGGAGATGTAAAGAACGGCCTTGCAGTAACTGAATTTAAAATTCATAAAGCTGGTTTATATAAGGTAATTATGAGTCTTAAAAATGTTACTGATGATAAAACAAAAGGTAAAATATACACAAAGGTATTTTATATTCAGGTTAATGGTGAAGGCAATCTACATACGGCAATGGGAAAAGGCGACAATTTCAATCCATTTACAAAGAAGATGGGAATGGGACCTTATGGAGAATATACAACTACTTTTTCAAGAGGAGCAAATAAGTATGTTGAAGTAAATAATAACAACGGCAAGATTAAAATTATAGATAGTATTAAAGATCAGAGTAAGGTCACTGTTACTTATAAAGCAAAAAATGATTATGGGTATAAGTATAAATTAACTGTAAAGATAGCTGCCGGAAATACTTTCAGCATTTCTAAATATCCTTCTACATTGAGGGTAGGACAGACTTATACAGCTAAGGTAGATGGTACAGTCTTTGATCTAAAAGATAAAAACGGGACAGATCCGCTTGTTACAGAAGCCGATGTTGAGTGGACTGTTGGTAATGGACTTAGTGTAAAACCAAGTGGATTGAAGGAAGCTATCCTTACTGCTTCTGGCACAGGCGAAGCGGTGCCTATAAGTGCGACTGTCAATGTTAATGGTGTTGAAATTACAGATACAAAATATGTAACAATAAAGCCTGCAAAAAAATTGGATAATTTTGTTTCACCTGCTGCTATAACTCTCGAAATGGGAAAGAGTGAGATTGTTTCCTTTACAGATCCTGATGCTAAAGCTGAGGATATTGAGTGGCTTCCATCGGGGGGAGTGGCAACATTTACAGTAGACAAGGATTCATTTAAGATTACAGCTGCCGCACCTGGTACTCAGACTTATACAGCACTCAACAAGGCTACAGGTGAATATTATGGATTTATTGATGTAACAGTTATTCAGCCTGTTGCAAGTGTTACCATAGAAGATCCTTCACCAATCGTAAGGGCTATGGGGTCTACCTATCAGCTTCATTGGAAAGTAGAACCGGCAACTGCAGAGCAGGGTGTTACATTTGAGTCTAATCATACTGAGATAGCAACAGTAGATGAAAATGGCCTTATTACATTTGTAAAGGGTGCTGTTACACCTGCAAGTATTACGGTTAAGTCTGTGGGCAAAATGGAAGACGGGTCTCGTGCGGAGGCTACAATAGAAGTTGTATGCACAACTCCTCAGTCTGGTGTTACTCTTGACAAAGATAAGCTTACACTTATGACAGGTGAAACTTATAACTTTAAGATAAAAGTCAACCCTGCGGATGCAAGTGACAAAACCTACAAGATTGTATCAAGTGACCCTACTGTTGGTACTGTAACAGTAGATGGTACATTTACAGCTTTAAGTCCTGGTAAAACAGTAGTAACTCTTACCAGTGGAGACGGAAAGCATACCGCAAAGTGTGAAGTTACAGTAAAACAGAACCCTACAGGAATCGCGCTTGATACTACAGAAGTAAATGTTGATGTAGGTGATACTTATACTGTAAAGGTTTCATTTGAACCAGAAACAGCTACAGAAAAAGGCTTGATCTGGTCCTCAAGTGATGATACGATTGCTACAGTAGAAGACGGAGTCATTACTGGCGTAAGCGTGGGTAACTGCGAGGTTACAGCCTCTACCACAAATGGAAAGTTTGCAAGAGTGATCGTGCATGTGTATCAGTCTCTTGGCGGACTTACACTTAATGTAAATGATGTGACCATAGACAAAGGTGAAACATACCAGCTTGAAGCAAAATTTGATCCGGATGATGCAACAAATCAGGATCTAACTTGGTCTTCATCAAATGAAGATGTTGCCACAGTAGATGAAAATGGTCTTGTGAAAGGTCTTAAGGGTGGCTTATCTGTGATCAAAGTAACAAGTGACGATGGTAATTATTCGGCGACATGTATTGTTACTGTAATGGAGCGAACAAGCAACCTTAGCGTAAGCCCAAAGACAAAGGTACTTGAAGTAGGCGAGACTGTTTCACTTCATGTAAGTGCTTCACCTGCTTCAGTTACAGTAAAGACCTATACATGGACAAGCAGCAACAAGAAAGTTGCTACTGTCAATTCTTCAGGTGTAGTCACAGCAAAGAAGAAAGGTACAGCAAAGATAACAGTTGCAGTAAAGGATGGATCCGGACGTAAGGCTGTTGCAACGATAAAGGTTGTTAAGCGTGCATCAAGTCTTGCACTTGACAAATACCTAATTCAGATGATCGTTGGCAGGACTACCACGCTTAAGGGTATTGTAAAGCCTAAGAGCACGACAATGACAAACTTTAAGTATAAGGCCGGAGATGAGAATATTCTGCATGTTACAGGAAATGGAAAGATAACTGCACTTGCAGCCGGAACAACCACAGTCACAGTAACAACCAAGGACGGAAGTAAGCTAAGTCAGAAGGCAAAGGTAATAGTAAGAGAATACATTCCTGCTACTGGGCTTAAGCTTTCAGCTGAAAATATGACCATGGCTATTGGCGACAGACAGACTGTTACCTATTCATTGGTTCCAAGCAATACAGATGACAAGATCAAGTGGGATACCAATAACAAGCATGTTGCAACTATCAGTAAAAATGGCGTGATTACTGCACTTGCAGCCGGCAGTGCAACCATAACAGGCACAACAACGAGCGGACAGACAGCATCTTGTACAGTAACAGTTGTAGGACTTAATTTCTATACTCTCAATCTTGAGCAATATGATACCTATAATCTGGCTGTACTAGGCGATGGAGTAAAGGCTTCGTGGGATTCAAGTAATATCGGAGTAGCTGTTGTTTCCGGCAATGGTACTGTGACAGCTAAAAGGGCAGGAAGCTGTTATGTTTATGCAAGAGTAAACGGCGCTCTGCTTCGTTGCCGTGTAAATGTAAGAAATATAAGATAATTTTTAAAAGAGAGTACCCCATACACGTACTTGGCGTGTATGGGGATACATTAGATAAGGGGTTATATGTTAGTTAGTCTTCATGTGAAAAATCTTGCCATTATTGATGAGGCAGATGTCACATTTGGTTCGGGTTTAAATATTTTAACCGGTGAGACCGGTGCAGGTAAGAGTGTTATCATAGGTTCGATAAATCTTACACTTGGAGAGAAGTCAAGAAAGAACGTGATCAGGACAGGCGCCGAATCTGCACTGACTGAGCTTGTGTTTTCTGTAGATGAGGAGCTTAGTGCAAAGCTTGCTGCTATCGACGTTTATCCTGAGGACGGTCTGGTTGTTATAGGAAGAAAATTTACGAAAGAAAGAAGTATGTCAAGGATCAATGGGGAGACAGTTACTCTTGCCAAGGTAAGAGCAGCCGCTTCACTTTTACTTGATATTCATGGACAACAGGAAAATGCAACGCTTCTTACACCTAAAAATCATCTGGAAATACTTGATAAATATTGCCATGATGAGTCGCTGCCTGTAAGAAAAAAGGTTGCTGAACTTGTAAAAAAGTATCATGAAAAGCAGAAGGAACTTGAAGGACTTACAAAGGATGAAGCTGAGATCGCAAGAGAGGTCGATTTCCTTCAGTTTGAAGTTGATGAAGTAGAAGACCTTAATTTAAGAGAAGGCGAAGAAGAGGAGCTTGCGGAAAAATACAGAAAGTATTCACAGTCTGAAAAAGTAAGCAGTGCTGTAAGCGAGGCGATAGACCTTGTTGATGGTTTTGATGGAGCTTCCGAAAAGATAGGCGCAGCAGTTAAAGCTCTTTCAAAGCTTCCGGAGAGCGAGGAGACGGAGGATATCTTAAATCAGATATCTGAAGTGGAAAGCCTTATTTCAGACCTTTCAAGAAGCCTTGCAGATCATGCAGAGGACTATGCTTTTGATGAGGCAGATTTTGCTCGAACTGAAGAGAGACTTGATGATATAAGAGGAGTCATGGCAAAGCATGGAGGCACTTATGAGTCTGTCATGGAGTTTGTTGATGAGGCAAGTAAGAAGCTCGAAAAGCTCTCTAACTATGAAGCATACAAGGAAAAGACAGCAAAGGAAGCAGATAAGTTAAAAGAAGATGCTATCCATGAATGCGAAAAGCTTACAAAGCTCAGAAAAAAGTATGCCAAGATTCTTAAGGATAAGGTAACCTGTGCATTGGAAGACCTCAACTTCCTTGATGTAAAGTTTGATGTAGAGGTAAGTCGGGGTGAAATGAGCGATAGGGGAGCAGATGAGGTCACGTTTTTCATTTCAACCAATCCCGGCGAGCCTGAGAGACCGCTTAATGAGATTGCATCGGGCGGTGAGCTTTCAAGGATAATGCTTGCCATAAAGTCTGTTATGGCGGACACTGATGATATCCCTACGCTTATTTTTGATGAGATTGATACCGGAATAAGCGGAAGAACGGCGCAGAAGGTTGCAGAGAAGATGACTGCGATCGCCAGCCACAGACAGGTTATCGCGATCACGCACCTTGCCCAGATCGCTGCTATGGCTGATGACCATTTTCTCATTGAGAAAAAAGTTGTTGATGGGCACACTGCGACCGGAATAAGATCTCTTTCACAGGATGAGATGATAGATGAACTGTCGAGGATCCTTGGCGGTGTCACGATAACAGACAGCGTGAGGACGAGTGCGATAGAAATGAAAAAGCTTGCACTGGAAGCTAAAAAGACTAAAAAATAAGCTTGTGTGTAGAAACCGGAGGCTGATATGAATCAATATCCGTATTGCCTGAGTAAAAAAGATTTCTGGATCCATATTGCTGTAAACAGTTTTGGCGTTTGTATTGGCTGTATGTTTGCGTATCTTATCAATCCACGCATGCTGGGAGTAAATATATTTATCGGAGACCAGCTGATCCAGTTCAGTCATCTGGTTCCTATAATTCTTGCCGGCTGTTTTTCCGGTACTACAAGTATGGTTTATATTATAGTTGCTTTTTTTATTGGCATGTTTGTCAATGCCGATTATGCTTACATGCTCTTTATCATGATGATCACAGGCGCGCTGACTGCCTCTTTCCAACTTAGGGGGTGGCTCAAAAAGCCTATAAAGACTTTATTTGTGGCGGGGGTCCTTTCACTGATAACAGGACCCTTATGGTATCTTCTCGTTTGTCTTGTAAGTTCTGCCAATTTTTCGCATGTTTCCGCAAGGGGGCTTCTTGCTCTTATCGTTTCAACCTTGCCTGAATGTCTTATCGGGTGCTTTTTTGTTCATCGTTTTGTGTACAGGACCCCGGATGAGATCAGAAGGTATTTTTATAATGGATATTTTGAAACAGAGGAATTTAAGGCTGATCCTGTAAATGAGGTCATGAGACTCAGGTCTGTTTTGAATATTAAAGTCATGCTCATTTTTATGGGCTTTTTTGCCCTTATCATATTCATAGCTGTATTTATCTCTGCCATGCTTCTTAACAGGGTGAATGACAGACTGGCAGGATACGAGGCCATGGTATTTGTGACGGATGTTTTTCCGGACGGGTATGCGGTTGTTCCGGGAGATGCTATTTCGACCAATAAGAACATGGGTTTTCTTGCTATGAAGATAGGGCTTATGCTTTTTACGGTTGGAGGACCTCTTATCACGTTTATGAATTTTTCAGTGAGGAATTCAGTGATCGATCCTATCCGCAGACTTTCGTTTTACCTTAAAAACCTTACACAGACTGATGATGAGGATAGGTACAGGTATGCGAGAGGCATTCATAAGATAATGCCAAAAACGGATGACGAGATAAAGGAACTTTATAATTCCACCGATCTTATGCTGCAGGATATGTCTAACTACATAGAGGATGTGAAAGAAGGAAAGAGACTTTCGGACGCTCTGGCTGCTGCCGAGGCCGCAAATCAGGCAAAGGATGCTTTTGTTTCAAATATTTCTCATGAGATAAGAACGCCTATAAATGCTGTGATCGGTATGGATGAAATGATCATAAGGGAGACTAAGGAAAACAATATTAAGGAATATGCCTACGATATCAAGGAAGCCAGCAAAACTCTGCTGGGGCTTATCAACGATATCCTTGACTTTTCAAAGCTTTCCGCCGGAAGAATCGATATAGTGCCGGAGGAATATGAATTGTCTGCTTTTATTGGTGATATTTACAACATGATATCAATCAGAGCGAAGGAAAAAGGACTTGAACTGATAGTAAAAGTTGACCCCAAAATCCCGCATATACTGTACGGAGATGATATCAGGCTTAAGCAGTGTATTGTGAACATGCTTACAAATGCTGTTAAATATACTGAAAAAGGCAGCGTTAAAATATCTTTTGATTTCAACAAAATTGACAGTGAAAATATTGCGCTTGAAGTTCATGTTGTCGATACCGGACAGGGAATCAAGAGAGAAGATATGGGGAAACTCTTTAAGCCATTTGAAAGGCTTAATGAAAAGAAGAACAGGACTATTGAAGGAACCGGTCTTGGCCTTAATATCGTAAAGGAACTGCTTGAGCTTATGGGGACAGAACTCCAGGTAAAGAGTGTGTTTGGAAAGGGATCTGATTTTTATTTTGTTGTAAATCAGGAAGTTGTAAGGTGGAGCCCTGTAGGTGAGCTTGCGGATATCTACAGGCACGCAAGCGACGATGAGGCGCCATACAGACCGGACTTCTATGCTCCTGATGCAAAGATACTTGTTGTAGATGATACTCCTATGAATATCACTGTGTTCAAGGGACTTTTGAAGCAGTCTGCTGTGCAGATAGATTCAGCGGGAAGCGGCGAGGAATGCATAAAGCTTACTCTTAAAAATAAGTATGATGTTATTTTCCTTGACCACAGGATGCCGGGGATGGACGGTATAGAGACGCTTCAGAAAATGAGGGAAAATCTCGATGATCTGAATCTTGAAACGCCTGTGATTGCTCTTACTGCCAATGCGATCTCAGGTGCCAGAGAGACTTATTTCAACGCAGGTTTTGATGGATATATACCTAAGCCCATTGATTTCAAGATGCTTGAACGTATACTTGAAAAATTTCTTCCGGAGGAACTTGTTACAGATGGCAGACCTATTGAAGAGGAAAATGCTTCCGCAACAATTGCCAATGAGGAGATATACAAGGCCCAGCATAGTGATGAGGACAGTCTTTTAAGGCATATACAGGGGATAGATTACACTCAGGCAATAAGCAATTGTATGACTGAGGAGGTGCTTGTCGAGGCCCTTAAGGACTTTGCTAATTCAATAAAAAGTATTCCTGATAAGATTGAAAAGTATTATAGGGAAGAAAACTGTAAGGAATATACAGTTTTGGTTCATGGCTTAAAGAGTTCTGCAAGGATGATAGGGGCAAAGGAACTTTCTGAAAAAGCTGCATATCTTGAAAAATGCGGTGATGTTGAAAATCTTGCCGAGATTAGGAAAAAGACGGATGAATTGCTTGCTCTTTACCGCAAGTATGATGAATGGCTTAAGGATGTGACGAGTGACAATGTTGACGACGATGCCGAGACCATTTCAACCAGCGAGCTGAAGGAAGCCTACCAGGCGATAAGGGATTTTGCAGAAACATTTAATTTTGATGAGATTGATGCTATAATAAAAATGATGGGCAGATACAGAATACCTGACGAAGAGAAGGACAGGTTTGAAAAGGTAAAGGAACTTGTCGCAAACGTTGACAGGGACGGACTTCTTGAAATTCTGTAACGTGAGACATCACAAAGTGCTATCTTGGGAAAGGAAGATTGTTAATGAGTAAGAGGGTCTTGTTTATAAGCGCACACATGGGATTTATGGTGAATGCGATAATAGACGGCATGGAAAGCGCGGGATTTGAAGTGGTGACTTCAACGTTTGATATTGATGAACTGTCCAATATAGAGCAGAGACCGCGACTGTGGGTTGCTTATACGGACGAGGAAATTTCAAATTTCAACGATGCACTGGTGTATATCAAGGACACTGTGACAGAGCGTGAGATACCTTTTTTTGCTATTGGCGATGTAGATGGATTGTTTGGTTTTAAAAAGATTGTCCCGTTAGAGATCATTACAAAGGAGTTTCTGCGCCCGTTTGATGTCAACGAGCTTATAGAGGCTCTTGACAAGGCAAGTGATGCCGAATCGAGGACAGGTGAAAAGAAAAAGATACTTATTGTCGATGATAATGCGACAACTTTGAGAAGAATGAAAAATCTGCTTGAAAGCAGATATCAGTGTTATATGGCAAATTCCGGAATGAATGCGATCACTTTTCTTGCCAATAACACTGTTGACCTTATTTTGCTTGATTATGAGATGCCAGTTGTAAACGGGGTTCAGGTCCTTAAGATGATAAGAAGTGACCCTTCAATGGCATCTATTCCGGTTATGTTCCTTACGGGAAAGAGCTCCAAGGATGTCGTAATGGAGGTTGCTTCGCTTAAACCTGAAAAGTATCTTCTTAAGTCGATGAGTCCGGTGGAGGTTATAAAAAGTATTGATATATTCTTCAAAGAGCAGAGACTCGAGTAAAATTTTCGCACTGAAAAGTCAATAAAAGTGAAAAAACTGTTTATTTTACGAAAAAGAGAAAAAACTACTTGATTATTTTAGTTGATACGATTAAAATAATAAGCAGATTTGGTAAATTTTTATCAATCATTCAAATCACAGGAGGGTTTTAAAATGGCAGTAAGAGTTGCTATTAATGGTTTTGGTCGTATTGGTCGTCTTGCATTCAGACAGATGTTCCAGGCAGAAGGATTTGAGATCGTAGCTATCAACGATCTTACAAGCCCTGATATGCTTGCTTATCTTCTTAAGTATGATTCATCACAGGGACGTTACGCAAAGGCTGATACCGTATCTTGCACAGACCATTCAATCATCGTTGATGGTAAGGAAATCGAAATCTACAAGGAAGCAGATGCACATAACCTTCCTTGGGGCAAGCTTGATATCGATGTAGTTCTTGAGTGTACAGGTTTCTATACCTCAAAGGATAAGGCACAGGCTCATATCGATGCAGGTGCTAAGAAGGTTGTTATTTCAGCTCCAGCTGGAAATGATCTTCCTACAATCGTATACAATACTAACCATGAAACACTTACAGCTAATGATAACATCATTTCAGCTGCATCTTGTACAACAAACTGCCTCGCTCCTATGGCTAAGGCTCTTAACGAACTTTGCCCAATCGAGTCTGGTATCATGGTTACTATCCATGCATATACAGGTGATCAGATGATCCTTGACGGACCACAGAGAAAGGGTAACAAGAGAAGAAGCCGTGCCGGCGCTGAGAACATCGTTCCTAACAGCACAGGTGCTGCAAAGGCTATCGGTCTTGTTGTTCCTGAACTCAACGGCAAGCTCATCGGTTCAGCTCAGAGAGTTCCTGTTCCTACAGGTTCAACAACTATCCTTACAGCTGTTGTTAACGGCGTTGTTACTCCAGAGCAGATTAATGCTAAGATGAAGGCTTCAACAAATGAATCATTCGGTTACAACGAAGACGAGATCGTATCAAAGGATATCGTTGGTATGACTTATGGTTCACTTTTCGATGCTACACAGACAATGTGTGTTCCTGCAGGTGAAGGTAAGACTGAAGTTCAGGTTGTTTCATGGTATGACAACGAGAACTCATTCACATCTAACATGTGCAGAACTATCAAGTATTTCGCTAAGTTCCTTAACAAGTGATTTTGATATGACTGAAGAGGTCCGGTCCAGATGGACCGGACCTCTTTTATTTTATGTCGTATTGCGAAGCAATACATATAAACTATAAATTTACCGCAAAAGGACTAATTGTTAAGTAACTATAAACATATTCAAACGTGAGTAAGTATACTCAAAGATACCTAAAATCCAAGGCATTAGTTCGTGCTGACTTTATAGCAGGCTGAATCTACGGAAGTAAAACCGAAACGGCTGAAATATTACGTTTAAGTATGGGAATAGTACCCTGAAGGTGTAGACAGTCAATGGTAAAATGCGAGAATCAAGCAAAAAAGTAACTAAAAACAAAGTTGAGACTAAAGAAAGGAGGAGCTACTTAAAGAGATGAAGTCAACGGATTATCATGTTCAAGATACCGTTGATATGTACCGATGGCTTAGTCGGGAATTTACGACTGTGGAGTGTACAAGAACTTGTGAGTAGCATATCTGTTTTACAGATTGCCAAAGCATACACGTTGAAGCAGTAACTTCAAATCGTGAGATTGAAGCGAATCATCTCAATGTGAGTATATTTCATCACATTTTGAGTAGCAGAGAGTTATCATGGCTGGATTAAACAAGAAGTCAGTAGATGATATCAATGTAAAAGGTCGTCGCGTATTAGTTCGTTGCGATTTTAATGTACCTCTTAAGGCTGGTCAGATCACAGATGAGACCAGAATAAAGGCTGCTCTTCCTACTATAAAGAAGCTTATTGCAGATGGTGGCAAGGTTATCCTTTGCTCACATCTGGGTAAGGTTAAGAACGGCCCTAACGAGGGCGAGTCTCTTGCACCTGTTGCAAAGGCTTTATCAGAAAAGCTTGGCAAGGAAGTTAAGTTCATTTCAGACTATCATGTAACAGGCGAAGCTGCTACAGAAGCTGTAAACGCTATGAAAGAAGGCGATGTTATCCTTCTTCAGAATACTCGTTTCAGAGGTGAGGAAGAGACAAAGAACGGCGAGGCATTCTCAAAGGAACTTGCTGATCTCGCTGATGATTACGTATGCGACGCATTCGGTTCATCACACAGAGCTCATGCTTCTGTTGCCGGCGTTACAAAGTTCATCACTGCAAAGGGCGGTTCAAATGTAGTTGGTTACCTTATGCAGAAGGAAATCGATTTCCTTGGGAATGCAGTAGAGAACCCTGTTCGTCCTTTTGTTGCTATTCTTGGCGGCGCTAAGGTTGCAGATAAGCTCAACGTTATCAATAACCTTCTTGAGAAGTGTGATACTCTTATCATCGGTGGTGGTATGTCTTACACATTCCAGAAGGCTCTTGGATATGAAGTTGGTAAGTCACTCTGCGATGATTCAAAGATAGAGTACTGCAAAGAAATGCTTGAAAAGGCCAAGAAGATGGGTAAAGAAATTCTCCTTCCTCTTGATGCAGTTACTATCGGAGAGTTCCCTGATCCTATCGATGCACCTATCGAGACAGAGACCTATGATGCAGATAAGCTTCCTGCAGACAGAGAAGGCTGCGATATCGGTCCTAAGACTATTGAACTTTTCTCTGAAAAGGTTAAGACTGCAAAGACAGTTCTCTGGAACGGACCTATGGGTCTTTTCGAGAACCCTTCACTTGCTGTTGGTACAAAGGCAATCGCTCAGGCTCTTGCTGATACAGATGCAACAACTATCATCGGTGGTGGTGATTCAGCTGCTGCAGTCAACCAGATGGGATTTGGCGATAAGATGAGCCATATTTCAACCGGTGGCGGCGCTTCACTTGAATTCCTTGAAGGCAAGGAACTTCCTGGTGTAGCTTCTGCTGATGATAAGGATTGATAAAAGGTTTGAGATTTAAGGAGAATTTAAATGCGTAAAAAGATCATAGCCGGCAACTGGAAGATGAACATGGTTCCTTCAGAAGCCATTAAGCTTGTTGAGACTCTTAAGCCTCTTGTAAATAATGATGATGTTGATGTTGTTTACTGCGTACCTGCAATAGACATCTGCCCTGTTGTTGAGGCTGTCAAGGGAACAAATGTTCATGTTGGTGCTGAGAACCTTTACTTTGAAGATAAGGGTGCCTACACTGGCGAGATTTCAGCTGATATGCTTCTTGATGCAGGCGTTGAATATGTTATCATGGGACATTCAGAGAGACGTGGATATTTCCATGAAACAGATGAAGATATCAATAAGAAGCTTCTTAAGGCTCTTGAAAAAGGACTTAAGCCAATCGTTTGCTGTGGTGAGTCTCTTGAGCAGAGAGAAGAAGGAATCACCGAGGACTGGATCCGCATGCAGATAAAGGTAGCTTTCAAGGGTGTCAGCGCAGAGCAGGCTAAGGGTGTTGTTATTGCATACGAACCAATCTGGGCTATCGGAACAGGCAAGACAGCTACAAGCGAGCAGGCTGAGGAAGTTTGCAAGTCAATAAGAGAAACTATCGCAGAGATCTATGATCCTGCTACTGCAGATGCTATCCGCATCCAGTATGGCGGTTCTATGAATGCAGGTAACTGCAAGGAGCTTCTTGCTATGCCTGATATCGATGGCGGACTTATCGGTGGTGCATCACTTAAGCCTGACTTTGGAAAGATCGTTAATTATAATAAGTAATCTTATTGCAAAGCAATGAGAACAGCGCCCACGTCATTGAACTTCTATATCGAACAAGGTGACGTGGGCATATTTTGGAAAGTGAGTGGATTTATTATGGCAAAAAAACCAGTCGTACTTCTTATCATGGATGGTTTTGGCATCAATGAAAGAAAAGATTATAACGCAGTTGCCCAGGCTAATACACCTAACCTTGACATGCTCATGCAGAAGTATCCTTGGCAGAAGGGATATGCTTCAGGACTTTCTGTAGGACTTCCTGATGGACAGATGGGTAATTCTGAGGTTGGACACATGAACATGGGTGCAGGCCGCATTGTATATCAGGAACTTACAAGAATTACCAAGAGTATCGAAGATGGTGATTTTTATAAGAATGACGTTCTTCTTGATGCTATTGCTAACTGTAAGAAGAACGGCAGTGACCTTCATCTTTTTGGTCTTCTTTCAGATGGTGGAGTTCACAGTCATAATACATTCCTTTATGCTCTTTGTGAACTTGCAAAGAGAGAAGGTCTTGAAAATGTTTATGTACACTGCTTCCTTGATGGCCGTGACACCCCTCCTAAGAGCGGTCGTGATTTTGTAGATGAAGCAGTTAAGAAAATGAATGAGATCGGTGTAGGTAAGGTTGCTACTGTCAGCGGCCGTTACTATGCCATGGATAGAGATAACCGTTGGGATAGAGTGGAAAAGGCTTATTCTGCTATCGTTTATGGCGAGGGCAATAAGGCACTTGACCCTGTGGCTGCAGTTGAGAATTCATACGGCGCAGATATAACAGATGAATTTGTTGTACCTACAGTTATCGAGAAGGACGGAAAGCCTCTTGCAACCGTAAAGGATGGCGATTCTGTCATCTTCTTTAACTTCAGACCTGATAGAGCACGTGAGATAACAAGGTGCTTCTGCTGTGACGATTTCGACGGATTCGAAAGAAAGGGCGGCAGGATCAAGACAGATTATGTATGCTTTACCGATTATGATGCAACGATACCTAATAAGGAAGTTGCTTTCAAGAAGGTTGAGCTTACAAATACTCTTGGTGAATACCTTTCAAAGCTTGGTAAGAAGCAGCTCCGTACTGCTGAAACAGAAAAGTATGCTCATGTTACCTTCTTCTTTAATGGCGGTGTAGAAGAGCCGTACGAAGGCGAGGACAGACTTCTTGTAAAGAGCCCTAAGGTCCCTACATACGATATGCAGCCTGAAATGAGCGCTCCTGAAGTTTGTGATGGACTTGTAAAGGCTATACAGTCAAAGAAGTATGATTGCATTATCTGCAATTTTGCAAATCCTGATATGGTAGGTCATACAGGTGTTCTCGATGCTGCGATAAAGGCATGCGAGACAGTAGATAAGTGCGTCGGCGAAGTATATAATGCTGTTAAGGATGTTGACGGTGCTATGTTTGTTTGCGCAGATCACGGTAATGCTGAGCAGATGCTCAACTATGAGACAGGTGATCCTTGGACAGCGCATACAACAAACCCTGTTCCTTTTATCCTTGTAAATGCTGATCCTTCCTACAAGCTTGCTGAAGGTGGTCGCCTCTGCGATATAGCACCTACAATGCTTGAACTTATGGGAATCCCTCAGCCGGAAGAAATGACCGGACATTCACTTATCGTAAAATAAATTTATAGTAAGCGAAGAAAATAATTGCGGATAGAGCAAGTCTATCTAGCATTAATTCTCGGCGACGTTTATCGTAAACGAAATTACTTATTTCGTTTACGATAAGTGATAAATTTTCCGGACTTGCACCTTTTGCGACTCTGTGGTATAATTCCTTAGTATTTTGGAGTTTGTTTCGGGAGGTCAGAGATGGCAGCACTCAGAATAATCGTTACAGTAGTATATGTTATCATCTGCGTAGCTCTTACTATCATAGTTCTTATGCAGGAAAGCAAGACCCAGGGTCTTTCCGGAGCTATCAGCGGTATTGCAGATACATACTGGGGCAGGAATAAAGGTCGTTCACTTGAAGGTGCTCTTAATAAGGGAACTACAGTTCTTGCTATATGTTTTGTTGCGTTATCATTTTTACTTAATCTTAAGTGGTGATGATGTTTCTATGCCTGGACTCTAAAGGTCCGGGCTTTTTTACTTTTTTACTGCCGAAACTGTTCATACAGCAGACTGGGAGGTGGTTGGTATGAGAGAAGAAGACAAAAATTTTGATATAAACAGCGATGAGAATCAGGCAAGAGCCGCTTCATTTATCGAATTTTTCAATGACAGGCGCTATAGGCCTATGAAGTTTAAGGAGATAGCAGCCATTTTTCAGGTGCCTAAAGTTGAAAGAAATAATATGAG
>Ga0256870_1000399_pt1 | contig 15784 bp, 6 predicted proteins | sample RumenRJG_06RNA_FD_186079 | JGI IMG/M metagenome (GOLD analysis project Ga0256870, IMG submission 186079) | Metatranscriptome of bovine rumen microbial communities from Lethbridge, Alberta, Canada - Rumen RJG_06 (Metagenome Metatranscriptome) | ecosystem: Host-associated > Mammals > Digestive...
CGGAGTCAGTGACAGGGATTATCTGATCGAATTTTTATCAGCGCTCGCTATCATCATGATGCACCTGTCGAGATTCGCGGAGGAGATCATCATCTGGAATTCAAACGAGTACAGGTTCGTGGAGATAGACGACGGATTTTCTACAGGAAGCTCCATCATGCCTCAGAAGAAAAATCCGGACATCGCAGAGCTTGTCAGAGGAAAGACCGGAAGGGTCTACGGCGCTTTGATGCAGATGCTTACGACCATGAAAGGCCTTCCGCTCGCTTATAATAAGGACATGCAGGAGGACAAGGAGTTCTCGTTTGATGCCATGGATACGGCAAAAGGCTGCATCCACCTGTTCGACGGAATGCTAGAGACTCTGAAGTTCAACAAAGACATAATGGAAAGATCCGCCCGCCACGGATTTACGAATGCGACAGACGCTGCAGACTACCTCGTAGGTAAGGGAGTTGCTTTCCGTGATGCGCACGGCATTGTCGGAAAAATAGTCCTATACTGCATCGATAAAAAATGCGGTATAGATGACCTTACACTCGATGAGTTAAAGCAGTTCTCACCGGCTTTTGATCAGGATGTCTATGATGCCATTTCCCTTAAGACCTGCGTGGACAAGCGCCTTACGACAGGAGCTCCTGGAAAACCGGCTATGGAGAACGAGATCATGAGCTGCGTCGAGTATCTGAAAAATTCAGATAGTCTTATAGAAAGAGCATAATAAGTCTTTGACGTAAGGGGATATGGGGAGTATAATATTAAGTTGCAAAATTATTTTTTAAAGGAGAAATTTCACAATGAAATACGGTGTAAATGAGCTCAGAAGAATGTATCTGGATTTCTTCGAGAGCAAGGGCCACCTGAAGATGAAGAGTTTTTCGCTGGTACCGCATAACGACGATTCGCTTCTGCTTATCAACGCAGGAATGGCGCCGCTCAAGCCATACTTTACGGGACAGGAGATCCCGCCGAGACGCAGAGTCACGACCTGCCAGAAGTGTGTAAGAACTGGAGACATCGAGAATGTCGGAAAGACAGCGAGACACCTCACATTTTTCGAAATGCTCGGAAATTTCTCCTTCGGAGATTATTTCAAGAGAGAAGCTATCAACTGGTCATGGGAATTCCTGACACAGGTCTTAAAGCTCGACCCGGACAGACTCTATGTGACTATTTTTGAAAATGATGATGAGGCTTTCACTATCTGGAACAAAGAGGTCGGAGTTGACTCTGAGAAGATTTACAGAATCGGACGTGATGCAGACGGATCCAGTGATAACTTCTGGGAGCATGGCGCCGGACCTTGCGGCCCTTGCACCGAGATATATTATGACAGAGGACCGCAGCACGGTAACGGACCGGAGGATGTCATGGGCGGCGAGGGAGACCGTTTCATGGAGGTCTGGAACAACGTCTTCACACAGTTCTACAACGACGGACACGGCAACTACTCAGAGCTTGTGCAGAAGAACATCGATACCGGAATGGGACTCGAGAGACTTGCTGTAGTTATGCAGGATGTCGATTCAGTTTTTGATATCGATACGATGAAGGCTATAAGAGACGCAGTCTGCTCGCTTTCAGGAAAGACCTACGAGACCAACGAAAAGGACGACGTTTCGATAAGACTTATCACAGACCACATCCGCTCTACTACCTTCATGATAAGTGATGGAATCCTTCCTTCAAATGAGGGCAGAGGATATGTTCTCAGAAGACTAATAAGAAGAGCAGCACGTCACGGAAGAATGCTTGGCATCAAGGGTGAGTTCATGGGCAAACTCGCTGATGTCGTTATCAGAGAAAGCCACGACGGATATCCGGAACTTCTTGAGAAGCAGGAATTCATCAAGAGAGTTCTTACAGAGGAGGAGAACAAGTTCAACGCTACTATCGACCAGGGACTTGAGATCCTCTCAGAGCTCGAGGATGATCTGACGAAGAAGGGTGAGAAGACGCTTGCAGGAAAAGACGCGTTCAGACTCTATGATACATATGGTTTCCCTGTTGACCTGACGAATGAGATCCTCGAGGAAAAGGGCTTTGCTGTAGATATGGACGGCTTCAAGGCTGCCATGGAAGAACAGAGACAGAAGGCCCGTGACGCGAGAAAGACTTCAAACTACATGGGTAAGGCTGCTACGATCTATGATGATATCGATAAGACTCTTACCACAGAGTTCGTAGGATACGACACGCTTCATTCGCCGGCTCACATCACAGCCATGACTACTGAGGTAAATCCGGCTGAGGATAAGTACGGTGAACTGACAGATGCGCTCCAGAACGGTGAAAAGGGAACTATCATCACAGATGTGACTCCGTTCTATGGAACCATGGGCGGCCAGGTAGGAGATACTGGTGAGATAAGAACTGACAACGGCTGCTTTACAGTTACGGACACTATCCATCTGCTCGGTGGACGTGTGGGCCATGTGGGATATGTATCTGACGGCTATATCAGCAAGTCAGAGCCTGTAGAGATGTCCGTCGATGCTGACAGAAGAGCACATATCTGCAGGAACCATTCAGCTACACATCTGCTCCAGAGAGCACTCCGTGACGTATTAGGCGAGCATGTGCAGCAGGCAGGTTCTTATCAGGATGACAAGGAACTGAGATTTGACTTTACTCATTTTTCTGCGCTTACACCAGATGAGCTTGCAGAAGTCGAGAGGCTTGTAAACGAGCGAATCAGAGCCGGAGTTGATGTAGTGACTGAGGTAATGTCATTAGAGGATGCAAAGAAGACCGGAGCCATGGCACTTTTCGGGGAAAAGTACGGCGAGAAGGTCCGTGTCGTAAAAATGGGCGACTATTCTACAGAACTTTGCGGTGGTACTCACGTAAAGAATACCGCTGAGATCGGCGCTATAAAGATCCTCTCAGAGGCCGGCGTTTCGAGCGGAGTAAGACGTATCACAGCACTTACCTCTGATAATATCCTCGACTACTACAAGGATATGGAAGGAAAGCTCGACGAGATCCTTGCAGCATTAAAGACACCGCTTAACGGTGCTCTCGCAAAGGTAGAGTCTTTACAGAATGAGATAAAGGCCTTAAAGAGTGAAAATGAAGCCATAAAGAGCCAGGCTGCAAAGGAATCTTTAGGCGATATAGATTCAGATACTACCGAGGTAAACGGAGTCAGGTTCTATGCCAAGGCACTCAAAGGCGTCGGCGGAAATGACTTGAGAAATGTCGGAGACCAGATAAAGGATAAGCTGGGTGATGGAGTCATCTTCTTAGCCTCAGATAATGACGGAAAAGTAGCGCTTCTGTCAATGGCTACAGATTTAGCCGTAAAGAAGGGCGCTCATGCCGGAAACCTGATAAAGGCTGTGGCTTCTATCGTAGGCGGAGGCGGCGGCGGACGTCCGCAGATGGCACAGGCTGGCGGAAAAGACGCGTCAAAGATTCCTGACGCCATTTCAAAGGCTGCTGAAGTGCTTAAAGAACAGCTCTCATAAAACAGAAAGGGACTGCTATGGGATTAAGTAAATGGGAAAAGGATGCAGTTATCGTCAGGGAGGATGACCAGGTGAAGAGCCTGCTCATTCTCCTGAAGGGGACAGTCCAGATGAAGATATCCGGACTTACTTTTGATATGTATCCGGGAAGCATCATAGGAATCGGCTCGGTTCCGGGTGAGACTTACGGCTTTTCGTGCCGGGCAAAGTCAGATGCAGCGACATATTCGTATGATTTTTCATCAATGGATGATATCGAGCAGATCTTTACCGACAATAAAAAAATAGCCCCAGACATGTGCGCTGCAGTGTTAAAAAATGCGTATAAAATCTACAGCTGTCTTGATCAGCTGCTTGATTCCTCATCCCGTATGTATAAAAATGTCCGGGAAAAGCTCGAAGAGTATCCTGGTCTCTGCAGAAAAACCGGCGATACGATCCTTGAATTTCCTGATATGAAGGCTTATCCCAAGCCGCCTGAAGAGACAGGCATTGAAGCCTGGAGGGTGAATTTCCTTAAAGGACTATTATCTTTTGATGAGATAAAAGAAGAGATCCTTACGGGGCAGAACGCACTTTCGATAGGCTACACCTGTATCACTATCGAGTTTCTCCACGATGTAAAGAAAAAAATAACCGAATTCCAGAAATATATAGAAGGCTTAAAGGCAGCTTCCCAGGAATTCCTGATGGTTTACTCCGCTCTAAGTGCAAAGAATTCGGCAATAGAGACAGGAGATCCTGATTCCATGCCGAAGCTGGAGGGTCTTATGGATCAGATCCTTGTGTTCTCGAAAGCTCCGGTGGAAAAAGCTGCGGAACTCAAGCAGTGCATGGCCGAGTATAATGGCTTCAGTGACAGGTACGGAGTTACCGATGAGCACAGAAAGGTCAGAAGGAAGCTGGCAAAAGCATTTTATCCTATTTATGAGGCGGTGCTTTTACAAGTATTCAAGTCAAAGGCAGAGCCTCCTGTTTTTGTAAAGATGTTCCTGATGTTTGGGCTTCTCGACGAGACCATAGTGACTCCGGACGAGCTTCAGACGCTGTACGGCTTCACGAAGTCTTACAGGCCTGATACGTCAGGACATGTCATGTGCGCGTGGGAATGGCTGAAACGCATTTTTGACATGGAGGCAGAGCCTTCTAGGAACGAATTCGACCTCGATTATCCGAGCTATCTGAGAGAACTTAAGAACAACGGCGAGATAGACGAGGAAGAGGAGAAAAAATACCTGATCAGTCCGAGACACCGTCTCCATTTCGAACTGAACAATATGTTCGCGCTTGGAAACCGAATGACATTCGGCCGTATGAGCGCCTTTGAACCGGTATTCGATGATGTGAATGTGATCGGTTCGATGGACAGAGGCTACCTCTATACTGAAAAGATCATGAAGGAGCTGTCATTCGTGACAGATCGGGACTTCGGCATTTTTTACAGGAATGATATCTATTCGGCACCGGAGCAGGGTGTTATGCAGTTACCTATCCATCGCCAATTCCTCCCGAATATCATCATGATGCCGAATATGGGCTCGAGATTCGTCCTCTGGCAGGAGATAGAGGGAAAGAAGAGGCAGTCAAATGCCAGGATGCTGGTTCCTATCATCATGTCAGAAGACATCAGCGATAACATGATAAAGCTGTGCGGTGAGTTCCGCTGGGAGATGTGCAAGACTGAGCAGGGTATCCATTGGAACGATATGCGTGATCCTTCCCTGACTGCCGAATACACAGACTACCTGCAGTTCTATAAGAAGAACTCAGCGTTTACCGCAGACATCAAGGAGAAGATAAAGACAGCGCTCAAAAAGCATAATAATAACTACAAAAATGTCTTTGTCTCCGATTATCATGACTATCTGCGCTACGAGAGTAACGGCTCCATGAGGCTTCTAAAGCCTGCCCGTGAGATACTCGCGAAGTACTGTCCGTTTACAGGAGACGCCAAAGCGCTGCTTGCCGGCAACCCGACTTACCAGTCATTTGTCGAGAGATTTAACAATCACGAGGCAAAGGACCGCCGTGTAGTACAGCTTACTATAAAGCGCTTCGAAAAGGACGGAATAGACATTCCTAAGGAACTGACAGACGAAGTTAATTATTTAAGTCATTGACAAATCTGCTCAGAGTGATATAATACTTTTTGTGTGAAATCGACCGTCCGGTTGTGTTTTGCATGAATCCCATAATCGGAGGGAGGTCGAGCAAGAGTGGCAACCGTTATCGTAAAAGAAAACGAATCATTAGACAGTGCACTTCGCAGATTTAAGCGTAACTGTGCTAAGGCAGGTATCCAGCAGGAGATCCGCAAGAGAGAGCATTACGAGAAGCCAAGCGTCAGACGTAAGAAGAAGTCTGAAGCTGCTAGAAAGCGTAAGTACAACTAAGTCTTTTTTTTCGCCACATACGGTGAAAGGGATTACAGAAGGAGCTTCTTCGGAAGTTCCTTTTTTTGTGTTCTTTTGCCGATACACGGTTGACATTTCACTTCACAGTGGTAAACTAAAAATCAGTTAAGCGAATCAAAGGAGATTCCACTGGTGACAGGTGGAGTCTCCTTATTTTTATGCGTATTAATTGAGCGGTGCTGTCAGGAATAGTCCCGCCAGTGTAAGCTCGCTTACACACCTGGCGGGGACTGTCCCTGACAATAGCGCGAAAGCGCGAGTTTTTGCACCGCGAAAACAATTGTCAAATAATCTGACAATTCCTCAGGTAATAAATGAGCGATGCTGATAGATGCGCTGCTGACAGTTTGAGCTTGCTCAATGACTGACAGCAGCACAGCTATCAATAGTGCGAACGCGCGGATAAGCAGCCACGAAGTGGCTGCGCATCGCTCATAGTTTTTAAAAGAAAGGAAAAGCTATGTCAAATCCAAGAGAAGAAAGGCTTGCAAAACCGGAAGGCTTATACGATCCTGCTTTTGAGCATGACAGCTGCGGTATCGGAGCAGTCGTAAGCATCAAAGGCATAAGGACTCATAAGACAGTTTCCGACGCCCTAAAGATTGTGGAGAACTTAGAGCACAGAGCTGGAAAAGACGCTACTGGCACCACAGGTGACGGTGTAGGTATCCTGCTCCAGATCTCGCATAAATTTTTCAAAAAGGCAGCAGGCGAGATAGGAATCGACCTGAAGGAAGAGGGCGACTATGGAGTCGGCATGTTCTTCCTGCCTACTGAAGAACTTCAGCGCAAGCGTGTCCAGAAGATGTTCGAGATCATCGCCGAAAAGGAGGGCGTACCTTTCCTTGGATGGAGAGATGTCCCGGTAAAGACCGAGATACTTGGAGAGCTCGCGAAGTCTACTATGCCATATATGGCACAGGCATTTGTCGGAAGACCGGAGGGCATAGAGAAGGGACTGCCGTTCGACAGGAAGCTCTATGTAGTGCGCCGTGTCTTTGAGCAGACCTGTGAGGAGAGCGCGTATGTAGCTTCCCTTTCTTCGAGAACTATCGTATATAAGGGCATGATGCTCGTGAACCAGCTTCGTACCTTCTATTCAGATCTGACAGATCCTGACTATGAAGTGGCTATAGCCATCGTGCATTCACGTTTCTCGACGAACACGAACCCGAGCTGGGAGCGTGCTCATCCGAACAGATACATGGTCCACAATGGTGAGATCAACACCATAAAGGGTAATGCTGATAAGATGCTTTCCCGTGAGGAGACCATGTACTCCGAGTACCTCGAGCAGGATATGTCGAAGATCATCCCGGTCGTAAATACGAACGGGTCAGATTCGGCAATGCTCGACAATACTCTGGAATTCCTGATGATGAACGGAATGCCGCTTCCTCTTGCAGTTATGGTCACCATTCCTGAGCCGTGGGCGAATAACCGCGCGATGGATGAGAAGAGAAAAGACTTCTATGAGTATTACGCTACGATGATGGAGCCGTGGGATGGACCGGCTTCGATCATTTTCTCAGATGGAGATATCATGGGAGCAGTCCTCGACCGTAATGGACTCCGTCCTTCGAGATACTATGTGACAGATGATGACTACCTGATCCTTTCTTCAGAGGTCGGCGTGCTTCCTGTAGATGAGAGCCATATCGTGAAAAAAGACCGTCTGATGCCGGGCAGAATGCTTCTCGTGGATACAAAGCAGAAGAGGCTTATAGATGACAAGGAAGTAAAGAATATGTACGCTTCCCGTCATCCATTCGGTGAGTGGCTCGACCAGAACCTTGTGAATCTCTCAGATGTACCTATCCCGAACAGACCGGTTCCTGAGAATTCCAAGGCTGACAGGCAGAGGCTTCTCAAGGCTTTCGGCTATTCATATGAGGATGTACGTGAGGGCATCATGCCTATGGCAGAAAACGGCGCTGAGTCGATAGGCGCCATGGGAGTAGATACTCCACTGGCTGTACTTTCAAACCAGCACAGGCCGCTGTTCGACTATTTCAAGCAGCTGTTCGCACAGGTTACGAACCCGCCTATAGATTCAATCCGTGAAAAAATAGTCACATCGACTACTATTTTCCTTGGCACCGCAGGAAACGTCCTGAAGGAGAGTGCAAAGAACTGCAACCTTCTCCGTATAAATCACCCGATCCTTTCCGATACAGACCTTCTCCGTATCAGATATATGGACAGACCGGGATTTAAGGTAGAGACGATACCTATCACCTATTATAAAAATACTTCTCTTGAGAAGGCTATCGAGCATCTTTTTGTGGAAGCAGACAGAGCATACAGAGACAGGGCGAATATCCTGATCCTTAGTGACAGAGGAGTCGATGAGAACCATGTGGCGATCCCTTCACTCCTCGCAGTATCAGCACTCCAGCAGCATCTGGTACGCACGAAGAAGAGAACCAGACTTTCACTTGTCCTCGAAAGCGGAGAGCCTAGAAATGTACACCATTTTGCTACTCTGTTAGGCTACGGTGCCTCAGCTATCAACCCTTACTTAGCGCACGAGAGCATCCACCAGCTTATAGAAGAGGGAACGCTGAAGAAGGATTACTATGCAGCCTGCAACGCCTATGACGAGGCTATCCTTTCAGGCATTGTAAAAATAGCTTCAAAGATGGGTATCTCAACGATCCAGTCATATCAGGGCGCAAAGATCTTCGAAGCAGTCGGCATCGACCGTTCGGTGATCGACAGATACTTTACCGGTACGACTTCTCCTATCGGCGGCATTACCTTAGATGACATCGCAAAGGATGTCGAATACCGTCATGACAAGGCTTTTGATCCGCTTGAATTAGGCGAAGATACGACCTTAGATTCCAGCGGCTATCACAAGATGCGTTCAGGAAAAGAAGAGCATCTGTATAACCCTAACACTATCCACATGCTTCAGAAGTCTACCTGGACAGGCGACTATCAGCTGTTCAAGCAGTATGAGGATGAAGTCGAGAGAGAGGACTGTGTCAAGAATCTCCGTGGACTTTTAGACTTCAAATACCCGAAGAAGGGAATTCCTCTTTCAGAGGTAGAGCCGGCAAGCTCGATCATGAGAAGGTTCAAGACAGGTGCCATGAGCTACGGATCTATTTCCCGTGAGGCACATGAGACACTTGCCATTGCGATGAACATGATACACGGCAAGTCGAATACAGGTGAAGGCGGCGAGGAAGAAGACCGCCTGACAGTAGGCGCTGACGGACTGAACCGCTGCTCAGCCATAAAGCAGGTGGCAAGCGGACGTTTCGGAGTTACCTCGGTTTACCTTAATTCCGCGCAGGAGATCCAGATAAAAATGGCTCAGGGTGCCAAGCCTGGTGAAGGCGGTCATCTCCCGGGAAAGAAAGTATATCCATGGATCGCGAAGACGAGACTTTCTACCCCAGGTGTATCGCTGATCTCTCCACCGCCTCATCACGATATCTATTCTATCGAGGACCTGGCAGAGCTCATCTACGACCTTAAGAATGCGAACGACAAGGCACGTATTTCTGTAAAGCTGGTCTCTGAAGCAGGCGTCGGAACTGTAGCCTCTGGTGTCGCAAAGGCTGGAGCACAGGTCATCCTGATCTCTGGCCATGACGGAGGTACAGGTGCCGCACCGCTCTCATCTATCCACAATGCCGGAATGCCTTGGGAGCTCGGAGTTGCCGAGGCTCATCAGACCCTCATCAGAAACGGCCTTCGTGAAAAAGTGATCATCGAGACTGACGGTAAGCTGATGACAGGCCGCGATGTAGCCATAGCAGCAATGCTCGGTGCTGAGGAATACGGATTTGCTACGGCACCACTTGTCACTATGGGATGTGTAATGATGCGTGTCTGCAACAAGGATACCTGTCCTGTAGGTATAGCTACCCAGAACCCTGTTCTCAGAAAGCGTTTTGCCGGAAAGCCGGAGTACGTGGTGAACTTCATGAAATTCATCGCAGAAGACCTTCGTGAGATCATGGCGAAGCTCGGAGTGCGTACCATCGACGAACTCGTCGGAAGAAGTGACCTTCTTCAGGTTCGCGAGAATGTTACCGATGGTAAGCATCCGAAGTACGCAAAGGTCGATCTGTCAAATGTACTGAACAATCCGTTCGTAAAGGACATGAAGCCTGTTCACTACGATAAGAAAAATGAGTTTGATTTCAAGCTGAATGAGACACTTGACGAGAAGGTACTCTTAAAGAAGCTTCCTCTCGACATAGAGCCAGGCGAAAAGAAGTCGGTAGATGTCGATGTGAAAAATACCGACCGTGCCTTCGGAACTCTCTTCGGTTCACGGATCACGAGAAAGTATAAGGAGTCACTCCCGGATGACACCTACACAGTTCACTGCAAGGGAGCTGGCGGACAGAGTTTTGGGGCCTTTATCCCGAAGGGACTCACTCTCGAACTGGTCGGCGATTCAAACGACTACTTTGGTAAGGGTCTCTCAGGCGGAAAGCTCATCGTATATCCTCCGAAGGGTTCAAAGATCCCTGCTGATGAGAATATCGTGATCGGAAACGTAGCTCTCTATGGTGCTACTAGCGGCAAGGCATTTATCTCTGGTGTCGCAGGCGAGAGATTCCTCGTAAGGAACTCAGGGGCTACGGCTGTAGTAGAAGGCGTCGGAGACCATGGATGCGAGTACATGACAGGAGGTACAGCAGTTATCCTTGGACGTACCGGAAAGAATTTTGCTGCAGGAATGAGCGGCGGAATAGCATACGTGCTTGATGAGGACGCTACACTCTACAAGAGACTGAACCAGTCGATGGTAAGCCTCGAGCAGGTAACAGATAAGTACGACGTACAGGAACTCAAAGAGCTTATCGCAGAGCACGTATCAGTGACCGGCTCTGAAAAGGGCAAGAAGATCTTCGACCATTTTGCCGAGTATCTGCCGAAGTTTAAAAAAGTCGTTCCGCACGACTTCAAGAAGATGCAGCAGTCGATAGCATGGATGGAAGAAAAGGGGCTGTCGTCTGAGGCCGCTCAGATGGAGGCTTTCAGGGCTGTTACAGGACAGAGTGATATTAAAATAGGGGTCAGGAATTAGGATATAGGGTTTAGGGGCCAGGAAATAGGGACTAGTGGGTAATAAGCTATTCCCTATCCCCTATATCCTATCCCCTCTCCAGGAAAGGAATAAAATGGGTAAGCCAACTGGATTTTTAGATTACAAAAGAGAAGAATCAAAGGCACTTTCTCCAAAGGAAAGGATAAAGAATTTTCACGAATTCCATACGCCTTTATCATACGAAAAACAGTCGCTTCAGGGCGCCAGATGTATGGACTGCGGTGTTCCGTTCTGCCAGTACGGTTGCAATATCGCCGGTATGACCTCAGGATGTCCTCTGAATAATCTCGTTCCGGAATGGAACGACCTCGTATATCATGGAAACTACGAGCAGGCTTATATCAGGCTCCACAAGACTTCGAATTTCCCAGAGTTTACGAGCCGTGTCTGCCCGGCGCTCTGCGAGAAGGCCTGCACGAACGGTCTTCACTCAGAACCTGTTTCGACGAAAGAGAATGAAAAGGCGATCATCGAATACGCCTATGAGCACGGTATCGCAAAAGCCCGCCCGCCAAAGGTGCGCACCGGGAAGAAGGTCGCAGTCATTGGAAGCGGCCCTTCAGGACTTGCTGTCGCTGATCAGCTGAACCAGAGAGGACACCTGGTGACCGTGTACGAAAGACACGATAAGGTCGGCGGTCTCTTAAGATACGGCATCCCGAATATGAAGCTCGAAAAGAGTGTAATTGACAGGAAAATAAAGGTCATGGAGGATGAGGGGATCACCTTCGTGACAAATGCCGATGCCGGTGCCTCGCTTAAGGCTTCTTCACTTGAAAAAGATTACGATGCTGTAGTTCTCTGTTGCGGTGCTTCTCATCCGAGAGACATATCAGCTCCGGGACGTGAGGCAAAGGGCATCTACTATGCCGTGGATTTTCTTACATCTACGACGAAAGCTCTTGATGAGAATGCCATTCCGCAGGGTGATTTCATCTCTGCAAAGGGTAAGGATGTCATCGTTATCGGCGGTGGTGATACAGGAAATGACTGTGTCGGTACCTGCATGAGACACGGCGCCAAGTCTGTGACACAGCTTGAGATGATGCCGGCCCCTCCAGTCGAGAGAACCCCGCAGAACAGCTGGCCTGAGTGGCCGCGCGTCTTAAAGACGGACTACGGTCAGGAAGAGGCTATAGCTGTATTCGGTCATGACCCACGTATCTACCAGACGACTGTAAAGGAGTATAAGAAGGATAAAAAGGGTGACCTTAAGTCTGTAGTTCTCGTTTCCCTCGAAGCAAAGAAGGACGAGAAGACCGGCAGACTGAATATGGTCCCTATCGAAGGAAGCGAGAAGGAAGTCCCTTGTCAGCTTGTCCTTATAGCAGCAGGCTTCCTGGGCTCTGAAAAGTACGTAACCGACGCCTTCAAAGTCTCACTCGACAAACGCACCAATGTCGAGGGTGTAAACGGCAGTCACGCCACCTCAGTGAAAAAGGTATTCACTGCCGGCGACATGCACACCGGCCAGTCCCTCGTCGTCAAAGCCATCGCCGAAGGCCGCAAATGCGCCCGCGAGGTCGACGAGTTCCTGATGGGATACTCAAACCTGTAAAGATCTGCAGTGTCTCTTTGCATATTTTATCTTAGCGTGGTAAAATACAGCACATGAGCATTCGGATAGATCAGATAAAAATCAGACCAGAAAATGACAGCCGCGAGGCGCTTCTGTCGGAGGCGGCCAGGCGGCTTCATATAAGTGAAAAAGACATTACGGATCTTTCTGTAGTAAAGAAGTCGATAGACGCGAGAAAGAAGCCGGATGTCTTTTTATTGTATCAGCTCGCGGTAAGTGTCCGTGTGAATGAACAGAAGCTCTTAAAGAATCACCATATAAAAAATATTTCTATATACCAGAAGAAGACATATAAACTGAAGACGGGTCTTTCTTTAAATGGCAGAAAGCGTCCAGTCATAGTGGGGCTGGGACCTGCTGGACTTTTTGCGGGACTTGTGCTGGCAGAAGCTGGACTTGAACCGCTGATCATAGAGCGCGGAAAACCGGCGGCCGAGAGAAGAGAGGATGTCGAGCATTTTTTCAGGACAGGTGTCCTGAAACCGGATTCGAATGTGCAGTTCGGAGAGGGTGGTGCAGGGACATTTTCGGATGGGAAGCTAAACACCGGAGTCCATGATAAAAATGGCCGGAACCATTTTGTCCTGGAGACCTTTGTAAAGTACGGAGCACCGTCTGAAATCCTCTGTGAGGCGAAGCCGCATATCGGAACTGACCGTCTGATAGAAGTCGTATCGGAGATCAGAAAAGCCATCATAGAAAAAGGCGGAGAAGTCAGGTTTAATACGAAAATGACGGAACTGTGCGTCGCAGGCGGACAGATAACCGGTGTAAAAACTGATAAAGAAACCATAGATACTGACACGGTGATTCTCGCCATCGGTCACTCAGCCAGAGATACATTCAGGACTCTTTACGAAGAAAAGATACCTATGACATCGAAGCAGTTTGCCATGGGATTTCGTATCGAGCATCCGCAGAGTTTTATTAATGAGTCGCAGTATGGCAAAAAGGCTGCTTCCTACCTTCCAGCAGCTCCATATAAGCTGGCATATTCAAAAGGAGAGCGCGGAGTCTACTCTTTCTGCATGTGTCCTGGAGGCTATGTCGTAAACGCATCATCAGAACCGGGACACCTTGCAGTAAACGGCATGAGTAACTACGGCCGTGACTCAGCGAATGCCAATTCAGCCATCGTAGTGGCAGTCGGAGCAGGTGAGTATGACCTGAATGACCCACTTGGAGCCATCGAATACCAGCGCTCTATCGAGAAAAAAGCATTCGATCTCTGCAACGGAAAAATCCCACAGCAGTTATACGGAGACTTTAAAGCAGATAAAGAGAGCTCTTCGTTCGGAGACTTTGAGTCGCTTACAAAGGGAGAGCACGCCTTTGCGAATCTGAGAGGGATATATTCACCGGAGATAGAGCAGGCGTTTCTGACAGGAATGGAAGAATTCGATAAAAGGATTCACGGCTTTGCCAGATACGACGCCATCCTCAGCGGAGTGGAGAGCCGTACCTCGAGTCCTGTCAGGATCCCACGTGATGAGACCTTTCAGTCCGCGGTACGCGGACTCTATCCATGCGGCGAGGGAGCCGGCTACGCAGGCGGTATCACCTCAGCTGCGATCGACGGTATAAAAGTTGCCGAAGCCGTGATAAATGAGTTATAATATTTTTTCGTATGAGAGAAATCAGAGAATTAGACCAGAGTGTCATAGATAAAATAGCAGCGGGAGAGGTAGTGGAAAGACCGGCTTCGGTGATTAAGGAGCTGACAGAGAATGCGATAGATGCCGGTGCCACAGCTATTTCTGTAGAGATAGAGGGTGGCGGCATAGATCTGATAAGGGTCACCGATAACGGCTCAGGCATTCCAGAAGACCAGATAGAGATAGCATTTTTGCGGCATGCGACAAGCAAGCTTAGGACGGAAGAAGAGCTTCATTCGATAGGCTCCCTCGGATTCAGAGGCGAAGCGCTCTCTTCGATAGCCGCAGTTTCGAAGGTCGAGGTCTTTACGAAGACCGAGGATGAGATGGCAGGCTGCCATTACCGTATTGAAGGCGGCAAGGAGATAGAAAAAGAGTCGAAGGCCGCGCCGGACGGGACCACTTTTATCATCAGGTCACTTTTTTATAATACACCTGCCAGAAGAAAATTCCTGAAAAGCCCTACTACAGAGGGAAACTACATAAGAGACCTGCTTGAAAAACTGGCGCTCTCGCATCCCGACATAGCGTTTAAATTCCGCGCGAATAAAGCGGATAAGTTCGTGACAGTAGGAGACGGGAAACTCTTAGACGCCATTTACTGTGTCTATGGCCGCTCGATAGCAAATCATCTGCTTACCATAGATAAGGCAGAGGAGGGGATACATATCACCGGTTACCTCGGAAAAAGTGAGTTGAACCGAGGAAACCGCACGATGGAGATCTTTTTCGTAAACCAGAGACTGGTGAAGAGCAGGATACTGTCCAAAGCGCTAGAGGCAGGCGGCGAGGGATTCGTGATGAAGCACCAGTACCCGTTTGCGATACTTTTCTTAGACTTTGATCCGACGCTTGTCGATGTGAATGTCCATCCATCGAAGCAGGAGGTCAGGTTCATGGATGAACCGCTCGTGTATAAGCTTGTGTCAGAGGCAGTCCACGAGGCCTATGCAGGAAAAGACGCGGAGCGAGACACTGAGGACTTAAGGGAAAATCCGCCGGCTCCGGAAACGGTGAAGGAAGCGCCGAAGGCGCCGGAGCCTTTTGAAAGAGAGCGACTCTCACAGATAAAAGACGCGATAACGCATCAGATATCGAAGGATTCTCCATATGAGAAAAAGTATGAGAGAAGCAGTGTAGACAGATTTTTATCGGAGAGAAAAGCGACTCTTCCTGAGAGCACGCCGTATGATAAGCCGGCTGCATCTGAGGACGACAGTGTTTTTGACGCGCCGTTAAGAAAAGAGACTCTTGAGAAAAATTACGAGCAGACTTCATTTATCTCAAAGGATTCTGCGATAAATCACAGGCTTATAGGACTGGCATTTAATACATACTGGATATTTGAGTACAATGACGCGCTTTTCTTAGTTGATCAGCATGCAGCCCATGAGAAGGTAAACTACGAGAGGCTTATGCGCCATCTGAAGGACCATCAGATGACTTCCGAGATGATCTCGCCTTCGATGATCATCACGCTGACAAAGACTGAAAAACAGACGGTGTTCGACCATATAGACGCGTTTGAGGATCTGGGATTTAGGATCTCCGATTTCGGGGAGACCGAGGTGGCACTCGAGGCCATACCG
>Ga0256870_1000402_pt1 | contig 15737 bp, 28 predicted proteins | sample RumenRJG_06RNA_FD_186079 | JGI IMG/M metagenome (GOLD analysis project Ga0256870, IMG submission 186079) | Metatranscriptome of bovine rumen microbial communities from Lethbridge, Alberta, Canada - Rumen RJG_06 (Metagenome Metatranscriptome) | ecosystem: Host-associated > Mammals > Digestive...
CCCTTGAATTTAATTTCTCAATATTGTATAAAGTGGGAACATATATAGAGCATAGCAGAGTTCTTTGAAAGAAGGGACGAACTTCGCTTTGTCAAGTTTGGCGGGAACCGTAAAGTCAGCGATTTCGCTTTCAGGTTTGCGCATCTTTGCCCGTTTTGTGGGGTAGGGGTTCCGGTAAAGGCTCTGGATGCCATTTTACTATCGGTTGTTTTTGATGGTTTTGGTAGTTCCAGGAGTTGTTTGGTGTCTTGAATAGATGAGATGCCTTTTTTTCTTGAATAATCCAATCCTGATAAACAATTTTTCTATAATCTGGTGTCTGCGAACACGATCTTCTTCTGTATGATGTGGTTGTGTTCTGGCTTAAAGTGCAACACATATATAATTAAGAATGCCGACTTGAAAGTCGGCAAAGGAGAAACACATGGCAAAGGAGAAGTTCGTCAGAACTAAACCTCACATGAACGTTGGTACCATCGGTCACGTTGATCATGGTAAGACAACATTGTCAGCTGCTATCACCATGCACTGCGCTAAAAAGTATGGTGACAAGGCTCTCAAGTATGATGAAATCGATAACGCTCCGGAGGAAAAGGAGCGCGGTATCACAATCAATACTCGCCACCTTGAGTATCAGTCTGACAAGCGCCACTACGCGCACATCGACTGCCCGGGACATGCTGACTACATCAAGAACATGATTACTGGTGCGGCTCAGATGGATGGTGCTGTTCTCGTTGTTTCTGCTCCTGATTCAGTCATGCCGCAGACTCGCGAGCACTTGCTCCTCGCTCGCCAGGTTGGCGTTCCGAAGATTATCGTCTTCTTGAACAAAGTCGACCTCGTCGATGATCCCGATCTTCTTGAGCTCGTCGAGGAAGAGGTTAAGGACACTATTAAAGAGTACGGATTCTCTGAAGATACTCCGATTATTAAGGGTTCTGCATTCAAGGCTCTCGCTGATGGAGCTACAGATGCTGATACTGCTTGCATCGATGAGCTTCTCAATGCTATGGATACTTGGTTCGATGACCCGGTTCGCGATGCTGATAAGCCGTTCTTGATGCCGATCGAGGATATCTTCACGATCTCTGGACGCGGTACGGTTGTTACTGGTCGTATCGAGCGCGGTGTTATCAACCTCAACGACCCCGTTGAAATCGTTGGTATCCGCCCGACTGCTTCTTCAACAGCTACTGGTATCGAGATGTTCCAGAAGACTCTCGATCAGGGACAGGCTGGTGATAACGTCGGTATCCTTCTCCGCGGTGTTGAGAAGAAGGACGTTGTTCGTGGTCAGGTTCTCGCGGCTCCTGGAACAATCCACCCGCACACAAAGTTCGAGGCTCAGATCTACGTTCTTTCTAAGGAAGAGGGTGGACGCCACAGCCCGTTCTTCACTGGCTATCGCCCGCAGTTCTACTTCCGCACGACTGATATCACTGGTACGGTCGAGCTCGAGGCTGGAACGGACATGGTAAAGCCGGGTGACAATGTCAAGATTATCGGTGAGCTTATCCACCCGATCGCTATGGATGAGGGTCTCAAACTCGCTATCCGCGAAGGTGGTCGCACAATCGCTTCTGGACAGGTTACAAAAATTATCGAATAGTAATTCGTAATTGAATTGAAAATGGAGGAAGGGAAGGGTTTCTTTTCCTCCATTTTGGAGGAAAGATGACTAACAGGAAAATTCGCGTCAGTCTTCGTGCTTTTGATGTGGAGCTTATTGACCAGAGTGCAAAGGCTATTGTGCAGACTGTGCAGAAGGCTGGAGCAAAGGTTTTGGGACCGATTCCCCTTCCGACTCGTGTCAACAAGGTGACGGTTTTGCGCTCACCGCACGTCAATAAGAAGTCTCGCGAGCAGTTCGAGATGCGGACTCACAAGCGCTTGATAGACATTTTTGACCCTTCTGCAGAGGTTATGGACTCTCTGATGAAGTTGGAATTGTCTGCGGGTGTTGATGTTGAAATTAAGCAATAATACTGCGTTGCAGTTGATTGCTAAAAAATAGTACGGTCTCTTGGATCAGAGATGGCGGCTAGAAATGTAGGAGAATCAGAATGAAAGGTCTGATTGCAAAAAAAGTAGGAATGACACAGGTTTTCGATGAAAACGGTAATCTGACACCAGTAACCGTGATCCATGTTGAACCGAATACCGTTGTCGCTACTAAGACAAAAGAAACGAATGGCTATGACGCTGTTGTTCTTGGTTTGGAAGATGTAAAAGAAACAAGAATATCAAAGTCATACAAAGGTCAGTTTCCTGAAGCAGTATCCCCGAAAAGGCATTTGAAAGAATTTAGGGATTTCGAGAAGGAAGTTGCAATTGGGGATCAGATTGGTCTTGAGTTGTTTGAGAAAGTTGGCTTCCTCGATGTGACTGCGACTTCAAAAGGAAAGGGATTTCAGGGTGTTATGAAGCGTTGGGGATTCCACGGTGGACGTGCTTCTCACGGTTCAAAATTTCATCGTGAAGCTGGTGGTACAGGAAATTCTACAACACCTGGACATTGTCTGAAAAACGTGAAGATGCCGGGACATATGGGTTTTGAAAGAGTTACTGTTCAGAATCTTAAAATCGTGAAGATTGACCCAGAACTGAAAGTTATTATGGTTCGTGGTGCTGTTCCTGGAAATAAAAACTGCACGCTGGTCATCAAGTCCGCGGTTAAGAAATAAGGTCGAGGAATAAGATGGAAAAGAAAGTCTATTCAATCGATGGTAAAGAGCTGCGTTCAATTACTCTTGATGATAATGTTTTCGGCCTTCCGGTTAATGAAGATGTTATTTACTATGCCATCACAAATGAATTAGCAAATAAACGTGTTGGTACTGCTTGCACCAAGACTCGCTCTGAGGTTCATGGAAGCAATGCAAAGCCGTATAAGCAGAAGGGAACTGGACACGCTCGTCGTGGTGACAAAAAGTCTCCTATCACTCGTGGTGGTGGAACGATTTTTGGACCGAAACCTCGTGATTTCAGCTACTCAATCCCTAAGACGGCTAAACGCCTTGCGATGAAGTCTATCTTGAGCCTTCAGGCTCAGGCTGACAGACTTACTGTCGTTGAGGATTTTACGATTGAAAGTGGCAAGACGAAGGATTTGGTAAAGATTCTTAACGCTTTTGCAAAAGATGAGAGGACCGTTATCATCCTCAAAGATGATGACAAGAATATTAAGAGAGCTGGACGCAATGTGAAGAACTTGTCGTTCCTTTCTTACAACAGGCTCCGCGCTCATGACCTTTACTACGGAAGGAAAGTTATCCTTTTGGAAGGTGCAGCAAAGAATCTTTCTGAGTTTTTCAAGTCTGAAGAGGAGAGTAAGTAATGACTGACTTGCACGATATTATTATTGCTCCTGTTCTTTCTGAAAAAGCAACAGCTTTGCGCGAAGAAGGAAAGTATGTTTTCAAAGTACAGCCTTCCGCTACAAAACTTCAGATAAAGGATGCTGTGACAAAACTTTTCAATGTGAAAGTGCTGTCTTGTACAACTCTCAATGTCCTTGGTAAGGTCAAGAGGGTTCGTGGAAAGCTTGGAAAGACTTCCAGCTGGAAAAAGGCGATTGTTCGCCTCGCTCCTGGTGAAGTAATCAAGGTATTTGAAGGCGTTTAAGCCTTTTTATTAAGGGGAACCAGATGGCTCTTAAAGTTTTTAAACCATATTCAGCGGGTACTCGTACTCGTATTGATTTGGTAAGAGATGAACTAACAACTGATAAACCCGAAAAAAGTCTGGTATCAGGATTGAAATCTCAGGGCGGACGCGGTGCGGGTGGTCGCATCTCTGTTCGTCATCAGGGTGGTGGACATAAAAGGCGTTATCGCGAGATAGATTTCAAGCGCAACAAGCATGGTATTCCTGGAACTGTAAAGTCCATTGAGTACGATCCGAACAGAAGCGCTAACATCGCGTTGATTTTCTATGCTGATGGTGAGAAACGCTACATTATCGCTCCGAAAGGATTGACTGTCGGACAGAAGATTTACTCTGGCGAGAATGCTGCTCCGGTTGTCGGAAATGCACTCCCGCTCGATACGATTCCTGTCGGATTCACAATCCACAACATCGAGCTCACTTTGGGTCGCGGTGGACAGTTGGTTCGTTCTGCAGGTGCAAGCGCATTGGTAGCTGCAAAAGATGGCGATTACGTTATCGTTCGCCTTCCTTCTGGCGAGACAAGGCGCATTCTCGGAAAGTGCTATGCGACGATTGGTGTTGTTGGCAACGAAGAGAGAATGAATACTCAGTTGGGTAAAGCAGGTCGCAAGAGATGGCTTGGTATTCGTCCGACTGTTCGTGGTATGGCTATGAACCCTGTTGACCATCCGCTCGGTGGTGGTGAAGGTGCCGGTAAGGGACATGTTCCTGTTACTCCGTGGGGTCAGCCGTGTAGGGGCTACAAAACTCGTAACAAGAGAAAGACTTCTAGCCGCTTTATTGTTTCACGTCGCAAGAAGTAAGATAGGAGTTAACGGTGTCAAGATCTGTTAAAAAAGGCCCTTTCATTGCGAAGAGCCTTTATAAAAAGGTTATTGAGATGAACAAGGAGAGTGATAAGAAGATGATAAAAACATATTCTCGTTGCTCTACTATCATTCCTGAAATGGTTGGAAACACTATTTCGGTCTACAATGGAAAGTCATGGATTCCCGTGTACGTAACAGAGAACCTCGTTGGTCACAAGCTTGGCGAATTCTCTCCGACCCGTACTTTCAAGGGACATGGCGGAACAGACAAGTCTGCTGGTAAATGAGGGTGGATATTATGGCTGAAGTAAAAGGTTATGTAGCCACTACAAAATTCCTTATCGCGTCACCTACAAAGGTTCGTCCTGTAGCTCACGTCGTAAGTAGAAGGAATTGTACAGAGGCTTTGGCTATTCTTGACAATATGCCCCAGAAAGGTGCTTCTTTGATCAAGAATACTTTGAAATCTGCAATTGCTAATGCGTTGTATGCGAACAAGAACCTCGACGAGGATTCTCTGTATGTGAAGGAAATTCGTATCGACGAAGGTCCGAGGCTGAAGAGAGTGTGGTTCAGGGCGCGCGGTCGTGCTGACCAGCTTTTGCGCCGTATGTGTCACATTACTGTTATCGTTGCTGAAAAGGCGGGTGAATAAAGTGGGTCAGAAAGTAAATCCTATTGGTTTGCGTCTTGGAATCAATAAAACGTGGCAGTCTCGCTGGTATGCGGCTCCGAAAGATTATGCGAACTGGGTCTTGGAAGATTTGAAGATTCGCGAGTTGGTTAGGTCTTTGCCGGAATGCCAGAATGCTGATATCGCTGAAATCGAGATTGTTCGGCATCCTCAGCGCGTTACTATTGTCGTTCACACAGCACGCCCTGGCGTCATCATTGGCGTAAAAGGTGCGAATATCGAGAAAATCTCTGCTGAGATTCAGTCGAAGCTGACGAAGAAAGTTCAGATCAAGATTAAGGAAATCAAGAGGGCGGACATCAACGCTTCTTTGATTGCTCAGAATGTTGGTCGTCAGTTGGCTGGAAGAGGTTCTTTCAGAAAGGCGTTGAAGCAGGCTTCTTCAAACGCTATGAAGAACGGCGCACAGGGAATCAAGATTCGTTTGTCTGGTCGTCTTGGTGGTGCGGATATGCGCCGCAGCGAAGAGCACAAAGAGGGCAGGGTTCCTCTTCACACGCTTCGCGCTGACATCGATTATGGTACGTTCGAAGCTCACACAACTTATGGAAAGATAGGTGTCAAGGTGTGGGTCTACAACGGAATGAAATATGGTCATGAGCAGAATGACGATGCTGGTCAGCTCGCTCGCAGACCTCGCCATGATCGTTCTGATTCCGACAGGAGCAGAACAAGAAAGACAAATCGTGCTGTAGATGTTGCAGAAAATACTTCTAAGGAGTAATGTAAATGCTTAGTCCTAAAAGAGTTATTCACCGCAAAGTCCAGCGCGGTAGAATTAATGGCTGTGCAACACGTGCGAATTACATCGATTTCGGTGATATTGCTCTCGTAGCTATGGAACCGGTTTGGCTCAACGCTAAGCACATCGAAGCTGCTCGTGTCGCTATCAACCGCAAACTTGAAAGAAAAGGTAATGTTTGGTTGAGGATTTTCCCGGATAAGCCGGTTTCTAAGAAGCCTGCTGACACCCGCATGGGAAAGGGAAAGGGAGCACCGGAGTTTTGGGCGGCTGTCATAAAGCCCGGCGTGATTCTTTTTGAGGTTGGTGGAGTTGATATCAATCTCGCTGAGCAGGCTTTGAAGCTTGCTGCAAGCAAGCTCCCCATCAAAACGAGAATCGCCTTCAAACCGACGAAAGACTAGGAGTAAGAAATGGCTGATACAAAGAAGAAGAATGTAAAGGATTTGTCTTACGCCGAGTTGATTGCTGAGCGCAACAAAGTGAAGCAGGAGTACATGGATCTTCGCTTCCAGTCAGTGATTGGACATGTTGATAATCCGATGCAGAAGCGTTTGTTGCGCCGCCAGATTGCAAAACTTAATACGTTTATCCGCGAAAAAGAAATTTCGGGATTGGATAAATAGGAGTTGACCCGTGGAAGAACAGATTGTTCAGACTAAGGGTGGAAAGCGTTCCTTTGTAGGTATCGTTACAAGCGATAAGATGGATAAAACGATTGTTGTATCCATCGATACAAAGAGAATGGACACTCTTTACAAGAAGTACGTTACACGTACTAAGAAGTGCAAAGCTCACGACGAGCAGAACGAGGCTCACATTGGAGATACCGTTCGTATCGTTGAGTGCAGCCCCATCAGCAAAGATAAATGCTGGAGGCTTGCCGAGATTATTGAACGTGCTAAATAAGCTAGGAGTTAAGTATGCTTCAAATGCAGTCAAATCTGGTTGTTGCCGACAACTCTGGCGCTAAACTTGTTCAGGTAATCAAGGTGCTTGGTGGTTCTCACCGCCGCTATGCCAGTATCGGTGATGTTGTTGTTGTAGCTGTCAAGGAAGCGATTCCGACGTCTACAATAAAGGAAGGTTCAGTTGAGAAGGCTGTAATCGTTCGCGTGTCGAAGGAATACCGCCGCCCGGATGGAACTTATATTCGCTTCGATGACAACGCGTGCGTTATCGTCGATGGAGATAAGAACCCGAAGGGAAAACGTGTCTTTGGACCTGTTGCCCGTGAACTTCGTGATATGGATTACATGAAGATTGTTTCATTGGCTCCTGAGGTTCTGTAATTTCTGTATTTCGTATAAGGGGATTTGAGATGGACACAAAATTCAAAATCCGTAAGGATGATACGGTACAGGTAATTGCAGGAAAAGATAAGGGTAAGCGCGGAACTGTCGTTCGCGTTCTTACCAAGAAAGATGCAGTTATTGTATCGGGTGTTAATATCGTCAAGAAGACGATGAAAAGACGTAGCCAGCAGGAGCAGGGCGGCATTGCCGAAATCGAAGCTCCTTTGCATATCTCTAACGTTGCGATCGTGTGCAAGAAATGCGGTCCTACAAGAGTTGGTTATAAACTTGACGGCGACAAGAAGATTCGCGTCTGCCGTAAATGTGGAGAAGCTCTGTAATGGATAATTACGTACCACGGCTTAAGAAAGTCTACAAAGAAACTATCGCTCCCGAGCTCTTTAAGGAACTTGGATACACATCTGTGATGCAGATTCCGGTCATCAAAAAGGTGGTCGTGAGCATGGGTGTCGGCGAAGCTCTCGCAAACAAGAAACTCCTTGATGCCGCAGTTGCTGATATTACTCAGATCACTGGGCAGCATGCGGTAAAAACAAGAGCGAAGAAGAGCATTGCGAACTTCAAGCTCCGCGAGGGTAATGAAGTTGGTGTAATGGTTACATTGCGCGGTAATGTCATGTATGAATTCTTGGACCGCCTTATAAATGTTGCATTGCCCCGTGTAAAGGATTTCCGCGGAATCAAAGCTACTGGTTTTGATGGACACGGAAATTTCTCTCTTGGTATTACTGAACAGATTATCTTCCCAGAAATTGATTTTGATAAGATCACAAAGATTGCTGGTATGAATATATCTATCGTTACAAGTGCACGTACAGATGCTGAAGCTCGTGCTCTTCTTACTAAGTTCAGAATGCCGTTCAGAAAGTAGTGAGGAAGTCATGGCTAAGAAATCAATGATTATCAAGGCGAACCGCACTCCCAAGTATAAGACACGCGAGTACAATCGCTGTCAGATTTGTGGTCGCCCCCGCGGTTATTTGCGCAAGTTTAAAATGTGCCGTCTTTGCTTCCGCAAGTTGGCAAGTGAAGGCCTGTTGCCAGGCGTAACAAAATCTAGCTGGTAGTGGAGGAAAAGAAATGAGTGTATCAGACCCAATCGCAGACATGCTGACTAAGGTTCGTAACGCTGTTCAGGCTCGCCACGAGAATGTTGATGTTCCGACATCAAAACTCAAGCTGGAAATTGTTAAAATCCTGAAGACAGAAGGTTATATTAAGAATTTCAAGAAGGTTCAGGAGGAGAACAAAAATCTCATCCGTATCGTTTTGAAATACGATGATTCGAATGCTTCCGTAATCCACGGTCTTGAGAAGGTTTCAAAACCTGGTCGCCGTGTGTATTCTGGATATAAAGATTTGCCCCGCGTTTACAACGGTTTCGGTACTCTGATTGTTTCAACGTCAATCGGTGTAACGACTGGAAAGAAGGCCGCTGAGAAGCAGGTCGGTGGCGAAGTTATCTGCAAAGTGTGGTAATAGGAGTAAAAGATGTCAAAAATCGGAAAACTTCCTGTTGCTATTCCGGCAGGAGTTACAGTTTCTGTGAATTCTGGTCTTGTGACTGTTAAAGGTCCCAAGGGCGAATTGAAGCAGTCAATTGGAGATTTGGTTACTGTCGAGACAAAAGACGGTGAGCTTTGCGTCAAGGTTGCTAACGATTCAAAGGCGGCGAATGCTGCTCACGGTTTGTACCGCAACCTTATTCAGAACATGGTTACTGGCGTGACGACGGGCTTCTCAAAGTCCCTCATCATCACTGGTGTCGGTTACCGTGCTGAAGTTCAGGGAAAGAATCTCGTGATGAACCTCGGATACTCTTCCGAATTCATCGCAATCATTCCCGAAGGTCTTACTGTTGTCGCTGATTCTCAGGGAAAAATCACCATCAGCGGTATCAGCAAGCAGTTGGTCGGCGAGTTCAGTTCTCAGATTAGAAAGTTGCGTATGCCGGAGCCGTACAAAGGCAAGGGTATTCGTTACGAGACTGAAGTTATCAGACGCAAAGTCGGTAAGACTGGCGTAAAATAAGGTGTAACACATGTTTAAGAAACTTAATGATAAAGCTAGAAAGCGTTTGCATCGTAAGGTTCATATTCGTAAGTCAGTTTACGGAACTGCTGAGAGACCTCGCATGACTGTTACTCGCAGCAACACAAACCTTTATGTTCAGGTTATCAATGATGAGGAAGGTAAGACCCTCGCTTCAATCTCTACATTGGAGAAAGAGTTTGCCGACATCAAACCGAACACTGAAGGAGCTGCAAAACTCGGTGAGGCATTTGGAAAACGCCTGCAGGATAAGAGCATCACAACTGTCGTTTTTGATCGCAACGGTTATCTGTATCATGGTGTTGTAAAGGCCCTTGCTGATGGAACTCGCAAAGCGGGAATCATTTTCTAGGAGATTCTATGGAACGCCAGAATAAATTCGATAGAGATAGAAAAGAAGACCAGAAGGAATTCGTCGAGAAGCTCGTCAAGTTGAATCGCACTGCGAAGACTGTGAAGGGTGGACGCAGAATGTCTTTCTCAGCGTTGACTGTTGTCGGCGATGGAAAAGGTCGCGTTGGATACGGATTCGGCAAGGCAAACGACGTGTCTGAGGCTATCAGAAAGAGTATTGATCGTGCGAAGAGAAACTTGATAAATGTTCCCGTGAAGAACGGAACATTGCCGCACGATATGGTCGGTAACTACAAGAGTTCATCAATTCTTTTGAAGCCGGCTTGCGCTGGAACGGGAATCATCGCTGGTGGTACGGTTCGCGCAATTATGGATTCAATCGGAATCACTGATGTCATCTCGAAGTCATTGGGATCTTGTAGTCCGGTCAACGTTGTAAGGGCGACTTTCGACGCTCTTTCAAAGTTGATGGATGCGAAGGCTGTCGCTGCTAACAGGGGCAAGTCTTTGCAGGATATGTGGGGTTGATCATGGCAAAGACGATTAAAGTTACGCTTGTTAAGAGCCCGATTGGACAGAAGCCGGAGAAAAAGGCTACCGTTCGCAGTCTCGGTCTCAAGAAGCTCAATTCTTCTGTTGTCAAGGAAGATACACCCGTCATTCGCGGAATGGTTGCGGCTGTCGCTCACCTTGTGAAAGTAGAGGAGTCAAACTAATGGCAGATTTTATTTTGAATGCGCCGAAGGGTGCTAACAAGAAAAAGTTTATTGTTGGACGCGGTTCTTCTTCTGGAAATGGTACGACAGCTGGAAAGGGTAACAAGGGACAGCAGTCTCGTTCAGGTGGAAAAACCTATGTCGGTTTCGAAGGTGGACAGATGCCGCTCTACAGAAGAATCGCTCATCGCGGTTTTTCTAACTACCCGTTCAAGAAGGAATTCTCAATCATCAACGTTTGCATCCTTAACGAGGTTTTCGAGTCTGGAGAGACCGTAGACAAAGATTCTTTGGTTTCAAAGGGCTTGATCGACTCTGCTAAGGTTGCCGTGAAGATTCTCGGAAACGGTGAATTGACAAAGAAACTTACGGTTAATGTCGACAAGGTTTCTGCATCTGCAAAAACTAAGATTGAAGCCGCTGGTGGTAGTGTCGTTTCTTCAACCGAGGCCAAATAAAGGTAGCGTTGGGGATTCTGATGGCAAATAATCCTATAGTAAACATTTTCAAAATTAAGGAACTTCGCAATAAGTTGTTCTTTACTTTTGTGATTTTTGTAGTCTTTCGCTTGGGATGCGTCTTGACTATTCCAGGCATAGATGCAAGCGCGTTGATTACTTACTTTGATGAGCTCGTAAAACAGAATAAAAATGCGTTTGCCAGTTATATGGACTTTTTTTGCCGGTGGAGCATTCTCTAATTTTTCTGTGTTTATGCTTGGGGTTATGCCCTATGTATCAACACAGATTATATTGCAGCTAGCACTGATTATTTTTCCGTCTTTGAAGAGGATTGCTCAAGAAGACGGAGGTCAGAGAAAAATTGCAGCGTGGACTCGGATTGGTACGGTTTTCGTATGTCTCATCCAGTCCCTCGCTGTGACTGTTTATGCGGACAGCATTCCCGGTGCGATTATCATCGAGAATCATCTGGCATTCAGATTGTTGGCAATGCTCACTGTGACCACGGGTGCGATGGTGACAGTTTGGTTGGGAGATTTGATTACGGAACACGGAATTGGCAACGGTATTTCGATGCTTATTTTCGCTGGTATCGTCGCGCGTCTCCCGAATGCCGTTATTGAGCTTGGTGACAAGGTTAGTAAGGGCGAAATCAATGCTGTTTTCGTTATTGTCGTTTTGTTGATGTTTGCAGGTATCATCGCCTTGGTTGTCTTCGAGCAGCGTGGTGAGCGTCGTATTCCTGTGCATTATGCGAAACGCGTGGTCGGTAAAAAAATGTATGGTGGTCAAAGCACGTACATACCGTTCAAGATTAATCCGTCCGGTGTGATTCCTGTTATTTTTGCATCTTCATTTTTGACGTTCCCGCTTCAGATTGTTTCCAGCATCGGTAACAATCAGGCATCGGCTCGTTGGATTTCAAAGCTTTCAGTGATTTTGACTCCGACAGGCTGGTGGTACAATATCCTTTTGGTTCTTCTGATAATCTTCTTTGCGTATTTCTATACGCAGGTTACGTTGAATCCGACGGAAATTGCGAAGCAGATTCGCGAGAATGGCGGTTCGATTCCCGGTATCAGGATTGATAAAACGGAAGAGTATATGCAGCGCGTCTTGAATCGCTTGATTCTTCCCGGTTCGCTGTATCTTGCTTTGATAGCGGTTTTGCCTACTATCATTCAGAATATTTTTGAATTCCCGCAGTCGATAGCGATGTTGATGGGCGGAACTTCCTTGCTGATTCTTGTCGGTGTTGACCTTGATACGATGAATCAGGTTGATGCTGTTTTGAAAATGCATCATGTTGATGGATTGGTGAAGAAGGGGAGCTTGAAATCTCACCGATTGTAAAATTGCGTGTTTTTCATTATTCTGACTAAGAAAAGAGATTTGTTTTGCATGATAAGTGTAGAACAAATCTCTCGTTTTATGGTAAACTAAACTTCCAAATTGTGACTTATTGCAAGTCGCTATGGTTTGGTTGTATTTTTATTTATCTGGGGGACTTTATGAAAGTTCGTACAAGTGTTAAGCCCATCTGTGATAAATGCAAGGTTATTAAGAGAAATGGTATCATTCGTATCATTTGCACTAATCCGAAGCATAAACAGAGACAGGGTTGAGGAGTGATTGATGGCTCGTATAGCAGGAGTTGATCTTCCGAATAAGCATGTTGTTATTGCGTTGACCTACATCTACGGAATTGGTCGGTCATCTGCAAAACTTATTTGCGAGAAGACGAAAATTGATCCGAACAAAATGTTGAACGATTTGGATCAGGATGAGCAGGCGAAACTTCGTACTATCATTGATGAGGAGTACAAGGTTGAGGGACATCTGAGAAGTGAGATTGGTCTCAATATCAAGAGACTTATGGATATCGGATGTTACAGAGGATTGAGGCATCGCAAGGGTCTCCCTGTTCGTGGACAGAGGACTCGCACGAATTCTCGTACTCGCAAGGGTAAGAAAAAGACTGTTGCTAACAAGAAAAAGGCAGTCTGAGTAGTTGGAGGATAGAGTAAATGCCTAACGTAAAGAAACGAAAGGAAAAGAAGAGCGTATACGAAGGTAACGTTTATATTCAGGCTACGTTCAACAATACCATTGTGACCATTACAGATATGAAAGGAAATGCGCTTTCTTGGGCGTCATCAGGTGGGCTTGGATTCCGCGGCGCTAAGAAGTCAACTCCTTTCGCAGCTCAGACCGTTACGGAAACTGCTGTTCAGAAGGCTGTCAGCTATGGTATCCGCGAGGTTCATGTTTTCGTGAAGGGACCTGGTGTCGGTCGCGAGAATGCTGTTCGCTCATTGGGCGCTTTGGGATTGAAGGTGAAATCCATCTCGGATGTAACTCCTATTCCTCATAATGGATGTAGACCAAGAAAGACTCGCCGTATGTAGCGAAGTCTCTCGTTCGCATGCAATGCGGACGATTGCAACTTTGTCTTCATTCATTTTTGGTTTTATAACAACATAAAAGGGGTTCGGATGGCTCGTCAAAATCTGCTCAAGGGCTTCAAAAAGCCGAAGAGCATACAGTTTGATCATCTTGAAAATAATCCTAACTACGGGAAATTTGAAGCTTCTCCGTTTGAGACTGGATTCGGTACGACGATTGGGAACACTCTCCGTCGCGTATTGTTGTCCTCGATTCAGGGGTATGCTATATCTGCGGTGAGAATTACTTGGTATGATGCGGATGAGGTTCCTCATTGCATTTCGAGTGAATTCGAAGCGATTCCGGATATTTCAGAAGATACCTTGGAAGTTTTGAACAGCTTGAAGTTGCTTCGTTTGCGCCTTGCTGACGATGCGGAACACGGTACGTTTGATTTCGAATTCAAGGGTCCGGGAACTGTTTGCAGCAATGATTTCGCAAAAGAAGGTCAGCTTGAGATTCTTTCCGAGAATGTTCCTATCTTCACTATGATGGAGAACGCTCGTTTGGATATCGAGGTTCAGGTTGATTTGGGAAGAGGGTATGTTCCCGCTGAGGTGCATGAGCACTATAGCGAGGTGGTCGGTACCATCCCCATGGATTCAATCTTTACTCCTGTCCATAAGGTCAAGTATCAGATTGAGCCTTGCCGCATCGGTCAGAGAAATGACTACGACAAGCTCGTTCTTGAGATTTGGACTGATGGAACGATAAAGCCGGAAGATGCTTTGGCTGAAGCCGCGAAAATTGCAAAAGAGCATTTTTCGATTTTTGTCAATTTCAACGACTCTGATGTTTCGTCGAGCGATGACTTGGATGAGGACGATGAGAAAGTTCGTCAGTTCCTCAATAGGTCCGTCGAGGAACTTGAGCTTTCTGTTCGCTCCGCGAATTGTCTCAAAAATGCGAATATCCGCACTTTTGGCGAGTTGACGAAGAAAACAGAAGAGGAAATTGCAAAAACCCGTAATTTTGGTAAGAAAAGCCTTGAGGAAATCAAGGAGAGACTTGCTAGGGAAGGATTGTCGCTCGGCATGACTGACTACAGCCAGTTGAAGAGCATCGTCAATTCAAAACCTGCACAAAAGGAAAACTCTAATGAATCATAAGAATGGTTTTAATCCACTTTCACGCTCAACAGCACACCGCCGTGCTATGTCGCGTAATATGGTTACTTCACTCCTTAGATTTGAACGCATCACGACAACAAGCTCAAAAGCTAAGGAAGTTCGCAAAGCAGCTGAGAAGCTGATTACCCGTGCGAAGGTTGACAGTGTTCACAACCGCCGCATCGTTGCAAAATTCATCCAGGACGAGAAAATCTTGAACAAATTGTTCACGGAAGTTGGTCCTCGCATGAAGGAGCGCAACGGTGGTTATACTCGCATCCTCAAGCTCGGCTTCAGGCAGGGCGATGCGGCTGATGTCGTCATCCTTGAGTTGGTTGACTACAAGTTGCCGTCTGATGAGAATGTCGAGGCAGAGAAGAAGCCTGCTAAGAAGGCAAAGAAGGCTGCGCCGAAAGCAGAGTCAGCTGAAGCTTCAAAATAAGGGGTGAGAAATGTCTAAGGCACATCGCGGAACAGGTATTCGTAGCGAAGTCAATCACGGTCGTGGAAAATGCCCACGCTGTGGAAACGAGAACGTAAAAGTTCTCTATGAAAAAGAAATCGATGGCAATTCTGTGAAGATTTGTAAGGTTTGCAATGCCGCATTGAAGAATATTGCCAGGAAAGAAGCTCGCGCCGTGAAGGCCGAAGCTGCTGCAACAGAACAGGCGTAATCGCATTTTGTTTTGTTCATGCCACCCTTTTTCAAGGGTGGCTTTATTTTTTTTGCGGGTGTCGTTGCCGTCGGGGCGCAGTCCATTTTAAGGGCGAGGTTCTCTTTTTGTGTTATATTTGACGGCATGTATTCAACAGATTTGTTTGACAGCGCATATCTCAGGTTCATGCGCAACTATCTGGAGACTTTTTCTGTCAGCGACGTCGTCGCAATGTTCCGTGAAGGCGGTATCAGAACGACGTCGGAGGAAGTTGAGGAATGCCTTGAGTCCGATTGCTATTCGATTCCCCTTGAGGACGGTCAGTATATCACTCGTGCGGGGGCTTTTTCCGGGCAGTTCTTTACTTTCGTTCCGACGGTGCAGGAAATAGAGCAGGGGGTCGTCGTTCCCGGGGATAGGTGCATCCCGTTTGTAGACCAGAAGCTTTTTCCGTGCGACATAATCTTCTCATTCAACAAAAACGTCCTTCCGGAAAAGAAACTCGAAGTCGATGCGAATTCCGTCTATGATTATTTTTCATTGACCGATATCGACATATTCTCGCAGTATCTCGACGCGGATCCCGTGAACAGAAATCTCCATATCGCCGACATGGATTACATGTTGCCGTACAATTTCGGCATGACCGGATTCGATTTCGGCGAGATTTTCAGGATTACGAAATTCCGGCCCGGCGACAGAATGCTCGCG
>Ga0256870_1000405_pt1 | contig 15685 bp, 9 predicted proteins | sample RumenRJG_06RNA_FD_186079 | JGI IMG/M metagenome (GOLD analysis project Ga0256870, IMG submission 186079) | Metatranscriptome of bovine rumen microbial communities from Lethbridge, Alberta, Canada - Rumen RJG_06 (Metagenome Metatranscriptome) | ecosystem: Host-associated > Mammals > Digestive...
ATTACCGCGGACGGAAAGGTTCCGCAGGTTCTGTTTATTGACGGCGGAATGGGACAGCTCCATGAGGCTGAACGCATGATTGGTGAAATATTCAGGGACGTGACGGACGTGATGCCTCCTTTTCTTATCGGTGTCGCCAAGGGCGAAGGCCGCAAACCGGGGCTTGAAACACTGATAACCGGATATACCCATGAGGAGCATAATCTTACCCTGGATAATCCGGCACTGCAGCTGGTGCTGCACATAAGAGACGAATCCCACCGTTTCGCCATTACGGGACACAGACACCGCATGGAAAAGAGTCGTGTAACATCAAGGCTTCAGGATATTCCGGGAGTCGGTTCCGTGCGCCGTCAGGCTCTGCTCAAGCACATGGGCGGCATGCAGGAGCTCCTTAAGGCAAGCGCGGATGAAATCAGCAAGGTTCCCGGGATCAGCAGAAAGCTTGCGGAACAGATTTATGAGTGGCTCCACGGGTGATGCGTTCTCAGTGCGGCCGTATGCGTTCATACTGTCCGAACGGTGTTTTTTGTGGTATAAGATAAGAGTAAGAGATTGTTCCGCAATATGTAAAAGTGCGGTACGTCTGCAGTGACTTTTCATTTACGGTCATATTCAGTATTTTCAGGAGTGCAGCAGTGGACGGTGAGATTATCCGTAAGCCGAGAAAGCAGAAGGCCGCATTCAGGGATAAATCCGTTAATCCCGATGAGGCTCAGGAGCTTATGCTGCTTACAGCACGTGAAATAAGAAGGCTGAGGGCTGAAGGGAAGGACGTAAAGTCCACCTCCCGCAGAAGACACGGCTGCAACAGATGCCGCGTCTGTACCGGAGCCTGTCCGACATAGTCTTTGGCCTGAAGAAGCAGTTTTTCGATTCAACCTGTCAGGTTTTTTCCGCCTGAATTCTTTTGTGTTAATCCGATGTTAAATAAAAGATAATAATTATGTGGCATATTTTGCGATCATGCAGGTTCAGCCTGATATCAGCGTGTCTCAATCCTTTATTTTTCAACGGTTTCGAGCTGTCGTTAAGCTCATTAGGGCGATTCATGAACCCTTCGACGGGGATCGCAGACCCGCATTATCTTAAGATGTATAATCCCATAATAATTGTTTGTATCCATGAATGAGACTGTTCCCCCGGCGGAAATACTTCCGTCAGAGTCATGTGGTTAAGTTCCCTCCGTACCGGAAAGAAATTCGGCATGTTACCGTTTACGGGCGTTTTTCCCGGTGCTTAGATATTTCGGAGGAAAACCCTATATTTCCCGGGAACGTCATACCGACCGGAGGGATTATGGAATCAGGTTCCAAATCAGCAGCGGCTGATAATAACACTCAAGTTTCTCTTTCCTTAAAGCGCAGAATCAGACGGCTGACTGAGCTTGTGGCTGACGGACTGACCGACAGGACTGACACCGTCAGATCATCTGTTCTGGCAACCCTGTGCGGGCTTAATACCTTCCTGTACGGGCCTCCGGGAACCGCAAAGAGTAAAATATGCCGCAGACTTAATGAAATCTTTGCCGGCAACGGCAGATATTTTGAGCATCTGATGCACAGGTTCTGTACACCGGAGGAGCTTTTCGGCCCCATAAGCATTTCAAAGCTGAAGCAGGATGAATACGAAAGAAAAACCGCCGGGTATCTTGCCGATGCTGATTTTGCCTTTCTTGATGAAATATGGAAGTCCTCTCCGGCAGTACTGAACACTCTTCTTACCCTCATCAACGAGAGAACATACCACAACGGCAATAAGACAGTGTCGGCTCCGCTGCGGAACATGGTGGTTGCCTCCAATGAGATTCCGCTGAGCGAGGATGATCTTGCCGCACTTTACGACAGATTTATCGTAAGACTCGTAATTGAACCCGTACACGGTACCGATAATTTCAGGAAGCTGCTTCTTTCTGCTCCTGAGGTTGACAGGGATGAGCATCTTCACAGGGATCGGCTCAAGGATCTGGCCGTTACGGATGAAGAATACGGAAACTGGAAGAAGCTGATTGATGACATCAGGTTATCCGATGAACTTCTAGGCGCAATGGCTTCCCTCCGCGAGGCACTTTCCGCAAAATACGCTGAGGAATCCGCAGGGAAAAACGTAAAACAGGGGTATGACGGCTTCTCGGAAAATGAGAAGGCCGGGACTTCAGTTTCCTACATTTCCGACAGACGCTGGGTTCAGAGTGCCCGCTATCTGAAGGCTGCGGCATTCTTCAATGAGGAGAATGAGGCTGCAATCAAGTATCTTATTCTCCTGGAGGACATTCTCTGGCATGCTCCTTCGGAAAAGGCCGGACTCAGAACACTGATACTCGGTGAACTGAGAAGAGCCCTGGATGAGAGAATACGGAATACTGATGAAGGAAAGATTCTGGAGAACAGCCGTATACTTGATGAAATTCTTACGTCCTGCAGCAATGAGCAGCTCTTTACCGATCACAACATTGCCATAAGAATGCTCAATGAGGGTGACGAACCTAAGGTTACCTTCAGCATGCTTAAGGATTACGGCTTTACCTACGTTAAATCCAACGATTTCTGGAACCTTGAATCATGGTTCAGAAAGACGGATATCAAATCACTTTATCCTGAGGAGGTTATATCCGGCTGCAGAAATCAGGTAAAGGACGGAAAGACGGCCATACTGCTTCCGGAAACCGGTGACGTAATCAGGATTATTCTCTACCGTGATCTTAACGGTTACTTCTCCAAGGGTGATGCTGAAGGCACAGAGGTGTTTACATTCTCGGTTCCGGGACACAGGGGCAGTGACGGTCAGTCTCTCGAGGAGGAACGCTATACGGCACCTTCAGTTCTCATGCCGAAGCTGGTACAGCTGTGGCTTAAGAACAGACTTGAGGACAGGTTCGAGATGTATGCCCGAATTTCTGAAATTCAGAGTCATTTCGGCGGTCTGGAAAAGAAGATCAAAACAACCATCAGAATTAATTTTGAAGGTATTTTCAGTGAGGAATGCGGCCGGGCTGAAAGACACGCCGCCGACGTTGCGGCCGTTAAATCCGTCGTTCCGCTTAAACCGGAGGAGCGTGGCGAATACATGCCGGGTCGTTTTATGATGACTGCCGGCACTGACGTCTACATCCTGACCATGGAAAACGGTGACAGGGTGATATATCAGACCGTGCACGGTAATTTCCCTCCGGCAAAGGGAGAGATGTTAACCTACGAGAGAAGATATAACGGCAGAGGCTATGTCTGGGTGGAAAAGGAAAGCTATCGCAGATGGTTCGATTCTGAAGTAAACAGACTCGGTATGGCATCCGCCAGACATCTTAACTGCACCTTTAACGAAGACAACGAGCTGTTTGCCGGGGGACTCCACTGCGTTCTCAATGACGGGGAAACACCGGTTCCGGGCAGGAATGCCATGCGCCTTCAGACAATAAATTACGAAAAGGCGCTTCTTGAGCTGTCGCCTGAAGACAGACTGGACATTACTTCAGCAAGAATACCGTTTGACGAATTCAGTCAGAAGGATGAGTTTACGGTACTGGATCATGAAGGCAGACCTTGCGGAAAGGCATCCTCCAGGGAGGCTCCGACAGGCAGGTCCGTAAAGATCCGTTTTGACAACGGCGGTGAGGTTAACAGCTTCATATCCAGTGACATTCTGCGGTTCCTGAATGAGACCATAAGTTCCTTCAAAACCGTCAGGAGGATTATTGAGGAGAACGCCAGGTTTATAAAGGACACCAGAGCGCGTCTTGACGGCATACGTGATTCGGTAAACAATGACATCTTCCTTTCCGATGAACAGAAGAAGCGCCTTACTGATATCATAGAGGAAGTTTACGCTCCTGTTAATGCGGAAATAGCCAGGGCCGGTTATTATGAAAAGGTGGCCTCCGAGCTGGTTGACAAGTACTCCATAAGAAAACATGCTGCAAAATAGGAGCTTCTGCCGGTGACCGTGGGTTTCGCACGGTCCCGGTCTAACCTTTCTGCCGCATCATATGCCGTCCCGTGCGATTCGGTTGGCGGGAAGGATGATAACGGCAGCCATCAGATAAGGAATGAGATATATGCGGACAGTTGAACTGACGTCAGGCGTTTCAGCCGGAGGCGGTGTTAATCCGCTGAATGTGTCCGGTGCGGATGTATCCGTTACGGAACGGTCTGCAGTTACTTCCGGATTTTCTGACACGGAACCTTCCCCGGAAGGAAAAACGGTAACCGGTTCCCGTGAACGCACCGGATCCGTGCCGGGTGTTTTTCCGATAACTGATTTCTATGCCTGCGGCGTGGAAAAGCTCCGCAGTCTCAGGGAGAATAAGCTTCGGGAACTCAGGACTCCGTCTCCATCCGTAATCAACAATATCGATGCGGCACTTGCAGGACTGAACAGACTTAACGGCTCTCTCTCCGGGGCCTTTAATTCCAGACTGGAAAATCACAGCAGGTATGCGTCGGATCTTCTCCTGGCGGATTATCTTGCCCGCAGATCCCTCGAAGATTTTCGCAAAAAGGAGAAATATCTTTCCGATCTGGATGTTCTGGGGGAGAAGTATCTTCACAGTCAGCTGTATTCCGGTGAACTGCGCGAGCGCATGTCCGGACTTGCAGCGGCCGAAACGGAGCTCCATGCTCTCAGGTCCCGGCAGGACGGCATGCTGCAGACTGACAGAATTGAGGATCTCACCGACCGGTGCAGACGTGAGTTCAATGTGGCTGACGGAATCAGAAAAGCCCTGATTACCACGGTAAGAAACGAGATAAGCAGACTGGAGCTTAAGAAGGAAGAGTCCATGAGGAGCTTCCTCGAAAGGGCTCTTGAAACCCAGTTCAACGAAATGTGGGACAATATCAGTTTCTGTACCGGGCAGGGGATCCCGTATTCCGTTTATGCCAGATCCTTCGGCGGCAGCGGAGATGACGAGGAAACCCGTGAAATGACGGAGCATTATCTTTCCGCCTACCTGAAACAGCGTAACAGGGGGAATACCGACGGACGCGAAACGGTACTGAGTGCCTATTCGAAGGTTCGCCCTTCGACATCCGGCGGCATATTCCTGAAATACCTTAACGTGGTCAGGAAAAACATTCCTCTCATGAAAATGCTTGAGTCCCTGGGAAGGTACCTGAGTCTGGATGTCCTTGCGGGAGACAGGGCAGAAAAGATTTATACCGAAAGAATGGCCAAATACCGCAGGAACGTGCGCGGGGAGCACATATCAGGTGTCACGCTGGGTGACACGCTTGACTATGCCCTGCCGGAAGAACTGGCGGGACTTTCCGATCCGGATCTGGAGCTCCTCTTTGACATAAAGCTCATAAACCGCTGCCTTCTTACCTTTGATTTCATAAGAATGGCCCGTGTTTTTGAAGGAGGAAAGGGAACCGAACCGCAGAAGCAGGAGGAAAAGGGGCCTGTCATAATCTGTGTCGACACCAGCGGATCAATGAAGGGTGAGGCTGAAGACTACGGCAAAGCCGTTGCTCTGGTTCTGGCCCTTAAGTGTCTCGAGGCATCAAGACCATGTCACATCATAAACTTCGCCATCGAAACTGAAAACATTACCGTGGAAAGCAGTCGTACCGAGGCATCGCTTGAAGAGGTGAATTCCTTCCTCAGACGTTCATTCAGAGGAGGTACATCCATAGATAATGCCATGCTTAAGGTGTCGGAAATGATAGAGAATGAGCCTGATTTTGCCAGGGCCGATGTTCTCTTCATCACCGACGGCAAGTACATGTTCAGCAGTGAAACCGTGAGTGAGGCATCCCGAATAAAGCAGAAATCAGGGGCAAGATACGTGGAATTTATCAAGGGCTTCTCAGATTTTAATAAAAATGGAATTTTCGATAGAATTTTTGTGATATGTAACAATAACTTCACTGAAAAATAACATGATTTTATTGTAAAATAGTAAACAGGTATTGAAATTTGTGTGTCGCCTATAAAAAATTTTTAAAACAGCCCTGCGGTAATCATAGTCTAATAATAATCCGCATATTCCGGAAAACGACCGTTTTCCGCTCATGCGGACCGCAAAAGGTAAGGGCGGGCATGTTACTGTTTTTAAAGAAGTCTATTTGGGGAATATACGTATGCCATTAGAGTCAGCCTTACTGAATCTTCTTGTTGATAAGGGAATTATCAGCAGTCCTAAAAAAAGCGTTGTTATCGGTGAATGTGAAGAATATGAGAAGTCAGTTATAGCGACGGTAATCAGTCTCAGTTATGCTGAACCAAAGCAGCTCATGGATCTTCTGGCTGAAGAGTATGCACTCCCGTCAATGGATTTCAGTCAGTTCAATCCCAAAACTGCTCCCCAGAAATATCTCAACGAAGATTACTGCATGAAATATGAGCTTGTTCCGATGGGCATCGTGGATAACACTCTTTATCTTGCAGTATCCGATCCGTCATGCCCGAAGGCCATTGAAGGTCTCGATGCATTCGCTACCAAGTACGGTATCAGCACCGACATGATAGTTGTGGAAGAGGATAAGCTTCAGAGAGCTCTCACCATTCTGTTCCGCAAGAACATAAATCTTGCCGATGACGAAAAACAGGAAGGCAACTGGTTTGACTGACGGACGTTCAGACTTCAGGTTTTCGGATCTGAATCTTATTTAACGATAATGGCGGCGAGGATGTTTGTCCTGCCGCCGTTATCATTAGGAAATTTCCGTAAATCAGCGTATATCCCAGACCGACCATGGTGACTGTATATCTATGATAACGGTGGTTTCTCTTGGATCCAGTCGCCAGCGGATATCGTCATTGATTGCTATCCCCACATAGGTGATTTTTGGATCGGGATCCGGAAAATAACTGTCCTTTGCATTAACGGTAACCTTTATTTCAGGATATCCCGAATCGCTGTCTTCAGCATTTGTCGATGTTACCTCTATTGAGTCCACGTATTCGGTAGCGTAGTCGCGTGGTGAACGCAGCTTCCAGCCGAAGCCCTCGGCGGCCTCAGAGGTGTTGTCGCAGATTCCCGCAAAATCAGTGTAATTATATTCATGGGCGCAGATTGCAGCCTGTCGTTGAACATTGTGGGCCTCCATGAGGATTTCGGTAAAAATGCAGTTTTTCATATGCTGAATGACTATCGGTAAACCGATGACAGCAGCTATGCCTGAGAGCGTAAATATGAGCAGTACAAAAACAATGGGAATACAGATAACCAGTCCGGCTCCCGGCTTCTTGGGATGTTCCCTGTTGTGTGCAATTGAATCCATAACGTTCATTATGGTGTAGAGGCGGAGGAAGCAGTAAATTTCAAGCACCGTTGCCACAAGTGACATAACGAAACAGACGGCATAGCCTCCAACCATCAGTGTAACGGACTGTCGTCCGACGCCGATAAGCATGATGATTGCCGCTACCGCCATCAGTATTGACGACAGCAGTATGACCGCACACTTGGTTTTAATGCCCTCAGATATCCTGGCATATTCATAATAGCGGAATCTGCGTAAAACACTGCTTACCCTGACGGACAGACCGAGAGACATGATGACAATGACAAGAAGCAGAATCTGTCCCAGTAAATTCACCACGGGAATAAAAAAAGACACGAGACAGACAATCTGCATGATGTTCATGTTGTCGAGTTTTTTGATGACTGCATTAAGCTCCGGGTCATTGTTCCTCTGACTGAATTCTTCCTTACGTTCCGTCTCGAAATCAGCGTCTTTCTGAAAGTTTCCGGCGGTTTCGGCAGCGGATTTCAATCCGCCTGCAGGCTCCTTATCACCGGAAACCGCAGTGTTCTGAAGCATGCTGTTTTCAGAAATGGTGTCAGACTGCAGTTTTTTTCCGCATTCAGGACAGAATTTGGAACTGTCGTTGATTTCTTTTTGGCAAAAAGGACATTTCATAAACATATCTCCAAGACTGACATCCGGAATTCCGCACGGGGTTTCCTGATTGTCCGTTATCCGTTAAGCGTACAGCCGGATAGATTCCGGCTGTCGTTTTCCTATTAAGTTAAAGTTTCAGAGTGACTCCGGCCGTTAAGATCCGCTGTCCTCATAACCTGTGACCACAATTGAAAAGTCTTCATTGAGTTTGGAAACGTCAATCGGGCATCCGCTCATGAATTCAACAGTGAATGTGTCCGTTGCCGAAACCTTTTCGGTATAGAAGTCAGAAGAATTGATGAGGAATGCGGCATCGGATGAATAGTGTTCCTGAATCTTCTTTCCGTTAAAGTCCCAATTTGCATATACCGGTTTGACGAGTGATACAGTCCCGTCAGGAGATTTTATGGTAATCTGCAGCAGATTGTTTGCCGAGGCAATACCAATCATGTTTCCGGAATGTGCCAAAGAGCAGTAATGGTTATCTGAAGTTGCGTATCTCAGCGATATCACATCGAGGGAAACATTCTCAATTTCCATGGCTGATTCAGGAGGATTTTCATCTTCAGCGTTTATCAGTTCGGTAAGGCTGCATGTCACGGTGAATCCGCCGTCTTCTGAAGAGCACGGATCCTCATTGCTGCTGAAGTAATCGTTTGGAAGTTCTGAACGTTTGGCGCAATGTTGGTCTTCGTCGCACTGCTGAGCCTTAAGTACGGCTTTGTGCGCATCAACGACGCCAAAACCGTAATAATTTGCGAATCTCAAGGTGTCATGCAGGGCTGAGCTTGATCCAACGGCATGCCAGCCGTAATCAAAGGTGACGTATTCATCATCATATTCGGGGACAGTATCTCTTACTTCTGAATAAGCGAGGGAATCCCATCCCGGTGATTTATCGTTGCGTGCCGTGACCGCAAGTATGTATTTCAGCTGCGGTACGGTAATTTCGGGCTTCGCCTGCTTTACCAGCGCCGCGACACCGGTCACCGTCGGAGTTGCCGAAGACGTACCTGACATTCCCTGGGCGTAGAATTTCCTCAGGTCGTACATGGTTTGATCCTTTCTCCACGGAGTGAATTCGTCAGGATCTTCATACAGTTTAGGATCAAATGACGTAAGTGTCGTTACGGTGGCGGCAGATGAATCCGGTTCGGGTATTCCCTCATGGCCGGATTCTCCTCCGAATCCTGATACCCAAAGGTAAGAACCGGTGGATGAATATGATGCTTTTTCGCCCAGGGAATTGATCGCACCAACATTTATGACATGCCTTGCACGGTTAAACGATGACGTCTGGTTGTACTGACAGTTGACCTCGTATTCAACGCACGAAGTCGGATAGATGCGGGCTGGCTCGAAATCTGCCTCGCCAAACTCGTTTCCGGCTGCCTTTATGAAAGGAATTCCGTTTTCAAACAATGTGGTATCATACATTTCGATGGACGGAGAATATACTGAGCTGTCATCCACACCAAGGCTGGCATTTATGATGTCAAAGTTTTCCCGGTCAGTAAGATCATCAAACTCTACTCCATCGCTGTCATAAGATATTATTGATGATTCGTATGCAATACCGCGAACCCCTTTGCCTCCCGCTTCGGCTCCGATAATTCCGGCAACTGCCGTTCCGTGATAACTAAGCGGTTCTTTTTCCAGATCCTCAAGAGTAAGCCCCTTATTGATGTAGTCTTTCGGATTCACCGGGTCATGAATTTTGTTTTTCAGGTCTTCATGGACAATGTCGACAGGGTCGTCATACACACAGATCCTGACATTCTTTCCGGAAATCAGGTTGCTCTGCGCGTCCTTAAGATGCCAGGCCGGTATCACGTTGATATCGATGCCTTTTACCGGCGGCAGGTCCACTTCAAAAGGATTCTGCCCCAGATTTTTAAGATTCCACTGATCCGTAAACAGGGGATCTCCGTGTTCGGTGTTCGTGCCCACGTTTAGTGTGTATACGGAAGCTTCAGAGTCTCCGTTATTAACGGTGAATTCTTCCTGAAAGTGATAAAATTCCGGTGTGTTTTCCAAAGCCGTTTCAGGCATGAAATAATAAAGTGTTCCCTGAGGTGCAGGTTCTCCCGTGAGGGGATTTGTGTCCGTAACTTCACCGTACCTTGCCGAAACGGAGAATGATCGTGTGTCTTTGCTTAGGATGCTTTCAACTGTAGGTGTCAGCTCATAGCTCAGTACAAATGGTTTTCCCGTAAAAATGTCTCCGTATTCGGAAACGCTGAGGATGACTCCGGAGCCGTCGCCTTTAGCAAGAGTCATGTCGTCATTAACGATTGGGGACTGAGACCCATCACTGCCGCTGCCACTGCCGCCGCAGGCAGTAAGTGTCGAGATGATTAATGCACTCAATAATGTCAGTGAAAATTTCGGTGTGCGTAAATCCATTATTGTTTTCCTAACAAAGACATGCGGCGCCGTGCACCGCTTGCATCCTTTCAAATTATCATCGGTAAAAAGAGTTATTTAAGTGACGGTGAAATCCCGTGTTCGTATGAAGGAGCCACGTTGATGACGCCAGCAGCCGACCGTAATTCATCCTGAACGGCTTTCCATTCGTCATATGATTTAACGGTTACTTCATACACGGTACTGCTTAATTTGGAGGCGCTTAGTCCTGGTGGAATGCAGTCCACGCCTTTTGCACATTTTACCAGTATGGAATCCTTTATTATGTAGCTGCTGTTATCGCTGTTTTTTACGTATGCCAGATGATGGGGATCCCTGTTTCCGACAACAACCTTTTTGTTTCCCAGTTTTCCAAGCTCGTTTTCGTTTTTAACGGCTTTTTCGGTACCGGTTCCGTTTGGTGCCGGGGTATCGTTTTCGACTTTAAAATTATCCGTAATGATGGTTGGTTCAATATTTTCGCCGTATTCTGCTTCATCAGCCCAGACAAGGGGACTGATTACCAGAGAAAGTATGGACAGGATCGGAATAAATGATTGTTTCATGGCAATTCTCCGTGAACTGAGGGGACCGTACTTATAAAGATTGTATAATTATCAACATCAGTCATCATAAGAAGTAATAATTTTTGGGATCACGATCTCCATGACGGAAACGGTGAAATTCAATTCTGCACACCATTTATCAAAAAGGATTTGTTGCGGTCTGCCGTAATTATCAAAACGTAAGGAGAATATAAAGATATACGATTTTGTCATAACCACCGGAAAGGCTCTTATCATCAGGAGAGGATCCAAATGCGACAGGTAAGCGGAGCCGGAGGAACATGCATTCTGGCCGGGCAGATCCCCGGGCCGCTTCTTTGCTTGGGTATGGCCTAAAGAGAAAACTCTGTCTTTTTAAGCCATACGGATTCTACAGAAGCTGCTTCCGCATTATTCGGTTGGCAGAATCTTTCCGGCTGCTTTCGCCTTTTTCATTTTAAAGTATCTGACAGTTTCCTCATAGATAACGTTTCTCAGGAGGAAGATGGCGATAAGGTTAGGGAATGCCATTAGACCATTCGCTATGTCTGCCATTGTCCAAATGGCGAATATGGCGGTATTTCCGGAAATGTTATTGATATCAACGAAAATAACGACAAGAATATAGGATGCCACAATGCATATGTATAGCGGTCTGTAAAATCTGATTGCCTTTGTTCCGAAAAGATATATAACACATCTTTCAGCATAGTAATTCCATCCTATGATGGAGGTAAAGGCAAAGAGTATAAGGCTTACGTTTACAATAAGCCTTCCGCCGGTATCTCCGATTACTGACTGAAATGCCTTGGTGGTCATGTCGACGCCGGTAAATTCTGAGGTCCAGGCGTTGGTGACGACAATAGTAAGGCCGGTCAGCATACAGATAACCATGGTATCTATAAATGTGGCCGTCATGGAAATCAGTCCCTGTTCCACCGGTGAGTTTGTTTTAGCCGATGCGGCTGCTATAGGGGCGGAACCAAGTCCGGCTTCATTAGAAAAGATTCCTCTTGCCACTCCACTCTGTACTGCCATTAGTACTGTTGCTCCGGCAAAGCCTCCCACAGCCTGAGCAGGATGGAAGGCACTCGTGACAATGAGCAGAAGGGCATCGGGAACGACACGAATATTGGCGCAGACAATGATTAGGCATCCCATAATGTACAGAAATGCCATGGCAGGCACGATGAACCTGGATGCTGTGGAAATGGTTCTTATGCCGCCGAACGTGATTACTGCAACTAAAACCGTCACGAGAACGGAGGCATGAACCGGGTTACAGTGAAGCTGAACAGCTGATTTTACGATCGAGTCAATCTGAGTATAGGTTCCGATGCCGAAGCATGCGGCCAGAATGCCGAATACGGAGAACATTATTGCCAGAATTTTGGCCGTTCTTGAGTGTCTGGGGCCTATTCCTCTCCTAATGTACAGCATTGGTCCGCCGATAAAGTTACCGGAGGAATCTTTTTCACGATATCTGACCGCAAGCATGCATTCTGCGTATTTTGTCGCCATTCCGAGAAAGGCAGCGAAAAACATCCAGAAGAGTGCACCCGGGCCGCCGATGCTTACCGCCGTGGCCACACCTGCTATGTTTGCCGTACCGACAGTGGCCGCAAGGGCGGTACAGAGTGCGGCAAAACTTGTTACGTCACCCTGCTTGGTTGGATCTCCGTCATGGGGCGTACATGCCATTTTCAGCGACGTGGACAGCTTTCTGATCTGTAGTACTCTCAGTTTTAATGTCAGAAGAAGTCCCAGCCCGAGGAGCAGGATAATCATTGGAGGTCCCCAGATAAAACTCTGAACGGCCGAGAGAAGGCTTGAGATTGTGGTAACTAGATCATTCATATTTATGCCCGTGAAAAGTAATTTTCGGATATTTGTTCTGAAAACAGTCATCATTTAAAGGCAGTAATGTGCCGTAGCCTACTGTTTGTTATTCTGCTGATTATAGGAGAATAGGCAGCATTGGCCTGGCATACAACTTAACTGCCGTGCGGGCACCATGAGCACTTCATGTGTTTTAAGGAAAGGTCTCTGTAAACCTTACAACATTTGAAGACCTGCTGGAGATGCTGTAGTATTTTTGATCTTATCAGATCCTGTTTTTTCCGGACTAATAATTGTTTTTGATTTTATGAGCTCAATTCAAATGTCGTGAAATTTTTATGAAACGGTTATTAAAAAAGCAATAGGTGTATTAAAGACATCTAAAGACATTATTATGCCGGCAGATGACTGAACTGGCGGAACGACTGATTTTTATTCAGGTGCTCAGTCAGTGCAGTTTCCTGGAGTACCAGTTTATGATCTGTTTGGCGGAAAGACTGTCATCGGGGAAGAATTTAAGCGTGTCAGTTCCCGGCGGATTAAGACCGAGAAATTCCGAAAGTCTTTCAATGTAATCAATACCTACGGCAGTTTCAAACGCTGATGAGAGGGTAAGTCCCGGAAGATTAAGTTTACGGTAATCATTGTCCGGGTGGTTCTCAGTATCTGAATCTGTCGAATCATCAGTAATCATGTTCAGAGGTACGTTCCTAATGCTGCTGCGGTTCAGGTAAAGATTAAGAAGCTCGTGAATATTGTCTGTCAGTCCCGGTTTAACGACCAGGGTATCACTGCTGCTCAGTGCTTTCATTGCCGACAGCATGCCTCCTTCCTGTCCGGATCTGAATAGTTCGTCAAATCCCACGGGTAAATCATGTCTGATTCTTCTGAGACCGGCAATATCCTGACACGGATCCTCAATATATCTGATAAAGTCAGCTGTGGTACGGAAGTAATCAGATATCGATTCCGGAGTCTGGGAAAGATTGGCGTCAAGCACCAGTCTGATTCTGACGGATGATGTTTTTTCGTGTTCTTCTAATATTTTTACCATTTCTTTCAGCATCATCAGTTCGTCATTGCGCGGATATAATCCGATTTTAAGCTTGATGATTCTTTCTGGATACTCATCTGAACAGTCATTTCCCGCTTCAGAATTACCACATACGGATAATCCGGACTTAACGTTCTCGCCGTAACATTGTTTCTCTGCTTCGTATCGGCTGACGATTTTTCTGAAAAGTGCAAGTGATTCTGACGGATTACCAAGAATAAAATCATAGGCGGTTTTTCTGGAAACACCTGATAACGGATGCATGAGCATCCAAATGGCAAACTGCACGGAAGGGCATTGAAGTTTTAATGCCGACATGGCATATTGAAGAATTTCGTTTCGTTTTCCGCTTTCACCGGAATCTGATATGCATGCATCAGCGTGTTCCGAACTGATAAAATTCCTGAAGGTGATTATTTCATTCTTCGCATCAGCCAGATTTTCCCGGGAAAATTCCGGAAGGGGACTTATTTCCGCATATATTCCATGATGCTCAAGAATAAGACCTTTACGTTCACGGAGAACACCTCTCTGAAGTTTAAGCTCTTTTCTGAGAGGAATTTCGTATTCGTAAATTTTCAGTTCAGAGAAATCTGCGGACATAATTACCTGGAAATAACAAAGAAAGAAATGTTCGTGATTCTGGATTGTTTGATCTGCGGGCAGGGCGGCAAAGCTCCGTCCTGCCCGGAAACCCAATGGTTCGTTTTTTCAGATCTGGCATTATCAGTCAGATGAACCTTGAGTAAAAATCAGTATTTCTGATGTTAAGGATTACGCTTGAATTTGGAGAAGTCAGGTTTTCTCTTTTCGTTAAAGGCGTTTCTGCCTTCCTGTCCTTCTTCAGTCATGTAGAAGAGCATGGTTGCATCTCCTGCAAGCTCCTGAAGACCGGTCTGACCGTCGCAGTCGGCATTAAGCGCAGCCTTCATGCATCTTAAGGCGATAGGGCTGTGGCATAACATTTCACGGCACCAGGCAACAGTTTCCTTTTCCAGATCCTTCAAAGGAACAACCGTATTTACAAGCCCCATTTCAAGAGCTTCCTCGGCGTTGTACTGACGGCAGAGGAACCAGATTTCACGGGCTTTCTTCTGACCGATGATGCGGGCCATGTATGAAGCACCGAAACCGCCGTCAAATGAACCAACTTTCGGACCTGTCTGGCCGAATACGGCATTGTCGGCAGCTATGGTCAGGTCACATACAAGGTGAAGCACGTGACCGCCTCCGATTGCGTAACCTGCAACCATTGCAACAACTGGCTTTGGACAGGTTCTGATCTGTCTCTGAAGATCCAGAACATTTAAATGATGAACACCGCTGTCATCCTTATATCCGCCGTAGTCACCGCGGATTTTCTGATCTCCGCCGGAGCAGAAGGCAAGATCTCCTGCACCGGTAAAGATAATTACGCCGATATCCGCATCGAAACGGGCGTCAGCAAGCGCGCGTTCCATTTCCATAACGGTTTTAGGTCTGAAAGCATTACGTACGCGAGGGCGGTTAATGGTAATCTTGGCAATGCCGTCAGCAGATTTATGATACAGAATGTCTTCAAACATGAAATTCTGGGTTAAATCGTTCCATTCTACAGGAGCATATAATGTAGGATCGTTCTTTTTCATAGTGTATTTCATTACGCAGACTACCGCGTAAAGCCCTTGATATAAGTAAAACAGTAAATGTTTGAATCTCGTTTTTTCCAGCTGTAAAGATACAAAAAAGACACATGAGTGTCAAGAAAGAGGAACGGCATGTACCGACTGACATCGGTATAAACACCAAGTAATTATTTATCGAATATTAATTTATACATGCCGTTCTGCATAATGATAAATCCTCATCATTGATTTGCTCTTCATTGCCGTTAGTGGAACTGTTATGAAACGACCTTTGTCAAGCAGAAATTTAGGTAAGACATTTTCCTCAGTGTAAGCACGGCATTGGCCACTCTGTTATACGTGGATTGGATACCTCAGGTCAATGGTTCGCCG
>Ga0256870_1000408_pt1 | contig 15642 bp, 19 predicted proteins | sample RumenRJG_06RNA_FD_186079 | JGI IMG/M metagenome (GOLD analysis project Ga0256870, IMG submission 186079) | Metatranscriptome of bovine rumen microbial communities from Lethbridge, Alberta, Canada - Rumen RJG_06 (Metagenome Metatranscriptome) | ecosystem: Host-associated > Mammals > Digestive...
GCAGATGGTGCAAACATCAATTCCTTAGTCCTAGCTGGTATGTTAACTCATATGAAATTCTTAATTGAATCTGGTTATGTATATATCGCTGAAATGCCATTATTCAATCAAAATGGAGTTATGTTATTCAAATCTGATGGATCTTATAAAAATCTAGATAAAAATAAACCATTTACTAGATATAAAGGATTAATAGCGTAGTCCTTGTAAAAATTCTCTAACTGCTGGGAACTCCTGTTAAGTTGATAGTACATAAATTAAATGTAAAAATCTATCAAATAGGGACAATCAGCAACTAAGTCTATAGTAATATAGAAAAGCTCAACGACTATCCTAGTAGCAATATCTAATATAGATATGGGAGTAGGGTACAAGCTAATGGTACTCGAAATGGGAATGAAAATGATATAGTCTGAACTTCTATTGAAAGATAGAGCAGTTATTAAAGTAACGGAGCTAGTGTTGCGAGCTAGCTTGAACATATTTGTAGGCGAAATGGATCCACCTGAATTAAGAGATTGTCTATTTAACCCATCTACACGTAGATTACTAAGAGTAACCTTAGATGATGTTAATAAAGCATTAGCTTTAGCTTCTTCATCTTCTGCACGTAGAGATTTAATGGTTGAAAGAGGAATATTTGGATCAATTCCATTTACTACTCAGTTATATGAGCAAGATTCAGAAATTAAGGTAGAAGGTGCAGCTAGCTTTGCTGTATTCTAATATAGGATAATATAATGGCTAAGAAAAATACTAATAAAGTAAATTATGATATACCAGATCAGCATGTATCAGAGAAAGGTATTAGTGATTTCGTATCAGATTGTTACGCTATTTATGGTGATTATGTAAATAGCTCAAGGCATATTCCATTCATGTTGGATGGATGGAAACCTGTATATAAGAGAATGATCCTGGCAGGTATGGAATTTAGTGGTAGATTAGCTAAGACTGCTACTATTGCTGGTATGGCAATGATGAAATATCATCCACATGCATCACAGGAAGCTGTTGTATCTGCATTAGTTAGGTATGGTATCTTTGATGGTAAGGGTAATCATGGTGCATATACTGCTATTGATGGAATGATCCCTGAAGCTGCACCTAGGTATACTGAAGCTAAGATTAATGATGTATGGAAAGGTCAGTTATCTAAAATTATTGATTACGTTCCTACATTTTATAATGACTTAGGGTATAATGAACCTTACTACATTCCGACTCCAGTTCCAATGACTTGTGTATTTGGAGCTTCAGGTATTGGTATTGGACTTTCTGTGTCAATTCCTGCATTTACAATGAGTTCATTAATTAATGCATATCGTAATAATGATTATCATTTACTTGAAGCTAATTATGGAATGGATATTGAAGATAAGGAAGAATTAGCTTCTATATGGAATACTGGTGAAGGTAGAATTACTTATCGATATAAATTTGAGAAAGGAATGTCAGATGACGGATACATAGGTATCTGGGTTTATGGTGCATGTCAGATATTTGCACCGAGAATGACTAAGTTAAATCAATGGAAATCTGAAGGTAAGCTATTAATTAGGGATGAAACTTCAGGTGATAATGGACCTTGTGTATTTATTGCAAGAGCTAAACGTATTAGCACCATCACAGATGAAGAGGTAGAAAATGAAGTATATAAAGCATTTACTAAACGTAAATCAGTAAAATTATATACAACATTTAATGGTGTTACTAGACCTATTGGTTTATATGAATGGATTAATATTTGTTATCAGAATTATGAGAATCTCATTCAGAGATATAAAGATGATAAAATAGCAAGTATTGATTTCCAAGAAGAAGTTTACAATCATTTCAAGAATGTAGCTCAGATGATTATTAATGATCAGGAAGGTAAATATAGTTATGCTGATATAGCTAAAGCATGTAATACTACTGAAGATGTAGTAAGTAACATTGCAGGTAGAACTATCTCAACATTACAGAAACTCGATCCTGAAGCTAAGATAGCTAAGCTTGAAGTTGATAGACAAAATATATTGGCAATTAACAAAACTCAATATATTGATGATTTAGTTGCTACCATAGGTTAATTAAATGGATAGTACTCCTATAGGAGTACTATCCTATTTTATTCAATGAGGTTATCATGAAGGTAGGTGATTTAGTAGAACTATATACATATAATACAGATGAAACTGAAGTTGCTGTAATAGCTTCAATATCTAAAGGGATTCATACAGATCGTAATAATAAGAAACTTGAATATACTCAATTAAATTTTAGTAATGGAGAAAGTTTAATAAAATTTAAAAGGTATTCTAATCAATGCTATTCAGCCGATTTCTACCCCAGTAGAATATATAAGATAAAATTATTCAATAAAGGTACATTACTAGATAAGATATTAACTCATTCTAGATATAAAGATTTACTATATAATGGTAATTTTAGAAAATGGAGAAATCGAAAGTACATATGTAACTATGATAAATATAAGATATTAATTAAGATATTAAGAGATATAGTATCAAAATATAAATCCGGATCACAGTCACGTTACTTTAAGTTAGCTAATGATTTAGAAGCTGAAATGAATATGGTTTTAACTACTGAAGATTTTAATGAATATAGAATGTATTAACCTTTCGAAACCGTTTTCTTATAACACTATATGTAACTATAGTTTTCGAAAGGTAAATTAAGGAGTAGAATATGAAAGAAATTAAATTATTATCTGAAATTGGTGAATATATCATAAAAATGACAACTGAGAAAAGTCCAGTAAAAGTTGGATTTAGAAATTTAGTTAGGTTACTAAAAGATAAAGGTGTCTTTATTAAAGAAATTACTACTCAATATAAAGCACATATCGTATATTTTAAAGTAAATAATTATGAATTTAATGTAGGTATCTGGAGTGCAGATGGTAAAATATGGGTAGGTTCAGGTACAGAATATATAGATAAAGTTGATATTGATTGCCTAAATAAATTTAAGTATGATACTAAATTATCAGATATTGAGCTAGGTAACTATTATTATTTTAAGAAGCCACTAAGTAATCTCACAAATGATACTAAGTATATGATATGTAAATGTGTAGAGAAGCAAGGCATGCCTAATGATTTACATCCATATATGGATATTCTTAATCTTGAGACTGGTAACGTAACTGCAGGTTGCGTATGTCATAATAATTATATTAATGATATAGATCCATGTTGCGTGAATATAACAAATTCTAAGATATTGAATAACAATATACGCAGCTTATTAAATAGTATAAGTTTATCAATTAGCTATCAAACTAGGAATGTTGAACGTGGATTATCTGATTTAGTAGAAAGGCATGAAGAATATCTATATGATTCAAGATTAAATGCAAGGTTAATTAAATGGCATGCTGAATCTAATGATTATCTTCAGTTACTAATAAATTTAATCATATATAAATTAGTATTTATACATGGATATAGATATTATTAACTCAAGTCAAATTTACGTCTAAGACCTTATTGTGTATATGGGAGGATAATCCTTTATGGATAAATTGCAACTTACAGATAATTATGTATTTAGTAATTATAATAAAATATTATCCGAATTAAATGATACACCTACCGAAGTTAAATATAAAGAAAACGTAGAAGCTACTTATTCTACTAAAGCTATCTGCATGCGATCTGATAAGAATGGGTATGGACATAATGTAATTTTGATTGATTCATCCCTAAGTTCAATATGTAGAAAGTTTCTTTTGATACATGAATATGGACATATAAAATATAGTCACCTTGCTAATAAGGGATATTTATTAAATTTATATATTAAGAAATTTATCGATAAAGGTAAAGAGCTAGGTAAATTATTAAATGCTCCAACTTCAGCAAGTAATGAAGTTATCGTAACTTCTGTATTTAATAAAATTGAAAATATAGCTGCTGACTTTGAAGTCAATAGTAAGCTATATACTGAAGATGAGTTTAATTATGGATGCAGTATATTAAATAGTAGAGGATCTTACCCTAAAGATTATGGATATCCTATAGGACTTTCCATGGTAGAATACATTAGGCTTATGACCGAAAGTATCTTAGAGGAAGAAGATAGCATACTAAATAAAATAGAGAAACCTGACTGGATGAATTCTAATTCTGAATCTAAAAATGATCAATCAGAGGGTGAAGATTCTGAAGATACTGACTCAAGTCAATCTAATCAAACTGAGGAATCTGATACTAATGAAAATTCAGATACTGAAACTCAATCATCAACTGATGAATCTGGTGACACTGAAGGAATTCCAGAAGATGGTAACTCAACTCAATCATCATCAACCGAAGATAGTAGTGAGGGAGGTGAGAGTGAATCAAGTCAGGGAAATAACTGCAATGAAGATAATGAAGGTTCCTCAAATTCAGATTTAAATGACTCGACTTCAGGTAGTCTAACTCCAGATGAGATACAAAAAATATTGTCTGAATGGTCTAAGGAAGGTTCAGAAGATATAGATCATATTAAACCTCCATCTGAGTTTAATGGAGAGTTGAACAATTTATTTAGTGATTCATTAAAGAATACTGGATCAGCTACCTTACCTGGTAGTGAATCAACTACTATAAATGAAGCATATTCATTAAAGAAAGTTAAATCAATCGATGCATTGATAAAATTCCTAAGGGATAAATTTATTACAAATGGCATAACTTCATATAGGAATCAATTATATAATTATAATAGAAGAATATTTGGAAAAAATAATAAAATAATTATACCTAGGGAGAAAGTTAAATACGAAATTAATAAAGAAAATTTAATATTTCTTATTGATGTATCTAGTTCAATGGATGCAGAGTTTCTGACTCATTGCAGTAAGTCGATTCTTGAATTCTATAAATCAATAAATATAAATGGTATCCATAGGTTAATATCTTGTAATACTAAAGTACAAGAAGATGTTGATTTGGATGAATTAGATCATCAATTATATGCAGATGGTGGTACAGCATTAGCTAATGGTATACATTATATAAATGAATATTATCAAAAGAAAGATACAATTTTATTTATATTATCTGATTTAGGTGATTACCTAGATGTCTGGGATGAAACACTTAATAATACTAAATATGATAAAGTTTATGTTATAAATGTAGACAATAATCCATGCAAGGTAGTCTATAAAAATTTTGAAATCTTTAACTTAATGGAAAGTCGAAATGTATAATGCTCATAAATTAATTAGCGATGCAATTGAATTATCTAAGCTATCTAACATTCCAGTTTTATTTTTAGGAAATCCAGGTGTAGCTAAAACTACAGTAGTTAAGAGTTATGCTAAATCTAATGGATATGAGGTAGAAGAATTAATAGGATCACAATCTACTCCTGAAGAAATTTTAGGATATCAAGTTAATGAAGAGGGTATGAAGTCTTTATCATTAAAATTCCCTGACTGGTTCGTTAGAATATTGGAGAGATCTGAGAAAAATATATCTACTTTATTATTTATAGATGAAATTACTACAACTAGCCCTTATGTTCAGGCAGCTTTATTAAAACTTATTTTTGATAGACAGATCGGTAGAACTTCAATGCCAAATGACTGTCTTATAGTTTCTGCAGGTAACTATAAGGATAATTTAGGTGGAATTTTTGAAATGTTATCACCTACTTTGAATAGATTTATGATTGTAAATATGAAACCTGAGTCAGTAGACTCTAATGAATATAACCGTTACTTCATAAATAATTTCTGTAAGGTAACTCCACCGGAATTAACTGCAATAACTTATAATACACATAAGCTTTCTGACGATATTATTATGTCTATTGAATCAGATGTTACAGAGTTTTTCCATGAATTATTCAATAGATTCGGATCTAATAATTCTAGTAATGGATTAGTAGATATGTCATATACAAAAATCTGTGCAACTTATGATGTTGAAGGTAACGTATATGGAGTTGTAACTCCACGTATTTTACATTATGTTACTAAATTAATAGCTGCAACTATATCTAGTGGAATTCCTGATATCGATAATTTGATTGATGGATTAATAGGTGCAGGTACATGTCAGTTTACTGATAAGCAAGCTGTAGCATATCGAAACTGGACTCATAAGTGTGTATCTATGATATTGACTAAATATCAAGCAGAGGTGGGAATTGAAGATGAAGATTTAATTAAATTATCAAAATTTATAGATGAATCAACTGACTATGATTTTATAACTAAAATTTCTAATGATATATCAAATTTATATATAAATAAAGGAGTAAATGTAAATCCAATTGTATATAAATCTATAGATAAGTTTAAATCATTTGTATTTAATTCAGCTATCTTAACTAAGTTATTTAATTCAGAGCAGTCTAAGATAAATAAATCTGAAGGTACAAAATTTATTGATGCTATAGATTCAATAAAATTGTTATCTAATACATTAGGAGAACATATTGATGAATTAACTAATTTGATCGATAATGTTGCTCCATTATATGAACAAATAGTTGAGAAATATAAATCAGGTAGTTTTTATGAAGGTGATTGATAAATTAAATGATAAACCTAATTCAGCTACTATTGGAAATTATTATTTAAGATATGCATGGGGTGACTGGTTATTATCTGATAGATCTGATTTAGAGAATCCTAGGGATCCCATTAAATTACCACCTCCAAATACAATTTACATAGCTAACCAATTAGAAAAGTGCTTAATGTTAAAATTGAAAGATACCTCAATTTTTATATTAGGAACTGATATATATTCCTGTGTTAATGATTGGTCTTCAGCTAATGTTATATTTATATATGGGATGTTCTTATATTATATCCCATATATAAATCTTAAATATAAATTTGATGGATATCAATATACTGAGATTACTATTAGTAATAATATAGTAAATACAAAAGTATTATCTAAAAGATATGTGGAGAATTTACCTATAATTGAAGTTAATTATGATATTAATAAATTTCGATTTAAGTATGACTATGTGTGTTAATTATGTCAAGTATATTTACTGAATTAGAATCAATATATTCTAAAATAAAAAAGGAATCTTATAATAATGGAGAGTTAATCTATAAACCAGATGATATTGCTCAAAAATATTATTATAAAATTTCTAGATATTCTGTTAATGCAAATAATATTATATATAGACCTTATGAATTAAATTTACAAGTTTATCAAGGTTTATTTGATTACATCGAATCTACTTCATTAGAATGTAATCTACGAATTGATTCAATGTCTGAAATGCAAGATGAGGTATATCAAGGGTTGATAATTGATAATACTAATAAATATTTAATGAATACACCTATAGAGTTAAGGGAGTTAATGATTGGAAATGATTTAACTCCCTTAGGTTTACTAGCATTACGATTTAATAAATTCTACTCAGATAAAAAGTTCAGAGAAATTGTTGAAGATAAATTTGTTAGTATATATTTTGACTGGGATCAAGATTTGAAATGTTGTATCTTAAAACCTGAATATCATAATTTTGATCCCGATGAATTTTATACATATCTTAGGCTAGCTAAAAAGTTAGGTGATAAATTGGTTATGAGGTATACTTTTAATTGGAATTAAGTAATTATCTGACTCCTAAGCTTAAAGCTTGCGAGTACATGTTGGTTAGTTTATATTCAAATAATTCCTTTACTATTGATATAGATATTGATGAATACATTAATAGGCATACTAGCTCAAATGGTATGCCTTTTGTTAATGATAATGTATGTATTATTACAAATATACCTCAAATATATATTTCAACTAAATTGAGTAATATATTTGAGGAATTGATATCTAAAAATACATCAATTGATATATCAGAAGGTAGACGTAAGGTTATTAACTATAAACAACTTACTAAAGATTTAAATGAAAATTTACTAAAATATAGAAAAGAGTGGAGTGTATTTGATAAATTCGAGAATGGGATAATGCTTGAATTTGATCCACTTTTTAATTATTATCCAGAATAGGTATTATATGAAAATTGTTAAAAATGGAATACTTATTGATGAAAATCCAATAAAATATTATGTATATGAGGAATCTAACATATTGGCAGATATGCTGATCCCTGGATATATTTATGATTCTGATGATATGTCATATATAATTAATCAATTTGGTATAATTAATCAAGATGCTAAGATGTTAGTGTCTAATTATACAGACTTCTACTTAACCTCTATTAAAACTAATGAAGGTGACATTAGTAGTACTAAATATACTTTTACTACATATGTAAGGAAGTCTGCAGAATATAAAACTTATAAATGTAAATTAGATTTAATTATTTATGATGATTTAGCTAAGAATGCAGCAGAAACTACACTTGAATTCGTTGAGATTTCTGATGAACCTACTTCATCAAGTTCAGAGGATTCAGGTGATGATTTTTATTGGAATGGACATTCTAAAGTTAAAAATAAAAATAAATTATTAGATAGTAAATTTGGATTTGCAGCTAAAGATTTATTTTATAATTTAAAGAAGTTGTGGACTATAGATGAATTCTATAGAAGATGTAAATTATTAAATACTCTATCTGATGAACTGTTAGATAAATATAGTAATTTATACCTTAAATTATTATCTGGGTATTCATTAAAAATTATAGCAATAAATGAATCTTATATTACTATAAATCCAGTTAATAAGAATACTTTATTAGAGCCTATTAGGTTTCCAATAAAATAGATTATGACATTAAATCTAGGAAGTTTAATTTACGTCATAACCCTTAAAAATAATAGGGAGTCATAACCTTTATTAATATGAATGATGTTATTAAGCAAATTGTTAAAGAGTTAAATTTTAGTCAGAAAGTTAAGTTAGCGAAATTATACTTAAGGTATAGACCTACTATTAAGAATGTTAAGTCTATTCATAGGACCTTAACTGAATTTTCTGAAAGGTTACATGATAAATGAAATATTTTGATATAATTAAGGACATACGTTTATTTAATGAAGTAAATCCAGATTATTCAGGTGACTCTGATTGGGGATTCGATACATTCATAACTGAATTCCTAAATGACACCAAACCTCCTTTCATAGGACCTTACTCTGATTCAATAACTAAGAAATACATAAGACATCTACATAATAAAAATATATATTATGTATTAAATACACAATATTTAGATGTAGATTCATATATAAATAAAAATATCCTAAATTTTTATTTAGGAATTAAATATGAATTATTAGGTCAACATAGAGTAAAGTCTCATTTCATTTTATCAAATCAAAATTCCATAAGATTCGACCATTATTACATAGATGAAGTCTGTAGTAATGAATCTAGATTAGGTCAATTTTATGCAGATCAGTTACTTAAAAATCCAAATAAACACTTTAAATTAAAAATTGATTCATTAGATTATTATAAATTCACTAAGATTCAATTAGCTTATCTTAATAATATATTTAAGATTAAATATAAGTATAATACTAAATATTATAAATTACCATATAATTTTATATATGAATCATGGAGTGCTATATACAATGGACAAACTTGATAGATTTGAAATAGATGATATATTCCATGCAGGTGCAGATAATGAGATGTATATGAAGACTCCACCACACTCCTCAGGTGCAGGTATAAGTGGGTATTGGAGAGGTATGCTATTCAGATCATTAATGGAATTACAAGTTGCATGGACATTAATAAATGAGGAAGGATTGGATATACAGGCTAATGAAGTAAAAGGTGGAAAGGAACCTAAAGTAAGGATACCTGTATTTATTAATGGATTGACTAGATATTATGTACCTGACTTTATTTATGAGAAGGGTAAAGAGCTCATTGAAGTTAAAGCCTATGGTAAATATTTCAAGAAAGATATATTACCTAAAATCGAAGCTAAAGTCAAAGATGCAGGATATACAATACGTATTATAGATAAATCAGAGATAAGACCTGATAGAAATTTAATAAAAAGGTTATATGAGTCAGGTGAATTAGAAATTCATGACAATAAACTCAAAAGGTTGCATCAATATTTATCTAAAACATATTAAGGATTCTATATATGAAACTTATATTAGATTTTAACATACTATCTGCATTAGAACCTTCAAGGATATCTAGTATATTAAATGAGTTATCTAAGTCTTATAAACTTGAATTGGTATCTATCCTAAATGAATTAACTTCAATTCAATCAAATTATAGTAGGTCTAATAAGTCTAAATCTAATACATTAATATCAAATTTATTCGCTAAGTTTGATGAATTAAATCTCAATTTACTTGATACAGTAGTTTTAATGGAAAATTCTCGTGTAGGGTATCTAGCTAACTTTATTATCGGATACATATTAGGTAAGATAAATAAAGACGACTTTAAATTAAATGTAGATATGTATACAAATAAATTAGAGTTGCTAAATAGATATATAAGCCTAGTAGATTTAGATATGAAGGCTAATATACTTGAAATGGGTAAGAAATTTAGACATAAAGAATTACTACTAAAGTATAAATGTGAATTTAATATAAATAATATCACGAATGAATTCATAAATAACTTTAAGTTGACTAAAAATGAATTTATTCAGGTAAAAATATTTAGGGAAATAGACTTCATTATCTTAGGGATGTTATATAGTAAATTTAAAGGTCAATTAAAATTTGGATTCACATCTTATGTAGAGGATACAATGGATTTAACTTTAATTTCTACTATTGTACCTAAAGTTGATAAACAAGGTAATCTATTTAAGATAACTAGAACTTACTATAGTGAGTATTAAAATGAATAGTTTATATAAGAATAAAATTATTAAATCTATAACTAAATTAACTGGATGTAATACATGTTTAAATACTGGAATAAATTTAAAATCATATCCAGATTATTTGCTAGATACAATTCCAAATCCTACTGAAGAGCAAATTACTGACTTAATTAATACTCATATTATCAATGCATGGAAACCTAATGAATTTGATAAATACACTAAAAGTAAAGTACGTAATTTCTTATATACTGAGAAATGCCCTGAATGTAATGGCACAAATAAATATGAGGTTACTCTATGCAGTGGGTGGAAATTCACAGTTAATTCAATTGAGGATATTCAAATTAAAATAGATGAAATATTATCTAAGGAGTTAGAACATATCTATGTTGCTATCGAATCATAATACCTATTATAATTTGAATCAATTAGCAGCTATCAAGGTAGATTCCGACACTTCCTTGCTTATTATATTTACTAATGGAAGTGCTATAAAAGTAACAAAGTCCCAAGATGATATACTTAGCTTAAAATTAAAATTAATTAATGAATATAAATTATTAAATTTACACACATCAGAATACATATTACCTAGATTAATAACAAGTTTTAAATTAGAGAATGACACACTAATAATTAAACTAAGTGGGATGGAGTTTAAAGTAAAGAAAGAAGATGCAAATACTGAGGCTTTATATTATAAACTTATCGAACTCCTCAGTGGAAATAAAATTAATAAGAAGGTGAATAATAATGAGTCAAAAAATATTACCAAATGATATGTATCTAGATTATATTGCAGATTTTATTGAGGCTAGATACCCTAGTCAAGTAAAAGTTGTAGTTACAGAATCAGATAATGAAACTATTATATTAGTTGATACAATAAATTTAATTATTACTAATGTAAATATCTTTGATGCAGCAAATGAAGCTGCTAGGAACCTTAAAAATAATAAGAATTATAAATTTAACATTTTATTAAGATATGTAGATCATTTAAATACTGAACTGCCTTCAATGTCTGAAATTTCTGGAATGACTTCCTCATCTAAGGATTATGATAGGTGGTGTGGAACTTATAACACAGAATATACAAGTAAATGTTTAGGTGCAGGAACTCCAATTGTATGTGGTGAAAAACTACAGAGAGTTGAAACTTTGACTTCAGGTTCCTTAATTTCTACATTGAATCCACGTAACTTATGGAGTTCAGATGATTTAGTTAAGAAATTACATATCACTGAGAATGATGATAGGGATCTTATTAAATTTACATTTAATGACCCTGATCAACCTAAAGATTTTATTATTGTAACATATGATCATGAATTTCCTACTTCAAGTGGAAATAAAATGGCAGAAGATATTACTTTAGAAGATAAATTTATAAGTCAGAATAATGATTATATAGATATTAAGAAGATTGATAGATTTACTTCAAGTGGATACCCTACATATGATATTACTTGCGTAAAATATCATACATATATGATTGGTAAACATCACATTATGTCACATAACTGTGGTGTGGAGCCTAATAGATCAGATAGAAGGTTAAGCTTATTAGCTAGATTGCTAAGTAAAGCTATTGCATATTATTTAAAACAGTCAGAAGTTAAAGTTACATTCTCAATTAAAGATGGAGAGATTGAATCTGTTACTGCTAAGCTTCAAGATAAAGTTGATACTGCATTATCACTAAAATTAACTACATATTTCAAAGATGCAGTTTATGAATGGCTTGACTATAACTTCCCATATATTTTCCCAAGTGGAACTGAAAATGATTTTATTAAATACATGCTTGAAGACAGTCCATGGGAAACTGGATATATTGAATTAGGTAAGAAATTGGAATTATAATATGTTTAATAAATTTAATAACAATAAACGAGCTGAAATGATAAAAGATGCAATTAAAAATAGAGAAAAAGAAGATTTTAAGGTAGTTGCATCAACTTATAAGGAAGCTACAAAAGTGGATGAAAATTTAAAGCAGTTAATAATGAAAGCTAGAGACATGTTATATAGCAATGTAAATGATTCATGTCCAGTTAAAGATTTATCTCAATGTCCTGTACTTGAGAAATATCCTCAAATTTCATGTAATAAATGTAATAAAGAAGTACGAGATCAAGTATGTAATGAGATTATAAATTCAATTCCTCAATCAAGCAATATAAATGAATCTACTGACGAGGAATTAAGTAAATTAACAGCTGAAGTAAAAGGTGAAGAGTTAAGTAATGATTTTAATTATAATGGAGCTACTAAGAAGCAATCTATTAGGAATGAATACATAACTGTATATGACTTAACTTCTAACCCTTATCTTATTGTATCTGAATCTGGAATCTTAGATCAGTGTCCAACTGCTGAGGCTAGTGAAGTAAGAGCTAATGAAATTATGTTAGATCAACCTTCAATAAGAAATATTTGGATCTATAAGCCAGTTAGTGTAGTTGAGAGAACTACTATAGCTAAAAAGATTGATTTATTTGATAATAAAGAATCCGACATTAACCCTATCATTAGGAGTGCTATGGGTGATGTATTTGATGAACCTGCTCCAATTGTAGGTGGATTAAAATTTAGTAAATAATTAGGAGCTTAAAATGAAAGTTGGTGACGGTAGAATTCCAATAGATGACTACGAGAGAACTCCAGAAGGTCTAATGCGAAAAATATTAGGATTTACTAATACTTCTCCATGGACTATTGAAAATAGAATCAAGGAGATATTTGCTAAACAAGGTAAATCTCGTATTCAGATTACTGAACAATTTGAGGATGAAATCGAGAATCCAGCATCTAAATGGAATAACAGACTTATTAATAATATTAAGTCAGAATATGTTATCAATCAAGTAACTGAGTATATATCATCACTTACTAACTTAGATAGTAAGAAAGCTTTAATTATTTACCTCATAAATAGAGGATATCATATTACCTTCGGTGATAAATTACGACTTAATGAACACTGGGGTGAAGATGATGATAAGCAAGTAAAAGAAGACTTAGTTCAAATTAATACTAGGAATATACTTGTAAATGCAATGATAGATTACTTCACTAAATATAATAAATCACTTATTGGTGAAGTAGCATTTAATGAATTCCTTAAAAAGATAAAGAAATTCGACAAATCTTATAAAGTAATTCAAGGTGACGATGGAGAAGATACATCGATCTATGAATTAGCTGAAGAATATTCTAGAAAATTTAATGAATTCTCTTCCTCAGTTGTAAGAAGATGGTTTGCTAAATATTTTGACAATAAAGATGACCTTGAGGAATTTATGAGTGCAGTAGATGAATATTGGACTGCATTAAAACATTACTTCAATCCTACTGAGAAGACTTTATTTAAAGTCTTCCAAATGGCTGAGACTAACTATCGTACTTCCAGAGTACAAGCATTATTATTGATGAATAATACCTTAGGTATTGATTTATCACGAGAGGTAGTATAAAATGTATTTTGATGATGATTATCTAAATTTTAGTAGTAATGTAATATCTAGAGTACAGATAGTACAAGCTACAGATGATGACATTATTAAGGAAGCTAGAGGAAAAGTAGAAAATGATTCTGACGTATCATTGAGAGGTCAGCATATAACTCCGATTAGAGGTGGATTATATGACCCAAATATATTTGGTGCACCTGAGCAATGTTATTGTGGTAGGATTAGAACTATTCATGAATACTGCCCTTCATGTCATACTAAAGTATATACTAGTAATGAATATGCTGAAGGGTATGCATATTATACAATGCATGTACCCTACATCACTTTATTGAGAATTGGTTTATTCGTAGACTGGCTTAATAAAATTGGAATAAATGTCGGATTTACTAGCAGAGCTACAAGAAGTGCTCAATCGATGCTTAAGCATTTATGGAGTATCACTGTAAATATTACTCCAATTAAAGAACAGCTAAGCTCTGAAGAGTATGATATTATTGAGAAAGCTACAGGTATTAAATGTAAACTTGAGATTACTGATTTACAGCAGACTGATCATTATAATTTTGGTCTTATTGGATTACTTGCATTAAAAGACTATAAGACTAAAGATGGAGTAGATTTAGTTAAAGTAAGACAGTTTATTAATACTCAATTGATGATTACTTCACCTGCACAGAGAATGTATTCTGTATTCCATGAGTCAGGTGGTCAACCTAAGATTACTATACCTAGGCAAACATTACGATTCCGTACTATTATTTATTTCGATAAAATCATTACTGGATTAATGGAAGATATGTATGATCAAGATGTTGATAGAGCAACATTATGTTACTTAATGAATGATTTAATTTTTATTAATCAACAAGAGGAATCATTAATCTCAACATCTAAGGAATCGTTAATTCGTAACTTAGTACCAACTAGAGTTACTGAATCTGGACGTTCAACTATTATTGGTGACCCTTCACTTGGAATTAATGAAGTTGGAGTTCCAGAATCAATGTTATACCAAATGCTTGACTCAAAGATTATCGATAAGATGAAAGCAGATGGTGTTCAATCAGCTAGGCAGTTATATCTTAATGCAGATCCAATTGCATTACAAGCAATGCATGATATTGTAGATCAGTCATTAGTATTATTCTGTCGTAACCCTTCATTGCATAAATACAATATTATGGCATTTAAACCGATTCCACACTCAGGAATTGAAATTAGATGTCCTTTACTTGTACTTGAAGGTTTCAACGCTGACTTCGATGGAGATCAAATGTGGCTACAAATGATTACTGAACCTGATAAAGTTCAGTCATTTATGTCAATGTTGCCATCTAATAACTGGTACTATGAGAAATCATTTAAATCACCATATTTACCTAACTCA
>Ga0256870_1000410_pt1 | contig 15621 bp, 13 predicted proteins | sample RumenRJG_06RNA_FD_186079 | JGI IMG/M metagenome (GOLD analysis project Ga0256870, IMG submission 186079) | Metatranscriptome of bovine rumen microbial communities from Lethbridge, Alberta, Canada - Rumen RJG_06 (Metagenome Metatranscriptome) | ecosystem: Host-associated > Mammals > Digestive...
GTTTGTTTAGAAGCGGATCATGCCTTGAATCGTTTCGGTGGTATCGGTGGGGGCACTATCGGCGGCGGTGCTGAGCAGGTCGCCGCTTGCCTGACTGTTGATGCTATCAAGGATATCACGCGTGCGCTTGTAGGTCGGTGTGGACTCTACGGCTGAGATGACATCGTCGTTGTCGAGGTCTTCTGGACGGAACAGATAGATGTTCGGGCGACGCTTGTAGCGCTTGGTGGTGCCTTCGCCTCCATAGTAGCGGTTGCGGCGGTCCTGGCGCTGGGCAATCTTCTCTTGTTCCTCGGCGATGCGGTTAATGTCTTCCTGGCTGTGTTTCTTCAGATGGCCGTTCATGCCATCGACGTCCTCGATGCCGAAGCCTGTAGCGAGAATGGTGACCTTGACTTTCTTGCCCAGTTCGGGATCGGTGGCGAGTCCCCACTTGATCTCGAAGTCGTTGCCGAATCTGGCCATGAAGTCGTTGACGTCGTTCATCTCTTCCATCATCAGTGACTGCTGACCGTCTTTTGAGGCTGCGAAGGTGATGCTCAGCAGGATCTTCTTGGAATTGAAGATGTCGTTGTCGTTGAGGAGAGGAGAGGTCAGGGCATCGTCGATCGCCTTCTTGACGCGGCCCTCGCCTTCGCCGTAACCTGTTGACATGATGGCAACGCCACCATCCTTCAGGACGGTCTTCACATCGTTGAAGTCGAGGTTGATGAGGCCGTGGACGGTGATGATCTCTGCGATGGACTTTGCAGCGACGCTCAGCGTGTCGTCGGCCTTTCCGAAGGCGTCGAGCACAGAGAGCTCGGGGTAGATCTCACGGAGTCGCTCGTTGTTGATGACCAGCAGGGCATCGACGTGTTTAGACATTTCCTCGACACCGTCGAGAGCCTGATCGATCTTGCGGTCACCCTCAAAGCGGAAGGGGATGGTGACGATACCCACGGTGAGGATGCCCAGTTCCTTGCTGACACGGGCGATGACAGGTGCAGCACCTGTGCCGGTACCACCACCCATACCGGCGGTGATGAAGGCCATCTTCGTGCCGTCGCTGAGCATCGAGCGTATGTCTTCCAGGCTCTCTTCTGCTGCTTCGCGGGCTTTCTCTGGTTTGTTACCAGCACCGAGGCCTTCCTTGCCCAGCTGGAGATGCACGGGCACGGGGGAATCGTTGAGTGCCTGATTATCGGTGTTGCAAAGCACGAATGTGACATCGTGGATGCCTTCACGATACATGTGGTTGACAGCATTGCCGCCACCACCACCTACACCAATCACTTTGATGATGCTGTGTTCCTTCTCCGGTGCTCCGAAGTCCAGGATCTGTATGTTATTTCTGTTCTCTTCCATATTATCCTATCAATCTAAAATGCATACTTATTAAAATAAACTTATTCTTCCTCGACAATCTGTTTGCCGAACTTCTTGATGCCCTTGATGGCCTTGTTCCAGAAGCTGTTCTCCTTGCGGATGCGTTCCTGTTCTTCCTTGATACGGGCTTCTTCCTCGCTTTTCTTACGTTCCTCTTCCTCTTCCTGACGACGCTTGAGCTCTTCTGCGGCCTTCTTCTCGGCTTCAGCAGCCTTTTTCTCAGCGGCTGTGAGTACGACGCCAGCAGGAATCTCGCCGGCAGTACGAGGAGAGCGGGGGTCGAAGCCTGTTGCAGTAGGTTGTTTAGGCGTGCTGAAGAGATCACCATTCAGGTCAACGGCGCTGCCAGCACAGTTGATATCACCCTTAGCCAGCAAGCCAAGCACGGTGTTCATCGTGCCGTCGTGGGCCTTGATGGTCTCATTGTTGGAGATGATGGACTGTGTGACGAACTTGGCGACGCGGATCTTATCGACATGCGTGTGATTGTTGAAGGCCTTCTCGATATTCTTCAGGTTGGATCCTCCACCCGTCAGGATGATGCCTCCCAAGAGCTTGTCATAATACTCAGACGGTATCTGATACCATACATTCTCGATAATTTCTTCCAGACGTCATTCGACAATCTCGATGAATTTCCTGCTTTCAATCTGACGTTCAGGATCGATGGAATACTTCAAATCGTTATCGATGTCGTTGTTATCCGTATAGGCGGCAGCATATTTGAGCTTCATCCTTTCAGCGTCACTCTCTTCCATCTGTAAGGTAGCGATATCCTTGGTGATGTTATTGCTACCGAGGGGGATGACGGCGAGATGGCGCAAGATGTTCTTGGAATAGACGGATACCGTCGTCGTGTCGGCACCGAGATCGACCAGTGCACAGCCCGAGCGCTTCTCTGCTTCTGTCAACACGCTGTCGGCCAGAGCCAGCGGGGCCAGGTACATTTCAGCAATATTGATATTGGCCGTCTCGAAGCACTTGTTCAGGTTTTTATAGAATGCCTTGCGCTCCAGGATATTGAGGAAGTTGCCTTCCAAGCGTGTCGCCTGGATGCCTACGGGGTCGATCTGGAACTGAGAGCCCACCTTGTATTCCTGTACGGCAGCGTCGAGAATCTCCTGATCTGGGTAGGTCATGTTACGGTTGGCATCCATCAGTTCGATGACCATCTCCTGTGTGACAATGCTCTCGTTGGGGAGATCCTTGCCAATGACATTCCTGACGCTGCGGATGGATTGTCCGCCAATGCCGACATACACCTGTCTGATTTCAGTCTTGAGTTGTGTTTCCAGCTTCTTGATGATGCTGGTGAGGCATTGTGCGGTCTTGTCGATGTTATAGACCACACCCTTACGGATAAAAGCGGAAGACTCCTCCTTTACTACGGCGAGTATCTGGATACTGCCGTCGAGATTCTTTTGGCCCGCGATACCAGTTACTTTAGATGAACCGAGTTCGATTGCTACGATAAATTCCTTTGCTGCCATCTTCGTTGATATTTACTTTTTTCTCTTATTTTTCTTACATATAATCTGATTGCTGAATTCTACGCTGATATAGTTGTACTTGTTCCAACCAGCCTTATTAAGACCGTAGAGATAGAACTTTCGCATGCGTTCCAGTTTGTTCTCCACGTCATAAGGCGGGCCCAAGTAGATGATATGTTCGCCTACGCGCGGCACCAGCTCTACAGAACCGTCAGACAGAATATTGATTTGTACAATCTGGTCCTTCCAGAATGGATTCTTCAGGATTTGACTCGCCACGCGTGTAAGTGTCGATTGCGCATATTTGCGACTGATAGCGCCTGTGGCGACAATCAGGTTGGCGACATAGCGACTTTCAGGCATCATGCTGCCATGGGTGTCGACATAGTAGTTTTCCTGATTATCCGCCATGACTCTCACAACAGGTATGCGTTGTTTGATGCTGATGCAGACATGACCGCTCTGCGTCTTATGACATTCAGCTTTCTCGATAAAGGGACTCTTTTGAAGTGTTTCTTCAATTTTGCGCACACTGACATCCTCCATGTCCCATGAGAGAGGATAGACGCGTTCTCTAGTCAAGATACGCTTGATCTCGTTGGCATTCATGAAACCGCTGATGGCACTATTCTGCTCAATGTCGATCTTTACCTCCGTACAGTGAGTGGTGATGGCACCGGGTTTGTTGAATGCAGTTATGGCCAACAGCAAGTAGGCGGCAATGACAATGTCGCAAACTACAAAGACGGTCTTTTTCCAGTTGATGGCCATATAGTTGTTCTTTATTTTATATTTTACTCTTTAACAGTTCTGTGATCTTTGGGACCTGATTGTCGAGGTCGCCGGCTCCCAGTACGATCAGTACTTCGAAGTCGCGTGACTTGACCAAGTCGAGCACATCCTCCTTGCGGATGATCTGCTTCTTTACACCAGGCTTCAGATGGTCATAGATGAGCTTGGAGGTGACACCTTCTATGGGTAATTCCCGGGCCGGATAGATCTCGGTGAGAATCACTTCGTCGAGCTGGCTCAGGGCCTCGGCAAAATCCTTGTAGAAATCGCGGGTACGGGTATAGAGGTGGGGCTGGAAGATTGCGGTGATATGCTTATCCTTGTAGAGTTCCCGGATGCTGCGTGCACTCTGGTAGATCTCTTTGGGATGGTGGGCATAGTCGCTCAGGAAGACCAGTTTGTCGGTCTTGATCTTAAAGTCAAAGCGTCGATCAACACCTCTATAGGTCTGAATGCCGTATTTCAGTTCTTCAGCCGTACAACCGTTGAGCTGTGCCATGGCCATGGCGGCTATCGCGTTCTCGATGTTGATAGGCACGGGCTGTCCGAGCTGGACATCCTTGATGCTTTCGATGGGGGAGATGAAATCGAAGGTGATCTCACCGTTAGCGATTCGGACGTTCTCAGCGTGGAAATCGCCTTCATTGAGACTGTAGTCATAGCGGCGTACTCCCTCCTGCAGATGTTCCTTCATCTCCAGGTCGCGGTGGATAATGAGTGCACCGCCTGGCTGAATCAGTTCACTGTAGTGGCGGAAACTTTCCAAATAGGCCTCCTTGGTGCCATAGATGTCGAGGTGATCAGGATCAGTAGAAGTGATGACAGTCATCCAGGGACGGAGCCAGTGGAAGGAACGGTCAAATTCATCAGCCTCGATGACGACATAGTCGGAATCAGAGAGGATATAGTTTGTGCCGTAGTTCTTGGAGATGCCCCCTAAGAAGGCATTACAGTCGAGATGGCTCTGGTGCATGATGTGGGCGCACATGGTGGATGTAGTTGTCTTGCCGTGCGTACCAGCCACACAGAGTCCTTTGTGGGCTTGTGTCAGTATGCCAAGCACCTGGGCTCGCTTCATGATCTCAAAACCGTTCTCTCGGAAGAAGACCAGTTCTTGATGATCAGCGGGTATGGCAGGTGTGTAAATGACAAGGCATGTCTTCTGCTGTTTGCAGGCAAAGGGTATTCCTTCTACGTCCTCTTCGTAGTGGATCATCATTCCTTCCTTCTCAAGCTGATGTGTGAGGTCGGAAGGCGTCTTGTCGTAGCCTGCCACGACGAGCCCCTTTTTCAGGAAATAGCGGGCGATGGCGCTCATGCCAATGCCGCCGGCTCCTACGAAATATACTGCTTTAATATCTTTAAAATCCATCATTCTTAACTTATTTTCCTTCTGCCAGTCTGATCACCTCATCGGCGATAATCTTTGCCGAGTCGGGTAGGGCGAGCTTCAGTATGTTTTTACTTAATGACTTGAGTCTAGCTTCATCATTGACGGTCTTGACTGCCAGTTCGAGCAGTGTCGAAGGCGCCTCACTGTCCTTGACGTAGATAGCGGCATCCTTAGTAGATAGCGCGAGCGCATTCTTCGTCTGATGGTCTTCTGCCACATTAGGGCTTGGCACCAGGATGACTGGTTTTCCGATGAGACAGAATTCCGAGATGCTGCTGGCGCCAGCACGACTGATGACGAGGTCGGCAGCACGGTAGGCAGCTCCCATGTCGGTGATAAAGTCGGTCACTTTCAGATTGGGAATCTCCATACCCTGCAAGCGCCTGGCTATTTCCGCACTATAGTATTTACCTGTCTGCCAGATAAACTGTACATTCGACGAACGCACGAGGTCAAGGTGTTGGAGCACGCTCTCGTTGATCGTTCTGGCACCCAGACTTCCGCCCACGAGCAGGATGGTCTTCTTGGCAGGGTCGAGCGCTTGAGCCTTGATGGCCTCTTCGCGCGATATCGTGGCATCAAGCAATGCCTGACGGACAGGATTTCCCGTGAGGATGATCTTCTCTGCCGGGAAGAAACGCTCCATGCCCTCGTAGGCTACACAGATCTTCTCTGCCTTCTTGGCCAACAGCTTGTTAGTGACACCTGCGTATGAGTTCTGTTCCTGAATCAGACAGGGGATTCCCATAGCGGCCGCCTTGTTGAGTGTCGGGCCACTGGCATAGCCACCGACACCGACAGCCACCTGAGGCTTGAATTCCCTGATAATCTGTTTTGCCATGCGCTGGCTTTTCCAGATCTTATAGAGCACTTTTATGTTCTTGAGCAGGTTCTTGCGATCGAAGCCACAGATAGGTAGGCCCTTGATCTCATAGCCTGCGGCAGGTACGCGTTGCATTTCCATGCGCCCTATTGCGCCTACGAACAGGATCTTCGCATCAGGGCGTTGTGTCTTGATGGCGTTGGCTATAGACACAGCGGGGAAGATGTGACCACCTGTTCCACCACCGCTAATGATGACTCTCAGCTCTTTTTGTGGTGATGTGACTTCGTCGATGACTTTACTCATATCTTCGTTTTTATTAATTGCGTGCAAAATTACAAATTAAATTTCTTTTAGCGCTACTTTTGGCATTCTTTTTTTTGCCGAGCGACTGACACTTAATATGACGCCCACATAAGCACAATTGATAATCGTCGATGTGCCACCCTTACTGATGAGGGGGAGCGGCTGTCCAGTCACGGGGGCAATGCCCACGGCAACCAGCATATTGAATGCAGCCTGCAGCACTAGCAGAAGCGCCAAGCCCATAACGAGGAAGGCGGGGAAATTGTTTTCGCATTGGCTGGCGATGCGTGCCGTCCTGTAGAGCAATACGATGTAGAGGAACACCACAAAGGCAGCACCAAAGATGCCCAGCTCCTCAATGACGATGGCAAAGATGAAGTCGGAGAAGGCCTGCGAAAGGAAGTCTCTTTCGACAGACTGTCCAGGGCCTTTGCCGATGATGTTACTCGACACTATGGCGATGTTGGCATGAGCCACCTGGGCATCCTTGTCAAGGTCGTATTCATCAGGGGCGATATCCTTTTTGTTGAGGTGCTTGACGATACGGTTACGCCAGGTGACAAAACGGTGGAAGACGCCTCCGCCTTTAATGACCTTTGTGTCTGTCTCGCCATTGTTGGCAACAGCTTCAACGGTCTGTTTGTTGTTTTCGTCAGATTCTCCGATACTACCTAATGTGAAGATCAGCGTCAGAAAGCCAGCCAACAGCAGGCCTGAAAATCCCAGGAGTTTACCCAGTTGTACCATTGGAACTCTGCCGATGAACATCATCAGGAAGATGACTGCACAGAGCAGAGCTGCCGTCGAGAGGTTTTCTATACCAATCAAGAATGCGGTAGGTATGACGATCCAGAGAATGTACTTAAAGGCTTTCTTGTCAGCCCCGTCTTCACGTTGCATGGCACTCAGGATCTGGGCGGTGATCAGGACCATCGTCCCCTTGGCTATCTCTGAAGGCTGGAATGTGACTCCTCCTGGTAACGAAATGACGCGATTGGCACCGTTGATAGACTCCCCTCCAACCAGTACCCATAGCAAGGTGATGCCAGTGATGACCAGCAGGAACGGCGTCATCAGTTTGAAATACCTGCATGGTATATTGAGCGTCACCACCGCCATCGCCGCACCTATGATGATGGTGATGGTGTGAAAGGCGATGGGACCCACATAGTTCTGGCTCTTGTATGTCAGGTTACTCGAAGCAGAGAATACTTCGACGATACTGATCATACAGAGGAAGAAGAATACCATCCAGATGACCTTGTCACCCTTGAAGAGGTTGCCAATTTTCTTATTCATATCTAAAGGTTACGTACGAGTTCCTTGAATTGTTCACCGCGATCTTCCATGTTCTTGAAGAGGTCGAAAGAAGCACAGCATGGGCTCAGCAGAACAGTCTCACCAGGCTTAGCCATCTCGTAGCATGCCGCTATGCAATCCTTCATGGAATGTGTGTCGCGCACGGGGATGCCCAGGCTGTCGAAATTGTCGTGCAGCTTCTGGTTATCAGCGCCCAGATATACCAGTCCTGTGCATTTCTCCCTGACCAGTGGTTTGATAGGCTCGTAGTCGTTGCCCTTGTCCTTGCCGCCTATAATCAGGATGACCTTGGTCTTCATTGCTTCCAGGGCATACCAGCAGGCATCGACATTCGTTGCCTTTGAGTCATTGATATATTGTACACCACGAACGGTACAAACTTTCTCCAGACGATGCTCTACCCCTGGGAAATCGCTGAGGCTCTTGCGGATCTCCTCTTTCTTGATTCCAGCTACATCTGATGCGATACCTGCCGCGAGCGAGTTGTAGATGTTATGTTTTCCCGTCAGGCTGAGGCTCTCCTGTTCCATGTTGAAAGGCTCGGGCTTCTCAATCTTATACTGGCCTTCCTCAATATATCCGATCACCCCTTTCTCCTTGAGTTCGGCAAACGGATACTGGATAGCCTTGATATCGTATTTCTCCAGTTCGCGTTTGATGATGGGGTCGTCTGCCCAGTAGATGAAAGCATCCTGCTGCGTCTGGTTCTGGATGATGCGCATCTTGGCATCCACGTAGTTCTGCATCTCGAAGTTGTAACGATCCAGATGGTCGGGGGTGATGTTTAACAGGATCGCGATGTTGGCCCGGAAGTCATACATGTTGTCCAGCTGGAAGGAACTGAGTTCGATGACATAGTACTCATGTGGCTCTTCAGCCACCTGGAGTGCCAGCGAGTTACCGATGTTTCCTGCCAGACCTACGTCATAGCCAGCTTCCTTGAAGATATGATAGATCAGCGAGGTCGTCGTGGTCTTACCATTAGATCCCGTTATGCATATCATCTTGGAATTGGTATAGCGCCCGGCGAATTCTATCTCACTGATGATATGAATCCCCTTGTCGGTAGCTTTCCTGACCATCGGTGCTGTTTCGGGAATGCCGGGACTCTTGATAATTTCGTCGGCATTGAGTATCTTCTCCTCCGTATGATGTCCTTCTTCCCATTCAATCTGGCGGTCGTCGAGCATCTTCTTGTATTTGTCGGCAATTTTCGACATATCCGATACGAACACGTCGAAACCTTCCTTCTTAGCGAGGACAGCGGCTCCGGCACCGCTCTCTCCGGCTCCTAATATAACGATTCTTTTCATTTTTCTATCTCATCTTTAAAGTTATAATTGTCAATGCGGCCAGGATGATGGATACAATCCAGAAACGGATGGTAATCTTTGACTCGTGGAATGGGCGATGCGGCCATCCCTTGAGGATATAAGTACTGGTGGCATCCAGTTGGGAATCGAGCTTGCGGAAGGTGTCGTGAATCGGGGTTGCCCTAAACACACGTACGCGCTTACCCTTGCGTTTCTGAATCTTGAACCACTGGGTCTGGATGATAACGCTGAGGTTCTCGACCACGAAGATGCCACATAGGATCGGCAGTAACAGTTCCTTATGGATGATGACGGCACAGACACCGATGATGCCACCGATGGTCAGAGAGCCAGTGTCGCCCATGAAAATCTGGGCGGGGAAAGCGTTGTACCACAAGAAACCGATCATGGCACCGACGAAGGCACAGAGGAAGACTACCAACTCTTCGGCCTGCGGGATGTACATGATGTCGAAATATGAAGCAAAGCCTATGTGTGAAGACACGTAGGCCAGGATGCCCAGTGCGATACCAATGATAGCCGAGTTTCCTGCACACATACCATCCATGCCGTCGTTCAGGTTGGCTCCATTGGAAATGCCCGTCACCACAAAGATGGTGATGAACACGAAGAGCATCCAGCCGGCAGCTACTTTGTATTCTCCGCAGAACGACATGATATCAGAGTAGTTCAGATTGTGATTTTTGAAGAATGGTATCGTCGTCTGTAGAGACTTGACAGCCTCACTTTTATGTTTTACGACCATCTCCTGATTCTGTTGTTTGACGCTGACGTTCTCGCGCACTACGGCATCGGGGCTTAACCACAGCGTCAGACCCACGATAAAGCCAATACTGACTTGTCCGACAATCTTCCATTTACCTTTCAGACCATCCTTGTTGCGACGGAATATCTTGATGTAGTCATCCAAGAATCCAAGGAATCCCAACCATACGGTCGTGATGATCATCAGAATCAAGTAGATATTCCGGATTCGCCCGAGCAGGAGCACGGGTATCAGTATGCTGACAATGATGATGATGCCACCCATGGTGGGAACACCCTTCTTCTCCACGCCAAAGGGATCGATGCTCGGGTCGCGTTCGGTCTCAAAGATCTTTCTCCGTTTCATCCATTTGATGAACCTTTCACCGAACCATGCAGAAATCAATAGTGCCAGGATGAGCGTCAGTATGGCCCTGAACGAGACATAGGACCACATGTGCGATCCTGGAATATGATATTCGTCAAGAAGTCTGAACAGATAGTATAACATAATCTCTCTTATTTAATATTGAAAATCTCCCTGACCACCTCTTTGTCGTCGAAATGATGCTTGACGCCCTGAATCTCCTGATAGTCCTCATGTCCCTTGCCGGCGATGAGGATGACGTCGCCTTTCTCGGCCATCATACATGCTGTGCGTATGGCTTCACGACGATCCACGATGCTGATCACCTTCTTCATTTGTTTCTGATCAAGGCCGGCAAGCATATCGTTGATGATGTCTTGTGGCTCCTCGAAACGGGGGTTGTCGCTGGTGATGATGACCCTGTCGCTCTGCTTGACAGCTTCCTGAGCCATGAGCGGGCGCTTGCCCTTGTCGCGGTTGCCACCAGCACCGCAGACGGTGATGACCTTCCCCTTTCCATCCAGTACCTCGTGGATGGCGTTGAGTACGTTTTCCAGAGCATCAGGCGTATGTGCGTAATCGACAATGGCCGTATAGCCTTCAGGGGCGTGAATCGGTTCCAGTCGTCCACTGACACTCTTCAGTGTGCTTAAGATGACCAGGATGTCTTCGGGAGCCTTGCCTAACATGACTGCAGCACCATATACTGCGAGCAGATTGCTGACATTGAATTTACCGATGAACTGTACACCGACCTCCTTGCCGTTGATGTCGAGATACATGCCTTCGAAATGACACTCGATGAGTTTTGCCTTAAAGTCGGCCATGGTGCGCGTCGAGTAGGTCTTAATCTGAGCCTTGCAGTTCTGTACCATGACTGCCCCGTTCTTGTCGTCGGCGTTGATAATGGCGAAGGCCTCTTTTGGCAGACCGTCAAAGAATGCTTTCTTCGCATTACGATAATTCTCGAATGTCCCGTGGTAGTACAGATGGTCGCGTGTGAGGTTGGTAAAAATACCACCCGCAAAAGTCAAACCGCCAATACGCTTTTGAGCAATCGCATGGCTGCTGCACTCCATGAAGGCATACTCACAACCCGCTTCGACCATCTGTGCCAACAAATGGTTCAGTTCGATAGGATCAGGTGTGGTATGGTCGGCAGGGATGGCCTTGTCCTCAATGTAGTTGCAAACGGTGGATAACAAGCCGCACTTATGTCCGAACTTGCGGAACATATTATATAATAAGGTGGCAATGGTGGTCTTTCCATTGGTGCCCGTGACACCCACAAGTTTCAGTTTCCTGGAAGGATCACCGTAGAAGGCCGTGGCAACTTTACCAACCTCGTCTTCTGTTGATGCCACCGCAATGTATGTCACGCCTGGTTCCCGCTTGTTGGGGAAGTATTCGCATAAGACTGCGGCTGCACCTTGTTCGATGGCTTTCGGGATAAACTTGTGTCCGTCGGTCTGAGTACCCGGAATCGCAATGAACAGATGTCCGTCTTCAATACGCCTTGAGTCGATATTGACACCCGTTATCTCAATGTCATCCTTTCCCAGGATATTGAGAACCTCAACATTTTTCAGCAGTTCACTTAATTTCATATCGTATCCTTTTAGTATTCCAATATCAGTTCACATACCATGCCTTGCTTGGCTATTGTTCCAGCATGGATGCTTTGTGATTTCACCTTTCCTCTGCCTCTGAGACGGGCTTTTACGCCTGTGCTCTCCAGGAGATAGACCGCATCGCTGGCCCCCATGCCGATAACGTTTGGTATAGTGTTCTTAGCACTCTTGACATGTTTGAGCGAAACGCTTTTTCCGTCTTTCTGAGCGATACCCCAGACAGGATTCCCTTCTACATAAGAACCACCCCAATCGTGGTTTGCCTTCATGCCCAAGTCTTTCAGGACGTTGTTGGCAGCCAGGATGTCGCCATTTTTCACATCAGGAATGAAGACAGACGCCGTGTCGCGTGCGTCATCGACGCTACGTTTCAGATGTTGTGCCATTACACCTTCAGCGATATGGTGGAAGACGACACCGCTCATACCACCACCCGATGCTGGGAGTCCTGATTTCTTAATACAAACGATGCAGGTATAGCGAGGATTATCTGCCGGGAAGAATCCTGCAAACGACAGCCAGTAGCGCGTTGTTCCCGAATGGTAACCGCCGTATTGGTCTGCCACCTGAGCAGTACCCGTCTTGCCTGCCACTTTAAATGATTTAGATCCAGCCTTCCGGCCCAGGCCCTGGCTGACGACATGTTCCAAGATAGTCTGCATCGTCTTGATAGCCTGTGGCTTTGCAATCCGCTCTTTCAGGACGACAGGTTCAAATTCTTTCACGACTTGACCATCCTTCATGAGCTGTTTGACGAATCGCGGCTGCATCATCTTACCGTTGTTGGCAATAGCATTATAGAAAGATACCGTATTGATGGGTGCTATCTGCGTCTCGTAGCCAATACTCATCCATGGGAGTGTCGTCTTACTCCAATATTTGGAACGATCGGTGGTCTTTGTGTCTGGCATGCGGATCATCGGTGGATGATAGCCCACGATAGGAATCTTCAGGTCTTCATGAATACCGACTCGATAGAGGCCTTCAACATATTTCGTAGGATTGCTGCCATAGAACTTATCAATGACATAGCTCACGCCAATGTTGGAACTGACCTCAAGTGCCCGAGCCACGTTGATGTCCTGATAACCGCCGCGTCGCCAGTTGTGATCTTTCATCGGACGGCCATGCATCTCCATGACACCACAGCCGGTATGAATCACGAAGCTGGTATCTACCACACCGTCGTCGAGTGCAACCAAGAAGGAAGCTACCTTGAAGACCGATCCCGGTTCGCATCGATAACTGACGGCATTGTTGACCATCTCATGATATTCGCCATCGGCGCCCTTCGACATGTTTACAATAGCTTTTATGTCACCCGTCTTTACCTCCATCAAGATGGCGACACCCATCTCACCATTCACCTGAGGGTCTTTCAGTTCGTCAATGAGTGCACGTTCTGCCAAGTCCTGCATACCGACGTCAATCGTCGTGACGATGTCATAACCGTCGATAGGATTCTGTACAGGAATGTCCATAAATTTGTTCAGTACCTTTCTGCGGTGCATGAGACCATTTGTTCCTCTCAGCAGAGAGTCGAATGACAATTCCAGGCCGTTCTTGGCACTATCTTTTGCACCGAACATCGAGCCGATGGTACGTTGGGCAAGGGTACCAAACGGATGGTTGCGAGAGTTGAACTCATCCCAATGAAAGCCACTCTTGTTCTTGGACTCCTTGAAGATGGGGAGTTTCTTGACTTCACAGAAGGTGTTGTAGTCAATACGTCGTGGCCATATTGCCCAGTGACGTGCACCGGCAATACCGTTCTTCATGACTTTGTTCTTGCCTTCCAGAAGATGCTCCTTGAATTCGCCTGCCGTCTTGCTGGGGAATATCTGATTCAGTCCGATACAGATGCTGTCAATCTTCTCAGCCCAGATGGAGTCGCGCTTGCGGATACCGATGGAATCGTTTCTTCCTGCCTGGAAATCGACATAGATCTTATATTCCGGAATACTGCTGGCCATCAACTGTCCATCACAGCTCAGGATATTGCCGCGACTCGGTTTTACGCTGACGCTGTCACGTTTCAGGCGATCTGCCACTTGCGTCCAATAGGCCTTTTTGGCAGTCATGATATACATGGCCTTGCCAACTACGGCAAAACCAATCAATGTCATGACTACTGCGATGGCGAAGTAGCGAGGCATTACCTTATCGCTTTTAAACTTACTCATTCCGTCTCTTTATTCTGGTATATTAATAATATAAGGTGGCTGGTCAGCAATGTGGAGCAGACTGTCTTTGTTTTGCTTTAATGCGTCGAGCACATGGCTTTCGCGGCATTTCTCTGTCAGTGTACTTGAACTGGTCAGTGCTTTGTATTTGGCATCCATCAGTTCGTTCTCCAGCTTGTCGATCGTGAGCAGGTCTTGTTGGCACTGGTACCGAACAGCCACATAGGCGATACAGAAAACAACCATCAGTACGAAGAGCCATATCTGGCGTCGCACCATGTCGGCCGTCAAGAAGTCTCCGCCAAGAATGGTCCTTAATGTCAGGGCCGGTGTCAGCTTGGGGTCTTCCTCGCTGGCCTTCTCCTTGATGAGCTGGATGGCTTTCTTAGCCTGTTCCTTCATCTCGGAAGCCTCTTCTTTCAGAACAACATCCTTTTGTGATACGTCCTGAGGCTCTTTTCCTATATTGTCTTTTGTTGCCATATTCTTTAATATGCTATATCTTTTCCGCAATTCTCAGTTTGGCACTGCGACTGCGTGGATTTCGTTCCTGTTCTTCTTCGTCGGGTATTATCACCTTGTTGCTTATTGGCTTGAAGGGAGCCTCCGAGCGTCCGAAGAAGTCCTTCTTTAATTTACCCTCTGTATTGCCAGTCTTCATCATGTTCTTGACGATCCGATCTTCGAGGGAGTGATAGGTAATGACAGAGAGCCTGCCCCCAGGAGCAAGCACCTCACAAGCGCCATGAAGCATCTCCTTCAGTGCCACCATCTCATGATTGACCTCGATGCGCAGAGCCTGGAAGAGTTTGGCTGTCTCCTTTTTCTCACGCTCACGCATGAATAGCTTCTCAGTGGTCTTCATCAGGTCGCCTGTGGTGGCGATAGGACTTCCGGTTCTGGCTTTCACGATGGCTGCCGCTATCTTACGTGCATTCTTCAGTTCTCCATATAAATAGAAGATATCTGCGAGCTGCTCTTCGTCGTAGCTGTTGAGGACTTCTGCTGCTGTGAAGCCAGACCGTTTGTTCATCCTCATGTCAAGAGGCGCGTCAAAACGGAATGAGAAGCCGCGTGTCTCATCGTCGAAATGATGGCTTGACACGCCGAGGTCGGCTAATAGTCCGTCGACATGCTCCACACCGTAGTAACGCATCCAGTTCCGGACATATCTAAAGTTGCTCCTGACAAAGGTGAATCTATCATCGTCGATGATGTTCTTCTCTGCATCTTCATCTTGATCGAAGCTATAAAGATGTCCTTTGGATGAGAGATGTCGCAATATTTCCCTGCTATGTCCCCCTCCGCCGAAAGTGACATCAACATAAACACCGTCGGGCTTGATGTCAAGCCCGTCGATGCTCTCCTGAAGGAGTACTGGAATGTGGTATGTCTCAGCCGTCTTTATCATAGAGCATCGCCAGCGTTCATTATATTTTCAAATTCCTTACCGAATTCCTCTTCTGTCTGGAGTGTCTGTTTCAGATTCTGTGGTGACCAGATCTCAATGGTGTCGTCCATGCCGATAAACTGGATGTCCTGTTCTATTTCCGCTGTTTTCAATAAACGTTTGGAAATCAGGAAACGGCCATTGCCGTCGAGGTTTACCACTTCTGCCTCAGAAACGAACTGGCGGAAGATCTGCTGGTGATCATGCTTCCAAAGGCGCAACTGACTTTTCAGCAAATCGAGTCGCCCGTTCCATACGCTTTCAGGATAGAGTACCAGACACTTCTGGAAAACGTCCTTTCTCAGCACCAAATTTTCTTCGCCAGATGCTTGTAGCACCTTGCGGAAACTGGCTGGTAGAAAGGCCCTTCCTTTAGCGTCGGTCTTTGCTTCTATGTTACCTAAAAAACGCATACGTACA